>Ga0335075_10010224_pt1 | contig 14261 bp, 10 predicted proteins | sample Lox_Sample_24_FD_206723 | JGI IMG/M metagenome (GOLD analysis project Ga0335075, IMG submission 206723) | Soil microbial communities from Loxahatchee National Wildlife Refuge, Florida, United States - Lox_Sample_2.4 | ecosystem: Environmental > Terrestrial > Soil > Wetlands | place: USA...
CCCCCCACCATCACATTCACCACCAACCCCTGGATTCGCGCCGCCCTTTTGGCATCGAAGCGGTTGATGTCGTTGCCGGGTGACAGCATGGCCGCCAACGAGACTTCCGCGTCGATGTCCTCCTCGCTGGGAATGTGAAAACGGTTCTTGAGACGGTTCAGTTCTTTGCCCGCTTCGCTCGTGGCTGTACCGTCGGGGCCGCAATCATGGCCGTTGAGGGTGATCGTGGTGAGATCCTCGGCGATTCTGGCGGCTGCCAGAATCAGGGAAACCGTGGACAGAGAAACGGCAAACAGAAAAACGTACCGCATGGCCTCTGCCTCCAAAATCAGGTACTCGTCGATCCGTCTAAGCAAGCGATTTGCGCTCCCCTATCAGAGTGGGGCCAATTAGCCTTGCAGCCACGTACAATTATGCCCGGCCCCGCACGGTGATCTATACTGAAACGAATCAGGGATTTTGAAACACCTAACTTGTCGCAATTAATGCGCCGTTTGATTACGATTTGTTCAGAATGCACAAGGAGCGAAATATTAAGGTTTTTAGAGCAAGATGGCAAGAACCAGGGTTTACACCGCCGCTGTCAACCGTCGGATTTTCCGACAGAGCGTTGAATTTTCCGACAGATGAGCTGTATGGCGAGGGGGCTAGCGACCCTCTGCCGTCTTCATACGGAACTCTCGCTGCCTCATCAGGATGGCGCCGAGGAGGAGAAATAACACGCTGACGGCCAGCAGCGTCAGCAGGCATTCGTCCGCGCTGGGGGCTGCTGTGAGGTCGAGCGGCCATTCTCCGCTCCGTGAAGGCACGAGCCAACGAAGCGATAGGACGCGAAAATAGTACGTCACCGTCAGCCGTTGTACTACTGCCTCGAAGTTGAAGTTGGACAATATGCCCTCGATGATGATGATGTAGGCGAGACCGGCGATCAGTGCGCGGCGCGCGAGCAAGCCGAAGAGGCCGAACAGCGAGCAATAACCGGCCTGGGCCAACGCCATCAACCCCGCCAAGACCGCCGCACGCCGCGGCAGTACGCCGCCCCACAATTCCGGCGTGTTCCAGTAAATGACCGTGAGCGTTAGCGTCGTGAACAGGACCGTCAGCACGGCGGTCGTCAGCCAAGCCGCGACGAGCCGTGTCCCATAGAGCGCCCAACGCGGCAGCGGCCGCAGCAGCAGGTACGTCAACGTTTGTTCCTCGACCTCGTCCTGAATGGCGCCGGCGGCGTAAAGCAGGGCCGTCAGCGGCGCCAGCGCGTGCGGGATGAGATTGAAGACAAGGGCGAACTCCAGCATCTCCGGCGCGGGCGGGTACGGCACGAACTGGAACACGGCGGCCAGAACGGCCGGCAGCAGAAACAACAGCGACAGCACCAGCGGACGCCGGCCGTGCAAGTTCTGCCGCAGCGTCAGGACGAACAGCGCCGCCAAGGCCGACGCCATGAAGCCGCGGCGAATGGGGACATCGGAGACAGCAGTAGTCGTCGGTACGCTCATCGGCTCACCAGGTACTTGAACACGGCTTCCAGATTGTCATCGTCGGAGTACACTTCGCGGATGCGGATGCCATCTTGCGCGGCCAGAGCAGGCAGCCGGCCGTAGAAGGCGTCCGGCTTCCGCGTCTCCACCAAGAGGGCGCCCTCGCCGGCCATTACCTTGACTCCCTCCACATCGTCCCAGCCCACCACCATTGCGGCCAGGGAGCGATAGTCGTCGCAGACCAGAACGATGCGGTGCGGATGCGCGTCGATCAGGTCGCGGATTTGCCGAACGTGTCCCTCGGCCACCAGCCGCCCTCGGTGCAGCAAGATGATGTTGGGCGTCAGCGCTTGCACCTCGTACAGCACGTGGCTGGACACCAGGACGCTGCGACCGGCCGCGCCTAGAGCGCGGATCACCTCGATCAGCTCGTGGCGCGCCAACGGGTCGGTGCCGGTGAACGGCTCATCGAGAAACAACACGCGCGGCTCGTGGACCAACGCCTGAGCCAATTTCGTCCGTTGCCGCATGCCCTTGGAATAGCCGCGAATCGCTCGGCCCATGTGTTCGGTCATGCCGACGGTGGCCAGGGCGCGTTGGGCCGCTTGCGACGCCGCCCGCCGGCCCAGGCCCGTCAGGCGAGCGCAGGTGCGGACGAAATCGAAGCCGGTCATCCACTCCCAGAAGGCGTCCTGCTCCGGACACATGCCGATCTGCCGCAAGAGCGCCGCGTTGTTCCATACCGGCTGGCCCAACACGCGCACCCTGCCCTGGCTGGGACGCAGCTGCCCCGTCGCCAGTTGCAACAGCGTCGATTTGCCGGCGCCGTTGGGGCCGAGCAGCCCGGTCACGCCGGCCGGGATGCGCAGCGTCAGCTTGTTCAAGCCGATGACGTTGCCATACCACTTCGAGACGCCCTCGAAGACGATGATGGGCGTCACCTCAGCCGGTCCAGCGATTTGATCCGACGAGTCAAGATCCATAGGGAAAGCCCCAGTAAACCCGCCAACACGCAAGCGGACCACCACCAAGGATATTGCGGCACCATCTCATCGGCGAGCTGACGCTCGTTGCCCGTAGCGAACTCGTGCGGCGCTTCACGCCGCACAGGCGCTGGCCCGAATCTGCGCTCCAAGGCCGCCTGCTCCGCTGCTCTTGCCGCCTGCTCCGCTGCTCTTGCCCGCCTGAGGGGCAACTGCGCTGCCCCGAACCCGCGCTCGAAGGCCGCCCGACGGCTCCGTTCGATCGATTTGCCAATGTTGACCCAGGCGGAATCGGTATCGAGCAGCAGGTCGGCGATGCGCTCCAGATTGGCGGTGTAAGAACACATCGGCCGCCAATCTCCCTGCATCGCCTTGTTCTGTTCTTTGTGCGCCTTCTCCGCCGCTTGACCGTCCGCCTTGATCCAAGCCTGATACCAGCGATCGCCCGCTCTCTCTTGCTCCGGACGAAGGCCGGCGAGTTGGATTTTTCCTGTCCCCGGTTTCACCTGGAATCGCGGATAGCGTCCACCCGGAGTGTTATACAACTGCGCGCCCGGCGGCGGGGGATGCTCGTCATACCAACGATTCATCTCCGTTATCTGGATCTCTCGCCGCACCGAATCGCGGTGGATTTCGGTCAAAATCTTCCCCACCATGACGCTGATGAGCCATAATCCCGCCCAGATAATACCGACGTACAGCGACCGCCGTGTCAGCGACGACATGGCCAAGATCAGCGTGCCGGCCGACAGCGTGACGACCAGTCCGTAGGCCACGCTGGCCAACAGTACAGGATAGGTGTCCTTGACCACGTTCAAATCGGGGCAGAAGCCGAGGCCGATGACGTAAGCGAGCACCGCCGGCCCGACGGCGATCGACGCCACTAGCGTCCCAATGACGCCCAGCTTGCCGACAAAGTAATCCAGGCGCGTGAGCGGCCGGGCGAAGTACAGCGGCAAGGCATTGAAACGCAGATCTTGGCTGATGAGGCCCGGCCCAGCGATCGCCACAAGCAGCATGATGAAGAACAATTCGACTCTGAAAAAGAACGAATAGGCCAGCGTCCACACGGTCACTCGGTAGGCATGCGGATCTTGCAGCAGGTCCGGCGGCAGCCAACTGAGCATCGCCAACACGCCTTCGCTCTTCCGCTCCACCAACCCCCATAGGACCACAGCGCCGATCAATCCCAGCGCCGGTATCCACGCGCACAACAGGAACAGGCGGAGAACGAGATTGTTCCGCTGCACGCGGACCCCGTTGCGGGCGATGCTCAGCCAGCGCCACACGCGCCCCGACAGCGGACCCTGCCAATGCTGATAGCCTTGATCGAAAATGGGCATGATGGCGTTACCTCTTCCGAATGGAGAATTGAGAATTGAGAATTGAGGAGATTCAATTCACAATTCTCAATTCTCCATTCTCAATTCGGTATTGTCTCCACCGCCTTGAGGAACACTTCCTCCAGCGTGCTGCGTTGCGGCCGCAAATAGCGGATCTGCTCGCCGCAGGACACGGCCAACTGCCAGAGCAAATCGCTCGACCGTCCCAGCGGCAAACTCACTCGCAATAGGTCGTCGTGCGGCTCGACGCCGCAGCCCAGCTGCGTCAAACGCCGCGCGAACTCCGCCATGTCCGTCTTGACGCGCAGCTCGAACGTCCGCTCGTGCGCTTGTTTCAGATCGCCGATGGCACCCTGCGCCAGCAGCCGGCCTCCCGACAATACGAGGACATGATCGCACACCGCTTCCACATCGGGGAGCAGATGGCTCGAAAATAGCAGGCTCATCCCCTTATTGTGCGATAGGTCGCGGGACAGTTCGAGGAGCTCCTGCCGGCCGGCAGGGTCCATGCCGTTGGTCGGTTCATCGAGGATGAGCAGACGCGGATCGTGGACGATGGCCGACGCCAGCTTGAGACGCTGTTTCATGCCGGTCGAATACGACTCGACGCGGCGGTAGCGTGCTTCGCCCAGGGCGACATAGTTGAGAACTTCGTGGGCGCGTTGCATGGCATCGCTGCGGCTCATGCCGCACAGCTCGCCGGCATAAGCGACGAACTCGATGCCGGCCACGCCGGGGAACAAACATTCGTCCTCCGGCGCGAAACCGACCGCCTGGCGAATGTCGTGCCGGCGCCTGCGGATGTCCATGCCGAGAACCTGACCGCGGCCGGCATCGATAGCGATGAGGCCCAAAAGCGTGCGGATGAGCGTGGTTTTGCCTGCGCCGTTGGGTCCGAGCAAACCGACAGCACCCGCCGGCGCCGCCGCCGTCAGTTGCCGTAGGGCCGTTATTCGGCCGTAGGTCTTGGTGACGTTCTCCAGCGCGAAAAGCATGCGCTCCTCAAGCGATGACGCAGAGGCAATGACAAAAACGATCCCTTTACGGAATTCTATCCAAATTGCCTCGAACCCAGCAGTGTCACAGCCCGCCGAGGGGCTCCGTCGCATCGCCGAACCGATTCGCTTTAACGCCCATGCGGTTCATAAGCGACAAATACAGGCTGCATAGTCTGCGATCTTCGTCGCTGCGCCCGGTGTAATCGAGCGCTCGGCCGGTGTCGAGCTTGCCGCCGAGACCGCCGACCAGAATTACGGGCACCTTGCTCGAATCGTGCCGGCTCCCCGACCACAGGTTGGACACGAACAGCAGGCACGAGTTGTCCAGCACGGTCGCATCAGCCTCTTTCATCTCCGTGAGCCGGCCGGCGAGATAGGCCAGTTGGCCGACGTAATAGCGCGTGACGCGCTCATAAGCGTCGGACTGGTCCTCGTGCGAGGTCGGGTGATGGGCGGTGCGTACGCCGAGGAAGGGGTAGAACAACCCGGACAGATCGCGGCACAAAAGCAAGGTTGCGACGCGCGTCTTGTCGGTCTGGAAGCCTAGCGCGATAACGTCGCACATCAAGCGCATGTGTTCGCGGATGTCTTCGGGCAGGCCGTTGTCGGGCCGCCGCATCGTGAGCGCGTGCCGGCCGCGATCGCGTGCCCGGTCATCGGCCTTGTTCTTGGCAACGCGCGTGCGTTCGACGCGCTTCTCCACGTCGCGCACGCTGGTCAAGTACTCGTCGAGCTTGGCCCTATCCGCGTGACTGACTTTGTGCCGAAGTGCAGCGGTTTCCTCGCGCACGCGGTCGAGGATGCTGGCGGTTCGCCGGCTGCCCTGGTTGTCGAAGAGGCTGTCGAACGCCAGCGACGGATAGACCTCCATCGGCACCGGCGAATAGGCGTCTTTCCAGGAAATGTGCGAGCTGTAGGCCATCGAGAAGTTGGTCTCGTGGTAGCCGGTGATCGGTTGCTCGCAGCCCAACACGAGGCTCGGTTGCGCGGTGGTTTCCTCGAAATGGGCGGCGAGCACTTGGTCCACGCTGACCCCGCCGTGCAAGACAGGCCCTTTTTGCAAGGCGGCGCCGGACAAGATATTGCCGGTCTGTCCCGGATGGATGCCGACGCCGGTGGCATTCTTGTTAAACAGTCCCGTAATAACGTTCAGCTTTGGCCGCAGGGAGGCGAGCGGTTGCAGGCTCTTGCCCAGCTCCATCGCGGCGCCGCTGCCTTTCGCCCACCAGTTATTCGGACTGATGCCGTTGCCCATGAACAGGGCCGCGAACCGTTTGGGCGGCGCCGCCGTGGAGCCGGAAATCGATTCGCTGCCGTGCAATGGAATCGCCTCCAGCCACGGCAGGGCCATTGTCATACCCACGCCCTTGAGCAAAGTGCGGCGGCTGATTTGATTGGGTTGCGAACTCATCGGTTCACTCTCCAGGCTAAGCAGCGAAAACCCGTTTCTCACTTCCATTCTATTGTTCCCGTGAATCGTCGCGTCCTCGCTTGTTCAAAAATTGCCGACTCGTGACGATCGCTTCTACCAGGCTCCCGAACGCATATCGGTCTGCTGCCAGCCGATTCCGTATCTCATCGAGCGATTTCTTGTCCGACAGAAGGAGACTTCTGCCTAGCGCGTAGGAAAACATTTTTCGGCACAAGTTCTCGACGAAATCGTTCTGCCGCTTGTCGCGCAGGTACGCTCGCAGACCCGGCAAACCGTCGCGTTCCGTGCCGTCGGGAAAGGCCGCCACGGTTTGGACGGCATGGCCGGCCAAGTCCTTGCTACGCAACTCGCCAACGGGGCCGAAGTTCTCGAACACCAAACCAACCGAATCGAAGCGGCGGTGGCAGGCGGCACAGCTCTTGTCCGCGCGATGCCTGGCGAGAACTTGGGGCAATGTCAGATCGCCGAGCTTCGCTTCGTCTTTGGGCAGCTCCGGCACGGTCGGCGGCGGCGGCGGGATCGTTTCACCGAGCAGCCGGCGCACGACCCAGTAGCCGCGCTTCACCGGACTGGTGCGCAGGCCGGGTGCGTTCTTCGTGAGGAAGACGGCCATCGACAGCAGGCCGCCGCGTTGGTAGCGGTGCGCATCCTCGACGTGGACCCACTCGCCGCGGGCGGTCGGCTCCGTCATCCCGTAGTGCCGGGCCAGCGGCCGATTGACGAACGTGTCGTTGCCATAAAGCAAGTCGAGCACGGAACAGTTACGCTGTGCCATGTCAATAAAGTAGCGGATCGGCTCCTCAAACATCGCCTGGCGCAGCTCGTTAGTGAACGCCGGAAAGCGCACGCGATCGACGCCGTTGTGTTCCTCGAAACGGCGGAAATCGAGCCAGTTGCCGCCGAACTCCGTCGCCAGGCCGCGCACCTTGGGGTCGTGCAACATCCGCCGCGTCTGGGCCGTCAGCACCTCAGTCGTGTGCAAGTCGCCCGCTCGGGCATGGGCCAGCAGCTCCGCGTCCTGCATGCTCGACCAAAGAAAATAGCTCAACCGGCTGGCCAATTCGTGATCCGACAGAGGTTGCGCGGATTGATCGGCCAGATCGAAGCGATAACAAAAGTGCGGCGACAGCAACACGGCCACGAGCGCGTCGCGTAGGGCGTCTTCGTGGCCCAGCTCGTCCTGCGTGCGGAGCTTTTGATAGAACGCCAGCAAATCGTCCCGTTCGGCAGGCGTCAGCGGCCGGCGATACGCACGCTCGGCGAACGCCGCCAGCGCGGCCAGGTGGCGGCGTTTGGCGGCTTGGCGAGCGCGTTCGACGGCGCGAATCTCCGCGGCCATGTCGGTGAAATAAGCCGCGATGGCTTGCTCGGCCTCACCGCAGGCGCCCTGCTTGCGGGCTTTTGCCAGGTACGCGGTTGCCAACCGCTGGATTTTCTCCGGAGTGGTAGCATCCTTGTCTTCGGAACGAGCGAAGTCAAACTCGGCATCGCCCATGAAGCGCGGCGGCTCGGCCCTCTCGAAAAAAATGAAATCCTTGTACTGGCGCAGCGGCGCCAGGGTGACGAAATTCAGCTCGAACCACAGCGCGTCCAGCTCGCTCCGCTGCGGTTCGTCGAGGATCAGGTCGCACAACGGTTCATCGTCGCGGAAGTAGCCTTGCATCAGGTGGAAACCCGCAGTGAGCGGCCGGCCCTTCCCGGCCCCTTTGGGATCGAAATAGGGGCCGCGATCCGAGACGACAAAGGCGTCGGGAAACGCAGCACAAAACCGCTCCAGCGCCTTCCTGTGGCGCCGTTCGCTGTCGGCATCGGTTTGCTTGGCCTGCAACAAATCGGCCAGGCCCGCGTCCACGCTCTGTAGAAGTCCAGCAAGCTCGCGGAGGTCGGCGAACACATCGCCGCAATAGGCGCGATGCCGGCGGGCCAGCTGGCGATTGTGCCACAGCACGAGCGGCTGGCTGCCGGCGGAAATGCCCTTGACGCGCAGCTTGTTCACTTTGGGTTTGAGCTGCCGTCTCAGCCGCACAACCAGATCGCGGAGCCGTTGGCAGCCGGCTCGCGCCACCTCCGCCCGATCCGGCCCCGGCAAATCGCGCCACACCGCGCGCAAAACGGCCAGCGGCCCGACCGCCTCCCCGTCCGTCAGGGTCTTCCACACTACGGACAGGTAGGTCGCGCTCAAGCCCGCCTCGGCGGCGCATCTGTCCAGGTTCACGCTTGCCCGGCCGAGCTGCTCGCGGTGGCGGTACTTCAAGGCAGCCAGAAAGTAATCCGCAAAATCAACCGTATGGCGGTCGTAAAAGTCGATGATTCGCTGGACGCAGTAGTTATCGCGCTCAGTGTCGGTCACGGCGGGATGGGACGCGAAGACGAAGCCTTCCGGCTTCACGACCATGTGTTCGGCGACCATCTTGGCTGCCGCGAAGTATTTCTTCAGTAGCGCCGGCGACATGGCGAGCGACTCACCCGAATTGTCAAAACCGGCTTCGTTGGCAGGATCGACGGGAAATGTACGCGCCGGTCGCAGATCCACGCCCGTCAGGTCGCGGATGGTGTAGTCGTACTCGGCGTTGCTCAAGCGGCGCGCGAGCACTGGCCCCGGATCGTCGCCGCTCCGCTGGGACACAAGCTCTTGCACATCGCGCAGCCACGCGACCACGATGGCTCGCTCTGCTGGAGATGGCTGGCGCTTCGCATCTTCGGGGGGCATCTCGCCGGCTTGCAATCGGTCACGGACCAACGCCCACTGGCGCATGTTGCCGGCGACGACGGCCAGCGTCGCATCGCGGCTGAGATCGAGTTCCGCTTCCGGCCGGTTCGAGCCATGACACTCGAAACAATAACGCTCGACGAACGGCCTTACCTCTGAAGCAAATCGGCTTTCGAGTTGATCTGCCGGCGAAGCCCATCCCTCGCCCACCGGCGTCGTCGGGTGTGGTAGTGCTACCACGGTTGGACGCAAGACGTACCACGCTCCCAGGCTTGCGAGCGCAATGGCCGCCACGACAAGAACGAACAGCTTTCTTCGCTTTCCGAACATGCAATGCCTTCAATGGAGCTTAAACAACTCCGCCACGCCTTCGACCTGTCCTCCTTGTCAGGCGGCGGCTTCCTTTCGCTCGTTGCGGATCGTCACGATCGGCTCCGAGGTGTGCGGCGGGACCGGCAACCCCTGCTCGGTCAACAATTCCATATGTTCCTTCATGGCCCACTTCGCTCGATAAAGGCAGTCTTCTACCGAATGGCCGATCCCGGAGAAACCCTCCAACTCTTCCGAATAAAAGCCGAAGAAATCCGGTTCCTGGGTGGCCTCGATGACCAAGGAATAAGGTAGATCGATCATGGCCGTTCCTCCTGGGACAGCTTCTCCGGCGGTTGTTCTGTAAATGTTAGATAGATAGCGGGTCGCCAGGCGCCGGCCTTGTGAACCCGCCAGATGTAAATCGTCATTCCGATCCACCCCATGCCCAAGACGATGCACATTTCGGTCATCATTTTATCCATGAATGCACGGATCGGAGGAATGATAGCCCCAAGCGGAAACAACAAAAAAGCCCAAAAAAGGAGGAACCAAAAGCTGTGAACGTGCCACGGGTGCAGCGGCTCCGCGTTCGTGGTACAAATCAGTACGACTCGATCACTATCTCGGAGTTTTATGAGTAAGCCGGTACTATACAGACGGGCAAGAGTCACCGTGACGAGATGCTCCCCTGGCGTCGCAGAAAACTCCACTGTGCGATTCCCGCACACTCTCCCCACCGATTGCCCATCAATGAATACGTAGAGAGGGGCCAACCAGCAAAAGTATCCCAAGGAGCGTTTGATCGACACAATAGGCAGTCGTTCATCGATCATATACTCAAATCCTCGTTTTCACTTCACACCCGCCGAAACTGCCGTTCAAGATCATGCCGGCTGAACAGCAGCGCCGTCGGCCGGCCGTGCGGGCAGTGATGGGTGTCGTCGGCCAATTGGCGTTGCTCGACGAGGGCGGCCATCTGTTCCGGTGTCAGGCGGTCGCCGGCGCGGACGGCGGCGTGGCAGGCCATCAGGCTCATCAGATCGTTGAACAGAACTTCGCGGCTCGGTGCGCGTTCCTTCGAGATGAGATGATCGACGACGGCGCGGAGGATCGTTTGCGGCGAACGGCGGCCGAGCAGAGACGGATAGCTGGTCAACAGGAGAGTGCCGCCGCCGAAGTCTTCGATGCCGAGACCCAGTTCCGCCAGCGCTTCGCGGTGCTCCAGCGTCCGCGCCGCTTGCTCGGCGGTTAGCTCGACCGGCTCCGGGATCAACAACGGTTGTGTTTCCAGCGGTCCCGACTGGATGCGGCGCTTGATCTGCTCGAACAAGATGCGTTCGTGCAGGGCGTGCTGATCGATGACCAGCATCCCCTCATCGGTCTCGACGACGAGATAGGAGTCGTACAGTTGAATGATCTTCGTCGGTGGATGCGGTTCTATCGGCTGGGGCGGCGGAACTGGTTGCGGAGCAATTTCCACCGGAGCAGAGATACGGGGTGATTGGGCTGAGACGAAAGGCAGTGCAGGGCCATGCTCGCTTGCCGGCGGTGGGACGAGCGACCAGGGCGGCGGATCGAGAGCCGTGGCAGCTTGCGGCGCTCCAAGCGTTTCCGTCGGCTTCATGGTCGAGGGCAGTTGCAGCCGCGCTGTGAGGTTCTCGGCCCGCAGGCGCTGGCGGATCGTCGAAAAGACGAGATGATGCAATGCCTGGCTTTCGCGGAAACGCACTTCGGCCTTGGTTGGATGGACGTTGACATCGATTTGATCGGGCGGCAGATCGAGGAACAGGAACGTTACGGCGTAGCGGCCCGTCATCAGCAGGCCGCGATAGGCTTCCTGGATGGCGTGCCCCAAAGTGCGGTCGCGGACCCAGCGGCCGTTGACGAACAGATATTGCATGCGGGCCGTGCCGCGCTCGCAGGCCGGGTCGGCTATGTAGCCGGTCAGCGTTGCTTCTCCTTGATGCGCCTGCACGGCGTAGAGTTGATTGCTCACTTCCGGGCCGAAAAACGCGGCGATGCGATCGAGCAGCACGGTTGAGGCAGGGATGTCGTACACCGTCTTGTTGTTGTGCCGCAGCGTCAGGTGCAGCCCCGTCGCGCGGATGCCGCGCTCCACGTCGGACTCGAAGATCGAGCGGGCATGGGCCAGAGCAAGGCGAGTAAATGCCTCGCTAATGTGGCCCATTTCGGTGGAGGGCGTGCGCAGAAACTTGCGGCGAACGGGTGTGTTGTAGAACAGGTGCCGCACTTCGATGCGTGTGCCGGGCGAGCCGTTCCACGGCCGCACTTCTCCCAATTCGCCGCCGTGGCAGGCGATCTGAGCGCCGCAGGTTTCTTCCGGCGGCCGCGATTGCAGCGTCACCTGGGCGACGCCGCCGATGGAGGCCAGCGCTTCGCCGCGGAAACCCAGCGTCTCGATGTGGAAGAGATCGTCGGCCGAGGCTAGTTTGCTGGTGGCATGGCTGGCGAAAGCGAGAGGCAGGTCGTCGGCGACAATGCCGCAGCCATCATCGACGACGCGGATGAGATCGACGCCGCCTTGCTCTATCTCGACATCGATGCGGCGACTGCCGGCATCGACGGCGTTTTCCAGCAGCTCCTTGGCGACGCTGGCCGGCCGCTCAATGACCTCGCCGGCGGCGATCTTGTTAACGACGAGCGCCGGTAGTTGCTGAATTCGCGGCATACGGTCCCTCAAGAGAAACCGGCCAGACGGCCCTTGCGATTTTATAATCTTTTGCTTGTAATGTCCTGCAACACCTCATCTAATTGAGTTAGCAAAGTCATCGAACAGGTCAAAGCAATAGTCTGGTCATTCACTTGCGGATCGTCTGGTCAAAGGAGACGCATCATGAGAGCTGACAAAAAAGTGGAGGCAGGACTCAGCGGCCCCCTCGAACTACTCAAGCATCTCCCCGGCGAGGCGTTCGCGTCGAGCGAACGCCTACGGTGTCTGGGCCTGGAAGCGTTTCGCTACCGGAACCAGCCTCCGAATGAGGCGTTCGTGCCCCCCTTAACTCACCACTCCCTCCTCCTATTCCTCCATGCACCGAAGGAGTTTGGGTGTCGCTGTGCTGACATCAACCGGGTCGTCCCGCCTCCGGCTGGCTCGATCCTGGTAGTGCCGGCTGGCAGCCCGGCCTGGTACCGCTGGGGTAGTCACTCGGACTCTCTCCACGTCTTCCTGGAGGCGGGATTGGTGGCACGGGTCGCCGAAGAGGCGTTCGGGCTCGACTCCGCGCTTGGTTCGCTCCCCCCGCTCGACGGCCTGCACCTCCCACAGCTCCGGGCCGCCATGTTGGCGGTGAATGACGAACTGACGGCCGACTCGGACGGTGGCCGGCTCGCCGTCGAGTCCCTTGCCAACATCATGGCCGTCCACCTGATCCGCAACGTTTCGGCCCCTCGCAGACTGGGCAGCAGGAACGACGCGCCGCTCCCGCAAAGGAAACTCCGCGCCGTCGTCGAGTATGTCGAGGAACACCTCGACTCTGCTCTGACCCTGGAGCAGCTCGCCGTCGCCGTCCACCTCAGCCCCTACCACTTCGCGCGGCAGTTCAAGGCGGCCACGGGAACGCCGCCGCATCAGTACGTCATCGCCCGCCGTGTTGAACGGGCGCGGCAACTCTTGCGCGAAGGCGACTTCTCCCTGTCAGCGGTCGCCGTCCACGCCGGCTTCTCGGACCAGAGCCAATTCTCCCGCCACTTCAAGCGCCTCACCGGCGCTTCCCCGCGGCAGTTCCGCATTTCCGCAAGAAACGCATAAAACGCCGCAAGCCGCGCCAAGAATCCGGCCAGCGAGCCGCGTAAAAAGCATTATCTGGTTTTCACATCTCGGATCACATGCTCTATGTTGGGGCACTCGATCCGACGGGAGACACGTCATGACGCCCAACTTGTGGTCGAGACGGATTCAACGCTGGCTGTCGCAATCAGGCACGCCGCGTCGGCGGCCGGCGCAGCAATCGTTCCGGCCGCGCCTGGAAGTGTTGGAGAACCGCACGGTGCTGGCGGTGTTCAACGTCGGCCCTGGCGATGTGGCCACGTTGATCGCCGACATTAACAATGCGGACACGAATGGCCAGGTCAACACCATCAACCTCAGCCGCAGCGTCTACGACTTGACGGCGATCGATAACTACTGGTACGGCCCCAACGGCCTGCCGCCCATCGACAGCGATCTGACCATCCACGGCAACGGTGCCATCATCCAGCGCGACTCGGCCATGGGCACACCGGATTTCCGGCTGTTTTACGTGTCGGGCGGGTTGGAATTGCCGGCAGCCAAGTTGACGATGGACAACGTGACACTCGAAGGCGGCATCGCCAAGGGCGGCGACAGTGACGATGGCGGCGGCGGCCTGGGTGCAGGCGGAGCGATCTTCAACCAGGGCGAGTTGACGCTCGACAGTGTGACTCTGACGAACAACGAGGCATTGGGCGGCAGCAGCGGCGTCTACACTGCCGGTCTCGGCGGCGGCGGCATGGGCGGCGATGCCCCCACGAGTATCAACGCTGAAAATGGAGGCAGCTTCGGCGGCATCCTCGGCTTCGTCTTCGGCGGCCTCGGAGGTCAAGGCGGTCAAGGCGGCGGCGGCGGCGGCGGCGGCTTCGTGTTCGCGGCCCCTGGAGAGAATGGTCCGGCTACCGATACGGGGGGCGGCGGCAATGGCGGCGGTTTGGGAGGATTTGGTGGCGGCGGCAGCGGCGATGGCGGCTCCGGCGGCGGCAACGAAATTGGCTCCGATGGCGGCCAATTTGGCATCGGCGGCTATGGTTTGAGCGGGGGCGGCGGCGTGGGCGGCGGCGGCGCCTACGGCAGTGTTGGCTCCAGCGGCAACATCGCTACGGCCGGCAGCGGCGGCTTCGGCGGCGGCGGCGGCGGCGGCGGCGACGACGGCGGCGATGGCGGCTTCGGCGGCGGCGGTGGTTACAGCGGAAACAACAATAGTAGCAGCAACTTCGGCGACGGATACGGCGGCTTCGGCGCCGCCGCCGGCGG
>Ga0335075_10010226_pt1 | contig 14259 bp, 14 predicted proteins | sample Lox_Sample_24_FD_206723 | JGI IMG/M metagenome (GOLD analysis project Ga0335075, IMG submission 206723) | Soil microbial communities from Loxahatchee National Wildlife Refuge, Florida, United States - Lox_Sample_2.4 | ecosystem: Environmental > Terrestrial > Soil > Wetlands | place: USA...
GATTTTGCTGAGGTTGGAGATGTGCCTGAGCAAGGATAATTTTACGGAATGGATGCCTTGAGACTGTATAAACGAGCTTGATTCGGTTGTTTGGCGACGTTCAGCAGACTAAATGCAGCAAAGAACACTGCTTAAACCATACCGACGAAGGTAAATGTAAGTTGACCTTCTGCTCATCCACTCTACGCCTAAATCCTGTAGTAGGATACCTGACTAAGTAGACCGAAATGAGTACTCAACACATCTGCTTCAGTATCCCGAATAACGAAATCTACGCCGCTGGGCTTCGGCCACAGTTGCCGTGTAATAAAGATGGGCAGTACAGGGGATTTCAGACTTAGATAGAAAAGCCGTTTCCGCTCCTCCTTCAATATAGTAAATTTAATTATTCTCGCACAAACCGATAGGTACGTTGATGTCGAAGGATCTAGATATCTCTGTTGCTAAAAATGAAGTACTGACCAAGCAAATGAGAATGACATGAAAAGCCGTTGCTTCTTTTGCTTTTTTATGAAAGAAATATAGAAAAGAAAGGTACTTGTTATAAGCACATGTTTAACTTTGTAAACACCGCTATTATGTCCGCTAAGCTGCAGAGCATGGAATGGTCTTTAAAAATAGAATGTTGACCAAGAGCCACTCCGAACATTCACTGAATTTGCGTATTGCTTTTATATTCAGTCCGCTGACGATACGTACAGTACATACAGACAGACACAGGCAGTGTATCTCTGCAAGACATCAGGACAGATCGAGCTCCTTGTAAAAGGCCTATGTCTTGGGCTCCGGGCCTAAATACTCGGTCAAAGTCTTCATTACCACCTCCCTTCTCAAGAACGGTGTGTCGGTATCTCCGACCTTCCTTGGCGTTCATGGGGTCCGGCTTGAAGACGGTGTAGAACATATCGGTAGAGTAGATTTTTGAGCTGTAGAATAACTCTTAGTAAAGACGTCAATTTCTGAGTTAGAAGATCTCACCCCAAATAACCGTAATAGCCCGCATCATACACACCCATCAAGTGTCCAAAATTTGCCTGACCATGACCCCATTCACCGCCCTGACCCAAAATCTCAGGACCCTCGATCTGCAAAATCTTCTTTCGCAGGTCGCTGAGATATTCAAATTCTCGATCGCTTCGTGGCTCTCAGGCTCGTGGACCGTCATATCAAAGATATCGAGACAACTGACGCAGACTGAACAGTGCGCCGTTCACTTACTTGGCTCTAATAAGGCTCCCGATCATCTCGTCAGGGATCTGCTCGGGCGGTTTAGATTTCCCATCTGCCTGCTCTTCCCATGACTTGAAATATTCTGAGGAAAGAGACGAGTAGTGCCTGCTCAACGATTTCAACTGCGACGGCGTCCAGCACCAGTTCTCGAGCATCTGGCTGGTGGCTTCGCCAAAGTCCACGACTGTGATAGTGCCGTAGAAGCGCGAGTAGATCGTTTTCAATACGAGATCATGAATACCGTGTCCCAGCTCATGGAACAGAGTCACGATCTCATCGTGTTTCGAAAGACTAGGTTTCTTGGGGGTAGGCTTGGAGAAGTTTGCACACCAACGCCGTGGCGGAATATCGACATGTGCCGTCCTCTTGAATGAAACCCTATATGGAGTTAGAATCTGACCCAAAAACAATGTAAATATCATACATACCGGCTGCAGGTTGAAATTAGCTGCGTGTCCGTATTTACTATCCCGAGGGAAAAGATCCCTGCTCGTCATCGTCCCAAACACTAAAAACCTGGACATCCTCGTGCCAGGTAATGCCACTGCCCTTTCCAGAGTCAGCCAGCTTGTTCCTCTCGTCGCCGATAACCTCCAGGAAAACAAGACCGAACAAATGCTGGAAAATCTCTAATACGCCCCTGATAGTCGTCTGCAGAGGGAAATATTCTGCAATCTTCTGCTAGTCGACCGAGTACTGCTTCTCCAGCATCCACCGATTGTAAAATCCATAGTCCCAGAGGAAGATTTGACCGTCGAACGATTCAGCTTGGGAGTCAAGGTCCGCCTATTTAAGCTGCTTCAACTCTTCAATCTCTCTCTGGCTGCCAGCGGTCAGTCTGGATCGCAAGTCACCCAAGAAAGTATCCACGGTCTCCGGCTTCTTGGCAATCTTATCTTCAATGTAGAATGCCGCATGGTTGGGATATCCGAGAAGATGAGCCGCCTCATCACGGAGCACCATGGCCTCCTTAAATAGGGGTACGTTCTGGTTGCACATTCTCATTGGCGGTGTAAAAACGCTTGCGGGTCTCACTGTTCTTCGCATACCTCAGTGCTAGGTAGAGATCCGGATACTTAAAAGTCAGTAGAAGCTTGCTCTTATTTCTCCTTTTCCTTTCTCCAAACCAGACAAAACATCCTCGGGTACTCCCTCCAACTCCTGAGAAATAAACCAGATAGGGGTAGACTCGCTCGCTTCGAACTGGAAAAAGGGAACTGTCCCGAGACAGGCCATCCCAGTATTGGCTCAAGTGTGCAGCCAATATTTCGGTGAGTGTAGAAGGTTTTAGCGAACTTGGTGGTTGGCGCGAATGCCTCCCCTCAATGCCTCTTTCGATTGCGGCTTGCAGGAGCCATTATCCTATCAGATCCTACACCACTAAGCCGTACCTTATCTTTCCAATCACAATGGGTTCGACCATATCCCTCTGCGCCTCAGCTCCGTGACTAACACCATTTAAGATGAAGCCCCTGGTGCTCGAGGCTGTGAGTGCTGATGCTAGTTTGAAGACTGTCTCTTCCTCCTTTATCACCCTCAGTTATACTTTTTGCTAAAGGTTCTCCTCTAGAACCTTGCATCTCTACCACGCCATTGAAATGCCCGATTTCCAAGTGTCCATAAAGAAACGTTACAGATACAGTCCTCTATATAGCGACCAGGTCCGTATTTTGCACTTACAACCAGGCGAGCCTAACGATACTGTTTTTGTCGAAATTTCGCCCGAAAAACTGGATGGGGACATTATAAAATATAGTGCCTTATCATGGGAATGGGGTAGCGAACGAGCAAGAGAGGCCATCCGGATTAAGGACAAGGGCAATACTGACTCCGAGATACGGATGATGCCGATAAAGCCCAACCTTTTGGCTGCACTGAAACGCCTTCGACAGAGACACAAAATAGAGAGACTTTGGGTTGATGCCATTTGCATTGACCAAACCGAGCTGGACGATAATGTAGACACAGTTAAACAGAGGAATTTGGAGAAAAGCAATCAAATATCGATGATGACCAAAATCTATGGAATGGCGGAGAAGGTGTGTGTCTGGCTTGGAGAGGAGAGCGAAGATAGCGCGAAGGCGGTACAGTTCATCGACAGACTTGTGAAACTGGAAGATATGTACTATATTGCGGGGCTAGAGAGAAGCAGCAACTTTGATTACTCTATTGCAAATGATTTGGGGTCTCTTATCAAACTATTGAAGCGGGGATGGTTTAACCGTCGTTGGGTAGTCCAGGTAACTTATACGGTATCCCCAACTTTGGCATTGTCTCTAAACACAAAGTAGGAGATTGCGTTGGCTCGAGATGCCATAGTACACTGCGGTGGCGAATCTGTTAGTTGGACTAAACTTGCAGACGCTGTTGCACTGCTCGAAAAGGTTGGACGAGACGGAACCATCAACAAAATTCTCAAGAGACTGCCAGCAACAAACCACGTTCCAGAGTATATCGGCAATTTTTCGTCAATGCCTGCATATCGCCTAGTTCAGAACACAACTGGCTTATTTCGCCGACAAGATGAGCTAGGATTCAGAACCTGGCGTTACACTCTCGAAGAACTAGTCTCATTTCTGGCTGCTTTTAAAGCTAGCCGCCTGCATGATACCATATACGCAATACTTGGGCTCGCCTCCGACTTCGAGCCAGTGGACGCTTTAAAATTCGAATCAAAGGTCAACGACACGGAACCAAAGCCAGTGGATGCCTTAAAATCCGAATCGAAAGTCAACGATACGGAACCAAAGCTAGTAGATGCTTTAAAATCCGAATCAAAAGTCAACGCCACGGAACCAAAGCCAAATCTTCGAAGAGCCAATACGCGCATGGACTGGGCCCGAACCATGGAGCCTTTCAAAGTAGACTACGAAAAGTCGCCCTTGGCTGTCTTCAAAGAGTTCCTCGATGGCGCAATCAAGAAATCGCAATCTTTGGATATTATATGCAGGCCTTGGGCGCCGACTTCCGGATTTGATGCCAAAGGCAACCACCAAAATGTTGACCTGCCTTCATGGATCCCAAGTCTCTCCCGGAAACCGTTTCAATTGACGAGAGATGGAAATATGGTCCGGTATAATCCCGACCCACTTGTTGGACCGGCTCTCTTCAGACACAAGTATTACAGTGCTTCGGGCTTATGCAAAGTGTACTGTAATATTGATCTCAAAAGTCCCGATTCAAAACACATGACCGTGAAAGGGTTCATTTTGGATAAAATTGGAGAAACCTGGGACAGCGGTGAATTCGGGAATGTCCCTGGAGACTGGCTAAGAGCTGGACATTGGAAAGATGAGGATAAGGTTCCGCCAGATGAGCTCTGGCGCACCTTGGTAGCAGATCGAAACGCACAGGGCGATGATCCAGACCGCTGGTATCCTCTGGTCTTCCAATCGGCCGTGAAGGAGAGGGGAATTTCCTATGGATTCGAGACTTACAGACTAATTCACGAGGGCACCAACGCCCCGGTTGCTGAACTATTTCGTCGAGTGCAGGCCGTGGTATGGAATCGAAGGTTGATTCGCACGCAAGGCCAATACATGGAGTGGCTAACAAAAGAGCCTCGAAATTGTCTTGGAGCGCTTGGATTAGCTCCGAATAATGCACGAAAAGACGACCTCATCTGCATTATTTTTGGCTGTAGCGTGCCCCTCGTTTTACGGCAGGCTCACCGTCCTAAACAATCGGAAAGCCCGCAGCTGCATGCCAGCACGACGAGCGCCAAGCCACAGGGAGCCTCCACCTCATCGAAAGATAACTCTGAGGATGGCGAGAAACTATACACTCTCGTAGGCGAGTGTTACATTGACCACATGATGGATGGCGAGGCCATTGCATACTTCAAAGACCAAGATATCTGCCCTCAGGAGTTCAAACTCGAGTGAACAGGGCTTCTTCAAGGGTCTTATCCGCCACGGGTGACCTACATTAATGGATGGGCTAAAGCCGGCCACTAAATAACACGAGGTACGACGAAATGTTGCAGATCATACCTGATTATGTGTTCACCAGTTGGAGCTGGCGGAGCTTTTATGAACGTTTATTGCCCGGAAACAAAGAGGCTCAAATCACACCGGTACCGCCAGCCAATCTACGATACGTCGTTAGAGTCACATTGGGCAACTAGGCAACTTGGGCAGCTGGGGAACTAGGTAAAGGCACCATATGCCTGTGTTAGCTCTTCTAGACTGCTAATTGATAACTACGTTAGCCCTTGAAAATTTCCCCCTTAGAAATGGCCCCACCCTAGTAGCCCTTCTGCACCTTTAACATTTACAAGAAATGAAATTCGACCAAACATTGTCAACCAATTAGCTCTATGGCTAACTAGTATTATTTTGTTTCTTAGTCGAGACGCCATCTTGAATCTGCTAAAACAAGGCAAACTGTATGAACCCTTGTCTCGTATTTGTTAGCATATGTAGGTTTGCCAACCTCGTTATGTAGCTGCTCCTTTTTGGTAACTCACATGCTAGAAACAAGTACTTGTGCTGCTTGCTAGGCCTAGTTAGCGATAAGCTAGGAATAGCAAGAGCCGCATTGCGCCATTGTCATCTGACATGCTGTAGCCAGCCACGTGACAATCCTTATAGTCATATCGCAAGGGTAATGAGTCAAGAAGCAGAAAACAGAAAGTAGGAAGGGAGTCTTTTGAGCTCTCGATATAAAAAGGTTGCTCGTGGTCTAGTCCTAGTGTTAAGGCTACGTCACTAGAACCCCCTAGATTGGGGGGCTAATACACCACAATTAGCAGTAAAAATATTGTCCAGGTAGTTAGGTTTATTACCTCAAAATATAGCGCTTATAATATATCTTCAAGAATCTTAAACCAATAAATGCTTGCCCAGGGCTTCAAAGCTTACACCTTTCTCAGTGACTATTGTGGTGGGGTTCCGTGGTCCCTATAAAAATCACATGATCAGAGCCCGCAGTAGGGTATCGATGTATTTAACTAGCTCGTAGACTACCTTCGAGCATCATTAATCATTCTTTTACGGGGTTGTACGGGTCGGACAGTCTGTTCTACGGGAGGTTTACGGACTGAGATTGAGATTTACGGACGTGGAATACAGTCTTTTCTTTTGTGTGCCTTAGGCATTGCGCTGAGCGTTGCCTCCGTATTGCCAGCTATTCCGTGGGCTTCGAGCCTGTACGCTGGCCTACCCGTTGCCCTGACGATCGTGCACTTCGACGGCTACACCATTCATTCCCTCCATACTATCAAGGGTGAAACAAGCTAACCAAGAAGAGTTAGTCAGTTTTAGAATACCAAACAAATATTTGAATGTCTTACATCGAATGTAAAAGTCTGCTCTATTACCTCTAACAAGCAAAAGTTTTACAAATATACTTTACTTACACTAGTAAGCTATTTGTAGTTAGTTTATAGGTCTCAAAGTAAGTTATAAATTCTTTTTAAGCATAGTACATCCTTTTGTAAACCCTTTCAAGCGAAGCATGCGTATATTTTGCTCAGGTCACGCTTTGATAACGTGACTTGACAATATGTTCTGCTTTGTCCCGTGTTATACTCAACCTGTTCGAAGTCCAAAGTCTACACTATATTATTGCTACAGTATCTTTATGGTTTTCCCTGTCCCTCATATTTTCGTGATTTAATTAGAGGAGCTCGTGCAGGTTCAACTTTTTAATAGCCTCTTTGTATCTCCGGATCGTAGGCACCGGAGAGCCAAGCAGACATTCTCAGGATATTGTTCATTGCTTAAGCTATTCTGAAATTGTTGCCATAACTAATATGATGGCAGTTTCCCGCATCTCTCAAGCAAGTCTGGCCCTTGATCTATCGAGGAAACCACCCTAACTTTCAAGAGATATGACCCAGTTACGTGGCCATGCAATTGATACTGAGGCGTCAACAGGACTCTTTGTGAGCCCTGGCGTACGATCAACAAGACATGAAGAAGCGTCTCCAAATATAAAGAAAGAGCCGGTAGAGAAGGAAGCTCTTCCAGCAAGTGAAGACGAGACTAGAGAAGAGTCGAACGATGAAGAAGACGACGATTTTGTTGTAGACGATGATGGTGTCGGATACTATCAGGATGAAGCTTTCCACATCAAGCAAGTCTCTGCACCACTGATTGTGAATCGGACGTTGAAAGATCTCTATGGTATCTGCAAAAACGTGTAACGACTGCCATCATCGCGCTGACGAAGCTGCAGGGCTAAGCAAAGGCAAGTACCTCAAGTTGGATCCTGAATACCAACGAGACGTGGTGTGGGACGAGGCCAGAGCTTCTGCTCTTATCGCCTCTATCCTCCGTGAGTCTAACCATGAACTTTAAGCAACACTTCTTGGGATTCTCTAACGTTGAACCCTGCAGAAGGCTATTTCATCCCCCCTATCATCTTCAATCTCATCACTGCCATGGAGTACCCCGAGAATGGAGGCCGGAATAAGATTAAGAAGTACTACCGTATTTGTGTTGATGGCAAGCAACGACTGAGCTCGTTGATCAAATTCATGGATGGTCGAATTGGCGTCCTGGACAGTTCCCACCCGCCCAAGAAATGGTCTTTATTTCCTCCCACAAGTGTAGGCGCAAAAATAACAACTACTAATGGGAAGCGACAGGTACTACACACATCCAACTGTCGATGGCGTTGAGCAGCCGTCTAACCACCTGATACTCCCGGAGAAGACCAAGGATTTCTTCCGGCTTCGAACCTTCTGTTGCTATGAGTATTCTGATCTACCAGAATCTGTGGAGGAAAATATGTTTCAACTTGTGCAGCGAGGCATGCCTTTGACGCCTGCTGAAAAAATGCGGGCTCTCTCCACAAAGTGGGCTGTCTTTGGCAAACAGTATGAAGAGGACTACGCGATGGTAGTAAACTGTAAGTGTAAAGATATATTAAAGTGACATTTAGGAGACACACACTAATGCTGCTCCAGTATCTAAGCAGGCACGAGCCTCTGGATTCCGATCAGTAATGACTATATTTTGCCAGATTCTCGAGGTCATGCATCCCAGCGGGAACAGGAGGACAAACCGAGAGGGTGTAGGCCAGAACCCCACCCTGCAAGCATCTCCTCAGGTGCTAACTCGCCTTTTACTTGATGATCATAGTCTCAGCGAAGCCGTGAAAGCAAAGTTCAAGGAGGTCTTTGATAAATTTCAGGAACTAGTTAATCTCTCAAGCCATCAGTCTCACACTTCAAGATTCGGCTACAAGATCATCCCCAATTCGGCGTTTGACCCTGCACCGGACTATTTGAGGGAACGTAGCATAGGTCACGTCAAAACATTCTCGCCGCTTGAGCTGCTTGCAACTGCCATCCTGCTTCTTGTGCACGGTGATTCCAGAACAAATGGAATGCTAATAGGAGACATAAAGGAAATGCGAATGTACTTGAGGAGAGCGCATAAGGATCTGCGCCTAAATCCAGCATGCTGGGCAACGGCCTGGAAGTTTATTGATGCCGATTTAATAAGCCTTCGTGGAGGAAGAGGAGCTGCTCTAAAACGTAGAGTCGCAGCCAACTCGGTCGAAGAGGACCTTGAAGACGATGAGCTCACGCAAGATCCGCCCCTAACAGCTCCAGCCACAACACGACAGCTTGCTCGTGCTTCGAATCCTGGAAACCTCACCAGTCAGCCTAGACTGCCGCGAACGGACTCATCTAGAGCTCTGGTTCAACCGGCCCCCCCGGATCGCGAACTCACAATACTAAGGAGTACAGATCGGCCAGGATATGGTGGAGTTAATGATGGCTCGGCCAACAATCAACGATCTACTAAAGTGCTTCAAACAGTCGTTGGATCTGAAGCATCTGGTTTCGAATCTTTCTCTGCAGGCACTATTCCTGGTGTCACAAGTACACCTAAGTCTCGAGCTCCGCAAGTAGCCACATTCAACGATGAATCAGATGATGGCATAGCTATCAGTGCGAAAAGGAAGAGAAAGAACCGCTAGGTGGCTAGGAGTTTTCGCTACGCGTACGCGTATAGATTTTGACCTCTGAGTACACCTGAGATCGAGTTTCCTTCGATCGCCTACAAGAATATCCAGTATGAATACAGGATTGAGAGCTCCTGCTAGAGAATTGATTTGCTAGGCTTCTACTTGATCACAACTCTTCTTTATTAAACTTTTATATGGCTAGCCTTATCTCCTCTATAAGAGGTTTTCTGCATCAATGTCACATTAAGACTATAACTATAGCCATAGCTTCTGCACCTGATATAAGATGCTTCGATGGTATTAGATTACAATGGTGCTCATGATGAGCACTTCTGGGAGACTTTATGGATGATTGAGATGGAGTTTCAGAGGGCAGTCACCTATCAGAACTATGCCGATATACTAATGCTTCGTGTGAGATTTACATTATAAGATGCGGCATTACTGTGTCTCCTGATATCCTGATTTGATATGCTCTAGCAATTCAACATAGAACTAATCATAAGTCCTCTTCCTAATTCAAAGACGATCCTCTAGATCTTCTGTTCTCGCCAGGCAGTCTGATGTTTTCGTATTCTTCCTTTGTAACATTTCTCCATTCCTCCACTGGAATCCATCCAATATAATTTCGGTCTCCAAATCCGCCAATCCAATATACATCTTGCACAACTAGTCTGACCCATTTCGTTTCATGAATCGGATTACCTGGAAGCCAGAGGCTTGCATCTGGATGAACATGCGTAAAACACTCAGTGATCTGCAGTTCCTCCACCAGATCCCCATCTATCTTTTCCAAATATCCAATCAGTGAGAACCGTGGCAGATTTGCCGCTGAGTATGGCAAAGGCGTGGGTTTGTGATGTGGATTTGAACGTGGTGTGTATGGAGGCGTCCATTGGACCGATAGCGAGATGTTGGAGCCAGCTGCAACATTCTTGAAAGAGGTAGCTATGTTGACTGCAAGGATGGTGGGGTTGGCAGTGGTCTCGCAGTCGGCTATGTAGTCCATCAGGCCGATTGGCATGCCATGGAGGCCAAAGGGTTGATTCTCTAAAGATTTCGAGGTTGGAAAGATTGTTGATAGCGTGCCGAGGGTAGTGAGATGGAGAATCCGTCTCGCCATAACGGCCGATTCGTAGGAAGTTGGGATACGGAGTGTGTCATCTTCTTGGGGGTTGCTGAAGATATGCTGTGGTTGCGGATGCGAGAAGGCTGATACAAGGAAGAGAGGGAGAGCGGCCGGGAAACGCATGACGGCAGACCACAATGGCTCAAGTATATATTAACAGCTAGAATAACTGGATTATAGATTAAGAGCAACGACAAGCAAGTATTCAATGCTTGCGAGATGCACAATTATGTACTGGAAGAGAAAGTCGGCCTGGTGTGAGATGAGGTAGAATCGACGTCAAAGAGTACTAGCTTAGTAGAATAACGATAAGCGTCATCCATATCAGCGTGTGACTTGTATCAAATCAGAGCCCCCAGGTCTGAGAACGCAGGCTGTGAGCCACCACATCGATGACCAATATGTTCTTACCACACATGTCTGCACTATAAAGCCATTTCTTTCCTCGTGGTTGAGGTGAATAAACGCTCACGTGACTGGATGGGGTTAAGATGCTGCAAACCCTATCAGCCGAAATCGAAAATCGCGCTAGTGATTATCTATCGAAACTCTTCGACGGCAACTATTCTGAGTCATTCATTCACCCATCGAAGCGCCCATCAACTGATATTGTGAGTGTCTCCAACAAGCCATTTAAAAGCATCTACTCCAACCTCGCGGAACATCACCCATTTTGCAGCAACAATTCCTGAAGACCTGAAGCTAACCCGCTTTTTCGCCACTTAGCAGATCAGAAGATAAGGAGATCACATTTACGAGTCGATAAACTCGCAAATATGGGAAAGGTTCACGGCTCACTCGCTCGTGCCGGTAAGGTCAAGTCTCAGACACCAAAGGTACGTTATTCTTGTGGGGATTAACGGCGCAGGAAGTGGAAATGTAGCATTGGGTTGCTGGGGCTTCAAGTTCTCGACCAATGGCTGCAGAACAATCTTGGGACGGGATTCGCAAGGACATAGTTGGAGTCAAGGCATAGCTATAGGGTGAAATGCTGACGAGGCCGGTTTCCAGGTCGAGCCCCAAGAGAAGAAGAAGACCCCCAAGGGCCGAGCGAAGAAGAGAATAACATACACTCGCCGATTTGTCAATGTTACCCTTACTGGCGGCAAGAGGAAGGTCAGTTGATTATTTTACGAAATTTAAAAGCAATAAACAGCTGACGTGGCCACAGATGAACCCCAACCCAACCTCATAAGCAATCATTGATCGAGCAATTAGGATGTAGGGTCTGGATCAGAGCTGGGATACATGTCTCGAGAGTGGATATCACCACTTCAGGATGGGATCGAAACCTATCTGTGGGAGGAAGGGTCGCATCTCACAGGCGTTCTTGTATTTTTGAAAAATGCTTTTTTGCCTCTGCTGGTCAATGAACATTTGATCTCCTGCCATGCCTGCATATTCACTGGTTTCTACATGACTGTAAAATCACTTTCCTACCCTAGCAGATCCTAGGATTAAGCTACAAGTCTCTGTCTTTCTCACAAGGATGACTAGATCATCCCTATTCCACCATGCTACCGGTCGGCGGCGCCGTTCGCTGAAGACATATCAACAGCTGCACGCATGTCTCGAAAATTTAGAGGCGGCTGCCTAGAGAATAATATTTTGAACTCGTTAATAAGCGCCGGTGTCCAAATACACCTACGTTTTCCCTGTTGGCTTGCGCGAAGTGTCTTCTGTCGTTGCCCTCTCAATGAATCTCAAGCCCGTCTTCTTTCCGTCAAAGCATGAGTACAGCTTTCAGCCACATTCTGCATCTTAGGCTTTCAGTGGCCGATGAGGACGCCCGGCCTGCCTTTTGGCTTCACATGGAAATCTCTTTTCATAGCCACAACTTTTGCACCTTCGAATAAGCACATCAGCCCATGCCTTCCGGCCACCCTTGCTCTTATTCTCGATCTCGCTCACGCATGTGGACCCATCAATCAGCATGATGTCACATCGCTTGCATATGGAATGCTTCATAGAAGGTGAAAGGCGGATCTGTGTTTTGAGAGATACAGCTCGAAGATTGGATATGCAGAGCCGGGATAGAGCCTGCGTTGGCAATCTGATATTATCATTAGAAGATGTTTGAGACACTGTCAAGACATCTTGGTGAATTCCCGTCTGCTTCGCGCTCTTGCCGTGTTGGTACTGTGGTTCTCTTGTTGCTAGGTAGGCTGCGGCTTGGTACAGGAAAGACACTCTGCTATGCAAAGCTTTATTAGTGATACCACCAGCTCCCTTAGAAGCTTTTGCTTTAGCCATAAAGGAGGTACCAATAAGCAAACTTAACACAGCAGGAAGTCACCAGTCACGACGTTGAGCGAGTTACGAAATTTATAGGTTAGTAAATGAGGCTTAGCAAGCTTAGTAAGCACCGCCGAGACGCCACGCCAAAATCCCTTGCGTTCAACCTTCACTTCTCTCCAACCTCACCTCCAGCCTTCCTCCCTCCTACTTTGATATTTGTCTTTGCGTCCGCTTTCAACGCGTTTCACAACAACATCTCGATCTCCAGCGACCTCACCAACCTTCCACAACTCCCTCAGCTCCACATAGCTGAGCGGATAATTTCGACACCGATCATTTGAACGACTACTCCCTACGGTCGCCACCATGTCTACCGAAGAAGATCTCATTGATTACTCCGATGAGGAGCTACAGACAACAGATGCGGCGCCAGCCGCCCGCCATACTGGAAATGGAGAGGCCAAGAAGGGCGACTTGACGGTTTCCGGAGGCAGCGCCGATAAGAAGGGTAGCTATGTTGGCATCCATTCGACTGGTTTCCGCGACTTCCTTCTCAAGCCTGAACTTTTGCGTGCCATCACGGACTGCGGTTTCGAGCATCCTTCGGAGGGTCAGTCATAACTTTCATCCCCAAGCTCCATCGTTGCCCCTCTTGAAGCGTCCGTCCATCTCGCAAGCAAAAGAAGATACGCTGGTCAATCTTGCCATTATACGAGCGATCCTAGGTGTCTCTATCGGCTATCTGCAAAGTCATACCTAAGCGGGTGAACTATTCAGAGATATGCGCCAAATGTACTCTCGATAGCTCGTTTCGAGCAGTAGAGAGCTTGTGGGGGACCTATCCGACCTGCAATACGAAGAGACACCTAGGATCGACTCATTTTCGACGAATTGTTTTAGCTCGGCGCGCGTACTGGTGACAATATGCTTGTTACGCAGCTCAGAATGGTCTCTGTTTCGATGTGTGAATTTATAATGGATTCTTCTATATTGTGGTGGTTTGCTGCGATGATGGACGGACCTCGCGAACTCTTGCACGTCATTACATATTGGAGAACATTTATCTAACATCGGCTCGGTTATTACAGTCCAGCAAGTTTGTATTCCGCAGGCCATTCTCGGAACCGACGTTCTCTGCCAGGCCAAGTCCGGTCTCGGAAAGACAGCCGTATTCGTTCTCACCACCCTTCAGCAAGTTGAGCCAGTCGCCGGTGAGACCTCTGTCCTTGTTATGTGCCACACCCGTGAGCTCGCCTATCAGATCAAAAATGAATATGCCCGATTCAGCAAATACATGCCGGAGGTAAAGACTGCTGTTTTCTACGGAGGGACCCCTATCCAGAAGGATGCCGAAATTCTCAAGAACAAAGATACTCATCCTCACATCATTGTAGCTACTCCCGGTCGATTGAACGCCTTGGTTAGGGACAAGTTCTTGCGTCTCGGTAGCTGCAAGGTCTTCGTACTCGATGAGTGTGATAAGATGTTGGATCAGATTGGTTGGTACTTTTGGCTAGCAATTATCATATATTTACTAATAGCCCTAGATATGCGCCGCGATGTCCAGGAAATCTTCCGCGCTACACCAACGCAGAAGCAGGTCATGATGTTCAGTGCCACTCTTTCACAGGAAGTTCGGCCCATTTGCAAGAAATTCATGCAGAATCCTCTCGAGATCTATGTTGATGACGAGACAAAACTTACCTTGCACGGCCTTCAGCAGTATTACATCAAGCTTG
>Ga0335075_10010227_pt1 | contig 14259 bp, 14 predicted proteins | sample Lox_Sample_24_FD_206723 | JGI IMG/M metagenome (GOLD analysis project Ga0335075, IMG submission 206723) | Soil microbial communities from Loxahatchee National Wildlife Refuge, Florida, United States - Lox_Sample_2.4 | ecosystem: Environmental > Terrestrial > Soil > Wetlands | place: USA...
ATAGTCCGCGTGTTCCGAACGGCGCGGCACGAGATCCACCGATTCCGGTACGGTGCCGAAGGCTGCGGTGACGGCCTGTCGGATCAGGATGCTGAGGTCGGCCAACGGATCGATCATGACGCTATTTTAGCCGAGCCTCCGTGATTGAAGTAAAAGCCGGCAACTAAGCTAGACTAGGACAAGACTAGGACCCGGTTTCGAGGGGGACGAATCAAATGTCGGGAACGAAGCTCGTTACGAGGCTGGGTGCGATGGTCGTTGCGCTCGCCTTCATGGCCGGCATGGCGCCGGCAGCCGATGCCATGCTGGACCGCGCCGCGCTGCTGAAGCTGGCGGACGCTTATCTCGCCGCGGTGGTCGCGCATGATCCGGGCAAGGTGCCGCTTGCGAGCGACGTGAAGATCGTGGAGAACGTCAAGCGCATCAGTACCGGCGAGGGCATCTGGAAGACGGCCAGTGGCGGTCCCACGGAGTTCAAGATCGTTGCGGCGGATCCGGTGCTGCAGGAAGTGGGGGGCCTGGTCGTGATGCAGAATGATGGCAAGGCGGTGCAGTTCGGCTTCCGCCTCAAGGTCGTCAATCGCAGAATCGTGGAGGCCGAGCACCTGGTCGTCGCCGTCCGCGATCCCGGCAACCCGAACCTGCAGAAGGCGCGTCCGGCCTTTCCACTGGAGATCCCGGATGAATATGCGGACTCGCACGGCCGCATGCTCCATATCGCCAAGTCCTACTACGATGCCCTGGACAACAACAATGGCCATCTCGCTCCATTTGCGCCGGATTGCGAGCGTCACGAGAACGGCATGCGCACCGCACCTTCCGGCGGCCCGACCCTGGGCAATACGGCTCCCGGGGCCGCCGCGCGTCCGCCGGGCCTGCAGGGTATGCAGGACTGTACCTCGCAGATGGACTCCGGGGTCTTCCAGTACATCACCACCATCGACGATCGGCGCGTGCTGGTCGCCGATACCGTGACGGGCGTCGCGATCGGCTTCTCGCATTTTCATCATCCGATGACGGAGAAGAAATTCAGGATCACCGGCAATCCCGATCGGCAGGAGTCAGACATGACCAACCAGAAGCCTTTCGATATGCCGGCGATGCATGTCTTCAAGATCTGGGGCGGCCAGCTGCATGAGATCGAGGCAATCGGGATCATGGCGCCCCTGAACTCGCCGACGGGCTGGGAATAGGCACGGTAAATTCGCGCTGCAGCCCCGGGGCAGGGGATGGCGCCGAAGCCCCGCAACGCCATCATGGGAACCGGCCGGCCCGCCGAACATCCGAGCGTGAGTTTCGCGCCTGCCTGGTGCCTGACGGGGTTGTTCCTGCTCGCGGCTACCGCGCAGGCGCAGGTCGCGCAGCAGTCGCTCGCAGTGCATGGCGAGCTCACGTACGTCGAGCAGGAAGATTCGGATTTCAACGCACCCTACGCCGGCGCGAACAGCCTCACGCCCGACCAGGGGCGCGAAGCGGTCGACCTGAATCTTTCGGTCGGCGCCGCTTTGTGGTCCGGGGCGCAGATCTGGGTCAATCCGGAGTTCGATCAGGGCTTCGGTCTGGACGATACGCTCGGCGTCGCCGGTTTTCCGAACGGCGAGGCCTACAAGGTCGGTGCGACCCGCCCGTATTTCCGGCTCCAGCGACTCTTCGTGCGCGAGACGCTGGACGGGGACGGCGAACGCGAACCGGTCGCCGCGGCAGCCGGCGCACTGCAGGGTGAACAAAGCGCGAATCGCTGGGTCTTGACCATCGGCAAGTTCGCCGTCACCGATATCTTCGACGCCAATGACTATGCGCACGATCCGCGACGGGACTTCCTGAACTGGGCGGCCATCGATGCGGGCGCATTCGATTATGCGGCGGATGCCTGGGGGTACACGGTCGGCGCGGCTCTCGAGCGCTATCAGGGCCCGTGGGCCATCCGCGCAGGGGTCTTCGACCTGTCCGACGTTCCCAACAGCGCCCGTCTGCAATCGGGATTCGATGAGTTCCAGATGCTCGTGGAACTGGAGCATCGGCACGAACTCGCGGGTCACCCCGGCAAGGTCCTCATCACCGGCTACGAAAGCCGCGGGCGCATGGGGTTGCTGGATGAGGCCACCGCAGTCGCGATCGCCACGGACCAGCCTGCCGATGTGGCCGACGTACGCCGCTACCGCGGCCGATTCGGCGGCCTCATCAATCTGCAGCAGGAGCTGCTCGCCGGGCTTGGGATATTCGCACGCTACAGCAAGGCCGCCGGAAACGTCGAAGCCTACGAGTTCTCGGACATCGACCGATCGCTCGCGGTGGGCCTGTCGCTGCAGGGCGGGCGGTGGCGGCGGCGACAGGATACTTTCGGGCTGGCATTCATCGACGACGGTATTTCAGCTGCCCGTGAGCAGTTCCTGAACGCGGGCGGACTGGGCATCCTGGTCGGCGATGGCAAACTGCCCCATCCGGCAGCTGAGCAGATCCTCGAAACCTACTACAGTGCATCCCTGAATCCCCACGCACAGGTCAGTTTCGACTACCAGTGGATTGCCAATCCCGCCTACAACGGCGATCGTGGACCTGTGTCGGTGTTTGCGGTGCGGGTGCACGCGCAGTTCTGAACCATCCCTGTCGCAAAGCGGAGGCTCCGTGTCATGTCCACGCGAACCGATCCGGCGACCCTCGCTCCGGTGCTCGGCTCCCTCTGGTCCGCGGCGGATGCGCGGCTCCTGGAAATCGGTACCCGCCGCGCGCAGGATGACTGCCACTATTCGGATGTCGGCATGATTGCCCGAGCGGCGGAAAGCCCGCGCTCTTTACGCACCGCGATGGGTCGCCCTACGAGGATATCCGGCGGCGCGGACCCGCCGGCTAGGTTCTGCGCCTCCTTCGCTGGCCGGAATGTGACGTGATGCCGGACACCCACGGCGAGGCCGGGTGAGATAGCCCTCTTATGCCCCGGCACATTCTCCTGGTCGGCGATGAGGCACAGCGGCTGCACGCCCCGGAACTGCTGCTGCCTGCAGCCCGTCACTGGAGACTCGCCGGCGCCCAGGGGGCCGTACAGGCGATCCAGCAACTGGAGCGACGCGTCCCGGACGTGATGGTCGCCGACCTGGATGGGCTGGCCGATGACGCGATCCCGCTGCTCCTGACCGTGGGTGAGCGCTGGCCGAGCGTATCCCGCATCGCGCTTTCGGATGCAGCGGACTATCCGGCGCACGCATACCAGACGCCCGCTCCCATTGCGCATCAGTACATCTGCTGGAACGACGCCGCGATCGAGCTTCGGGAGGCGATCGAGCGCTGCCTGAAACTGCAGGACCTGCTGTCCAACCCGGGTCTGCGCGCGCTCCTTGGCAGCATCCGCCAGTTGCCGCCGCGTCCCCGGATTTTCACCCGGCTGCAGGTCATGCTCAGCCACAAGAACGTCACGCCCCGCAAAGTCTGTGCGGTCATCGAGGCCGACGCCGCGATCACCGCAAAGGTCATGCAGCTCGCCAACTGCGCCCTGATCCACCACGGCGATCAGATCAGGACCATCGAACAGGCGCTCGTGCGCCTCGGATTCCTCGGAGTGCGCAATCTGGTCCTGAGCACCGAAGTGCTGGCCAGCTGGAGCCGCAAGAGCACCGGCAAGCTGGATCTGGATGCGATGCAGGCCCACGTCCAGCGCGTCGCGCGCGTCGCTGCCGCCCTGACGGCCGGTACGTCCTGCCGTGACGAAGCGGTACTGGCAGCCTTCCTGCACGATATCGGCTACTGGGTCCTGGTCCAGGAACGGCCGGCGCAGCTTGAACAGGCCGCGGCGCTGGCCGTGGTCGAGGACATTGCAATGCACGAGGCCGAGCGGCGTCTGCTCGGTACCTGTCACGCTGAAATCGGGGCGTACCTGCTGGGATTGTGGGGCATGCCGAAAACGCTGGTCGAGGCGATCGCCTATCACCATACCCCCGAACGGGCCGGCGTCCGGCGGTTCAATGCGCTTTCGGCCCTGGCGGCCTCCCTGGCGCTCGCGGGCACCGATGACAGCGATGCGTTTGCCAGTCCGCCGCGCCGCAATGAAGTCATCGGCCAGGAATTCTTCGACCAGCTCGAGGGATGTCCATTTGACTGGGTCGAGGCCGAGAAGGTTGCAATGGACTGTCTGGCGCATCAGGATCCTTCCTGACCCTGGACGTGCAACTTCCGGCATCCTGCGGTGTGCTGGGCACAGGGCATCCATGCCATTTCCCGACAATCAAGGGGTTATCACATGGCCGGGCGACACGGGCAGCAGGTTCTGGTGGGATTCGTGGCGGTTATCGTCCTCGTGGCCGGCGCCGGCCAGGTCCAGGCGCGAGGCTGTATCAAGGGCGCCGCGGTCGGAGCAGTGGCGGGACACGTCGCAGGCCACCATGCCGTGGTGGGCGCGGTCGCCGGCTGTGCCGTCGGCCATCATCTGGCGAAGAAGGCCCAGCAGCGGCAGCGCCGGCAGCAGGCACAGCCGCAATCGCCGCAGGAACCCGCGGCACGGTCCGTGCCGGGTGCCGCCGCCGCGGCCTGAAACCTTCAGCGTGCGCCGAGGCGCCAGAGCGATGTGACCTCGGCGGCCCGGGCCGCATGCAGCGGGTCGGCGGCATCCTTCGACCTGGGATGCATGGGCCGCAGGTCCTGCCGCCCCAGAACCTGCAGCGCCGCCGCATCGAACAGTGCCAGCAGCTCTTCCCGGGACCGCAGGCCGAGGTGCTCGGCAAGATCCGACAGGATCAGCCAGCCTTCGCCGCCCGGGAACAGATGCGCGGCCAGACCCTCCACGAAACCCCGCAGCATGCGACTGTCCGGATCGTAGATCGCATGCTCCAGCGCCGAGGTCGGCCGCGCCGGCAGCCAGGGCGGATTGCAGACCACGAGGGCGGCGGTTTCGGCCGGGAAAAGATCCGCCTGGATCACCTGGACGTGATCCGCCAGCCCCAGCCGCCCGATGTTCTCGCGGGCGCACGCGAGCGCACGCGGATCCTGATCCGTGGCGACGACGCGCCCGAGTCCGCGTCGCGCCAATACCGCCGCCAGGACGCCGGTTCCCGTGCCGACGTCGACCGCCACACTGTGCAATGCGCTTGCCGGCGGCAGCGGCGCCGAACTGACCAGGTCGACGTATTCACTGCGGACCGGCGCAAAGACGCCATAATGCGGATGGATACGCCCGCCAACCGCGGGGAACTCGATCCCGCGTCTGCGCCATTCATGCGCACCGATCAGTCCCAACAATGCGCGCAGCGGAATCAGCCTCGGTCCGTCCGCCGGTCCGTAGGCCTCCAGGCAGGCCTCGCGGACATCCGGCGCGCGCGGCAGCGTCAGGCGATAGTCCTCCTCCAGCGGCACCAGCAGCATGGACAGGGTGCGCGCCCGCTGGGCACGCCCCTGGCGATAGCGATGGAAGTCGGCGGCGGAGGCGAGCGCCGCGGCGGCCCGGCTGCGCTGCCGGCCGGAATGCCGGTCCGCACGCCTGGCCAATGCGATCAGCAGTTGGCGCGCGCTCTGGAAGTCCCCGCGCCACAGCAGCGCGACGCCCTGGCAGGCCAATCCGTAGGCCTCATCGGCCGTGGTACGGTCATCGGCCGTGACGAGGCGGCCTGGGGGTGCCGCGCCATGGAGGAACGGGGGCGCACTCATCGGATCAGCATGCCACCATCGCGCCCAAGGCGTACGATCCTGTCGGACAACGGGCGAGGGCATCAGCATGGCTGCCTTTTGGGTGATCATCGTCATCGGCTTCGTTGCGCTGTCGGGAGTGCGGATCGCCCAGGAATACCAGCGCGGCGTCCTGTTCCATCTGGGCCGCTACAAGGGTCTGCGCGGCCCGGGCCTGTACTGGATCATTCCGCTGGGGATCGAGCGTGCGGTCACCATCGACATCCGCACCCGGACCGTCTCGGCGGAACAGCAGGAGACCATCACGCGCGACAGCGTCACCATCAAGGTCAACGGCGTGCTGTGGTACCGGATCATCGATGCCGCGAAATCCGTGATCTCGGTCGATGATGCCGCCGCCGCCGTCTATCAGCTGGCACTCACCGGACTGCGCAACATCATCGGCCAGCACGACCTGGACGAAGTCCTCCAGGAGCGCAACAAGATCAATGACCTGCTGCGCGAGAGCATCGTCGCCTCGGCAACCCGCTGGGGCCTGGAAGTCGAGCGCTTCGAGATGAAGGACGTGGAACTGCCGGGCGCCATGCAGCAGGTGATGGCGATGCAGGCCGAGGCCATTCGCGAAAAGCGGGCCCGCATCATCAAGGCCGATGCGGAGCTGGAAGCCTCGGTCAAACTGGCCGCGGCTGCCGCGCAGATGGCCGGCAACCCCGTGGCGCTGGAACTGCGGCGCATGCAGATGGTCTCGGAAGTGGGGGCCGAGAACAACAGCACGACGGTGCTCATGATCCCTTCCGACTTCGTGACGCTGTCCAATACCCTGAAGGACTACCTGCAGTCGCGCATGGTCCGGGACACCTAGCGGCCGAGTGCCGCGGGGGAGCCGCCAAGCCAGGCCCTGCCGCGTGCATACAGGGCTTCGACTTCGGCGCCCTTGAGCCCGGGCATGTCGCGCTTCACCTGGTAGCCTATGCGGGTCTGCAGATACGCAAGGTGCCGGTAACCTTCCGGAAACTGGGCCAGCAGCGCGGCATCCAGTGACAGGCGCGCCGCCGGGTCCACCGGATCCATGCGGTCCTTTTCATAGATCGGCTGCCGCAGCACGAACCCCCAGCGGCCGTTGCGGCGTTCGATGAAATCGAAGAAGCGCCCGGTGCACACGACATCGACCAGCACGCCGTCGACGGGCGCCCGCTGGCTGATGGTCATCTTGGTCTGGGCGAGGGCGCGGTCACCGGCGATTTCGACCGAGGAACCGCCCAGGAAGTGCAGGATGCTGACCCCCTGGGCCCATCCCCGGCGGCTCGCTTCGATGAAGCCGTTCGCGTCGGCCTGACACCAGGTGGCCATCATCCGGCCGTCTTCGTGCCAGACGCTGCGGAAGCGCTCCCACTCCCCGGCGTCCCGGTACACCACCCAGTTCTCGACCAGTTCCCGGACCAGGATCCTGTCGGTGAGTGCGCTTTCGATCTCGGACATGACGACCCCCGTTGAATTAGTGCAGCGCACCGTTATCCGCAAGCCGCGGCGGAATTTCAAGCCGGCCGGCCGGGCGTTGGCGTCGGCTGCGGTGCAACTGGTGGCGCCGACGACGCCACTGGTGGGTCCGCGGTTGCGGGACGTTCATACGTATGTATTAAATACGGCCATGGTCCGCGATTCCAGACACAGATCGGCAGGCACGGCGCAGCGGCTGCTGGATTCGGCCGAGCATCTGTTCGGCGAGCACGGCTACAACGGTGTCGGGATGCGGGCCCTGGCAGGTCATGCCAAGGTGAACCTGGCGGCGACGACCTATCACTTCGGGTCGAAGAAGACCTTGTACGTCGAGACCTTCCTGCGCCGCTTCAGGGCGGTCAACGCCCGACGGCTGGAACTGCTCGCGGCGGCCGAAACCGCGGCCGCGGGCCGGCCGTTGCCCGTGGAGGACATCGTCGAATGCATGATGCAGCCGTCGGTGGAGGCCGGCCTTGCGCATCCTGCGTTCAACAAGCTGCTGGCGCGCACCCTGCTGGCACCGCCGCCGTTCCTGCACCAGCCTCTGAAGGCGGAATTCGAACCGAACCTCAAGGTATTCATCGGGGCCCTGGAACGGGCCCTGCCGACGGTGCCCAGTGACATCCTGAACCTGCGCCTGGCGCTTGCCCTGGGTGCCACCTTGATGTTCGGCGTGCAGATGAGCGCCATCAAGATCAGGCGCGACGCGAAACGCGAAGCGGCCTTCCTGAAGGAACTGGTGCGCTTCACCGCCAGCGGGCTCGCCAGTCCGCCGGCAATTTCGGCGGCGGAGTTCGCAAGTCTGCGACCCCCGCGCCTGCGAACGAGGTCAGCATGAGGGGAAGCTCCATCGGCAGTGCACTTGCGGTCGGGATCGCCGTTGCGGTGATCCTCGCCGGCTGCACCATGATTCCGCAGTACCAGCGCCCGGCGCTGCCGGTGCCGCAGGTCTATCCGGGGCAGGGTCCGCAGCAGGTCGCCGCCGCCAAGGCCGCTCCGGTGGCCGCTGCCGACATCGCGGCCCGCCAGATGTTCCGCGACGAGCGCCTCAATCGCCTGATCGAACTCGCTCTGGCGAACAACCGCGACCTGCGCACCGCAGTGCTGAACGTACAGCAGACCGAGGCACAATACCGGATCACGCGCTCCGCGCTGTTGCCGACCGTCCAGGGCAGTGCGGGATTCACCCGCTCCGAAACCTCCTTCGGCGCCGTATCGGGCGAGTTCGGGGGCCTGGGCGGTGGCATTGGTACCTCCGGCAGCAGCTACACCTCCAACAGCTTCAGCGCCAGTGTCGGGGTGACCTCGTACGAGCTGGATCTGTTCGGCCGGGTGCGCAGCCAGACTGCCCAGGCACTGGAACAGTATTTCCAGACCGAGGAGGCACAGCGCGCCGCACAGGTTTCCCTGGTAGGCCAGGTCGCGACCCAGTACCTGACGCTGCGCGAGACCGAGGAGCTGCTCAAACTCTCGCAGGACACCCTGGCCGCCGTGCAGTCTTCGTATGATCTGAACAAGGCCACCTTCGATGCCGGCGCCAGCAGCGAACTGGACCTGCGACAGTCCGAGGGGCAGGTGGAGACGGCGCAGATCAACGTGGAGACCTACCAGCGGCAGCTGCAGCAGGCCCTCGACGCGCTGCAGCTGCTGCTCGGCGCACCGGTTCCCGGCGACCTGCCGCCACCGCGACCTTTCTCCGATGCGGACATGGTGGCGGACGTACCACCCGGGCTGCCCTCGGACCTGATCACCCGGCGGCCGGACATCCTGGAGGCCGAGCATGGCCTGAAGGCCGCCAATGCCAACATCGGCGTTGCGCGCGCGGCCTTCTTTCCCACCATCTCGCTGACCAGTTCGGTGGGCGTCACCAGCACCCAGCTGTCTTCGCTGTTCAAGGCCGGAAGCGGGGAGTGGAGTTTCGGGCCGCAGATCAGCGTGCCGCTGTTCGCCGGCGGCAAGAACATCGCCGGCCTGGACTCGGCGAAGGCGGGCGAACAGCTGCAGGTGGTCGCCTACGAGAAGGCCATCCAGACGGCATTCCGGGAAGTGGCCGATGCCCTGGTGGAAGTGGACAGCTATGCCCGCCAGATCGGCCTCGAGCAGGCCCTGATCGTGACCGAGCAGCGCCGGCTGGAACTGGCCACCCTGCGGTACCGGCAGGGCGAGGACACGTACCTGAACGAACTGGCCGCGCAGCAGGACCTGTACAGCGCCCAGCAGGGCCTGCTGCAGGCGCAGTTCAATCGTCTTTCGAGCAAGGTTTCCCTGTACCAGGCGCTCGGTGGCGGCTGGAAATGAGAGCAACACACATGAGAGATCCCCGCTTGCGCCCTCCCTCCCGGATGCTGGGCGCCGCTGTGCTGTCACTGCTGGCTCTGTGCGGCTGCGTGCGGCCCGGCGGCAAAGGCCCGAAATACGAACATGCGGCCGTGACCCGCGGCAACATCCAGGAGCACGTGACGGCCAGCGGCTCCCTGAGCGCGCTGGTGAGCGTCGATGTGGGCAGCCAGGTCTCCGGCAAGATCACGCACCTCTACGTGGACTTCAATTCCCCCGTCCACAAGGGTCAGCTGGTGGCCGAGATCGATCCCACCGTGTATGAGGCGCAGCTGCAGCAGGCGCAGGGTGACCTCGCCAGTGCGCGCGCCGATGTGACCCTCAAGGGACAGAACCTGCAGCGCAAGAAGATCCTGGTGCCGCTGAAGGCCGCGGCGCAGCTGGACCTGGACCAGGCCACGGCCGAACTTGCGCAGGCGCAGGCGACGGTGACCATCAAGGAAGCGGCACTGCACAGCGCCGAGGCGAACCTGGGGTACTGCAAGATCATCTCGCCGGTGGATGGCATCGTGATCTCGCGCAAGGTCGATGAGGGGCAGACGGTGATCGCGGCCATGAGCACGCCGGTGCTGTTCACCATCGCCCAGGACATCACCAAGATGAACATCACGGCGGATGTGTCCGAGGCGGATATCGGACAGGTCAAGGTGGGTCAGGATGTCGAGTTCGGGGTCGACGCCTTCCCGAACGAGGTATTCCACGGCAAGGTCTCGCAGGTGCGCAAGTCGCCCACCACCACGCAGAACGTGGTGACCTACCAGACCATCATCGCCGTCAACAATCCGGAGCAGAAGCTGTTTCCCGGCATGACCGCGGACGTCTCGATCCTGGTGCTGGAACGGGACAACGTCCTGGAAGTGCCGAATGCCGCGCTGCGCTATTCGCCGCCGGACAATGCCAGGTTCAGCGTCCCGCCGCCCAAGCAGCTGGCCCGCGCACAGCAGCTGGCCTACGCGCTGCAGGCCGACAACGTGACGCTGACGCCCAAAATCGTGCGGACCGGGGCGACCGATGGGGTCAACACCGAGATCCTGGACGGCCTGTCGGCCTCGGACCGTGTCGTCACGGCGACCGCATCCGCCGCGGCCACGGGTGCCCAGTTCGGGCCGCCCGGCGGCGGTCCGCCGCCGCAGATGTAGGCCGCGATGAGCCAGCCTGTCATCGCATTGCGCGATATCACCAAGGTCTACGCGACCGGCGAGGTCGAAGTGCGGGCCGTCGCCGGCGTGAGTCTGACCGTCGGCCGCGGTGAGTTCGTGGCCATCATGGGCGCGAGCGGCTCGGGCAAGTCCACCATGATGAACATCCTCGGGTGCCTCGACCGCCCGACGGCCGGCACGTACCGGCTCGATGACGTCGACGTGGCCAGCCTCAACCGCAAGCAGCTCGCGCAGCTGCGCAACCGCAAGATCGGGTTCGTGTTCCAGAGCTTCAACCTGCTGGCGCGCACCACCGCCATGGAGAACGTCGAACTGCCGCTGTTCTACAGCGAACCCGCGGTGGCGCTGCGCGAGCGGCACCGCCGTGCCCGCGAGGCTCTCGAAAAGGTGGGCCTAGGCACGCGGCTCACGCACCGGCCGAGCCAGCTCTCCGGCGGCCAGCAGCAGCGCATCGCCATTGCGCGCGCGCTGGTGAACAACCCGGACCTGCTGCTCGCGGATGAGCCCACGGGCAACCTCGATACCCGCACCAGCATCGAAATCATGGGCCTGTTCCAGGCGCTGAACGATACGGGCATCACCGTGGTGATGGTGACGCACGAACTCGACATCGCCGCCTACTGCAGGCGCATCGTCATCATGCGCGATGGACGCGTGCTCGAGGACCGCGCCAACCCGACGCCGCACCGCGCCGAGGAGCTGCGGGCGCGGCTGGATGTGCAGGAGCGCGCCGCCAGGATCGACGAGCGGCAGGAGCTGCGCTGATGATCACGTGGCTGCATGGCCTCCTGCTGCGCACTGCGCTCACATCGCTGACGGCGCTGCGGGCACTGCGACGTAACAAGCTGCGCTCGAGCCTCACGGCCCTCGGCATCATCATCGGGGTGTTCGCGGTCGTGGCCATGGTGGCCCTGGGCAATGGTACCCGCGCCAGCATCGAGTCCCAGGTCGCTGGCCTCGGCCAGAACATGCTGATGGTGTTCGCCGGCAGCCGCCGCAGCGGTGGCGTCAACAGCGGTCTGGGCAGCGCCAGTGCCATCACGCTCGAGGACGCAGAGGCCCTGCGCCGCGAGATTCCCGATGTCGTCGCCTCCAGTCCCGAGGTCACGACGACCGCCCAGGCCATCGCCAACGGTCGCAACTGGTCCACGACCATTGCAGGCGAGGCTCCCGAATACCTGATCATCCGCGACTGGGCGATCGCCGCCGGTTCCATGTTCACCGATCGCGAGGTGCGCAGCGCCGCGAAGGTGGCGGTGCTGGGGGACAAGACCGCCCACGAACTCTTCGGCGTGCTCGACCCCGTCGGCCAGACCGTGCGCATCGGCAACATGCCGTTCGTGATCATCGGTGTGCTGGCCAGCAAGGGCGCGGGAGTGGGGGGCCAGAATCAGGACGACCGGGTCGTGATCCCCTACACCACGGCGATGAAACGCATCACCGGCGACAAATACCTGCGGTCGGTGTACCTGGAGATCGGCCAGGCCGAGCGCATCCCGATTGCACAGGACCAGATCACGAGATTGCTGCGGCAGCGTCACCGACTGCTACCCGGTGTGGCCGATGATTTCAACATATTCAATCAGCAGGAAATCGCGGACACGGTCAACACCGTCACCTCGACGCTGACGCTGCTGCTCGGCGCGATCGCCGGGCTGTCGCTGGTGGTGGGCGGGATCGGCATCATGAACATCATGCTGGTGAGCGTCACGGAACGCACCCGCGAGATCGGCATCCGCATCTCCGTCGGCGCCCAGCCCGGGGACATCCGTATCCAGTTCCTGATCGAGGCCATCACCTTGAGTCTCCTCGGTGGACTGGTGGGCGTATTGCTCGGTATCGGTGCAACCCGGCTGATCGGAGCCGTCTCGACGTTCAAGCCCATCGTCAGCATGGGTTCCATCGTGCTCGCCTTCACGGTGAGCTTTTCGATCGGGGTGTTCTTCGGGTTCTATCCCGCCCGCCGCGCCTCGCTGCTCGACCCCATCGATGCACTGCGCTACGAGTAGCTGTGTTGCTGAAGCAACAGCTCGGCGGCCTGCGTCCGCAAGGCAAGGTTGTCGTGCCATCCGGGAGTGAATCCCGATCGCGAAGGTCGCATGCGCGCCAGGCGGCTGTGCCAGAATCCTCCCGTGACGCGGGCGACGCGCGCCCGCATCCCGCGAGTACCATTTCTTTTGAGGGGACTACCATGAAACTGCATACGCTCGTTCTACTGGGCGCCGCCCTGGCCGCCCCCAGTGTGTTCGCCCAGGCGCCGCCGGCGCCGTCACCGGACATGCAGGCTGCCCGCGAAGCCGTGACCAAGGCCTGCGCCTCGGACAGCTCCTCGCTGTGCAGCGGCAAGGAAGGCCGGGAGATGTTTGCCTGCCTGCGGCAGAACAGCGACAAGTTGAGCCAGGGCTGCAAGGACGCCATGGCCAAGATGCCGCGTCGCCCGCCCCAGGCGCCCCCCGCCCAGTGATCGCAACCGGAACGCCGGCAGCCGCGAACGGTGCCGGCGTTGCCGGTGTGCCGCTATTTGAAGAGTTTCGCTGCGTTCAACAGCGTCTCGTACACGCCCCAGAGCAGCGGAATCCCCACCAGCGCCCAAGCCAGCCATACGGCGCCCGCCGAGGTCGAACCGGCCGCGGATCCTGCCGCGGCTGCGGATGTTTCCACGCGTGACTGGCTTGCCGCGGCCCGCGCATCCTCCGGTTTCATGTGGTAGCGCGGATCGACCGGGCTCACGAACAGGTTGCACAGCAGGCCGATGAGCAGCAGCGCCGCCATGATGTACATCGTGATGTTGTACGCCGCGGCCCTGGCGACTCCGTGATCGATCTGGTACTGACGGATGTAGTTGACCAGTACCGGGCCCAGCACGCCGGCAACGGACCAGGCCGTGATCACCATGCCGTGTATGGCGCCGACGTAGCGCGTGCCGAACAGGTCCCGCAGGTAGGCCGGAATGGTCGCGAAACCACCGCCGTACATGCTCAGGATGACGACGAAGCAGGCGACGAACAGCGCCACGCTGCCGATGCTGCCGGTGCTCGGCACCAGCGCGTACAGCACGATACCCAGCAGGAAGAAGCAGAAATACGTGTTGCGCCGCCCGATGACATCCGAGGTGGAAGCCCAGAAGAACCGGCCCAGCATGTTGAAGAGACTCAGCAGCCCGACGAAGCCCGCGGCGGCCACCGCCGTGACCTTGCCCGGAAAGATCTCCTGGCTCATGGCCGACGCCTGCCCCAGGACGCCGATTCCCGCGGTCACGTTCATGCACAGCACGCCCCACAGCAACCAGAACTGGGGTGTCTTCAGCGCATCGTAGACATAGACGTCATGGCTGCTGACGAGCTTGCGCGCCGCGGGTGCGGCAGCGGGTCTGAAGTCCGGTCCGGGCACGCGCACCAGTGCCGCGCCGATCATCATGAAGACGAGGTAGCCGGCCGCCAGCACCAGGAAGGTCTCGGCCACCCCGATATGCGCGGAGCTCGAGAAGCGCTGCATCAGCCACACCGACAGCGGCGAGGCGATCAGGGCGCCGCCGCCGAAGCCCATGATGGCCATGCCGGTGGCGACACCCGGCCGATCCGGAAACCACTTGATGAGCGTCGACACGGGCGATATGTAACCGAGGCCGAGTCCACAACCGCCGAGCACACCGTAG
>Ga0335075_10010228_pt1 | contig 14259 bp, 11 predicted proteins | sample Lox_Sample_24_FD_206723 | JGI IMG/M metagenome (GOLD analysis project Ga0335075, IMG submission 206723) | Soil microbial communities from Loxahatchee National Wildlife Refuge, Florida, United States - Lox_Sample_2.4 | ecosystem: Environmental > Terrestrial > Soil > Wetlands | place: USA...
CATGTTCATCGAACACGACCCGCAGATCGCCGAGCGGCACGAGCGCCGGAAGGTAATCGATCCGTCGACTTCCGCCTTCGCGTATTCGAGCGCATCGAGCACCGTCTGCGTCACGGGAAAGTCGATCTCCACCCGATCGCGATGTGGCTCGTTGTCGACGTTCTGGTCATAACGGAAGAGGTCGAGAGTAATTTTTGCCATTTTAACGGCGCTCCGACGCGCACGGACGCGCGAGTGTCGCCGCAGCCCACGATGGCCGTGAGGCGACCGCCCCCGGCTGCGCGCTCACCGCGCGTTGCGCGAGGCCCCCGAGACGTGGCTCCCTCGCACGAGCGAGCACTTCATATTCCCCCCAGGGGTCGCCAAACATGGTTATCATCATTCTAGTAAGACCTCACGGTCGGTTCCCACTTCGTCATCGTGACCTTGCGGGTGTAGTCGGGGAGCGGGTCTTTGGTGGCGCCCTGGTACTGCATGCGCGTGTGCACCAGCCACTTTTCGTCGTCCCGATCGGGGTAGTCGGTGCGCGCTTGCGCGCCGCGCGACTCGGTGCGGTTGAGTGCGCCGAGCATGATCGGCTGACCGACGTCGACCAAGAATTCGGTCTCGAGCAGATTCACCAAGTCGGTGTTGAACGTCTTGGACTTGTCCATCACCGTCATGGTCGTGGCGGCTTGACGCACTTGCCGGAGCGCTTCCATCCCTTCGGTCAGTTCTTTCTCGTTGCGGAAGATGAAGGCGTGATCGCTCATCGCGTCGTTGAGGGCCTTGCGCACATGTGAGTGCCGCTCGCCGCCGCTGCGCGCGAGGATGCCGGCGATGCGCTCGCGTTCGCTCTTGAGCGTCTTCTCCGAAGGCTTCACGCTGTCGACCGATTTGATGTAGTTTATGGCGTGCCGCGCGGAGCGTGCGCCGAAGACGATCGTCTCGAGCAGCGAGTTGCCGCCGAGGCGGTTTGCGCCGTGAACGCTGACGCAAGCACATTCGCCGGCCGCGTAGACGCCCGGAATGCGCGTCGCGCCGAACTTGTCGGTCTCAATGCCGCCCATGGCGTAGTGCATGCCCGGAAGAATCGGAATCGGCGTATCGATCGCGTCTTTGCCGGTAGCGTCGAGTGCCAGCTCACGAATCTGCGGAAGGCGCTCGAGGATCTTCTCGCGGCCGAGGTGGCGCAAGTCGAGCAGGACGCAGCCGTCGATGCCGCGGCCTTCCAGAATCTCCGTCCATTCCGCGCGGCTCACCACGTCGCGTGAGGCGAGCTCGCCCTTGTTCGGCGCGTACTTGAACATGAAGCGTTCGCCGTCTTTATTCAGAAGGTAGGCGCCTTCGCCGCGCGCCGCCTCGGAGAGCAAAACGCCGTTCTCTTTTAATGAGGTCGGGTGGAATTGGACGAACTCCATATCCATGAGCGGGATGCCCGCCCGGTAGGCGATCGCCATTCCGTCGGCGGTCGAGGCGTAGCCGTTGGTCGTCTTGCGGTAGACGCGGCCGAGGCCGCCCGTGGCGAAGATCGTCGCTTTGGCGGTCACCAGTTCCAGGGCGCCCGTCCGGATGTTGAGGGCGACGACGCCGGTGCCGATGCCGTCTTCAACCGCGAGAGCGGTGGCGAAGTATTCCTCGTAGACTTTGACTTTGAAGCGTTCGAGCTGCTCCCAGAGGGTGTGCAGGATGACGAGGCCGGTGACGTCGGCCGAGTAGCAGGTACGGGGGGAGCCTGCGCCGCCGAAGGGGCGCTGCGCGATCCGGCCGTCGGGCAGACGCGAGAAGATGCAACCGCGGTGCTCCAGCCAGACGATCTGCCGCGGCGCGTCTTCGGTCATCGCCTCGATGGCGTCTTGATCGCCGAGGTAGTCGGAGCCCTTCACGCAGTCGAACGCGTGATTCTCCGGCGAGTCGTCTTCCCGGTTGCCTAAGGCAGCGTTGATACCACCCTGAGCCGCACCCGAGTGGCTGCGAACGGGATGCATCTTTGAAACGATGGCGACATCGGCTCCGAGCTCGGCGGCCTCAACGGCCGCACGCATCCCGGCAAGACCACCGCCGATCACGACGACGTCGTGCTTGATCAAACGCGCACTACTCCTAGCGACGGGCCCCTTGCGAGGCGTCATCGACCGCACGTTGGCGGCCAGTACCTTCAACTATACGTTCCGACGGAAGCCGGCCCCATGACGTTGGTAGCTAGGTGGGTGCCGCTTTTCTGTGCCCAACCCCGACGGGCGGGGCAAGGGCTGCCGCCGGTGTCACGGAAAGTGAACCCGTTCGCCGCGTACCGAGGTCTTTCTAAGAGCTTTGAATTCGTTCGTTCACCTCCACGTTCATAGCGAGTACTCGCTGCTGGACGGAGCCTGTCGCGTCGACGCACTCTGCCGGCGCTCCGCCAACGAAGGCGAGCCCGGGATCGCGCTGACCGACCATGGGGTGATGTTCGGGGCCGTCGAGTTCTACGATACCGCCAAACGCTTCGGGCTGACGCCGATCATCGGATGCGAGGCCTACATCGCCCCACGCGGCCGCTACGACCGGACCGTGCGCGACGAGGCGCACGTCACGCTCCTGGCGGCCAGCGACGAAGGCTACAAAAATCTCACCGCGCTGATCTCCAAGGGGTTCCTCGAGGGGTACTACTACAAGCCGCGTATCGACCTCGACCTCTTGGAGAAGCACAACGCGGGCCTGATCGTGCTCTCGGGTTGCATGTCGGGACTCTGTGCACAGCCGCTGCTCCACAACGACTACGAGTCGGCGAAAAAAGCCGCCATCCACTTTCACCAGCTCTTCGGCGACCGGTTTTACGTCGAGATCATGCGTCACGGGATGCCCGAGCAGGACGTCGTCAACAACGGTCTCATCAAACTCGCGCGCGAGCTGAACTTGCCGCTGGTCGCCACCAACGACTCACACTACCTCGACCGTGGCGACGCGCCGGCACACGACGTCTTGCTCTGCATCGGTACGGGGAAGACCGTGCAAGACACCTCGCGCATGAAGTTCTACTCCGACCAATTTTACGTGAAGTCGGCCCAAGAGATGCGCGAACTCTTCACCGACGTCCCGGACGCCTGCGACAATACGCTGGAGATCGTGCGCCGTATCGATCTCAAAATCCCCGAGAAGGTCTTTTACCTCCCCGATTATCCGGTGCCGCAGCCGGCGGCGCAAGCAGGCTCGGAGGCAGAGGCGCCGGTTCCCGTGCTCACGGCCGAAGTGTACCTGCGCGGCCTCTGCGAAGCGGGGCTGGTCGAGCGCTACGGCGAGGAGCGGGTGGCTTCCGATGCGGCGCTGCGCGAGCGGCTCGACTATGAGCTCTCCGTCATCAACGGGATGGGTTTTGCTTCGTACTTCCTGATCGTTTGGGACTTCATCAAATACGCGCGGGATCACGACATCCCGGTCGGGCCCGGCCGCGGGTCGGCCGTCGGGTCACTCGTCTCCTACGTGCTGCGCATCACCGACCTCGATCCAATTAAATTCAATTTGATCTTCGAGCGCTTCCTCAATCCCGACCGCATCTCGATGCCGGATATCGACACCGACTTCTGCGTGGAGCGGCGTGACGAAGTCATCACGTACGTCAGCGAAAAGTACGGAAGCGACCGCGTGGCGCAGATCGTCACCTTCGGAACGATGGCGGCGCGCGCCGCCGTCCGTGACGCCGGACGTGCGCTGGGCGTCCCCTTGCCGGACGTGGACCGCGTTGCAAAACTCATCCCCTCGGGGCCCGGCGGCCTGACGATCCCGCAGGCGCTCGAACAGATCCCCGAACTTCGCGCGCTCTGCGATGCCAACCCGGCGATTCGCAAGCTCATCGATACCGCAAAGTCGATCGAAGGGCTCGCGCGTCACGCCTCCACGCATGCCGCCGGCGTCGTCATCTCCAAAAACCCGCTCACCGATCATGTGCCGCTGGTGCGCATCGGCGACGGTGACGTCAACACGCAGTATGAGATGAACAACGTCGAGCGCGTCGGCTTGCTCAAGATGGACTTCTTGGGCCTGCGCAACTTGACGGTCATGAAAGCCGCCGGCGACGAGATCCGGCGTACCGTCGACCCGGCGTTCGACCTGGCGACGATCCCTGACGACGACGTGCGCACCTTCGAGATGCTCAGCCGAGGCGAGACGCTGGGCGTCTTCCAGCTCGAATCCGAAGGGATGCGGCGCGTCTGCACCGAGCTCAAGCCCTCCAATATCGACGACATCATCGCGCTCGTCGCCCTCTACCGCCCGGGTCCGATGGAACTAATTCCGCAGTACATCGGCGCCAAACACGGCCGCATCAAGGCGAGCTACCTCCACCCTAAGCTCGAACCGATTCTGCGCGAGACGTACGGTATTCCGGTGTATCAGGAATCGGTGATGCAGATCGCGCGCGACATCGCCGGCTTCTCGATGGGCCAAGCCGACGAACTGCGCAAGGTCATGGGCAAGAAGCTCAAAGACAAGATGCCCATCTACCGCGAGAAATTCGTCGAAGGCGCAATCGCCAACGGCATCGATCGCGGGCTCGCCGAGAAGATCTTCGCTTACCTCGAACCGTTCGCCGGGTACGGCTTCAATAAGTCGCACGCCGCCGCGTACGGCTGGATATCCTATCAGACGGCCTACCTCAAAGCGAATTTTCCGATTCAGTACTTCGCGGCGCTGATGACCTCGGTCAAAGACAAGACCGACAAGCTCGTGGAGTACATCGACGAAGCCAAGAAACTCGGCGTCGCTGTGCTTCCACCGGACGTCAACGAATCGCTCGTGCACTTCGCGGTCGTCGGCGGTCAAGTACGTTTCGGACTAGCGGCGATCAAAGGCGTCGGCGAAGGGGCGGTGCAGACCATTTTGACGACGCGCGAGCGAGACGGGCGCTTCACCGATCTTTTCGACCTCGCCCGGCGCGTCGACGGGCATCAGGTCAATCGCAAGGTTTTTGAAGCCCTCATCAAGTGCGGTGCGCTCGACGGCCTCGGAGCGAATCGTGCGCAGCTTCTCGATGGACTCGATCTCGCGTTCGATCTCGCTTCACGTGCCACGCGTGACCGGGAACTCGGTCAATTCTCGCTGTTCGGTGCGGTTGAGGCCGGCCCCGACCTTGCACCGCAACTTCGCGCGCTGCCGCCGCCTCCGGTGCTCGAACAGCTCACGTGGGAGAAGGAGACGCTCGGAATCTTCGTCTCCGGCCATCCGCTGGCCGATGTCGCGGATCAACTGATGCGCGGCGGGACGATCGCCATCAAGGATCTGCGTGCACACGAGGACGGTGCGATCGTCACCGTCGCCGGAATGCTGGTCGAAGTGCGGCGCACGCTGACCAAGGCGCAACAGCAGATGCTCATCGCGGCGCTCGAAGATATGAGCGGAAGCGTTGAGGTGATCGTCTTCCCGAAGACGTACCCGCAACTGCAGGCAGCGTTCGTACGTGACGGGATCGTGACGATCAAAGGCCGCCTTGCGATGCGCGAACGGCGCGGGACGATGCCGGGCGAGGAGCCCGTCGTCGATCTCTCGGTGCAAGCGATGGAGGTCAAACCGTTTGAACGGCGTGCGGCACCGGCGGTCCGCCAGGGATGGCATGTCCAGGTTCGCGATCGCAAGCAGATCGACGAACTTGCGCGGCTGATCGACACGTCGCGGGGCGATGTGGCGATCGTCTTGCACGCTGATGGGAAGTCGCAGCGGATGCCCGTCGGCATTTCGAACGGCGTCTACGTGCGTCGTGAGCTGGAGGCGATATTTGGCCGCGCCGCGATCTGGGAAGGGCCCGCAGGGTAATGCGGCGACATTTCCCGCCGGCGAAGCCCTCAATGCTGCCCGGTAGGCCTCAGTCCGGTGAGTGACGGATTGGGGAAGGTATGAGGCTTCCCTCGGGGGTTCGCGATTGGCTGCCGCAGGATTTGCGGCGGAAACGCGGCGTTGAATCGGTTCTGCGTGGAGTTTTTGCGCGGTGGGCGTATGCGGAGGTGCAGACGCCGGGGTTTGAGCGGTCGGACGTTCTCGAGTCGGCGCTGGGTCAGGGGCTCGAAGAGAAGACGTTTGTGTTTGGGGATCGGTATGGGACGCAGTTGGCATTGCGTCCGGAGATGACGACGCCAATTGCACGGTTGGTGTCCACGCGGATGAAAGGGGCGGCGCTTCCGCTGCGGCTGTGTTACGTGCAGCCGGTATACCGGCGTGAAGAACCGCAAGAAGGGCGCATGCGCGAGTTTACGCAGGCCGGTGTAGAACTGATTGGAGCGCAGAGCCTCGATGCCGATGCGGAGTCGCTGTTCATGGCGTTCGAGGCGCTCGACGCGCTAGGGTTACGTGACGTGCAGTTCGATGTGAATCACGTCGCCATCGTTGAAGGGATCATTACGTCGCTTGCGCTGCCACTGGAGATCGTCTCCGACGTGAAGGGCTTGGTGGCGCGACGGAACGTCGTCGGTCTGCGCGAGCGGTTGCAGGGTTCGGTCTCCGACCGGGCGTGTGAAGCGTTGTTACGGGTGGTTCTCATGCGTGGGCAGGAGGACGTGCTCGCATTTGCGCGCGGTGTTTGTCATACGGCTGAGGGAATTGCGGGTATCGAGCGGCTCTCGTCGCTTTTGGTGCGCGCCCGTGAACTCGGGTTTGGCGACCGCGTGGCGATCGATCTTTCGCTGTTGCGCGATTTTGAGTATTATACGGGGCTCATCTTCGAGGGGTTTTTGAATGAGGTGGGGTTTGCGGTTGCTGGAGGCGGGCGGTATGATCGGTTGCTGCCGCGGCTCGGGTTCGAGGCGGGGGCGGTCGGGTGGTCGGTGAGCGTCGAGCGTCTGCTCATTGCACTCGAGCGGCGGCATAGCACGCTCTTTGGAGATGCGTCGGCGATCGATGTGCTCGTAAGCGGGTCGGATGTGGTCGCGGCGCGGGAGCGGGCGGCGGGACGCGTCGTGCGCATCGATTTCGATGCGCTAAATGAAGAGCAGCTCTTGGCGGAGGCGCGAGCACTGCGCATTCCGCGCGTGCTCATCGCGAGCAATGGGAGCGTGCGCGAGGTGGAAGTTCGGTGGTAGAGGCACCGTTGACGATTGCGCTTCCCAAAGGGATGCTCTTCGATGAAGCGGCACAGCGTCTGCGAGCGGCGGGAATCGCGGTGCCGGCCGATACGGGGCGCAAGCTGACCGTTGAAGCGTCGGATGGGGTTCAACTGCTGTTGCTGCGCCCGACCGATGTACCGGCGTACGTGGAGTTTGGGGCAGCAGACTGCGGGATCGTTGGAAAAGACGTGCTTTGGGAGACCGAGCGCCATGTCGTCGAGTTGGCGGATTTGGGGTTTGGCCCGTGCCGGCTCGTCGTTGCGGCGCGGCGCGTCGACCGCTATCATGAAGGGGCGCAGTTGCCGACGTTTTTGCGGGTAGCGACGAAGTTTACGGCGACTGCCGAGGCGTATTTTGCGGAGCGCGATCTGCCGGTGCAGATCATCAAACTGCACGGCTCCGTGGAACTGGCGCCGATCGTGGGGCTCGCCGACCTCATCGTCGATTTGGTGGCGACGGGAAATACACTGCGCGAGCACGATCTCGTCGTCGTCGCCCAGATCGCGGCGGCGACGGCGCGCTTCGTCGTGAACCCGGTACGGTTGCGCGCTAAATATCGCGCGATCATGGAACTTCTGGGGCGGCTCGATCCCTCGGTGCTTCCGCTCTCGAAGGCACCGGTCTAGTGGGGCTGGAGATTCTGCGCGCGAGCGATCGTGCGGCACTCGCCGGACTGTACACCAGCGGCTGGGACGTCTCTACCGGCATCCAGGCGACGGTGGCAGGCATACTAGCCGATGTGCGTGCGCGCGGCGACGAGGCATTGGTCGAGTATACGCGGCGCTTCGATGCACCGGCCTACGCGCTCGAGGCGATGCGGGTGGAGATTCCGTCGCTTGCGCAGGCCCGTCGCCTGGTGCCCGGAGAGATTGCGCAGGGCCTCGAACTGGCACGCGAACGAGTCGCGGCCTATCATGCGCACCAGCTTCCGCACGATTTGGAATACCGGGATGCCGACGGCACGGTGAGCGCCTTTTTGTCACGGCCGCTCGCGGCGATCGGCGCCTATGTGCCAAGTGGCAGCGCGCCTTTACCGTCGTCGGTGGTGATGACGACCGTCCCGGCCAAGATCGCTGGAGTAGAACGCATCGTCGTCGTCACGCCGCCGGGACGCGACGGGACGGTCAATCCCGCGACGCTCTTCGCATGCAGTCTCTGCGGCGTAGATGAGCTCTACGCCGTTGGTGGTGCACAAGCGATCGCGGCCCTTGCGTACGGCACGCAGCGTATCGCCGGTGTCGACAAGATCGTAGGACCCGGGAACGTTTGGGTCACCGAAGCCAAACGACAAGTCTTCGGCACTTGCGGCATCGACGGACTTGCGGGGCCGTCGGAGGTGCTCGTCGTTGCCGATGCGCAGGCGCGTGCAGAGTACGTGGCGGGGGAGCTGCTCGCGCAAGCAGAGCACGATCCGCTAGCTCGGGTTGCCGCGGTCAGCGAGGAACGCGCGCTGCTCGAACAGGTCGTCGTGCTCCTCGGCGAGGCGCTGGCGAGCCGCGGGCCGCGCAGCGAGATCGTCTCGCGTGTGCTCGCCGACCGCACGTATCTCATCGAGGCGCGCGATCGCGGCGAAGTCCTCGAGGTGATCGAGCGCTTCGCGCCCGAGCACCTCTCGTTACAGCTCGCCGACGCGTGGGCGCTCGTGCCGCTCATCCGGCGCGCCGGCGCGATCTTCGTCGGTGAGCAGACGCCGGTTGCCGCCGGCGACTATATCGCCGGCAGCAATCACGTCTTGCCAACCTCCGGCGCGGCGCGTTTTTCGTCTGGATTGCGCACGGCGGATTTCTACCGCACGATGTCTCTAGTGGAGAACAGTCGCGCACGCATGGAACATGACGCCGGGTTGCTGGCAGCGCTCGCCACCTTCGAAGAGCTGCCGGCGCATGCGCGCACCGCGGAGATGCGGAAGTCATCGTGATCGAACTCCTCGCGCTCGACCTCGATGGGACGCTCATCGGTCACGATCTCACGATCTCGCCCAAGGTGCTGACTGCCATCCAGCACGCGCTGGACGCCGGCGTTCGCGCCACGATCGTCACCGGACGGATGTTCGTGGCGGCGCGGCCTTTTGCGCAACGGCTCGGCTTGCACGGGCCGATCGTCTGCTATCAGGGCGCCGCGATCTTCGATCTCGACTCCGGCGAGATTCTGCGCGAGACCCCGTTGTCCAATGCCGTCGCGATGCGCGTGTACGAAATGGCCAAGCGTGCGGGCCTCCACGTGCAGATGTACAGAGACGATCAATTCTTCGTGGAAGAAGACAACCGTTACGCGGAACTTTACGCGCAGCTCTCGCGGGCGCGGCCGGTCGTCGTCGAATCGCTTGCGCAGACGTTCGCAGATCACGATTCCACCAAGGTCGTCGTGGTGACCGAGCCTGAGCGCGCGAATGCGCTCGTCGGGGAGCTGGAGCGGCTGCTCGGTGACCAGGCCTACGTGACGCGCTCGCAGGCGGAGTTCATCGAGATCCTCAACCCCCGGGTCAACAAAGGCGAGGCGCTGCGCTTCGTCGCGGAGCGGCTGGGGATTTCGATGGAGCATACGCTGGCGATCGGCGACTCGTACAACGACCTCCCGCTCTTGCAAGCGGCAGCAATTGGAGTTGCGATGGGATCGGGACCGGACGAGCTCAAAGCGCAGGCGGATGCCGTCGTCGCCGATGTCGCGCACGACGGCGTCGCTGCGGCGATCGAGCGGTTCGTGTTGCAAGGTGAACACGTCTGAGCGAACGCCTCTCGCGCCGACGCATCCGCCGCGCGCGGCCGAGTCTGCTCGCGAGGTTGCGGAGTTTCTGGATTGTGTGGCTGTTACTCGGCGTACTTCTGGGCGTCGGCATCTACCAGCTGATCCTGTGGCCGGGATTTCATCTGCGTGAGATCGTGGTGAGCGGCACCTCGGTCGTCTCGCGCGACGACGTGCTTCGCCGTGCCGCACTCGACCGCACCAAAAACATCTGGTTACAAAACATGCACGCGGCCGCTGCGCGTATCGAGACGATCCCGTGGGTCGATCAGGCGTACATCCACCGCCTTCTTCCCGCATCGGTCTTTATCGACGTCGTCGAACGCCGCGCCGACGCGTGCGCCGTCGCGCGCGATGGAACACGCTTCACCGTCGATGCGACGGCGCGTGTCTTGGAACCCGGTTGCGCGCGGATCGCGCGGCCGATCATGCGACTCTCCGATATCCAAAGCGCCCCGAGGGCCGGAACGTTTCTACACTCAGCGCAACTCGCGCAGTTGCAAAACGACGCAGCGGCACTCGAACGTCTGGATCCCGGGACGTTCGTGACCTTTGACCTCGATCAGTTCGACCAGCTCGAGACGACGATGCGCTCGCGCCTCGGGGTGAAGTTCGGCGACGACGGTGACCTGCCGGCGAAGGTTCGCTTGCTCGACTCGATTCTCAAGTCGAGCTCGATACGGCGCAGCGGCTTGAGAACGATCGATTTGCGGGCGCCCGAAGCCCCGGTCGCTGTCTATCGTTAGTTTCTAAAGGGTTACATCACCGCCAGTAGCACCGCCCGCGAATATCAATAATACAATTAGATATAGCCAGGAGGCGGTGGCTGCGCCGACGCAAAGCCGCAAAGGGGTGTAACATGCAAAAGCGGCTTTGGCACGTGTTTTTTGGCGTCGCCCTGCTCCTGACGGGCGGCTGCTCCGGCGCATCTTTGAGTTCGAACGTCCCGCCGAGTCTCAGGCAAGGATTGCCTAGCGCAACGTCCGCCGCGACAAGCGCGGCGCCGTCGTCTACGCCGAGTGCCGCTCCGTCCGCTCAAAGCAGTGCCTCGCCGCCTATCGCATCAGCGACGCCAACGTCGGCTTCGACCGCGACCCCAACGTCGGCTCCGACCGCGACTCCAACGTCGGCTCCGACCGCGACCCCAACGTCGGCTCCGACCGCGACTCCAACTGCATCGGTTGCTCCAAGTGTCTCGCCCCTCGAAAGCGCGACCCCCACGGCGTCACCAACACTAACCTCGTCCCCGACGCCGCTGCCGTCCGGCTTTTGCAATATTGGTCCGCCGCCTCCCGTACTCGTTTCGCCGGCAAACAACGCAACCGACGTCTCGTTGACGGCCGGAACGACGGTCCTTACCGTGGAGTTTTCGAATGGGCTTCCCGCTAAATATTACGCTTCGGTGTCAGCCGTGGGGTCTACGCAGCTTACCGGTCCATACCTAGTGTTCCAAGCCGTGGGTACGCCTGCGCCATCTGGTAAGCAACAATATGCTGCGACCGCCATCGACCTTCTGCCGCGGACCAAGTATCGGATATTCTGGGGTGAGACGAGTCCGTGCATACCCATAAGCACGGCCGTAGTGCTCGGCACTTTTACAACGGCGCCACAGCCACGTATTACCGGGACGCCCACGCCGAGCGTCTGACGTTCCCTGCCGGACCCCTCTCGTATCGTAGCGGGCGTCCCGGAAACGGGCCGCCGGGCCGACATCCCGGGGTAAAACGGCGAGAACCACAATCTATACAGGACACAGAGCTCGGCAACCACAATATGTAGTTCCCAAGTTGAAGATTTGGCTGAGGGCGCAGCGCCGCTTGCCTACCTGTAGGAGACTGCGGCGATGAAGTCGGCGCGTGATACGGTCGCCGGCCTCGATATCGGCACGACGAAGACGTGCGCCGTCGTCGCGACCGTGACGCGGGATGGCCTCGACATCATCGGCGTCGGCGAGGCGCCGTCCACGGGACTGCGCCGCGGGGTCGTGACCGACCTCGAAGAGACGGTGCGCTCGATCGAGGCCGCAACCGAGCGTGCCGAACGCATGGCCGGGGTGCACATCTCCCACGTCTACGTCGGCGTTACGGGCGAACACGTGCAGAGCACCAACAATCGCGGGGTCGTCGCTATCTCGAGCGACGAGCGTGAGGTGGCCGCGAACGACGTGCGCCGTTGTCTGGAAGCCTCCAAGCTCATCACGATCGCGACCGACCGTCAGATCATCCACGCGCTGCCGCGCGCCTTCTCGGTCGACGGACACGAAGGCGTCTCGGATCCGGTGGGCCTCTCCGGCGGCCGCCTCGAGGTGGAGACGCATATCATCACCGGCGGCACGACGTTCATCACCAACGTGCTCAAGTGCGTGCATCGTGCGGGGCTCGAACCTGCCGGCATCGTCTTCGAACCGCTCGCGTCGGGCGCCGCGACGCTGCTGAATGAGGAGAAGCAGGTCGGCGTCGCGCTGCTCGACATCGGTGGCGGCACGACCGACGTGATCGTTTACTCCGACGGCGGCGTGGCGCACAGCTCCACCGTCCCCGTCGGCGGCAACATCCTCACCAACGACATCGCGCTCGGTCTCAAGACGACCTTCGCTGACGCGGAGGCCGTCAAACGCGCACATGGCACAGGCGCGGATGAAGGCGACGGCGATCCGGGATTTCCGGTGCATACGCTCGACGGCCGGACGCAGCGGATGGTGACGCGGGCGCAGCTCCGCGCCATCGTCGTGCCCCGCATGCTGGAGATTTTCCGTATGGCAAAGACGCATATCAGCGAACACACACCGCGCGATCTCGTGCTCGCTGAAGTCGTCCTCACCGGCGGCGGCGCGCATCTGCGCGGCATCGAGGCGCTCGCGACGGAGTGTTTCGGCGTTCCGGTACGCATCGGCGTGCCGACCGCGGTCGGCGGCCTGATGGACGCGGTGCGTCAGCCGCAGTACGCGACGGCGGTTGGTCTCGTGCTCTTTGGACCCAGAGGCGACGGCGCGGTGCCCAATGGGCGCCGTCGCGGCAAGAACCCATTCTCTCGGATGGCGGCGTGGCTCGGCGACGTTTGGAGCTAGCCGAGGCTCAGATCTCACTCTTTGCGGAGGACTCGATGGCCGAATCAAAACGCTATAACCCAGAACATGCCGCGGCGATCAAAGTGATCGGTGTCGGCGGCGGCGGATGCAACGCCGTCAATCGCATGATCGAAGCCGGGCTCGAAAGCGTCGACTTCTACGCGGTCAACACCGATGTGCAGGCGCTGCGCCGGTGCAAAACCGAGAACACCGTGCAGATCGGGACCGGCATGACGCGCGGCCTCGGCGCCGGTGCCAACCCCAACTTAGGCCGTGAGGCCGCCGAAGAGTCGCGCGAAGATCTCGCGATGCTCCTCGAGGGCGCCGACCTCGTCTTCATCACCGTCGGCATGGGGGGCGGCACCGGGACGGGCGCCGCGCCCGTGATCGCCGAACTCGCACGCGAATCCGGTGCGCTGACGATCGCCGTCGTCACCAAACCGTTCTCGTTCGAAGGGCGGCGGCGCATGCAGACCGCCGAACGCGGCGTCGCCGAACTCGAGGAGAAGGTCGATACGCTCATCACGATTCCCAACGAGCGCATCCTTCAGATGATCGAAAAGCGCACCCCGTTGCAGGAGGCGTTCGCGTACGCCGACGACATCCTGCGCCAAGGGATTCAGGGTATCTCCGATCTCATCACCCAACCGGGCCTGATCAACTTGGATTTCGCCGACGTCAAGACGATCATGACCGACGCGGGTTCGGCGATGATGGGCATCGGCGAAGGCTCCGGTGAACACCGCGCTGCCGATGCCGCTCAGAAGGCGATCGCATCACCGCTGCTCGAGACGACGATCGAAGGCGCGCGCGGTGTAATCTTCAACGTCACCGGTGGGCCGGATCTCGCGATGTACGAAGTCAACGAAGCAGCCGAGATGATCAGCCGCGCCGTCGACTCCGATGCGCAGATCATCTTCGGTGCCTCGATCGATCCCAACATGGGATCGAAGGTGCGCATCACGGTGCTCGCGGCCGGCTTCGGCACACGGGTACCCGGCTTAGCGAGCAGCTCGATCCTCACCGGCCGCGAATTCGAAAAAGTCACGCCGCTCAACATCGACGACATCGAGGTCCCCGCGTTCCTGCGCTACCGTTCCTGAGTTCGTCCCTGGCACCACACGAAGAGTCCGCCGCGAAGCACGAGAGCCTACAGCTTGCTGTGGGCTCTCGTGTTTGCTGCCAAGCTCAGTGCATGACGGCGGCGAGGCGCCGGATCCCTTCGTCGATGCGTTCTTCATCGAGTTCGGCGAATCCGAAGACGAACTCGCCGTGACCCCCGCCACGCAGATAGAGCGGCTCCGCACTGGTCACGAAGACGCCGGCTTGCGCCGCCTCGCGAGCGATATCGGCGTTGGGTCGTACGGTCGCAAAACGAGCCAGCAGGTGCATCCCGGCACTTTC
>Ga0335075_10010229_pt1 | contig 14258 bp, 9 predicted proteins | sample Lox_Sample_24_FD_206723 | JGI IMG/M metagenome (GOLD analysis project Ga0335075, IMG submission 206723) | Soil microbial communities from Loxahatchee National Wildlife Refuge, Florida, United States - Lox_Sample_2.4 | ecosystem: Environmental > Terrestrial > Soil > Wetlands | place: USA: Florida...
GACCGCGCGCGCGAGCGGGCCGGGCGCGCCGGCGAGCGCGGTCTCGCGGGCAGCGATCGCGGCAACGCGCGTGCGGTAGCGCTCGGCGAGCGTCTCATCCTGGTAGAGGGCGATCGCGGCAGCGCGCGGCGCGATCAGCTCCTCGAGGCTCCGAACCTCGCCCGAGCCCGTGCTCCCATCGACAATCTCGGCCGCGAGCTCGGGATGCTCGGCGAGGATGCGGCCCCAGAGGAAGGCGTGGTGGTTCATCTTGACAGCGGTGGCGTTGAGTTCGATCGCGCGCTCGAGCGCCGCCTGGCCCACGGGCACGAGGCCGCGCTGCCAGGCGAGACCGAGCAGAAGCGTGTTGAGTGCCTGGGCGGTGCCGAACAGACGCTCGGCGAGCCGGCCGGCGTGGAGATAGCGCGAGCTTGCTTCGCCCGTCGCGCGCGCGATCGTCCGGCGGTGCCGCTCGGCGTCGATCGGGAGATCGCGCTCGGCGAGGAAGGCGACGCTTGCCTGGAGGTCGAGATTGCCGATCACCGCGGCATCCTTCTGGCAGCGATCGAGCACGCCGCCGCCGGCGGCGACGGCGAGGTCGGCGGCGAGCATGAAGTCGGCGGCGGCGAGCGGAATGCGCACCACGTCGAGCGACTCTTCGGCGCCGGCGACCTGGACGTGGGAGACGACCGGGCCGTTCTTCTGCGCGAGCCCGGTGAAGGAGAGCGTGCGCACCGCGCGCCCCTCGAGGTGGGCGGCCATCGCGACGATCGCGGCCGAGGTGACGACGCCGCCCCCGCCGATGCCGGCGAAGAGCGCGCGCCAGGGCTCCACTTTGGGCAGTGCCGGCTCGGGGAGCGATGCCGCAAGCTCGGCCTCACGCGCCAGGATCGGGGCGGGCGGGGGCGTGGGATGCGCGCCTTCAATGGTGACAAAGCTCGGGCAGAAGCCCTTGAGGCAGGAGAAATCGGCGTTGCAGGCGGTGGGCGAGATGCGGCGCTTGCGTCCGAGGGGCGTTTCCAGGGGCTCGATCGCAATGCAATGGGACTGCGCGGTGCAGTCCCCGCAATTCTCGCAGACATCTTGGTTGATGAGGACGCTGCGCTCCGCCTCAGCCATGCGCCCGCGCTTGCGTCGCCTTCGCTTCTCGGTTGCGCAGACCTGGTCGTAAATCAGGACGGAGACGCCCGGGTAGGCGCGCAATTCGCGCTGAACCTCGTCGAGCGCGGCGCGCCCGTGGCGCGTTGTCCCGGCGGGCAAGGCCTCGGCGCGCGGCAGGCGCCCCGGGTCGTCCGCCATCACGGCGATGCGCCGCACGCCTTCGGCGGCGAGCTGGTGCGCGATCTGCGTGACCGTCGGGTGGCCTTCGACGGGCTGGCCGCCGGTCATCGCGACCGCGTCGTTGTAGAGCAGCTTGTAGGTGATGGGCGCATTCGCCGCGAGCGCCTGGCGGATCGCGAGGATCCCCGAGTGCTGATAGGTGCCGTCGCCCATGTTGGCGAAGAGGTGCGGCGTGTCGACGAACGGCGCGAGGCCGACCCAGGTGATCCCTTCGCCGCCCATGTGGGTGAAGGTGCGTGTCGGGCCGGGATTTTCTATTGCCATCGTGTGGCAGCCGATGCCCGCTGCCGCAAAGCTCCCCTCCGGGACCCGGGTAGAAGTGTTGTGCGGGCAGCCGGCGCAGAAGGTGGGCAGGCGGAAGAGCAGGCCCGCGGGGCGTTCGGGCGGTGCCGGCAGCACCGGATCGGCGACTTCGATCCCATGCCTGCGCAGGAAGCGGGCGAGCGCGCGGGCGAGAATTTCGGGCGAGAGCTCCATCACCGCGGGAAGCAGTTCCGCCTCCTGTTCGTCCCGCTTGCCGGCGACCACGGGGCGGCGGTCGGCGGGCAGGTGATAGAGCGCGTCGCGCACCTGGATCTCGACGAGGCCGCGCTTCTCCTCGACGACCAGAATCGCACGCTTGCCCCCCGCGAAGCGCCTGAGTCCCTCACCGTCCACCGGCCAGGCGAGTGCCAGCTTGTAGACGGCGATCTCGGGCGCTTGCGCGAGTCCGAGCATGGCGAGCGCATGCATCGCGTCGTGATGGGCCTTGCCGACCGTGATGAGCCCGATCGGCGCGTCCGCACTGCCGGCAACCAATCGGTCGAGCCGATTGGCGCGGGCGAAGGCGACGGCGGCGGGCAGGCGTTCCTCGACCACGCGCCGCTCCAGCTCGGCGCGGCGGTCCGGCCAGGGAAGCGTCGGGTCGAGGTTGAGGCCGTGCGGCGGGATGGGGAAATCGGGCAGAAGGAACCGCCGCTCGCCCGGCAGAACGAGCGTCGCCGATTGTTCGGCCGTCTCGGCGATCGTCTTGAGAGCCACCCAGCAGCCGGAGAAGCGTGAGAGGGCGAGGCCGGCGAGGCCGAGGTCGAGAATGTCCGCGACGTCGGCCGGGACCAGGATGGGGATCATGGCCGAGTGGAAGATCGGCTCGGTCTGGTGCGGATAGGTCGAGGAGTGGGCGGCGTGATCGTCGCCCGAAACGGCGAGGACCCCGCCGAGCGCGGAAGTCCCGATCATGTTGGCGGCGTGCAGCGCATCGCCGCTCCGCTCGACCCCCGGCCCCTTGCCGTACCAGAGGCCGAAGACGCCGTCGAAGCGCTTGCCGGGGAAGACGTCGATCTGCTGCGCGCCCCAGAGCATGGTGGCGGCGAGGTCTTCGTTGAGGCCTGGCTGGAAGCGGATGGCATGCGCTCCGAGCAGCTTCGACTCGCGCCAGAGCTCCTGGTCCACCCCGCCGAGCGGCGAGCCGCGATAGCCGGAGACGAGTCCTGCCGTGCGATGGCCTGCGGCGGCGTCGAGCCGGGACTGTTCGAGCAGGACGCGGACAAGCGCCTGGATGCCCGAGAGCAGCACCGGCGCGTCGAGGTCCACGAACCGGCTTTCGAGGCTGCTTGTCGCCGTGGCGAGACCGGAGTCCATGCCCGCCTCCCCCCTCCGAAGAGGTCAGTGCTTCTGCCCTAATATGACAGAGCCGGGATGGCGGTTCCAGGCCGGGGCGATGGCGGGGGGCAATTTGCAGCTTCCAGGATCGTCGGTGCGTCGGCCGGGCAACGCGATTGCGCGCCCGGCGGGGGGGCCGGCGGTTTGTTGCCGGGTCGCGGGCCAAGGGGGTCACCCAATGGGCGCGGCGTCGGTTGCGGCACGTCGGATAGCCCCCTACCCTATCGTGGAGAAGAGGAGCGCATGACCCACACCATTCGCGAGAAGCGGAAGCTCTTGGCGCGCGTGCGCCGCATCCGCGGCCAGGTCGAGGCCGTCGAGCGGGCGCTCGAGGCGGAGGCCGGCTGCGAGCAGGTCATGCATCTGCTGGCGAGCACGCGCGCCGCCATGGCCGGGCTGATGGCCGAGGTGATCGAGGATCACATCCGCCTCCATCTCCTCGATCCCGCCGGCGAGCGGGACGCCGAGCGCGCCCAGGGCGCGGAAGAGCTGATCGATGTCGTGCGCACATACATGCGCTGAGCGCGGGCGAGAGGTGGATCCGCCAAACGGCGACGAGCATGCGCTCGCCTGGCCGGAGGCCGTGCGCATCTTCGTCGTCGCCCTCGCGGCCGCCGGCGTGTGGCTCACCACGCGGGCGTCCTATCCGGCGGCAATCGCGATCGGCGTTGCCGGACTCGCGATCGGGGGCTGGCCCATTCTCAAGGAAGCGTTCGAGAACATCATCGAGCGGCGCATGACGATGGAGCTCTCGATGACGATCGCGATCGTCGCGGCGGCCGCCATCGGCGCGTTCTTCACCGCGCTCGTCATCACCCTCTTCGTGCTGGTGGCCGAGGTGCTCGAGGGGATGACCGTCGGGCGCGGCCGTCGAGCGATCCGCGATCTGCTTGCGTTCCTGCCGCGCGAGGTCTCGATCCGGCGCGAGGGCGCCATCCGCACCGTTGCGGCGGAGGAGATCGGTATTGGCGAGACGGTTCTGGTGGTGCCGGGCGAGCGCATCCCGGTCGATGGCGCGGTGCTCTCCGGCCACTCCTTCGTCGATGAGCAGCATATCACCGGGGAATCGATGCCGGTCGAGAAGATGCGGGATGCGCGCGTCTTCGCCGGCTCCATCAACCAGTCGGGCGCGCTCGAGATCGCGGCACTTCGAATCGGGCGCGACACGAGCTATGGCCAGATCATCGAAGCGGTCGAACGCGCCGAGCGCTCGCGCGCGCCGGTGCAGCGCCTCGCCGACCGGCTTGCGGGCTACCTCGTCTATTTCGCGCTCGGCGCGGCGGCGCTCACGTTTCTTGTGACGCGCAATATGGTTTCGACGATCTCCGTGGTGATCGTGGCGGGCGCGTGCGGCATCGCCGCAGGGACGCCGCTTGCCATCCTGGGCGCGATCGGAAGGGCCGCGCGGCTCGGCGCGATCGTCAAGGGCGGCGCTCATCTCGAGACTCTGGGCAAGGTCGATACGGTCGTGCTGGACAAGACGGGCACCGTGACCTTCGGGCGGCCAGAGGTGCAGGCGGTGGCCCCTTGCAAGGGCGTCGGCGCGGCGGAACTGCTGGCGGCGGCGGCTTCGGCCGAGCTTCGCTCCGAGCACCCGCTCGGGCGCGCGATCGTCGCCTGCGCGCGAAGCGACGGGCAGGCGATACTCGAACCCAACGAGTTCGCCTACACGCCGGGGCGCGGCATAAGAGCGCGCGTGGAAGACGACACGATCCTGGTCGGCAATCTTGCCTGGATGGAAGCGAACGGCGTCGCCGTGAGCGCCGTGCCGCGCCACGGCGTCGCGGCGGCGACCCAAGTGTTCGTGGCAAGGAACGGAGGCCTGCTCGGAGTGATCGAGGTGGCCGACGCGATTCGCGAGGAAGCGAAAGGTGCCGTTGCCGCGCTCGCCGCGATGGGCGTGCGCACCATTCTGCTCACCGGCGACGCAAGGCCGGTCGCCGAGGCAGTCGGAACGGCGCTGGGCATCCGCGAGATCGAGGCGGGGCTTCTGCCCGAAGAGAAGCTCGCAAGGATCGGCGCGCTGTCGCGGCAGAAATGCGTGATCGCGATGGTCGGCGACGGCGTCAACGACACGCCGGCGCTGGCCGCGGCGAGCGTCGGCGTCGCCATGGGTTCCGGCACCGACGTCGCGCGAGAGAGCGCCGATGTGGTGCTGCTCGGCAACGACCTCGCCCGCTTCGTCGACACGCTCAAGCTCGCGCGGCGCACGCGCGGGATCATCTCACAGAACTTCGCCGGGACCTTGGCCGTCGATGCGCTCGGCATGGGGCTCGCGGCGTTCGGCCTGCTTGGCCCGCTGCTCGCCGCTTTCATCCACGTTGCCTCGGAGCTTACGTTCATCCTGAATTCGGCCCGGCTATTGCCGCGGCGGCGGGGCAAGGCGGGCGCAGCGGGGACCGAGCAGGCGCAAACTGTCCAGCATGCGCGCCAGGCTGCCGCGCGGCCCTAAGAACCGACCGCGCTCAGCCCGCGCGGAGGCCGACGGGGAAAATAGTACATCATAACATCCGCTTTCATGGCCTCCGCCTCGTCGGGCGCATTGCCTCCTTCTCGCAACCTGGGATCACGATGGAAGATCTTCGGGTCTTCCTTTCGGGCGTGGCTTGGCGCGCCGGCCTGCACCGTGCCGGTTGGTCACCAGCATGGTCGGGTCTGCTGCCGCAGCGCGGTCGGTGACCGCTCGTTGCAATTCTCCTCTCGGTCATCGTCTCTCTGGTCAGGGTGTGGTCGGCGGTCGCCCTCTCCTATCTCGCGAATTGCCCGATCGAGTTTTTCGTGGACGGCATCGCGGTGCTTTCCTATGCCCCGGGACGCGCCCGGGCCGGAACCGTCACCGCGCCGGCGCGTAGACCCCGGCGACGCCGGGCGCCGGCTGGAACGCCTGGCTGATGCCGAGGATGGTTTCGGCCCCTCCCAGGACGAGGCAGCCATCGACGGGCATCATGCGTGCGATCGCGCCGAGAACGCGTGCCTTCGTCGGCAGGTCGAAATAGATCAGCACGTTGCGGCAGAACACGACATCGAACATGCCGAGCGTCCCGTTGTCGTGAAGCAGGTTGCGCTGCTCGAACCGCACCATGCGGCGAAGCGGATCGACGATCCGCCATTTGTCGCCGGCACGGGTGAAGTATTTCTCGCGCAAACTGGCGGAGAGCCCGCGCTCGATCTCGTGCTGGGCGTAGAGCCCGGCAGATGCGCGCTCGACCATCTCGCGGGAAATGTCGGTGGCGACGATCTCGATCGTCCAGTTGTCGATCGCGCACTCGCCAGGTGGCGGGCGCCACTCCGTCAGCAGCATCGCAATCGAGTAGGCCTCCTGGCCGGAGGAGGCGGCGGCGGACCAGATGCGCAGCCGGCGGGTTTGCGCGCGGGCCTTGGCGAGCCGCGGCAGAAGCCGCTCGCGAAGCGCGTGGAAGGGGTAATTGTCGCGGAAGAAGAAGCTTTCGTTGGTCGTCATCGCGTCGACAACGTCGTTGATCTTGATGGCGTCCCGCCACGCACGGAGACTCTCGGCGAGAGCCTCGACGCTCGCGAAATTGTATTTGCGCGCGACGGGGCGAAGGCGGCTCTCGACGAGATAGGATTTGTCCGCGGTGAGCACGATCCCGGACTGGTCGCGCACGATCTGGGCCAGCACCTGGAAGCCCGGCGACATCGTATCGCTCATCGGACCCTGGCGGCGATGTGCCCATAAGCCGGCACGGCGACGGAGGCGATCTCGCGCAGACGCGGCCCGATCCGCTCGAGCGGCAGCACGGCGCTGCAGAGTCCGGCGTGAGCAACGGCGCCGGGCATGCCCCAGACGACGCTGCTCGCCTGGTCCTGGGCGAGGACCGCGCCGCCTGCGGCGACGACGGCGCGGCAGCCTTCGAGCCCGTCATGTCCCATGCCGGTCAGGATGACGACGAGCAACGCCGACCCGTAGCAAGCGACCAGGCTGCGCAGCATGGGATCGACCGCCGGACGGCAGAAATTCTCGGGCGGCTCCTGGTTCAGCGCGATCGAAACGAGGCCCGGCGATGCGCCGTGGACCACCATGTGGTGGTTGCCGGGTGCCACGTAGACGCGGCCGGCCGCGACCGCCTCGCCGTCGACCGCCTCCCTCGCCTCGACGCGGCAATCGCGGGCGATGTTCTGGGCGAGTAGCGTCGTGAAGGTGGGCGGCATGTGCTGGGTGAGGAAGACCGGCTGCCTGAGCGGGCCGGCATCGCGCAGCACACGGAGCAGGGCCTGCGGGCCGCCGGTCGAGCTGCCGACGGCGATCGCGCGTGGCCGGGCGGGCGCTTGCCCGCTGGACGCTATCTCCGGCATGCGGGCGCCGGGCCCGGGTGCGCCGCCGGAGGGGAGTCCGCCGAGATGATGGATCTTAAAGAGGAGCTCTTGGTTGAACGGAGTGGCGCCCAGCATCTCACGCGAGGCCGTCGGTTTGGGCACGTAATCCGCGGCACCCAGTGCGAGGGCCTTGAGCGCGATCTCGGCGTTGTGCCGCGTGAGGGTCGACGCCATGAGGATCTTGAGGCTCGGCTGGCGTTTCAGGAGCAGCGGGATCGCGGTCAGGCCATCCATCTCCGGCATTTCGATGTCGAGCACCGCGATATCGGCCGGGACGCGCTCGAGGCTCGCGAGCGCGGTGCGGCCGTTATCGACCGAGGCAACGATTTCGATCTCGGCATCGGCGTGCAGCACGCGGGCGATCAGGCCGCGAACGACCGCCGAATCATCGACGATCATCACGCGAATCCGCTGTCCTCCGGGAGGATGGCCTATCAGAGGCTCCCGCGGCGATTGGGCGGGAGCCGCCGTCGGCGCAGATCGCGAGAGGAATGGCCGAGGAGAGGTGTCACGCCGGAATCGCCACCACCCGGTCGAGCAAAGCGGCGATGTCGAGCACGACCATCAACCTCTCTTGCAGCTTGTGCACGCCGCGCGAGATGTCGCGCCAGCTCGGATCGAGCGTCAGCGGATTGGCTTCGAGGCTGGCGATGTCAACCGGCATGACTTCGCCGACCTGATCGACGATCAGGCTATAGAGCTCGCCGCGATGCTCGACGACGATGGAGATGGTGGCCTCCGCCGGAGCGGTGTCGGCTGCCCGCAAGCCAAGGCAGGCGGAGGTATCGATCGCCGTGACGATACGGCCGCGCAGGTTGAGCGCGCCGGCGACCGCGGGGGGGCCGAGCGGGACGCGCGTGATGGCCTGCCTGCCAAGCACGTCCTGCACCTGCAGGACCGGAATGCCGAACAATTGTGCGCCGACCAGGACGGTGACGTAGTCCTGGCTCTCCTGATCGGCGTTCGCCGGCGCTGCCGGCGCGCTCGTCCGCGCGCCGCTCATGCCGCCGAACTCGCGAGCGTGAGGCGCTCGGTGAGCTTGCGCACGATGCTGTTGCGATCGGATTTGACGATGTAGTCGTCGAAGCCGGCGCCGCGGCCGCGATCGACATCGCGCGGGGCGCTGTGCGAGGAGAGCGCCATCACCGGGATGCCCGCCCAGCGCGGATCCGACTTGACCTCGGCCACGAATTCGAAGCCGGACATGCCCGGCATCTCGATATCGGAGATGATGGCGTCGAAGCTCGCGCCCCGCTCGCGCATGGCGAGTGCGGCGCGCGGATCGCCGACCGCCGTGACGTTGAAGCCGGCGGATTCGAGCAACGGCATCATCACGCTGCGGAAGAACGGGCTGTCGTCGAGCAGCAGCAGGTTCCAGAGCCCCTGTCCGCTCGTCTCGGGCTTGTCCTGGCCGAACCAGCCGGGCAACGCCTTGGTGAGGAAGTAGCCAGCATCGACGAGGTCGGCGGCCTTGCCTGCGATCACTGTGCTGCCGAGGCGCCAGCCGCCCGCCGAGCCGAGCTTGATGTCGATGGCGACCTCGGCGATGTCGAGGATTTCATCGACGCAAAGGCCCATGCACTGCGCCCCGTCCACGAAGACGAGGATCTTTTGCGTCTTGCCGGGCGGCGAGGAAGCTCCGTCGAAGTCGACCAGCGGCATGAGCTGGCCGCGATACTGGATGACGCGCTGGGATTCGATCCGCTCGATGGAATCGAGCGCGATCTCCTCGATCCGCGCCACGAGCGAGAGCGGCACCGCCTTCGGGGTGGCGTCGCCGGCGCGGAAGATCAGCATGCTGGTCGTGCGCGCGGCAGCCGCATCTCCTGTCTCCCCGGCTTCGTCGCCGGTGGCGCCGGTGGCGTCCGCCGACCGAGTGGCGGCGATGCCCATGCCGTTCGGATCGAGGATCATGATGACCGAGCCGTCGCCCAGGATCGTGTTGCCGGAGAACATCGAGAGGCCGCGCAGGACGGGTGCCACGGGTTTCACCACGATCTCCTCGGTGTCAAAGACGCGGTCGACCATGATGCCGAAATCCTGTGCTCCGACGCGGGCGACGACGACGAAGTGCCGTGCATTGGCCTCTTCCTCGGCGCCAAGCCGGAGCAGCTCGCGGAGCACGACGACCGGCAGGAGGCGCTGGCGAAGCCGGAGCAGCGGTGCGCCGTTGATGATCTCGATGCGGTGCTCGGCCGAGGAATCGCTGCCGACCTGCACGAGCTCGGTAACCGCGAGCTGGGGAATGGCGAAGCGCTCGCTCGCGGCGCCGACGATGAGGGCCGAGACGATCGCGAGCGTAAGCGGGATGCGGACGATGAAGGTGGTGCCGCTGCCGCGGCGCGAGCGGACGTCGATGGTGCCGCCGATGCGCTCGATATTGGTGCGCACGACATCCATCCCGACCCCGCGGCCGGAGACTGCGGTGATCTTCTCCGCCGTCGAGAAGCCGGGGCGGAAGATGAACTGGAGGAGCTGGGCCTCGGCGAGGCCGGCGGTCTCGGCCTCGGTCGCGAGGCCCTGGGCGATCGCCTTGGCACGGATCCTTTCGATATCGAGGCCTCGCCCGTCGTCGCTGAGCACGATCACGACATAGCCGCCCTCATGGAACGCCTCGAGGACGACCCGCCCGGTCTCCGGCTTGCCGAGGGCTGCGCGTTCGGCCGGCCGCTCGATGCCATGGTCGGCGCTGTTGCGGACCATGTGGGTGAGCGGATCCTTGATCAGCTCGAAGACCTGCTTGTCGAGCTCGGTCTCCGCGCCGTGCATCTCGAGCGCGATCTTCTTACCGAGATCGGAAGCGAGGTCGCGGATCAGCCGCGGCAGTGCCTGCCAGGCATTGCCGATCGGCTGCATGCGCGTGCGCATGACGTCTTCCTGCAGCTCGGAGACCACCTGGTTGAGACGCTGCAGCGGCGCCGCGAAGGCCGATTCCTTCTGGGCGCGCAAGGTCTGCAGCAGCTGGTTGCGGGTGAGCACGAGCTCGGAGACGCCGGTCATCAGTTTTTCGAGCAGATCGACATGGACGCGCACGCTCTGCGCGGCGACCCCGCCGGACTTCGCGACGGCTTCTGCGCCGGCGCTCGCCGGCGGCGGCGGCGCAGCAGCCTCGGCAGCAGCGGGCTCTAGGGCGGCGGCGGGCGAGGAGGCCGCTCCCGCGCCCGCGGCGCACACCTCGAGCGCGCCGATCAGGTCGCGGTCCTCGCCGCCGGGCTCGGCGCCCGTCTCCTCGAGTGAAGCAAGCAGCGAGCGAATTCGGTCGAGCGAGCGTAGGATCAGCGTGACCAGCCCGCCATCGACCGCCCGATGCCCGTCGCGCAGCTGCCCGAGCACCGTTTCGCTCGCGTGCGCGAGGCTCTCCAGCCGCGCCAGCCCGAGGAACCCGCTGGTCCCCTTGATCGTGTGCATCAGCCGGAAGATGCTGGAGAGGAGGGCGGGGTCGTCGGGCTTCGATTCGAGGCGCACCAGCTCGTCGTCCAGGCGCGCGATGTGCTCGAGAGTTTCGGTCAGGAAGTCCGAGAGCAGCTCGTCCATCCCGCGCTCCTATCCCTGTTTCATCAGGCGATCGATCTCGCTCTGGTCCATGCCTTGGCCGGCGACCGGCGGGCCTTTCAGCAGCGACACGTCGTTCGCCTTTTCGATCAGATCGGACGCGGTGACCTCGCGGGGCACCGCGTCCTGCGCGGGATGCACGCCGAGGGCGAGTGCCAGATGATCGATCTTGGTCTCGATCTCGGCCAGCAGCGAGACAACTTTGGCGATCGTCTGGCTGGTGAGGTCCTGGAAGCTGCATGCCTCGTAGATGCGGGCGACAACCGCCGAGACGCGACGTCCGCGCGTGCCCGGCATCAACTTCGCCACCTCCTCGAGCTTGTCGCAGGCATTGAGGATGCGGTTGGCCGAGGAGGTCGCGTTGTCGATCACCGCGAGCAGCTGATCGTTCATCTCGCGCAGCATAGGGCCGCCCTCGGCGCCGGCGCCGATCGAGAGGATCTCGGAGCGGATGCGCTGCATGCAGGCCCCCAGCCGCTCGAGCTCAGCGGCGAGCAGGCTGCCCGCGCTCGGCGCGAGCGGCTGCCAGGTCGTCTGGGGCGGCTTGCGGGGCGGGCCGCCGGCGAGGCCGAGGGCCGCCGATACGTCGGCAATCTTGCGCTCGATATTGCCGAAGGCGAGGCGCACCAGGCGGATCCGCTGGCCGGTCAGGTCCTGGAAATCGCAGGCCTCGAAGAGCTGGGCGATGATGCCGAGCAACCGCCCGCGCGCCGGTTCCGGGGCCTCGTTCGCGAGCGTCTGCAAGAGCTCGCAACTGTCGAGGATGTTGCCCGCCGCCACCTCGTTGGTCTGGAGCACGGTGCCGAGCTGGTCGTTGGCGCGCGGGATCTGGGACGCGCCGATATCCTGCGGCCGGATGTTGCGCACCTCGGCCTGGACCTGCTGGAGATGGTCGATCAGCCGCGTGATCTCGGCGATGGTCGGCAGGGCCTCCGGCGTGGCCGGCCCGCCCAAGGGCGCGTTGACGGCCATCTTCTAGAACTGGCCGAGCACGTTCACGAGCTTCGCCTTCAGCGTCTCGGCATTGAACGGCTTGATGATGTAGTCGTTGACGCCGGCCTTCTTGGCGGCGATCACGTTGTCGATGGCCGATTCCGCCGTGACCATGATGAACGGCGTCTTCTTCAGACGTTCGTTGGCGCGCACGTTCTGAAGAAGCGCGAGCCCGGTCATCGGCTCCATGTTCCAGTCGCTGATGACGACGCCGTAGGACTTGGTCTGCATCAGCCCGAGCGCGCCGCCGCCGTCCGCCGCCTCGTCGATCATCGCGAAGCCGATCTGGCGGAGAAGGTTGCAGACGATGCGGATCATCGTCTTGCTGTCGTCGACAACGAGCACGCTCGTATTGGCGGGCACGACCATGGCGCGGTACCGTCTCCGAAGGGAAGCCGTCTCCGCGCCATGATGGAGACGGAGGGTTACCGGTTGGTTGCCGCGGACCCCGCGCGGGGCGCTGACGCGGGCCGCTCCCGGATCGCCGCGCGTTAATCAAACATTCCCGAAATGATGCGTGAATGGCCGCGCCAGAGAACGCACCACAGAAACCGGGGCTTCCCATGATGCGCCTGCGCCTTCCGATCCTCGCCAAGCTGCTCGGCTTCGTTGCGGTCGCACTCCTCTCGGTCGGGGTCGTCACTTGGCTGGGCTTGAGCGCGCTCAAGTCGAATCTGCTGCGCGACCGCAAGGCGGAGACGCAAGCCCTGGTCGACGAGGCCTACGGGCTCGTCGCCCATTACGGGCAATTGGCCGCGAGCGGCGCGATGAGCGAGGCCGCCGCGCAGGAGGCGGCGAAGCAGGCGGTCACCGCGCTCCGCTACGGGAGCGACGGCTATGTCTTCATCCTGAACACGCACACGGTCGTCGTCGCCAATCCGCGGCCCGACCTGATCGGCAAGGATCAGACGAACGCCGTCGATTCGAACGGCGTCTACTTCTCCCGCGATCTCGTTGCAGTCGCCGAGCGGGGCGGCGGCTTCGTCTCCTACGAATTCTCGAAGCCCGACCAGCCCGAGGACAGGTATTTCCCGAAAATCTCCTACGCCCGCGAATACGTGCCTTGGGAATGGATCATCGGCACCGGCATGTACCTCGACGATCTCGGCGCCGCCTACGCTGCCGCGGCGCTGCCGATCGCGATCACGATCGGCTTCATCTTCCTCGTGGTCCTGGCGGTCAGCCTCTGGCTCGCGCGCGATATCGCGCGCCCGGTCCGTGGGCTCGCCTCCAGCATGGCGCGGCTGGCGGACGGCGATACCGCGGTTCCGATCGCGGGCGCGGATCGCGGCGACGAAATCGGCGCGATGGCCCGGGCGACTCTCGTCTTTCGGGATCGGATGGCCGAGAACCGGCGCCTTGCCGAGGAGCGCGAGGCAGCGAAGGAGCGCGGGGAGGCGCAGAAGCGCGAGGCCATGGGCGTGCTCGCCGACCAGTTCGAAACCGGCATCGGCGCGATTGCGCGCGAGCTGCGCGAGGCGACCGCGGCGATGGAGCACACCGCGCGCGACATGACCGCCTCGACGGCCGAGACCGGCTCGCAGTCCGAAAGCGCGGTGCGCGCGGCGGAACAGGCCGATGCCGGGGTGCAGACGGTCGCCGCCGCGGCGGAGCAGCTCAGCGCGTCGATTCGCGAAATCTCGGCCCAGGTCGCCCGCTCCGCCACCATGGCGAGCGAGGCGGTGGCGACAGCGAAGCGCACCGGCTCGATCGTCCAGACGCTGGCGGAGGATGCCCAGCATATCGGCATGGTGGTGGCGCTGATCGAGCAGATCGCGGCGCAGACCAACCTGCTCGCGCTCAACGCGACGATCGAGGCGGCACGCGCCGGCGACGCCGGGCGCGGCTTCGGCGTCGTCGCGGGCGAGGTCAAGCTGCTCGCCGGGCAAACCGCCAAGGCGACCGAGGACATCAAGGCGCAGGTGGCGCGCATCCGCTCGGCGACCGGGGACGCCGTGGGCGCCATCGGCGACATCTCCGAGGCCATCGACAAGGTGAACGCGATCGCGACGACGATCGCCTCGGCGACCGAGCAGCAGGGTGCGGCGACCAACGAAATCGCCCGTTCCGTCCAGCAGTCGGCGGGCAACATCCGCGCCGTCACGCAAAATATCGTGCGGCTGAGCGAGGCGGCGAGCAATGCCAACGCCTCCGCCGACCTCGTGCTCAGCGCGGCGGACGGCCTCGTCCGACAGTCGGGCCGCATGGAAGGCGAGGCCAGCCGCCTCGTCGCCGAAGTGCGAGCGGCCTGAGGAGAGGCGACAAGGCCAGGGGGGCAGCGTCCCCTGGCCTTGCCTACTAGTGTCCTGCCCCCGAAGTTCGTCGCATGTCGCGACGAACGGAGGGGATAAGCAGGCCACTGAAAACAAAGAGCGAGTGTCCCGATTCCGTCCGCATCTCAATGCGGCGGACTTCGG
>Ga0335075_10010231_pt1 | contig 14256 bp, 12 predicted proteins | sample Lox_Sample_24_FD_206723 | JGI IMG/M metagenome (GOLD analysis project Ga0335075, IMG submission 206723) | Soil microbial communities from Loxahatchee National Wildlife Refuge, Florida, United States - Lox_Sample_2.4 | ecosystem: Environmental > Terrestrial > Soil > Wetlands | place: USA...
GCGTGCGGCAGCGCTTGCTCCAACAGCGCGCAAACATCGCGTTCCAGCCTTGTCGGCGATGAACCCGCCAACAGCAATCCCGGCACCGCGAGCGCATCCAGAACCAACACCGCAAAATTGCGCTGCGCGGGACTGGCTGGGGCGGACGTTGCCCGCCGGATCAGTTCCGGCAATGCCGGCGCGGCGGCCGGATCGATCCGAAGCGCTTCCGCTCCGCGCACGCCCAGAAATCGCCCTGCCGCCTTCATCCAATCCGGCACGTCGCGCGCCGCCAACAATGCGGCGAAGTCCCGCCGCGCTTGCTCCAATGTCATACCATCGTCCGGCAAAGAGCAAATCCTCGCACGCAGTTAACCGGCGCCTGCATTACGCCCGCTCCGTGCAGACTCACCGGGTGGCATCTTACATTTCCAATTTGCCGCATCGTCCATCGAGCCGTTGCCGGAGAAACGCGCCTGCTGCGGATACGGACACAGCGGAACGTGATGCGGCGCTGCCGCCATGCGTCGGAAGCTGCATGTCGAACCGGGCGGAGCAATCCGGCGCACCCTCGCCATGCGTGACGACCGTGCCCAACAGAAACAGCGCGACCGATGCGGCGGTGGTTCCGGCAGCTTTCATGGCGGGTTTCCCGCGCCGCCGATGCGATGGCGGCATCCCCCCGCAGGCCAGCATGTTCGCCGGCATGCCGCAACCATTGCCGATGGGCTGATCTGGGAAGTTGGGTGGGTAGGCGGCCCAGGCAGTCGCGAGGTGGGGCCGTGCTTTTATGCCGGATGGCTACCGGAATGCCGGCACCACCCGGTCTACCGCCCGCAGGCCGGTGGTTTTCACGACGATACGTTCCTCGTCCTCGGCCACCACTGGGCGCGAGCGCGCCATGGCATCGGCGATGCGCGCCTCATCGTCGCCGGCCGGCGCGCGGAAGTCGAACAACACCCGTGTTCTGCCCGTGGGTTCGGTATAGATGCCAATGACGGCCATGAATGCTCCTTGGACGCGGCCCCGCGTTGTTGCCGGGCCATTAAGTCGAATCTCTGGCACTGTTGCGGCGCCTGCGGCAATTCAATCCCGGCGATAGCGACGGACCGCAGCTCGCAACACCATCACAATGCCGCGTCCCGCGATATTGGGAAGTTACCGTACGGCAATCGACGCCACCCGTGGTTTCAGCGCAGTATCCATATTCGCATTTGTTGGGGAGGAAGGCGCCATGAGCCAGAATGCACCGATCCGCCGTTCCTGGGTGCTGAAGCGGCGCCCCAGCGGCGCGCCAGACGCAGATACGTTCGAATTGCGCGAGGACGCGGTGCCGCAGCCTGGTCCCGGCGACGTGGTCACCCGCACCATCTGGCTCTCGATCGATCCCTACATGCGCGGGCGGCTGCGCGAGCAACAGACCTATGCGATGGCGATTCAGGTCGGTGAGGTGATGACGGGGGAGACGGTGGGCGAAGTGATCGCCTCGGACGATGCACGCTTCGTGCCGGGCGATGTGGTGGTGGGCGCGCGCGGCTGGCAGACACATTGCGTCACGCCCGCGGACCGGCTGGTGAAGATCGGGCGGCCCTGGGCAAGGCTGTCGGCGTATCTTGGCGTGTTGGGCATGCCCGGTGCGACCGCCTATCGCGGCATCACCGAGATCTGCCAGCCAAAGCCGGGCGAGACGGTGGTGGTGTCGGCTGCCTCCGGCGCAGTGGGCTCGGTTGCGGGGCAATTGGCCAAGCGCGCCGGCGCACGCGTGGTGGGCGTCGCCGGTGGCGCGGAGAAATGTTTGTTCGTGCAGGAGACGCTGGAGTTCGACGACTGTGTGGATCACCGCTCGTTGGATCTGCGGCGGGAACTGGCGGCGAGCTGTCCCAACGGCGTCGATGCCTATTTCGAGAATGTCGGCGGCGCGGTGCAGGCGGCGGTATTCGACCTGCTGAACCCGTTTGCGCGGGTGGCGATGTGCGGAATGGTGTCCCAGTACAACGACCCGGAGTTCCCGCCGGGGCCAAACCTGGGGTTTGTCGTCGGCAAGCGGGTGCTGATCCAGGGGTTCATCGTGTCCGACAAGCCGGAGAAGCTGGCGGAATGGCGGGCGCTGGCGACGCCCTGGGTTGCCGACGGCAGCCTGGCCTACCGCGAGGACGTCCACGAGGGGTTGGAGCTCGCGCCTGAGGCGCTGGCCGGCATGCTCGGCGGGGCCAATTTCGGCAAGCTGCTGATTCGGGTGGGTCCGGACCCGCTGGGAGGATGACATGTCGCGAATCGGGCCGGTTTGTTCGCTCGTCCTGGTGGCCTTGACAGCCTGTTGAGGCGCCGTTCCGTCACAGCGTTCGCCGGCCGCCACGCAGCGCCGCCGCCAGCATTTGTCGTGCCTGGTTGCTCTCGATTTGCCGAGTCAGGCGCTCGACAGGCGGCTTCAGTACCGCAATGTCGCTGGTCACTGCCTGCCATACGATGTCTGTGCCGACATCGAAATAGCCATGCACGGCCACGTTTCGCATGCCGATGATCTTCGGCCAGGGGATTTCGGGTGCCAGGGTGCGCACATAGGGCGGCAGCGCCCGGGCCGCTTCGCCGATGATCTGAAGGGGCCAGAGGAACCATGTCTGGCGCAGTTCATCTCGCTCGAAACTGCCTTGTCGCCGTCAAGGTCTCGCTCAATCGCAAGATGGCCGCAAGCATGTCGCGCAGGCGTTCGGCAGGGTTTCTCACACCGGGATCGCCTCGCGCAGGACCTGATCGCGGATCCTCGCCTTCAGGCGATGCTCTGTCACCGCGTCGACCGGCAGGCCCAGCAATGCCTCCGGCTCGAACTGCAGCCCACCAAGGTCCAGCAGGGACCTGCCCGGTTCCAGCGCAACGTCCAAATGCGCTTTGCGCATCGGACTCTCCGCGAACGACCGAGCCGGAACACGCACACACTATGGGCGCCGTACTTCTCGGCGATCCGCAGCACTTCCTGGCGTTCTGCCGAAGCAGAGCGTCGAGTGCCATGGGTGCTCTCCTTCCGAGGGAATGGTAGCACAATTCAAGTCAAAGTACCGGAATGGCGGCGTCCGGGGAGATCCGCGTCGCCCCGGCTGCGCCAGGCTGAACGCCGTCACTGAACGCCGCCACGTTGGAAAGCCCACCCGCCGCCGCTATCATCCGCCTGGTGCCCACCTCAGGCGGAAGGAGCCAGCCCTGCCCGCGGATACCGACATCCTGGCGGAGATCGAGACCCCGACCGTCACCGACCGCCCGCTGCACCTGATCCTGATCGACGGATCGGGTTTCATCTTCCGCGCTTTCCACGCGCTGCCGCCGATGACGCGCCCGGACGGCACGCCGGTGAACGCCGTGTTCGGCTTCACCAACATGCTGGCCAAGCTGCTGCGCGAGCATGTCGGCACCCATATCGCGGTGATCTTCGATGCCGGCCGCGTTACGTTTCGTAACCGTCTCTATGACGCCTACAAGGCCCACCGTCCGCCGCCGCCAGAGGAGCTGATCCCGCAATTCGGCCTGATCCGCGAGGCGACCGACGCGTTCTCCGTTCCCGCGATTGAACTGGCCGACTGGGAAGCCGACGACCTGATTGCTGCCTACGCCGTCGCGGCAGAAAAGGAAGGCGGCCAGGTGACCATCGTCTCCTCCGACAAGGACCTGATGCAGCTCATCCGTCCCGGCGTGGAGATGCTGGATCCGATCAAGCAGAAGCCGATCGGCCCCGCCGAGGTGATGGAAAAGTTCGGCGTCACGCCCGACAAGATGGTGGAGGTGCAGGCTCTGATCGGCGACGCCACCGATAATGTTCCTGGTGTGCCGGGGATCGGACCGAAAGGCGCAGCGCAACTCATCAACGAATTCGGCGACCTGGAGACTGTGCTGGCGGCGGCGCCGGCGATGAAGGCGTCGAAGCGGCGCGACATGCTGATAGAGCATGCGGCGAAGGCGCGGATTTCGCGGGAATTGGTGAAGCTTCGGGCGGATGCGCCGCTGCCGACGCCGGTGGCGAAGCTGGTGGCTTGCGAGCCGGACAAGCCGAAACTCGCCGCCTGGCTGCGAGTCCAGGGTTTTCGCAGTGTCGCGACGCGGCTGGGGCTGGAGGAGGCGCCGGCCGCCGGGCGCTCGGTCGAGGCGGGGCCGCGCCCGACGCAGGTGGCATTGCCGTTGCCGGCTGCGGAACGGCCGGCGCTGGCGCCAGGGTCAGCTGAGGCGTTCGGGCCGTACCAAACGATCACCACCGAATCGGCGCTACGGGAATTCCTGGCGGAAACGCAAGGCTGCGGCTTCCTGGCGATCGATACGGAAACCGATGGGCTCGATCCGTTGCGGGCGCGGCTGGTGGGGATGTCGTTTGCTGTCGCGGCGGGGCGGGCCGCTTATCTGCCGCTGCGGCACGAAGGGCTGGCAGGGGGGCCGGCAGAGCAAGTGCCGTTGGAAGCGGCGATCGCGGCGCTCGATCCGGTGCTGATCGATCCGTGCGTGCTGAAAATCTTCCATCACGCCAAGTTCGACATGCTGGTGATGACGCGCGCCGGATTTTCGCTGCCGGCGCCGTATGACGACACCATGCTGATCTCCTACGCGCAGGAAGCCGGCCTGCATCCGCACGGGCTGGACGAACTGGCGCAACTGCATCTGGGCCATACGCCGATCAGCTACGACGAAGTGACCGGGACCGGGCGCAATCGCCTGCCGTTTGCGCAGGTGCCGATCGACCGTGCCACCGCCTATGCCGCCGAAGATGCCGACGTGGCGCTGCGTCTGTGGCAGGCGCTGCGGCCGCAGCTGCGGTTCAACAAGTCGCTGACGCTGTATGAGCAGATTGAACGGCGCCTGACGGGTGTGTTGATGGAGATGGAGAGCGCCGGCATCAAGGTGGATGCCGACGATCTGCGCCGCATGTCGACGGATTTCGAGCAACGCATGGGGGTGATGGAGAAGGAGTGCCATCGCCTCGCGGGGTTTGAATTCAATGTCGGCAGCCCGAAGCAACTCGGGGAAGTGTTGTTCGACAAGATGGGTTTGCCGGGCGGACGGCGGATGAAGACCGGCGCCTGGGGGACCGATTCGTCCGTGCTTCAGACGCTGGCCGACCAGGGGCTGGAACTGCCCGCCAAGATCCTTGATTGGCGGCAGTTGCAGAAGCTGAAATCCACCTATGCGGATTCGCTGGTGGAGGAGATCAATCCCGACACCGGCCGGGTGCATACCAGCTTCGCGCAGGCCATTGCCTCGACCGGGCGGCTGTCGTCGAACGATCCGAATTTGCAGAACATCCCGATCCGCACCGAGGAAGGCAGCCGGATTCGCCACGCATTCATTGCAGAGCAAGGCCACGTGCTGGTGAGCTGCGACTACTCGCAGATCGAGCTGCGTTTGCTCGCCCATGTCGCCGACATTCCGGCTCTGCGCGAAAGTTTTGCCCGCGGCGAGGACATCCATGCGCGCACTGCGTCCGAAGTGTTCGGGCTGCCGATGGAAGGCATGGACCCGATGACCCGGCGCCGCGCCAAGGCGATCAATTTCGGGATCATTTACGGCATAAGCGGCTTCGGCCTGGCACGGCAACTCGGTATCACCCCGGGCGAGGCGCGCGGATTTATCGACCGTTATTTCGAACGCTACCCGGGTATCCGTACTTATATGGAACGTACGAAAGAGGAGGCGCGGATCAACGGGTTCGTCGTCACACCATTCGGGCGGCGGTGCTGGGTACCGGGCATCGCCGACAAGAATCCGGCGCGCCGCGGCTATGCCGAGCGGCAGGCGATCAACGCGCCGTTGCAGGGGGGCGCCGCCGATATCATCAAGCGGGCGATGATTCGTCTGCCTGCCGCGCTGCGTGCCGCCGGCCTGCGGGGAAAAATGCTGCTCCAGGTGCATGACGAGCTGTTGTTCGAGGCACCGGAGGACGAGGCCGCAAATCTCGCCAAAGTCGCGCGCAGCGTGATGGAGAGCGCGGCGACACTGGCGGTGCCGCTGGTGGTGGAGACGGGACAAGGGAGGACGTGGGCGGAGGCGCATTGAGCGACGCAGCCGGCCCGCCGCGAGGGCTTGCATTCCAGGCGCGGTCGTGTTTACCGTTTGTCAACTTTTGTGGCACGACCAAAAGCAGGGAAGCTGGCCGCAATGAGCCTGAAGATCCCAAGCTCGTTCACCTTCGGTGTCGACCTGTCGGGAATCCCGGACAGCTACACGATCGGCATCACCGAGGTGCCAAAGATCGAGATCGACCTCGATCCTATCCAGATCCACCTTGATCCGATCGAAATCCGGCCGCTCGACCTCTCCTTCCGCCTGAAGGAGATACCATCGGTCCGTGCACATCTGCCGCTCGACTATCGCGTCTGCCTCAGCGTGCTGGGTTTCGAATTGCTCGGTGTGCGGCTCTGTGGCGAGGCACAGGTGATCACCGAACCCTACGTGCCCAATCCGTGCGAATGCGGCTATCCGGTGCAGCAAATGGCGGTTGCGCCGATCACACACGCCGCCACGCCGCAGTGAGCCGTGGCGATGGCCACCTCGTCAGGTAGCGGCACCGGCTTCGCCCTTTGCGGCTCGCCGCAGCGGCTGGTGCTGACCGGCGAGCTACCCCGCGCTCCGGTCCGGATCGTACTGTCCGATGAGTTGGCGGCCTGGTCCGACCGGCCGGTGCACGCCATCGCCACCCGTGATCGTCACCGCAGGCCGCCGCTGATCCGGCTTGGTCCCTTCACGCCGCCCGGAATCTATCAGGCGACCCTGGAATCCGACGGCCAGCGCCATCCGGTCACTGTTACCGTCGCGCCCGCGCCAATGCTCTCCGCCGATCCATCGGGCCTGCTGTTTGCCGGACCACCCGGCAGTGGCGTGACCGCGCATATCGCCCTCTGCAACCGCGGCAATACGGGCGTGACGATCCCGACGCGCGCGAAAGTTGGGCTCTACGATGACGACGGTCTCGAGTTTGCGTTCGCCGACACCTACCGCCAGAAGCAATCGGATCCGGCAAACCTTGTGGGCAATTGGCTGCAACGTTTGCGCGAGGGCTATGGCGGGCTGTTACGTCTCGACATCGTCCAGGGCGCCGGCGCACTGGAACCGGGGGCGGCGCGCATGCTGGAGGTGCAGGCCACCCTGCCGGAACAAGCGCGAGCGCGCCACGCCTACCACGGCATTTGGAGTGTCGGTTCTCTTAACTGTCTGGTCGAGGTCAGCGTCGATCGGCAACCTGGCAGCGGTGGAGCAATACAATGAGGCCTTGCGGCGACGAAGGAGGGTGGGACCTGGATGGTCTCGGACAACCGATTCAGGGCTTGATGCACGCTCAGCTTGAACTCGGTAACGCGGTACTGAAACTGCTTTCTTCCGGAACCTCCGCGGCCTGGCATGGGTTGTGCGGGCTACGCATGCCCGAACCACGTTCATGCTGCGATATTCCGCCACCGTGCTGGATGCCGCGCAGCGCCGGCGAAGCAACTTGCCGGCTGGCCGCCGGTGACAAAGGCGAACTGCGGCTGCTGATCACCAATGGCGATCATGTCAGCCATACCTACCAGTTGCAGGCCGAAGGCTCCGGTGCCGCGGATGTCACCTTCTCAGCCAGTGCATTCACGCTCGCCGCCAAGCAACGGCAGCTGGTGACCGCGACCTTTACAATGCCGGCAGGATCGCCGCCGGGCAATGAATACGACCTGGTGATCTGGGTGCGAGGCTGCCGTGACCACTACCTTCGCTGGACACTGCATCTCGCGGCAAAAAGCTATCGCTGCTGCTACGAAGCCTGTATCGATGATGCGCCAGACTACATTGTTCACTGGTATGATCATTTCTATTGTCAGCGTCCGTGTCCGAATGCGAATCGTGTCGGAGCGCAGCCATGACGGAGCTCAAAGACCGGCTGTTCGATGTCGCGAAGGGCGCGGTGCAACTCAATCTCCGCTATGCCGCGACGGCCGTGAACCTTGCAACCAATTATATCTCTGAACTCGGAGGCATGCTGCGCGAAACCGGTCAGACGGGCGGCGTCACCGGGGCGCCCCCGGCCCCACGCCGGCCACCGATCCTGCTGGTCGGCCAGTTGAACGATACCCCGAGCGGGGCATTCGCGCTGAGCAATTCGTCCGACCGCGAGCTGTCGGTCACTCTCGTGGCGCAGGGCGAACTGGATCCCGGCCTTATCGAGGTCATGCCAGCCTCGTTGCGTCTGGCGCCCGGTGCCAGTGCATTCGTCCGCCTGAAAGTGCTCATCACCGAAGCATTGACGGTCGAGCATGACTATGGCGTCGCCGTGCTCGCACCTGGACTTGCAGCTCCGGCCGTCGACTTCGTGGTGCGCCGCCTGCCCGCTTCGGCATGACGGCCCGCTGATCGACGCGTGTCAGGGGTAGACGCCCTGGACCGTCTGGTCCGCGAAACGGCCGCACGCCTCGCCGGGGCGCTGGGTGCAGCACCGGGCAAGAAGACCCTCGGCGAGCATGTGGCGTTGTTTCTCGGGCGAGGTCTGGCGCAAACGCTGGACAGCCTGGCCGATCGCCTCGACACCAGGGCAGCCACTACGCGACCGCCCCACCCAACACTGCAGGGCAAGACCATCGGGGAAACCTTGCAGACGATCGTGGCGCAGGCCTTGTCGAATCCCGACAAATTGGCCCGCCACTATGCGCAATTTGCGCAGGAGGCGATCGCGATACTCGAAGGCCGATCAGACATCGCCCCGGAGAAGGGCGACTTCCGATTCAAGGATCCGCTGTGGCAGGACAGTCCGCTTCTGCGCGCCGCATTGCAGCTCTATCTGGCCGTCGAACGGCACTTGCATGACTGGGTATCCGGGGCACCGCTGACCGAGGCCGACCGACGGCGTGTATTGTTCTTATTCGACCAGTTGATCGCCGCGCTGGCACCGTCCAACCTGCCGCTGAACCCTGCCTCGCTGCGCCGTGCGCAGAGCACGAATGGCGACAGCGTCATCTCCGGATTGCAGCACTGGGTTGACGACGCACTGACCAACCGCTTCATGCCGCGCCAGATCCGGCGCGGTGCCTACACGATCGGGCGCGATCTGGCAGTGACGCCCGGCGCCGTGGTGTATCGCAACGATTTGCTCGAGTTGATCCAGTATGCGCCGCAGACCCCATCGGTGCGCCTTCATCCGGTGTTGCTGCTGCCACCGCAGATAAACAAATACTACGTGTTCGACCTGCGTCCACAAAACAGTATCGTGGGCCATTTGTTAAGAAGCGGGCTGCAACTTTTCACGATCAGTTGGCGCAATCCAACCCGGTCCCAGGCGCATTGGGGGTTGGATACCTACGTGCAGGCGGTACTGTCAGCGGTCGATACCGTTTGCAGCATCGCGGGCACTGCCTCGCTGGGGCTGATCAGCGCCTGCGCCGGCGGTCTGACGGCGATGGCCTTGCTCGGCTATCTGGCGGAACAAGGCACGGCGCGCGTGGCAAATCACTCGCTGCTGGTGACCTGTCTGTTTCCCGGCGATGGCTCCGATCTCGAATTATTCGCCACGCCGGAGTTGCTGGCCCGGGTACAGCACGCCATGCAGGAGAATGGTGTGCTGGAGGGCGATGACCTCTCGAAGGTCTTCTTCTGGCTGCGTCCCACAGATCTGGTCTGGCGCTACTGGATCAACAATTATCTGCTCGGCAAGGATCCGCCGCGGCTGGACGTGCTGCAGTGGGACAACGATCCGACCCGGTTGCCCGCCGCGCTGCATCGGGATTTTGTTGCGATGTACGAGCACGACGTGTTCCGTCGGCCGGGGGCGATGCGCGTGCTGGGACGGCCGATCGACTATCGCAAGGTGTCGGTCGCATCATACTTTGTCGGCGGGGAGGACGACTACATGATGCCGTGGCGCGGCTGCTATCGCGCCTGCCAGGTATTCCGCGGGCGGCACGAATTCGTGCTGAGCATCAGTGGCCATGTGCAGAGCATACTGCGGCCGCCACGCGTCGCGAACAAGCACTACTATGCGAATGGGTCGCAGGACGGCACTGCGGACGATTGGCTGCACTCCGCCACGCGTTACGAGGGAAGCTGGTGGGATCACTGGCACCGCTGGCTCAATGCCATGTCGGGCGATCTGATCCCCGCACCGGCGGTGCTGGGCAACAAGCGTCATCCTGTGTTGATGGCCGCGCCGGGGGAATACGTATTCGGCTAGATTCCGCCGAAGCGCAGGACGCCGTCACGTTCTTTGGCTGGTTCATAAATGCTGTGCTGGCGATTGGCGCCATGGCCCTGTGGGTGTCGGTGGCCTTCTATCCCTCGAGCGTGCGTTTTTACGCCCGGCAGGACGAGAGCGGACAAAAGCTCCGTAGTCGCTACAGCAAAATCGTCCCGCGACGATCGTCCCTCGCCGTTGGGAACCGCAACCCCCAGCGTCGGAACGAAGATCATCATGACGGTCGCCGGCTTCTCACCAGTCAGACCGCCAACGACCGGCCAGCAGCACCATCAAGCCCAGGCGACGGATCTCGGCGCCCGGATCGTGGCGGCGACCGTGGAGAGGAGGCTGGCCGGATGAGGATGAGATGGCGACGTTCGGGGATGGGGAGGTGCCTCGCAGGGAGTGACGGGAGATCATATGCCGCATAGGGTTGGCTGCGTCGGCACAAGAGGCGATCCCTATGGACACGAATGGCGAGCTATGGAAGCTCACAGCCACCCAGGCCGCTCGTTTGATGCGGGCAGGAAAACTGCGTCCGATCGACCTGACCGAAGCCTATCTTGCCCGAATAGCGGAACGTGAACCGGTAGTTCGAGCCTTCGCCCATTTCGACCGGGACTACGCCCGGAAATCGGCTGCCCTCGCGTCTCCGGGACCGCTGCACGGCTTGCCGCTTGGCATCAAAGACGTTTTGGACACCGCGGACATGCCGAGCGAGTACGGCTCTCCGATCTGGAAGGGCTGGCGCCCCAAGGCGGATGCGGCCTGTGTCGCGTGGGCCCGGGCGGCGGGAGCGGTGTTCTATGGGAAGACCGTCACGACCGAGTTCGCCACCCGCAAGCCAGGCCCAACGGCCAACCCGGCCAACCCGGATCACACGCCGGGCGGCAGCAGCAGCGGATCGGCGGCCGGCGTGGCCGCCGGGTTTTTTCCGTTCGCCTATGGCACCCAGACCGCCGGCAGCGTCATCCGTCCGGCCGCATTCTGCGGCGTGGTCGGCTACAAGCCGACCTTTGGCCTGATCTCCCGTATCGGCATGAAGCTGATGTCGGACAGCCTGGACACGGTGGGCGTGATCGCGCGTTCCGTTGCCGATTGCGCGCTGCTGGCGGCCACCGTCTCGGGTCGGGACCTCGGTGATCCTGACATCCGGCCGGAACGGGCGCCTCGGGTCGGCATGTGCCGTACCCCAAGCTGGGATCTCGCAGCGCCAGAGACGCCCGGGCTACTGGATCGCGTGGCGACGGCGTTGGGACGTGCCGGCGCGGACGTCGCACAACGCGAATTGCCGTCATCGTTCGACGCGCTGGTGCAAGCCCACCCGCTGGTCATGAACAGTGAGAGCGCGCGGGCGCTGGGATGGGAGTTGGCAACGGCACGCGACGGCATCAGCGACGGACTGCGCGAAAGGCTGGAATGGGGCCTCGCGCGTAGCGAGGCGGAACGCGACCAGGCTCTGGCAGTGTTCGCGCGCACGCGGGCAGGATTCCCCGCTGCGATGGACGGGCTGGACGTATTGCTCACCCCCTCCGCGCCGGGAGAAGCGCCGAAGGGTCTGGAATGGACCGGCGACCCGGCGTTCAACTTCATCTGGACCAGCCTGGGAGTACCCTGCGTCACGGTGCCCGCGGGAACCGGACCGAACGGATTGCCGCTGGGCGTTCAGGTCGTCGGGCGCGCGGGCGAAGATCGTACAGTACTCGCATGGGCGCAGTGGCTGGCGGCAGCCATCGGTTAACCCGTCGGCTGAGGGGGATGACGCACGATCGGTGCGTTGTCACGCCGACGCAGGTCGACGCCCAGGCTTTGTTGCCGCACACAGCAACAGTCGTCAGTGGCAGGACAGGGAAGGGCAACTCGTGTTGTGACTTTGACGGATCGCGCCTGCTGTCCTTGCGGGCGAAGCGACGCAATCTCCCCGAAGCAATCTCCCCCGAGAAGAACGTACGATTGCCCGTTGGGGATTGCCTCGCTTCGGTCGCGATGACATGTGGAGCGGCCACCATCGGTCAGGATCACAATACTGGCAGGGATCAATAAATTTTCTCGGCGTCCTCTGCGTCTCTGCCTTCCTCTGCAATAAATTTGCTGCAGTAAATTTGCCAGAGACGACAGGCACCTACAGAGCCGCTTCCCCACGAATGCGCATCGACATTGCCTAACCAAGTCTTCCGGAGTTTCAATTTGTTGGTGAGTCGGGGTTCGCGGCTGGCAAATTTATCGCTGAGGAAGCCGGAGACGCAGAGAGCGCTGAGAAGAGTGTGTCGCTTCGTGCCGGCGAGCAGCGTTCAATTGGGTACGCGGGGACGTTCCACTGCCATGTACACCGCGGCCGGTGGGCGAATCAGTCGATTTGGCCGTCGGTATTCGTCGTTGCGAGCGGCTCGATCTCGGCTTCGTTAAGTGGCTTTGGCGGCGGATCGGGGCTAGATGGGTCTGACGCTGTATCGGCTTTCGCCGCCGCTGCCACGGCACGCGCGTCGAAGCTGCCAGTTATCAACAATGGCAAATGCCAGCCACGGGAGGATTCCTTGACCATCATCGCCCGCCGTTCCTTGCTCGCCGCCTCCGGCGCCGGCTTGCTTGCCGCTGGCCTGCCGGCCGGCTCCCGCGCCGCCGGCAAGAAACTCAGAATAGCGCTCTCCAACTCCTACATCGGCAACAAGTGGCGGATCGAGATGGAGAACCTGTTCAAGGCCGCGCTACAGATGGAGCCGTACAAGTCCCAGGTCGAAGGCACCTGGTTCAATTCCGGCAACAACGTCAGCCAGGAAAGCCAGCAGATCACCGGCCTGATCGGCGAGCGCGTGGATGCGATCCTGGTCGATGCCGCCTCGCCCACCGGCCTCAACGGCATCCTCCACCAGGCCACCGAGCGCGGCATCCTGGTGGTGTCGTACGACAACGTCGTCACCGCGCCGACCGCCATCAAGGTCAACACCGACCAGTTCGCCTTCGGCAAGAAGCTGGCAGATTTTCTGGTGCAGAAGCTGAACGGCAAGGGCAACGTGATCATGGTGACCGGCGTGCCCGGCACCTTCGTGGACCAACAACGCAACGCCGGCGCGGACTCGGTGTGGAAAGCAAACCCTGGCATCAAGGTGGTGAACCGCTACACCGGCATGTGGGACTCTTCCACCGCCGAGCGCAACACCGCGTCGATCCTGCCCAGCTTGCCGAAAATCGACGGTATCTGGTGCCAGGGCGGCACCGACGGCGTGCTCAAGGCGTTCATCGCCGCCAAGCGCACACCGTTGCCGCCCACCGCCGGCGAGGCGGAGAACGGCTTTCGCAAGTTCATGACCAGCGACGGATATATGGGCCAGAAGGTGGATGGGCTGTCGATCGGGCAGCCGCCTTACCTGGTGCTGGTCTCGCTCGAATTGGCGCGGCGGATCCTGCAGAAGTCCTATCCGAAGCAGAACATCACCATCCCGTTCCCGTTCGTCACCAACGACACGGTGAAGGTCGATGAGACGGTGTTTCCCAAACTGCCCGACAGCTTCTTCGCCGATTTCACCGACAGCGGACCGGAAGCGACGGTAAAGATCTGTGTGGACGCGGCGCTGAACGGGACCCCCTGCCCTGGCACGCTGGACGTGCGCCTGCCGAAGGCATGAGGGCGACACCGTTCCGTCATCGCGGCGAACGTCGTGTTGTGACCCTGAGGCTTCGGTTCCAGCGATTACATGTCATTGCGAGCGGAGCGAAGCAATCTCGGCCGGCCAGTCGCATATCGCTCGACCGAGGTTGCTTCGCTCCGCTCGCAATGACATCAAATGGTGCGGGCACCAACCGTCAGAGTCAGAACAGCAGTGGCGACGCCTGTTGGGCCACCGCATGATCGCCGCAGCGGCCCCGGAGGCTCTGCCCGTCTCTGCCCTGCCCCCCGCCATCGCCGCCGGCAAACTCAGCAAGTCATTCGGCGGCGTGCGGGCACTGCGCGAGGCGTCCTTCGCCGCCAATGCCGGCGAGGTGCACGCAGTGGTGGGTGAGAACGGGGCGGGCAAGTCCACCCTGATCAAATTGCTCGGAGGCCGCCTGACGCCGGACTCCGGCACCATCCAACGCGACGGCCAGCCGATCCGCCTCGTCGGACCCGCCGATGCCGC
>Ga0335075_10010232_pt1 | contig 14256 bp, 12 predicted proteins | sample Lox_Sample_24_FD_206723 | JGI IMG/M metagenome (GOLD analysis project Ga0335075, IMG submission 206723) | Soil microbial communities from Loxahatchee National Wildlife Refuge, Florida, United States - Lox_Sample_2.4 | ecosystem: Environmental > Terrestrial > Soil > Wetlands | place: USA...
TTGTTTCTTTCGGTTTTCCACAAACAACAAGCCAAACAAAGCCGCGGAAAAGCGCCGCACTCCAAAAATGCAAAGCCGGCGGAGATAGGCAGGGCGCTTTGGATCAGGTAGCATGGGGAGATTGCTGGGAGAGTCAACGAGATTTGACGAAGCGTGTGCGAGAGTGAGCATGTTCCGGAACACGCCCTTCGCGCTGATGAAGTTTGTCGCCAAGGCCGCCCTCAACGTGGCGGGCTTCGGCGTGGCCGGCGACCTCGCCGTCGAGGTGCTGCCCGACATGGCCCGCGACGTTTGGGAATGGTGGGGCAAAAACAAAAACCCCGGCGAGCTGCAAGCCGAGGTCAAGGAAGTGGCGCAGCTAAGCCCCGCCGACGCCCGGCAGCAAGCGGAGCAGATCGTCGCCGCGGAGGCCGCCGGACAGCCGAAAGACGTTCAGAAGGCGCTGACGGCCTATCTGGCGCAGGTGCCGGCCGCCATTCGTCAATCGCAGCGCTGTCCGGCCGATCCCAGCGGACGCACGCTTCTGCTCGGCCTGTCGCTGGCCAAGTCCGACGACGTGCTGAGCCTGCTGCCGGCGCGGATGCCGCGCTACCAGCCAGGCGATCGGCCGGGCGGCATCGGCGATTGGGAGCTGGAGGAGCTGCTCGGCGTCGGCGGCTTCGGCGAGGTGTGGCGGGCGCGCAATCCGCACCTGAGCGATCCGGTTGCTCTGAAATTCTGTCTCGATCCCAGTGCGGCGCAGTGGCTGCGGCACGAGGCCGCCCTGCTTGGCCGGGTCATGTCGCAGGGCCGGCATCCCGGCATCGTGCCGCTGCTCGATACCTATCTCAACGGCGATCCGCCGTGTCTCAAATATGAGTATGTCGCAGGCGGCGACCTGTCGGGCCTGATCGGTCAATGGCGTCAGGCGCCGCCGCGCGACCACGTCGCCGAATGCACGCGGCTGATTCACGAGCTGGCCGGCATCGTGGCGTTCGCGCATCAATTGCATCCGCCGATCGTGCATCGCGATTTGAAGCCGGCCAACATTCTGCTTCAGCCGTCCGGCGACGGCGCGGTGCGCGCCCGCGTTGCGGACTTCGGCATCGGCGGCATCGCGGTCCGCCAGGCCCGCGAGCAAACCACACGGGGCATGACGCGCGGCGCTTTCCTGGCCACGGCGCTGCGCGGCGCCTGCACGCCGCTGTATGCTTCGCCGCAGCAGCAGCGCGGCGAGGATCCCGATCCGCGCGACGATGTTTATGCCCTCGGCGTCATCTGGTATCAGATGCTGACCGGCGATTTGCTGACGGGGGCGTCGGCCGACTGGCGCGAGGAGCTGGAGGACCGAGGCGCCGGCGACGAGGTGCTGCGTTTGCTCGGCTCGTGCCTGGCGGCGAAGGCGGAGAAGCGACCGGCCAGCGCCGCCATCTTGGCCGAGGAGCTGGCACGCCTCCAGCCCGCGGCCTGTTCTCCGCCGATGTCCGCGACGCAACCAGAACCGCCGCCCCTGATTGCAATGCTTCCACCGCTGATTCCCGCGCCACCCCCCGCTCCAACCGTCCTCACGCCGCAGCCCAGACGCATCGTCCAGCCAAGCCGATCGTTGCCGAAGCAATTAACCAACCTGATCGGTATGAAATTCGTCCTCGTCCCCGCCGGGACTTTTGTCATAGGCTCGCCTCCCGATGAAGCCGGCCGCAGCGCCGACGAGGGACCGCAGCATGAAGTGACAATCACTCGGCCGTTCTACCTCGCCAGCTATCCGGTGACACAGGCTCAGTATCAGCGTGTCATGCGCAGCAATCCCAGCCACTTCTGCCGCAGCGGCCGCGGCAAGGAGCTTTGCAAGGACATCGATCCGCAAACGCTGCCCGTCGAGCGCGTCACCTGGGGCAACGCGGTCGTGTTTTGCCGCAAGCTCTCCGAGTGGCCGGAGGAGCGGCGACACAGGCGCAAATATCGCCTGCCGACCGAGGCCGAATGGGAATACGCTTGCCGCGGCGATTCGATGCAGCCGTTCCACCTGGGTCTGTCGCTGTCATCCGCGCTCGCCAATTTCGACGGCAATTATCCGTATGGCGGCGCGCCGCGCGGGCCGTTTCTCAAGCGCACCTCGCCGGTCGGCAGCTATCCGCCTAGTGCGCTGGGATTGTACGATCTACACGGCAATGTCTGGGAATGGTGTGCCGACTGGTACGGCGAGCACTATTACGCGGAGAGTCCGGGCGAGGATCCGCCGGGGCCGGCCACGGGCGATCGCCGCGTGGTGCGCGGCGGCTGCTGGAGCAGTCCCGGCAACAACTGCCGCACCGCCTACCGCGGCAAGCTTGAGCCGGGCGATCATCTCTATCGCGTGGGCTTTCGCGTGCTGTTGGAAACGTGAGCTTCTTCTGGTTCCCAGGCGGAGCCTGGGAACCAGAAGAAGCAGTGAATGCGCGGATTGAGGACGATCTGGCAAAGTGCTTCCTTTTTCCTTCAGCGTGGACGGCAGCGGGGCCGAATTGGGGTAGTATGGGTTGACGGTATTCCGTCAATTAGCTATTCCCGTGGCGGAGCTTGGGAGCTTGGCAGCGTGGGCGGGCGACCTGGAAAGCAGGGAAAGCCGGGACTGCTCGGTGGAGCGGTTGGGCTTTACTTCGACGAACAGATGCGTTGAAATCGCCCGCTCGGAGCGGCCGACTGCGTCCGTTCCTCGCCGAGGATGTCCCGTGGTTGCGACCGCGTCATCCGCTCCCCAGCTCGATCCGTCCTGGGGCCGCTTGCGGCTTAGCGTATCTGCCGTTAAAGCGCAATCGGGCCCAGGACGGAGATCAGGAGAGAAGAGCAGCGCATGGACGCGACCCGCTTTCTCGTTATCATCGCCGACGATTACGGCATCGGCCCGGAGATTTCGCGCGGCATCCTGGAGCTGGCCGCTCGCAACCTCGTTACCGGCACCGTGCTGCTGGTCAATTCGCCCTACGCCGAGGAGGCGGTCCGTGCCTGGCGGCGATCCGGCTCGCACCTGGAGATGGGCTGGCACCCGTGTCTGACTCTCGACGCTCCCTGTGCTCCTGCTTCGCGCGTGCCCAACCTGCTCGGAGCCGACGGCAGGCTACTGGGTCTGCGACACTTCCTCGCCCGTCTCTATTTGCACCAGATCTGTCCACGCCAGATCGAGATCGAGCTGCACGCCCAGTACGATCGCTTTCTGGAGCTGGTCGGCCACCCTCCAACGCTCGTGAACTCGCACCAGCACCTATCGCTGTTCCCTCCGGTCGGCTCGATCTTGCGCCGCGTCCTCAAGGCGCGCGGCGGACCGCTGCCTTATCTGCGCCGCGTGCAGGAGCCGTGGTCGATGCTGGGCCGCATCACCGGGGCGCGGAAAAAGCGGACGCTGCTGACTCTGCTGGGCCGCACGGAAGCGCGGCATCAGGCATACGACGACTTCCCCGGCAACGACTGGCTGGCCGGCATCACCGATCCGCCGCATGTCAGCGATCCCGGCTTCTTCGCGCGCTGGCTGGCCCTGGTGCCGGGACGCATCGTGGAGCTGGCCTGTCATCCAGGCCACCACGACCCGACGCTGATCGGCCGCGATTGCACGGAGCATGATGGCCTGGTGCAGCGACGGATCGATGAATTACGGCTGTTGCAGCAAGCGAATTTCCTCGATGTTTGCCGGCAGGCCGGCTTCCAGCGCGTGGCCCCGTCGGAGATGCTCGCGAAGCAAACAGAAAGGCTTGCCGATGCGGCTTGAGGCGGCGCGAAAGTGGGACATCGTAGTGCGAATGGCCGTCTTCGTCTGGACGGTCATCCTCGTGTTCGTCTGTGTCCGCGCCGTCGTGCAGCCGTACAAGCGCACGCTGTTCACTACCTGGGAGCAGGCCGGAGCCGACTGGGAGCAAGGCCGCGATTTGTATCGTGATTCCTGGCGCCCCGATCAGGACCAGTTCCGCTACAGTCCGCTGACGGCCGTACTGCTGGTGCCGTTCCACCATCTGCCGATCCGCCTGGGCGGCATGGTGTGGCGTTTGCTCAACGGCGTCGTGCTGCTGGCCGGCTTCGCTTGGTGGCTGCGGTCGGCCCCGTGGGGCACGTTTTCAACGTGCCGGCACGTTGAAAACGTGCCCCACCTAGCGCTCACGCCGCGCCAGATGGGCATTCTGTTTCTGCTGCTGGCGCCGTTGTCGCTGAGCAGTCTGAACAATGGCCAGCCCAACCCGCTCATCATTGGTCTGCTGCTGGCCGCACTCGCCGCCGTGGATCGCGAGCGCTGCTGGATGGCGGCGGTGTGCGTTGCCCTGGCCACGATCATGAAGGTATATCCGCTGGCCGTCGGTCTGTTGCTGGCCGCGGTGTATCCGCGCCGCTTCGCACCGCGGCTGCTGCTGACCCTGGCGCTGGCGGCCGTGCTGCCCTTCGCCTGCCAGCACTGGGATTACGTCCAGGCGCAGTATGGACTGTGGCTAGAGCGGCTGGGCAAGGACCAGCGCTGGGATTGGCCGCTGCGCATGGCATACCGCGATCTATGGCTGCTCATTCGCCTGTATCACGTGCCGTTGACGCCGCGAGGCTACCTCGTTGTGCAGCTGGTCAGCGCCGCGGGGTGCGCGGCCCTGTGCCTGGCACTGCGGCTGCGCGGCCGGCCGCGCCGCGACGTGCTGGCCGCCATCCTGGTGCTCGGATCGTGCTGGATGACCTTGTGCGGCCCGGCGACGGAGTCGGCCACCTACATGCTGCTGTCGCCGGCGCTGGCCTGGGTGGTGTTCCGCGCCGAAAACGAGAATTGGCTGGGGCTGATCGGCTGGATGACGCGCGTGACCTTTCTGCTGTTCATCCTCTGCGTGTTGAGGGGCCTGTGGCCTGGCGTCAATCGCTTTCACGCGCTGGGATTGCATCCGCATGCCACACTCCTGCTAAGCCTGGCCTATGGATGGATCCTCGTGCGGGAGCTGACGACGGCAAAACTCCAAATGGTTAGCCGCGACCCGAAGGGGAGCGCGAAGTCCACGCTCCCCTTCGGGTCGCGGCTAACCAATGCCGCGGGTTAACGGAGTAGCGAAATGGCCGTGCCTCGTTCCAAGCTGAGCATCGTCTGTCCCGCCTTCGAGGAGGAGGAAGTGTTGCCCCACTTCCACGCCGAGCTGTGCGCCGCCCTTGCTCCGCTCGAAGGCGAATTCGACATCGAGATCCTCTACATCGACGACGGCTCCCGCGACGGCACGCTCGCTTACATGCGTCACCTGGCGGCCGGCGATCCCCGCATTCGCTATCTGTCGTTCAGTCGCAATTTCGGCCAGCAGGCCGCCCTGACCGCCGGCATGGAGAACGCCCGCGGCGACGTGGTCATCACCCTCGACAGCGACTTGCAGCATCCGCCCAGCCTCATCCCCGCCCTGGTGGAACAGTGGCGCAACGGCCACGATATTGTCCTGACTTTCCGCGAGGACGATCCGCGCCTGAGCCAGTTCAAGCGGCTGTCGTCGCGTGCCTTCAACATGGTGATGCACTGGTTGAGCGATACGCCGGTCAGCTCGGCGGCGTCGGACTATCGGCTCTTGTCTCGCAAGGCGGTCGATGCCCTGCTGCGTTTGCACGAGAAGCACCGCTTTCTGCGCGGCATGGTCAACTGGCTGGGCTTCCGCACGACGACGGTGGCGTTTCATCCGGCCAGCCGCGGCGCGGGCGCGACCAAGTACAACCTGCGGCGCATGATGGCGTTGGCCGTCGATGCCATGCTGTCGTTCTCGAAATTGCCGCTGCGTCTGTCGCTGCTGTTGGGCGTGCTGTGTATCGTTCTCGGCGCCGGCCACGGCCTGCTGACTCTGGGTCGGGCGGTGCTCGGCGGCGGCATCGACGGTTATCAAGTGGTCCTCTGCGCGTTGTTCCTGGTCGGCGGCGCCATCCTGTGCTCGCTCGGCATCGTCGGCGAGTACGTCGGACGGATTTACGAGCAGGTCAAGGGCCGGCCGCTGTATTTACTGAAAGAGGCCTCGCCGGAGCTGTCGTCTCTGCCCCTCGCGGTGGATGCGGCGCGGCGCGGCGATCGGGATGCGGCGTAATTTGCCCATACGAGAATTACATCCTAGAGTTGTGCAGCAAACGAAGCTGCCAGTTTTGGTGGCGGCCTTCGGGGGCGGGCCTTGCTGTCCTGCCCGGATCACAACGCCTTTCATCCTCGACAAGGCAAACCCGCCGAAAGACGGGGACGCAAAGCTCCAGGGCTTGGGGAGTTTTCCCTGTGCTGGCTGAGCCGCCGAAAGGGTGGATCGTGGCGAACCCACCGTCCATCCCGCGACTTAGAGCGACAGGACATCGCACGAGGTCGTCCTGATCCGGGGCCGAAATACATTTCGGTACAGCAACGCCCGCCTTGCTTTTTCCTCACGATAAATCGGGATACCCTGCGAGAATCCAGGCAAGGAAGCTGTCAAACACTCGTGCCGCCTCGCTCTCCACATAGACTAAGAGTCTGTTCCGAAAGCCGCTTGCGGCTTGGCGATTCCGCAGCTCCCCTAAGCCGCAAGCGGCTTTTGGAACAGACACTAATCGACAATTAGGAAGCTCAACGAATTCGTGAACGAGGAAGAAGGGAACGATGGCAGGCGCGATCGATGATACGCTCAAGCACCTGACGGAGCTGTCGCCGCAGGACTGGATCGTGCAGGGCGGTTGGCCGGCGGCGCCGGCCCGCGTGATCGATGCCGACATCGCCACGATTGCGGGCGCGACGGACAAGGTCATCCGCGTGGCCGGACGGCCCAGTGGCTCCTGGCCGTGGATTTTCAGGCCGGTCATGATAGCGTCGCCAAGCTTCCCGATCTGTTGCTGTATAATAGCGCCCTGTTCAAGCGGCACGGCTTAAGGGTGCGCAGTCTGTTGGTGTTGCTGCACCGGGGAGCCGACTCCCCGCAGCTGACCGGCCTGTACGAGCGCGGCTTCCCTGGCGAGCCGTTCGATGCGGCCTTGCGTTACCGCGTGCTGCGAGTCTGGCAGATAGCGGCTGAGCAGTGGTTGGCGGGGAGCTTGGGGCTGCTGCCACTGGCGGCTTTGGGAGACGTGCGAGAGCCGGACTTGCCGGCGGTGATCGCCCGCATGAAACAGCGCCTGGAGCGGGAAGCGCCTCGCCGTCAAGCGGCGGAGCTGTGGATGGCCGCCTACATTCTGATGGGCATGCGCTACGAGCGGGCTTTGGTGCAAAGGCTGTTACAAGGAGTATTGACCATGAAAGAATCCGTAACCTACCAGGCCATTCTTGAGGAGGGCGAAGCCATAGGCGAAGCCAAGGGCGAAGCCAAGGGCGAAGCCAAGGAAGCGCGGAAGATGATCTTCTTGCTAGGCCGCAGCAAGTTCGGCGAACCGTCGGCGGAGGCAGAGACGGCTGTAAATGCGCTGAGCGATGTCAGCCAATTGGAGGAGCTGGGAGTCCGCTTGCTGCGGGCCTCCAGCTGGGAGGAGCTGCTCGGCGTGAATGGCCCCAGCCGCCGCGGCCGCAGCCGAAAGAAGAAAGAATAACGTCCCAACCGCGTAAGAAGCTCCAGCGCTTGGGGAGTAATCCCTGTGCTGGCTGAGCCGCCTATAGCGTGGATCGTGGCGAGCCCACCGTCCATGTCGTCCGGATCCGGGACCGAAACGCATTTCGGTACGGCAACGCCCGCCTTGCTTTTTCATCCCGCTGATCGACCCACGCGCCGAGGTCTGTTATTATTCAAATATCAACGTATGCTTGTATGGACTGTCTTTCGTTTCGCTGCTTGCGGCCAAGCCTTGGCCCGCGAATGCTGGATTGGAGGTGCCTGCCGTGAGAGAGACAAAGACGTCTCCGCGAGAGGAGACGTTGCAACGCTGTGTCCCGCCGTATCACGTCATTCTGGAAAATGACGATCATCATTCGACCACGTTCGTGGTATCGGTGCTGTGCAAGGCGCTGGGCCACTCGATCGAGCGCGCCTATCAGCTGATGCTCCAGGCGCACCTGACCGGCCGGGCCATCGTCTGGACGGCGCCGAAAGAAGTCGCCGAGCTGAAAGTCGAGCAGATCAGCACTTTCCACGAAGAACCGTATGGTCCGCTCGGCTGCACAATCGAGCCAGCCTAAACCCAGTTCTGAGTTCTGAGTTCTGAGTAAGATGAATCCGTACTCAGAACTCAGAACTCAGAACTCAGAACTGGGGGTTATCATGGCAATCGAGCCGCTGGCCATCGGCGTATGCAGCTGGTCGCTGCAAGTCAAGAACGTGCCGGAGCTGAAACAATTTCTTGATCGACTCGGCGTCTCGGTGGTGCAAATCGCCTGCGGCGATCCGCACCACGCGGCCTGGGACGAGGGCGATCGCATGCCGGAAACGGCGCGGGCGGCCGGCTTGCAGATGAGCGGCGCCATGCTCGGCTTCCCCGGCGAAGATTACACCACACCGCAAACCATTCAGCGCACCGGCGGCTTTGGCAATCCCGCCACGCGCGGCGAACGTCTGGAGCGCTTTCGCTGGGCGCTCGATCGTACTCTCGCTCTGGGCCTGACCGATCTGATGCTGCACGCCGGCTTCCTGCCCGAGCCGGGCGACCCAGATCGAAAACCGTTCCTCGATACGCTCGGCCAGGTCAGCGCGCTGGCCGCCGAGAAGGGCATCACCGTCGCTTTCGAGACCGGCCAGGAAACCGCCGACCTGCTCCGCCGCACGCTCGATGAACTAAAATGCAACAACCTGAAGGTGAATTTCGATCCAGCCAACATGTTGCTTTACGACAAGGGCGATCCGCTGCGCGCCGTCGAGATCCTGGGACCGGACATTCGCAGCGTTCACGTCAAGGATGCCCATCGTCCGAAAACGCCCGGCGTCTGGGGCGAGGAAGTGCCGCTCGGCGAGGGACAGGTCAACATTCGCGGCTTCGTGACGGCGCTGAAAAAGGCGGGTTATCAGGGACCGCTTTGCATCGAGCGCGAGGTAGGCAATCAGGAAGAGCGTCTGCGCGACGTGGCCCACGGCATTCGCTTTCTGCGCGAATGCCTGAACAAGTAGCCGCTTGCGGCTTAGCGGGTCGCTAAGCCGCAAGCGGCTAAATCATCAAATTAATATCGACATCGGAAAATGCGTAGCGGGATGTCTCCGCCTCCAGCGTCTTGCGATCGATGGCCCCCATACTGATGAGGATTTCACCCAGCGACTGACAGCGCTCGGTCTGGATGCGCAGGAGATCGTCCAGGGCTTTGCGGCTGAGAAAGCCCAGCTCCAGAGCGATGCGTCCGAACGGCCGGCGCTGCTCGGCCTGAATGTTGAGGATCTTGAAGACCTGGCCCATGGTCAGATGGCCGGTCTGCACGGCCAATCGGCCGATGGGAATGCGTCCTTTCATTTGCTGGTCCAGCGCCTGGAGCATCTGTTCCACCGTCACCAGGCCCCGTTGCACCAGATAATTGCCCAGTCGCATGAAATTTCCGCCTCCGACCGCGATGTCGCTCGGACAGCAGAAGCATAGCATGCAAAATCGCGGACCTGACCCGGCTTTGCAACGATCGCTTCCCGAAACCGGCAGCTGCGCTTCGGAAAGCAAGGCGACACCCCTTTTGAGCAGCGCCTTGTTCAAAAATCGAACGCTCGTTGCAAAGCAGGCCAGGCGACAGGGGAAGCATTCGCTCCGCGAGTGGATACGCAATCGCGGAGCGACACAGCCGTCCCACAAACGGACAGCGAGGGGAGCACAGCTCCTCTGCGGGCGCTCCGGCCTACGAACGACGTTGTTGGATAGATTGCGCCAGCGAGCGAATTGTCGTGCCCGCCCTGGGTGAGGCGCTTGCCGAAGATAGGGTTGAGCGTGTGTAGCTAGACGGTACGCGGCTTGCGTCCCCCCTTGCGGCCGGCCGCGCGTGCTTCCTCGGAGGTGAAGCGATGGGCTGTCCCACGCGTATGAGCAGCCTGACCGCCCTTGCGTCCGGCTGCGCGGGCCTCCTCCGGCGTGAATTCGTGCGCGGTGCCTTTCTCATGCGCTGCGCGGCCTCCCTTGCTCGCTATCTCCCGTTGCCGGGCTGCGTCCATGCTGGCGAATCCCCGTTTCTTGTTCATGACACAATTCCTCCATCCAAAATACATGGATACACCCAGGCCGAACACAGCCGGACCAGGGTGCAAACGACAAGAGCTTGTTCTTGCAAAAGCAGTGCCCAAGTAGAGAATCAGCGAACAGAGAACGGCGAAGAGGCGCCGGTTTGCCCTGGACACCCATGCCGGATAGTTGATATGAGACCGAGCCGAAATCGCTGCCGGGCGTTTAGGGGGGCCAGGACACATGAGGGGAGATGAGCGGATAATCTCCCGTGAGAGCGTTGGGCTGAGCCGAGAGGCGCAAGGACGTGAGGATGAGGCTAGGCTGCGGGCATGGGGCGGGTTGCGCTGCTGTGCTGATGCTGTCGCTGGCAACGTCGTCCGTCTGCGCCGGTCCTCTCTCGGCTCACGCGGAAGCGGATGGACCTTGGCCGGCCTGGCTGCCGCACTACGAGATCAACATGGATCTCGACCTGGCCGGCCATGCCGCTCGCGTCGTCCTGCGCGCCACCTGGACCAATCCGCAGCCCCTGCCCACCCGCCAGCTGGTTTTCAACGCTCACTCGCGCTATGTCGTGCCCAGGGCCGACATCGGCCTGGCCGCCAAGACGCTGGAGCTGCTGCGCCTGGCGCCCGGCGATGCGATGGGCGTCAAGGATCCGGCCCTCGACATCCAGCGCATCTCCCTGCTTGACGCCGCCGGCGCAGTCTTGCCCCTCCCTTTCCGTTATGAGGGCGACACCAAAACGTCGCTGGTTGTGCCGTTGCCGCGCCCAGTGGGTCCGGGCGAATCGGTGACGGTGGTGCTCGAATTCACGCTGCATCTGCCGCCCAAGCAGGGACGCTGGGGCCAGTGGCACGGCGTCACCACGCTGAGCAACTGGCTGCCGGTGTTCGCGTATTACGGTCCGCGGCGCGATCCCCCGACGTGCAAGCCGCCTCCCGAAGCAAGCCCGCAGCCTGCCTGTACCTGGCAGCCGACGCCTTTTTTGCCGTGGCATCAGCCGTTCTTCAACGAAGCGGCCCATTATCGCGTCCGCGCCGCGCTGCCGGCCGATCAGCAGATCGCGTGCAGCGGCAGCGTCGTCGCCCGCCGCATTCTCGCCGACGGCCGACAACAGGTGGACATTTTCGCGCCGGGCGTGCGCGATTTCGCGTTCCTGTGCAGTGCCCGCTATCGCGTCTTCGACGGCACCGTGTCCGTGCCGATAGAAAAAACGAACGACGATACGCTGCCTCCGCCGCGGCCGCTTCGCGGTTCTCCTTCGCCTCCCAAGCCCCTGAGCGGAGGGCGTCAGCCCCCTGAGTCACGCATCTCTCAGGGAGCTGACGCCCCCCGCTCGGAGGGTGTGGAGGGTAAGAGCGAGACGCGACCCGTCCACATCCGCATCCTCGCGTTTCCGGAGCACGAGCACTACGCGCGCGAGATGGTGCGCATCGCCACCGACGCCATCACCGCCTACAGCAAGTGGTTTGGCCCCTATCCCTGGCCGGAATTCACCATTGCCGAGGCGTTCTTCGGCTGGAACGGCAACGAGTGTTCCACGCTGGTCATGATCGACGAGCGTGTCTTCGATCTGCCGCACCTGGCGGGCGGCTTCGTCGATTCGCTCGTTTCGCACGAGATCTGCCATCAATGGTGGTACAACGCCGTTGGGACCAACGGCTACTGCGAAACGTGGATGGATGAAGGACTGGCCTGCTATTTCGGCCATCGTTTGCTCGATCAGAAGTACGGCAAGGACCACAATCTCATGAAATATCCGCGCGGCCTGAGCTGGGTGCCGAACATCTCTCGGCAAACCTATCGCTCCTACGGCCTGTACGGCACGCTCGGCCGAGGCGAGAACGGCCCTGCTGTCCAGCCGATGTCGGGCTTCGGCCACGTCATGAACCTTTTCAGCATGACCTACGACAAAGGCTCGCGCATTGTCGGCCTGATCGAAAGCCGCCTCGGCACCCCCGCGTTCCTGAATTTCATGAGCGGCGTCTTCCACCGTTATCGCTATCGCATTCTCCGCGTCGCCGACTTCCAGCACGAGCTGGAAGCCTACACGGGGGCATCGTGGGAGGAGTTCTTCCAAAGCTGGCTCTACGGTCCGGGTCTGACCGACTGGTGCATCGACAAGGTGCATGTCCAGCCGCCGCCGAAGTGCGCCAAGAATCAAGCCACGCGCGTCGTCGTCGTTCTGCAACAGAAGGCCGACATCAACGAGCAAACCACGCTCGGCATCGCGCTGCCGGGCCGAGAAGGCTATCCCATCCGCATCCCGATCGTGCCGCGGGCCGGACCCTACGACTGGGACGAGCCGCCGGCCCACGTCGAAGCGCTGGCCGACAACCGCATCCGCGTCGAGGTCTGTCTGCCCGAACAGCCGGCGCAGGTCGCCGTCGATCCGGACCAGGTCCTCGTGGACCGCGATCCGGCGAACAACTTCTGGAAAACGCCCATTCACTACCGCTTTACTCCACTCTACACGTTCCTCGATGAGACGGACATAACCACCGATTACGATCGCTGGAACGTCACGGTTGGTCCCTGGATGTACGGCACGGCCTATTACGACGCCTGGTATCCGCGCACCTATGCGACGATGCTCGGCTTCCGCGCCGGCGCTTACCGCACGCAGAAGTTTTACGGCGGCGTCTACGGCGGTTATCGCACCGATTACCGCGACGTGGTGGTCGGCGTGGACGGCCTGTTCGATCACTGGCCCGACAGTCATTTTCAGGTTGGCTACGATTTCGAGCAGCGGGTGGCGCAATTCTATCCCGGACAGGTCAATGCCCGGCGCGGCGTCCTGTTCGGCCGTTACATCTTCAAATACGGCTCCAGTCTCTATTATCCGCCGATGGAGTTCATGGAGTCGTTCCTCACCTATCAAGACAATTTCCTGCCCTACGAGGCGAACCCGGCGCTGCCCGGCACTCGTTTCAACGAAACGGCCACGGCCGGTTTTCACTATCGCAGAGATTATTTGACGCCGTACTGGGATCCGGTGGCCGGCTATCGCTGGGACATATGGTATCAGGGCGGCACGGCAATGCAGCCGGCCACGGTCGGCATGCAGGAAATCTCCAGTCAATTTTCCTTCGTGACGCCGCTTCCCGACTTGTCGGCGAGCGTGGCGGACGTGCCCTGGCTGGCGAGACCTCTGCGTTGGCTGGCGCAATCGCGGATGGCCTTTCGCATCTTCGGCGGTACGAGCATGCCGGGACGTGGCGAGTTCTTCAGCATGGGCGGCAGCATGTATTTCCGCGGCTTCGATCTCGCCCAGCGTCAGGGCAGCAGCGTCTGGGTTGGCAGCGTCGAATGGCGCGTACCGGTGGCCCGCGATCTGCACCGCGCATTTTGCGACCACATCATGATTTTGCACGGCATCGACGTGGTGCCGTTCTCCGATGTCGGCAACACCTACATCTCCGGCCGCGAAGTCGCCCCAACCGCTTACGATGCAGGCATGAGCCTGCGTCTGGACGTGTCGTGGTTCAGCTTCGTCGAGCGCACCTTGCTGCGCTTCGATGTCGCCCAGCCCCTCAATGTCAATTCCGGCACGCAATTCTGGTTCAACGTCGGCGTACCGTTCTGAGCCGCTTGCGGCTTAGCGTGGGGAACGCTAAGCCGCAAGCGGCTCGAAAGGAATGGCTCAACGCGCTTCTACTTGCTGGGCACCACGGCGATGGAGCCGGTCTCGGAGACATAGACGAGATTGCCGTTTTCCTCATCCTTGTAGACTTCGATACCGTATTTCTTGGTGTCCTTGTTGAAGTCGTACTCGGTGGACTTGCGCGACTTGACGTTGAATCCGTGCAGCCAGGTCGGCGCCTTGACCTTGTTATCGTCGGCGCGGACGAACGGCAGGTGCGGCGCCAGCAACAGACCAAAGAGGAAACATACCAGGGCCACAAGAATGATCTGCACGCGCTTGGACATGGATGGACCTCGTGTTGGAGGATAACCGTGATGTCTGAGAGAGACATTCCCACAAGTCAAATGGACGATCCAACCACCGCGAGCTAACGCCGTGTCGGAGCGAACAGAGGAAAGGTAGAGATTAGCGCGGCATTGTCCACGCGGCGCAGGCCCTCGCCGCGTCGGCTAAATTCCATCACGAAAACACGAAAGTACGAAAACACGAAAAAGACGATCAGTAAACAGAAAGAAACGTGCTTGGTTGCTGCTGCCTTCTTTTCTTTCGTGTTTTCGTACTTTCGTGTTTTCGTGATGGAATTTGCCGTCTGCTTCGCGCTC
>Ga0335075_10010233_pt1 | contig 14254 bp, 9 predicted proteins | sample Lox_Sample_24_FD_206723 | JGI IMG/M metagenome (GOLD analysis project Ga0335075, IMG submission 206723) | Soil microbial communities from Loxahatchee National Wildlife Refuge, Florida, United States - Lox_Sample_2.4 | ecosystem: Environmental > Terrestrial > Soil > Wetlands | place: USA: Florida...
GTCACCCCCGCGACCCCCGCACCGTGACATTCACGCCGCGTGCGCACAACCCGGTGCCGCACCGCCCCGGGGGTCCTCTTGCCCGTGCGGCCACACCGCCCGGGGTGGTTCGCTAACCCGAAGTTACGGCCGGTTTGGATGCCGAGACCGGCGCTGGCCTGCGCTTTCGTGCCGAGCGTGCCGTGGTGTTCTGGCTACTTCCGCAGGACAGTCGGGATGGGTGCTCTGATGAGGTCGAAGGCTTGTTTCTGGCGGCTGGTGGGCTCGGTGAGAACGGGGACGGCAGCGGGGGTTCCCGCGAAGCGGAGTTCGTTGCGGGTGAGGGTGCCCAGGTGGGCGAGCAGGCCGGGGAAGCTGAGGTAGGCCCGTCCGTTGTCGTCGTGCTGGCGGGAGGCTTTGGCCTCGGCGGATGCCGAGCGTTTCGCGGGGGTGACAGGGCTGGCCTGCTGCGGTGGTTCCTCGTCGGTGTAGGTCAGCGGTGCCCAGGCCTGGCGCAGGTGCCAGGTGAGGTAGGCGGCGAGCATGCAGATCAGCACGTGGCCTTTGACGCGTTTTTCCAGGCGGTGGAAGACCGGGCGCAGGTCCAGGTCGTCGGATTTGATGTGCCGGAAGTCGCGCTCGACGTATTTCAGGTTCTTGTAGGCGGTCACGGTGCCGGCGGCGTCAATTTCGGCTTCGGGGACGGGGGTGCGGATGACGTAGATCCCGTCGAGCCGGGCTTCGGCGTCAATGCCGGCCTGGTCGCGCTCGACGGTGAGGCTGGTATCGGTGATGGCGACGCGGAAGTGCTTGGCCATCTTGTACTTGCCGATGACCTCGCCGGTCTTGGCGCCGATCGCGGCGGCCCCGGTCAGCCTTCCGGCGGCGACCCGGGCAATGAGAGGGGCGAGCAGCTTCTGGGTGGCGGACAGCAGGTCCTCGCGCTTGCGGGCGCGCTCGCCGGCGAGGGCGGGGTTACGGCAGGCGATCAGCCGCTCGCCGGGGAAGTCCTCGCTGGTGATCTCGGCGAGGTCCTGCTCGTCGAACAGGGACAGCTGCAGCGGCCCGTCGTCTTCCATGAGCCTGCGGATGGCGGGGGCGCGCAGCGCGGTGATCCACGCGTATTTACCGTCGAGTTCCTTCAGGGCCTCGATGCGGGCGGAGGTGATCATGCCGCGGTCGCCGACCATGACCATCCGCTGCAGCCCGAAGGCGCCCTTGACGACGCCGGCGATCTGGGTGAACGCGGCGGGGTCGGCGGTGTTCCCCTCGAGCACGCGCACCGCGACCGGCCGGCCCTCGGGGTCGGTGAGCAGCCCGTACTCGATCTGGATATTGCCCTTCTTGCCGTCGCGGGAGTAGCCGCGTGCCCCGAGCGGGCAGTGCGAGCCCTCCAGCCAGGAAGACGACAGGTCGAACAGCGCCATCCGCGACGGGTTCGCGTCCGGTGCGAGGTGCCGGCGGGCGAGCTTCGCCTCGATCGCGTCCTGCCGGGATTGCAGCCAGTCCATCGCCGCGTACGCCTCGTCGGTCGTGGCGTCCTCGATGCCGAGGTCGGTGCCGAGCGTGACGTCGCCCCACCAGGCCAGCGTGGACAGCTTCGAGCCCGGATGCACGACCCGGGAGATGATCAGCGCCAGCGCCAGGTCCCGCTGCCGGCCAGCCGGGCCGAGCAGCCCGGGCAGGCCGAGCTTTGCGGCCATCGCGTACACCGCCGCGACATGGCCGTGCGGCAGCGCGCGGGCGACCGTGACCGCGGCCTGCCCGGCGGGGACGAGGACCTCGCCCTTCAGTGCGGCCTCGACCGCGTCGACCACCTGGCCGGGCATCTGCGACAGGTTCGCCAGGGTCTTGTGGCGGACCTTCCCGCCGTCGCGGTAGGTGTGGCGCAGCAGCCGTGACTCGTATTCTCGCTCGCGGCCCTGCTTGTCGGTGTGCGAGCTCTTGATCCTGGCCACGTGCATCGCGGTCGGCTGGTCCAGCATGCTCGAAGCCTAGCAGCGTTCAGCCGGATTACCCCGGCGACACGCTGATATTTCCTGGCTACATTATGAGGCCACCGGGAGGCTCGCGCGCCTGGTCAGGCACGAGATTTCTACTCGAAGGCCCCGTAACTTGGGGCTAGGAGAGGCGCCGGGCGAGGCTGGCGCCTTGCTCGGGCTGATGCTCAGCGTCACCACGGCCCCGGGGTTCGGCGTCTGCTTCACGCCGTTCACGGTCAGCACGACACCTCCTGGATTGCCGAGGGTCATGCTGACCACCTGCCGCTCCCGCCAGACCTTGGTCTGGCCGGCCAGCACGGTGCCGCTGTACAGCCGCTTCCCGCTGGCGGTCAGCGCGACGTAGCAGTTCTTGACCGCGACCAGCCGGATCACCGCCTCGGGCTGCGATGACCGGTCCGTCGCGGGCGTCGTGACCGTCGCCTTCACCGTCGGTTTCGATGACGCGTCGGGCCGCACGGTCGCGGCGGGCGTCACGGGCGCGTGCGCGGAGCGCGTCGACACGAAGTAATAGGCGCCGTAGCCGATCACCGCCAAGAGCACGACGACCATGACCTTGCCCAGCCCGAACGACCGTCGCGGTTCCCGGATCCGGATCGGCGTCACCGGCTCGAAGACGTCAGCCGCCGACGTGGAGCCAGGCGGCCCGTGCGCGGCGTCGTACTCCTTGATCAGCGGCCCCGGGTCGACACCGACCACGCTGGCGATCGAGCGGACGTGCCCGCGGGCGTAGAAGTTGCCGCCACACGGCGAGAAGTCACCCTGCTCGATGGACCGGACGATCGATTCCCTGATCCGGGTCTGCTGGCTGACCTGTGTGATGGTGAGGCCTGCCTGACGTCTCGCGTCCGCCAGCGTTTCACCGATACTCACGCTGCGCCTCCAGGAATCCTCGACGTCAATGTAACGCAATGTACATGATCAGTCGCCAAGAGTAGTGTCCGGGGGCCGCATCCGGTATACCATTTCGTCGGAAAGGGTGCCTGACTGTGTCCAGGACGACGCTTGACGGCAACCAGGGCACAGCCCTGGGCACGCTCGTAGATTCCCCGTTATCCGCCCCGCAACGACGTGAGCACTTCATCGAGGTCGTCCGGCCTGATCAGCACGTCCCGTGCTTTGGAACCTTCGCTTGGCCCGACGATACCCCTGTTCTCCAGCAAGTCCATCAGCCGGCCCGCCTTTGCGAAGCCCACCCGCAGCTTCCGCTGCAGCATCGAGGTCGAGCCGAACTGGCTCGTCACCACGAGTTCGGCCGCCTGGATCAGCAGCTCCAGGTCATCGCCGATGTCGGAGTCGATCTCGCGGGTCTTTTCCGGCACCATCGCGACATCCTCGCGATATTCGGGCGTGCCCTGCTTTTTGCAATGCGCGACGATGTCCCGGATTTCCTTTTCCGACACGTACGCGTTCTGCAGCCGCATCGGCTTGGACGCGCCCATCGGCAGGAATAGCGCGTCACCCTGCCCGACCAGCTTTTCCGCGCCCGGCTGGTCCAGGACCACGCGCGAGTCGGTCAGCGACGAGGTGGCGAACGCGAGCCGGGACGGCACGTTGGCCTTGATCAGGCCGGTCACCACGTCCACGCTCGGCCGCTGGGTGGCGATGACAAGGTGGATGCCGGCCGCCCGGGCCAGCTGGGTGATCCGCACGACGCTGTCCTCCACGTCACGGGGCGCGACCATCATCAGGTCCGCCAGCTCGTCCACGATCGTCACCAGGTACGGGTAGGGCTCGTAGACCCGCTCAGAGCCCGGCGGCGGGGCCAGCTTCCCGGCGCGCACCGCCTTGTTGAAGTCGTCGATGTGCCGGAACCCGGAGGCGGCCAGGTCGTCGTAGCGCCGCTCCATCTCGCCGACCACCCATTCGAGGGCCTCGGCGGCCTTTTTCGGGCTGGTGATGATCGGCGTGATCAGGTGCGGGATGCCCTCGTAGATGGACAGCTCGACCCGCTTGGGATCGACGAGGATCATTCGCACCTCGTCCGGCGTCGCCCGCGACAAAAGGGACGTAATAAGACCATTGAGGCAAACCGACTTGCCGGACCCGGTCGCGCCGGCCACGAGCAGGTGCGGCATCTTGGCCAGGTTCGCCAGCACCATGTGGCCCTCGACGTCCTTGCCGAGCCCGACCACCATCGGATGGTGGTCGGCCAGCGCTTTCGGGGATTGCAGGATGTCGCCGAGGCTGACGGTCTCCTTATCCACGTTGGGGATCTCGACTCCGATCGCCGACTTGCCGGCGATAACTGGAAGAATCCTGACATCTGCTGATTTAACGGCATAAGCGATGTTCTTCGTCAGCCCGGTGACCCGCTCCACTTTGACCGCCGGGCCAAGTTCGATCTCGTACCGGGTGACCGTCGGCCCCCGGCTGAACCCGGAAACCTGCGCGTCCACGTTGAACTGCTCGAGCACCTCCTGCAGCGCGGCGACCATGAGGTCGTTCGCCTTGGTCCGCGCCTTGGGCGGGGTTCCCGGCCGCAGCAGGGTCGTCGGCGGCAGCGTGTAGCTGCCGGCCGCCGCACCGCTGAGCGTGAGCTGCTCGCCGGGCCTGACCGGCGCGTGGTCCGCGCTCTTCGCCGACGAGCCCCTGGCGGTGCCGCCCTCCCGGACCGGGGACGAGCCGGGCACTCCGGCACCGGCCGTCGTGGCGTCGTACACGCGGGAGTTCTCCTCGGCCGGGACTTCGGCGGCGCTCGCGGGCGACTCCTCGTCGGCGATCTCCGGCTCGTCGGCCGGCCCGAAGCCGAGTTCCTCGAGCAGGTCATCGCCGATGCGAGCCTCCCGCACCCGGGCGGCCGGCCTGCCGGCCGCCGGTGCCCCGGGCACGCCAGGTGTCCCGGGCGCGCCACGCCCGCCGGATTGGCCGAGCACCGGGGTGTCGTACGGCTTGACGTGCTCCCCCGCCTCGATGGCGGGCGGCCGCAGCCGGATAGCGCGGGCGATCTCGCCGCGGACCCCGCGTCCTCCCCGCTGCCCGGCCACCTCATCAGAGTCCGGTTCCGCATCGTCGTAGTCGCCCGGATCGGCGTACCCGAACGCCTCCCGCAGTTCCCGAAGCCTCGTCGGGACCTCGCGCACCGGCGTGCCGGTGATCACGAGGATCCCGAAGCAGGCCACCAGTCCGAGCAGCGGTGCGGCCACCCAGGGCGTGAGCGCGGCCACCAGCGGAGCGGAGACCGCGTAGCCGACAAAACCCCCGGCGCCGCGGATCGCGGCCACGCCGTCCGACGGATGGGGGGTGCCCTTGGCGACGTGAATGAGGCCGAGCGCGCCGATGAGCAGCGCGGCCCAGCCGATCGAGGCCCGCGATGTCTCCGAATTGCGGTCCGGATGCCGCATGAACCGCCACGCCAGCAGCGCGAGCAGCAACGGGACGATGAAGGCCCCGTCGCCGAGGGCGCCACTGGCCAGGTCATAGATGGCGCGTCCCGCGGCGTTGCCCATCCGCGCCCACACCCCGGCGGCGAACACGATCGCGAGCCCGAGGCAGAACAGGCCCACGCCGTCCCGCCGGTGATCGGGGTGCAGGTCTCGTGCCCCGCGCCCCGCCCGGCGGACGGCGAACCCCACCGTCCCGGCCACCACCATCCAGCCCGCCGCCCCGGTGCGGAAGAGCCACACGCTGAGGATCACGAACGGGTTATGAGAGGGCGGCGCGGTACGCCGGCTCGTCGTCTTCTTCCCGCTCCCAGAGCCACGCCGCCCGGCCGGCCTGGGCTTGGTATTCCGTTTCGGCGTCGCACTGCTCCCGGAGCCGCCGTTGCGCCCGGCGCGAGCCGAACGCGCCTGGCTTCCTCCGGAACCGCCCCCGGCGCCCGCCCTAGCGCCGCCGCTGCGCGCGGAACCGGTGTTCCCGCGCGAGCCTGCCTTCCCGCGTGAGCCACCGCCTCCGCCGCGCCGGGCTTCGCCCTCGCCTCCGGGCGCGACGCTGCCCATGAGTACGACCTCGGGCGCTTCGTCGTTGTAGTACTCGTCGCGGGCGGCGTCGGCCCGCCCGCTTCGCGAGCGGGCCGAGCCTTTAGGCGCACGGGTAGCCATGATGACAAACGTAACGAGAACCCCGGCGCCGCCGAAACACCCCGTCTGCCCCGGCGTGTCGCCATACTCTTTGGGCGTGAGCGGCGACCTCGTGGGACGAGCGGTCAATGCCGTGCTGGTACCCCCGCAGGCGGAGCGGTTCGCGTCGCTCGTCGAGGTGGACCTGGACCGGCTGGTGCTGAACGTGTCCGGGTGGAACAAGCTGGTCCTTGTCGACTCCGATCGGGTGTTCCTGTTCCCGCGTTCGGCTATCGGCGTGGAGTGGTTCGAGCGGGAGCTGGCCGCATACCGGGCGCTGGCCGGGGTGCGGCTGAGCGTGGTGCCGCGCCTGCTTGGCCGCTGGGAGGACCCGGAGATCTACCCGTTTCCGTTCGCGGCCGTCACCCGCCTGCGCGGTGAGGTGCCGTCTGCCCCGGAGGCCCTCATCGAGCAGCTGGGCCGCGCCATCGCCTGCTGGCATGAACTGGAGCCGCCGCTGCTCGCCGGGGCGCGGCCTCCCCGTCACCACGACGCCCCATATCATCGCTGGCTGCGGCGCGCGCTTGACCCGGCCACCTGCGCCAGCGCAGCTGCTGAGGCCGCCGACCGCCTGGACTGGCCGGCACGCGCCCCGGCATGGGCGGATCTGCTGGCCAGCGCCGCCCAGCTCGCGCCGGTCCTGGTTCACGGCGACATCCACGAGGACCAGCTGCTAGCTGATGGCGGCCAGCTGACCGGCATCATCGACTGGGAAACGGCCCGGGTCGACCACCCGTTCTGGGACTTCGACCTCGGCGAGTGGGGAACCGGGTTGTGGCGGCGGCGCCGCCACAACTTCAGCGCCCTATGGGCGCGGGGATGGCTCGCGTATGCACAGACGCGGGGGCTGGACACCGACTCCCGCCCGCTGGAGACCGCCTTCCGCCTCCGGCACGCGCTTCGCCTGCTCGCCGATCCCGGCGATCCCGCTGTCGCCGGCACGATCGAGGAGCACCTCGCGGACCTGTAGCAGCCACATGAGGCGGTCAGGTGGGGGCGACGCGGTAGTGGTAACGGTGTGAATAACGGAAGCCGCAGCGCTCGTAGAGCGCCTGGGCGGCCGTGTTGGCGATCTCCACCTGGAGGAACGCCCGGCGTACGCCGCGAGCCGCGGCCTCGGCGCAGATGGCCTGGGTGAGCGCGGCGCCGAGACCGCGGCGCCGGTACGCCGGATCGACCTCCACCGCGGTGATGCCAGCCCATCCCTCGGCGATCGACAGGCGGCCGACCGCCATCGCCCCGCCGCCGGAGCGGATGCTCACGAAGGCCTGGAACTCCGCCGAAGCAAGCAGCTTCCTGATAACCGGTGGCTGCTGCGCCTGCCCTCGGTAGTGGTACAGCCGGAGCCACTCGTCGTCGGGCTCGGCGTCGGTCCGGAACGCTGCGCCAGCAGAAAGCTCCGGCGAAGGAGAAACGCTCGCGAGGTCAGCCGTCATGACGAAGGCGGGGCTTGACCGAGTAGCCCACTTCCGTTCTGAAAGATAGGTGTCAAGCTTGTCCCCTGCTCCTGCTCCTTCAAGCGGCAGCGGGACCGCGATCATCGGCGGCAGTCCGCGGGCGCGGTACCAGTCCGCGACGGCGGCGACGGCGTCATCGAGCGGCATGTCCGGGTCCGCGAGGGGCAGCGCGGAATTCGCGCGGCCGGTGAACCCCTCGGCGGCGCGGAGCAGCCAGCCGCCGAGCCACTCTTCCTCCGTCCCGCGCCAGTGCCGCGCCGCCGCCCGCTCAAGCTCGATGATTTCGTGCACCGTGCCATGATCGCATGGACGACTGGCGCACATCGGACGCGGATACGGATGCGCATGCTGGCGCCTTTGCCACGCGGAGACCACGCGGAGACACTGAAGTAGTGGCTTCACGCGAGCAACTCGATGCTCTCGGTATCGACATTGGAACCGTGCGACAGTGGCAGTCCGGCGGGTTGACCACCGCCCAGTTCCGGTCACTTGTACGCGCCGGTGAGCTGGTGCGGCTGCGCCCTGGGGTATACGTGCGCGCCGAATTCCTTGGCCGGACGGCGAAGGACCCCGCGTTCAGGCATGCGCTACAGGTCGCGGCCTTCCTGATCGCGCAGTCGGCTCGCGGGGCCGCGGCCCCGGCGGCGGCCCCGGCCGCGGCCCCGGCGGCGGCCGCGGCCAGCCATCAGTCGGCCGCGCTGATTCACCGCCTGGACTTGCTCAACGCGCCGGAAGATGGCCTGGTATGGATGACCAGGGCATCCGGAACATACCGTGGCCGCTCGGTAGAAGGAATCCGCTTTCATGCTGCGTCGCTCCCGAAGAACCATGTGACCACGCTTTATGGCGTACCGGTGACAACGGTGACCCGGACAGTGCTCGACTTGGCCCGCTCACTGCCGTTCATGGAAGCCGTCGTGATCGCGGATTCGGCGCTCCGGATGGGCAAGACCACCAAGCCGGGACTGCTCCGAATGCTGGGTTCATTCCCTCGCTGGCCCGGAACCGACATGGCGCGACGGGCGATCAAGTTCAGCAACGAACTCGCGGAGTCTGTGCTGGAGTCGTGCGCGCGCGTGATCTTCGCCGAGTGGGATCTGCCGACTCCGGCGCTCCAGATCGACATCATCGAAGGGCAGTTCATCGGCCGGGTCGATTTCTACTGGTCCGAGTACCGAACGATCGCCGAAGCTGACGGTCAGGCCAAATACGAGGACCCGCAGCGAGCGAGACAGCAGATCGGGCGTGACAGCCTGCTTCGGGAAGCCGGCTATAAAGTCGTTCACTTCACTTGGACGGACCTGCACAACGACCCGGCCCGCGTGATCGCCCGCATCCGCAAGGCCTTCGAGGCACCTACCGCTTACTAGTTCCCCCGCCGGGCAGTCCCCCGCCGGGCAGCGACTTTGTATGCTCCCCGCATCCCCAAACTAGGACAAATCGGGCGCGAAAGTGGTCGGGACGCATACAAAGTCAGCAGCAGTGACAAGAGTGACTCGAGGGACGACGACGTGCGGGCGGGCGGGGCCTCGGGCGGCGGGGCCTTGGGCGGCGGGGCCTCGGGCGGCGGGGCCTCGGGCCGTTGGGGGGTAGCGTCAGGTGTTGGCGGGGAGGGTGGTGCCGGGGCCGCGCCGGCGGATGCGGACCAGCCCGGCTTGCCCCTGCCCGGCCCCGGCCGGCGGCTCGCCGGTCTTCCGGGCACCGGTCCCCTCGGCGTCGGCCCCCTCGTCGGCTCCTTCGACGGCTCCTTCGACGGTGAAACCCGCGTCGGCGATCATCTCCAGGTCGGCGTTGCCGGACTGTCCCTCGCTGGTCAGGTAGTCGCCGAGGAAGATCGAGTTGACGATGTGCAGCGCGAGCGGCTGCAGGGTGCGCAGGTGGATCTCCCGCCCGCCGGCTAGCCGGACTTCCGCGGACGGGCACACGAACCGGATCATGGCGAGAATCCGCAGGCAGCGCTGCGGGGTCAGGTTCCACTGCCCGGCCAGCGGCGTGCCCTCGAACGGGATCAGGAAGTTCACAGGCACCGAGTCGGGCGACAGCTCGCGCAGCGCGAAGGCCACGTCGACGAGATCGGAATCCGTCTCACCCATCCCGGCGATCAGGCCCGAGCAGGGCGAGAGCCCGGCGGACTTGGCCGAGGAAACGGTAGACACCCGGTCCGCGTACTCGTGCGTGGTGCAGATGTCCGCGTAGTGCTCACCGGATGTGTTCAGGTTGTGGTTGTAGGCGAAGGTACCGGCCTCGTGGAGCCGTGCCGCCTGTCCCTCAGACAGCAGCCCCAGGCACGCGCAGACCTCCACATCGGGGTGGAGCGACTTGAACGCGGAGATCGTCTCGCACACCCGGTCGATGTCGCGGTCGGTCGGCCCGCGCCCGCTCGCGACCAGGCACACCCGGCGAGCGCCGCCGGCCACGCCGGCCGAGGCGCTGGCCACCGCCTCGTCGGTCTTGAGCCAGGTGTACTTGAGCACGTCGGCGGACGAGCCCACCCGCTGCGAGCAGTAGAAGCAGTCCTCAGGGCAGAGCCCGCTTTTGATGTTGACCAGATAGTTCAGCTTGACGCGCCGACCGAAGAAATGACGGCGCACGCGGAACGCGGCCGCCACGACGTCGAGCAGTTCATCATCGGAAGACGCGAGCACCGCCAGCGCTTCGGAACGAGTGGGGAGCTCACAATTGATGGCCTTGTCGGCCAGCGAGTCAAGCCAGGTCATGAGACAGAACGGTACCAGCCGGGCCGACGCGGGATAGGGTCACCACTGGCCGAGGAGAGGAGTAATAATGCGCATCGCGATCCTGGACGACTATCAGCATGCCGCCCTGGCGAGCGCCGACTGGGCGAGCCTGGACGCGGAGGTGACCACGTTCAGCGGCCATATCCCGGACACCGCCGACCTGGTAGCGGAGCTGCGGCCGTTCGACGTGATCGTCGCGATGCGGGAACGCACCCCGTTCACCGCCGAGCGCATCCGCCTGCTCCCTAACCTGCGCCTGCTCGTCACGACGGGGATGCGCAACGCCTCGATCGACGTGGTGGCCGCGAACGAGGCGGGCGTGACCGTCTGCGGGACGCGCGGCGCGCCCGGCGCCACTCCCGAACTGACCTGGGCGCTGATCCTGGCACTCGTCAGGCACGTGCCCGAAGAGGACCGGAGGATCCGGGAAGGCGGCTGGCAGCACACGATCGGACTCGGGCTGCGGGGCAGGACGCTCGGCATCGTGGGGCTCGGCAACATCGGACGGCAAGTGGCCGCGATCGGGAACGCGTTCGGCATGGAGGTGCTCGCCTGGAGCCAGCGCCTCTCTCCGGCCGCCGCGGCGGAGGCGGGCGCCACCGCGGTCGGCAAGGAGGAGCTGTTCTCGGCCTCGGACGTGATCACCGTGCATTACAAGCTCGGCGATCGTTCGGTAGGCCTGGTAGGCGCGCGTGAGCTGGGGCTGATGAAGCCCACCGCGTTCCTTGTGAACACCTCGCGCGGGCCGATCGTGGACGAAGACGCCCTGCGCGCCGCGCTGGAGGCCGGGACTATCGCGGGAGCGGGACTTGACGTCTATGATGAGGAACCGTTGCCGGGAGGACATCCGGTGCGTTCCGCGCCACGGACCGTGCTCACCCCGCACCTTGGATATGTGACCGATGATGGTTACCGGACGTTCTACGGGGATGCCGTGGAGAACATCGCCGCCTTCGCCGCGGGACGGCCGGTGCGGGTCCTGAAAAACATATTATTCCTATCTCTTAAATTGACATTCGGTGCCGGACGTGGTGTTCTAAAGGAAGCACGGCATCGGGGAGGGAGTGTCCATGGCAGCAATCAGGCCTCGTGACCTGCTCTCCAACAGCCTGCTTCAGCGGCTCGGCGGGACGCAGGACATCAGCGGCCCAGGCCCCGGCGGGGCGGCCGAAGTCGCGGGAACCCTCGCCAGGGACATCGCGAAACTCGCCGATGTCGGCTACCTGAAGGCGGCGCTGCCGCCCGAGTTCGGCGGCCTTGGCTGCACCCTGCGCCAGGCGGCCTGCGGGCAGCGACGGCTCGCCCGGCGTGCCCCGCTGACGGCGATGGCCGTCAGCGCGCACCTGTACTGGACCGGCGCGGCGGCGGACGCCTACCGGACCGGTGATAACTCCGTCCGGTGGATCCTGCTTGAGGCCGCCCGCGGCGCGCTGTTCGCCGCGGGCCACGGCGCACCAGGCAACGACCTGCACCTGGCCTCTCCGCGGTCGCGGTGCGAGCTAGCCGGCGAGAGCGGCTACCGGTTCCGCAACACCTCCGTGCTCTCCTCGCCGACGCCGACCTGGGACTGGGTGGCCGTGCACGCGGTGACCGTCGATTCCCCGCCCGCCCATCCCCCGGCCGGCCCCTCGCCCGCCCATCCCTCGCCCGACGCCGTTCTCGCCTTCGCCGGACGCGGCTCCCGGTGCACGCCTGCCTTCCGGGTCGTCCGCGTGCAGCCGGCCGGATCACCCGCCGACGTGTTCACCACCAGCGCGCTCGCCTGGGGTCACTCGCTGAACGCCAGCGTTGAGTACTCGGCGGCCCGGCGCGGGTTCAACCACGCCGTCGAGGCGGCCTCGGTCCAGCCGTCGCTGGACGGCACCCACCCGCTTGACCGGTGGCCGGTGGCCGAGGCGGGCCTGCGCCTCGACGCGATGAAGGCCAAGATCGCCGAGATCACCCACCCGTGGCCGCTCGTCCGCGGGCAGGAACCAGACCTCGGCGGACAACGCCTGATCAGCATCTTCACCATGCGCCACGAGGTCGCCGAGGGCGCTCGGCAGGTGCTGGACCTGACGGCCCAGATCGCGAGCGCCCCGGCGATCGCCGCGCTTTAAAACGCCCATACCTCAGCCGCTAAGCCGCCGGCTGGGTCTTGCCGCTGACCCGGTACACGTGCACGTAGGAGAAGTGCGCCGGTATCGGGTCAGCCGCGCCTGCCGCGGTGGCCATCACGCCGACCTGCAGCGGCTGCGACGCGCTGAAGCCGACGAGGTTGTAGGTCGCGCCCGGCGTCCACGAGCGCCCGTTCAGGCTCGTGTAGGCGGTGACCTTGCTCCCCTCGCGGACGATGCGCAGCCAGGTCCAGGTGCCGTCGCCACCAGCCGCGCGCGCCGCCGGGCTGAAGCCGGGCACCTCGAGGAAGCCGCTGCCATAGTTCGGGCAGGTGTCGGCCGGGTAAGCCGAACCGCAGTTGAATCCGGTGTACGGGCTGGTGACGTCGACCTGCTTGCCCCACTCGGTGACGTCGTTGCCCGCGTTGGACTCGGCCATCAGCTTCATCCAGGTGTCGTCGTTCTGCCAGAGCACCAGGCCTGCCTGCTGGTAGTTCTCGTCCGGGTTCAGCGCCACCCTGGTCTCGGCGACGAAGTTCCCGGACGGCGCCTTCTCAAGCAGCACGTTCTGACCGGCGTGCTCGGTTTCGTAGAACTGGCCGGACTGCCCGTCGATGGTGAGCGTGCCCGGGTCGGAGCTGAGCGACCAGTCAGCGGAGTCCTCGTTTACCCAGGACCACTGCGACCCGAGCGTCGTGCCGTCGAAGTCCGAGGAGTAAGAGGCCAGCTCGGGACCGGGCACCGGGACCCGCAGCAGCGGATCCGGCGGTTGCGGCCCGCCGTGGGCGCGGTCGACGGCCGAGGGCGCCGGCTGCGGTCCCGCGGTCACGCCGCGCCCGTCGTTGATCTCCGGCCAGCCGCCGGGTCCCCACTCGACCGGCTCGAGCGCGAGCGGCCGCCTGGTGGCGCCGGACCCGAGGTAGGGGTCGGATTGCGGGATGACGTGCAGTACCATCCACCACTTCCCGGCGTCGTCCTGGAACGTGGTGACACCGCCGGGTCCGACAAAGCCGTTCCCGTTGGCGGCCATGATCACCGAGACGCCGCCGTCCAGCATCGGGACACCGAGCTTGTCGGTGAACGGCCCGAGCGGCGAGGAGGACCTGCCGACGACTTCCTCGTACCCGCTGGTCGGCCCGGAACAGCAGCCGCCCGAGGAGGCGAGCAGGTAATAGTACCCGTCGTGCTCGATCACGTCGCTGCCCTCGAACAGGCCTCCGGCCGCGATGTGCACCGGCGTGCTGCCCGGCCGCACTGCTAGCCCGTCCGCCTCAAGCGGGACGACGTAGATCCCGCCGGTGAAGCTGCCGTAGTAAAGATAGCGCTGGCCGCCGGGCGTGACGATCTCATCCGGGTCGATGACCGAGTAGTAGCCACCTTGCGGGTCGGGTTCCGGCGCGATGAGCGGGCCGCCCGAGTCGTGCCACGGTCCAGCGGGCGAGGACGCGGTCGCGACGCCGATGGCGCTGCCGCCGACCGCGGTGCTGCTCGCCGTGTAGTACATGACGTACTGCCCGTCGATGTAGTGCACCTCCGGCGCCCACAGGTACGGGCCGCCGGTCCACGCGGGCTGCGTTGGCGAGCCCGGCGCCGAGGCGGTACCCGGCGGGCTGAACGTGTTCCGGACGAACGTCCAGTTCACGAGGTTGCGTGAGGAGAGGATCGGCATGATGTGCAGGCTGGACGGGCTGGACGTCCAGTCGTCGGTGGTGCCGAACGCGTACCAGACGCCGGTGGCGCGGTCCTGGATGATCGACGGGTCGGGCAGGTCGGGCGTGAAGACCGGGTTGGTGAACGTCGCAGCCGTCGAAGCCGCGACGGCCGCGCTGGCGGGCATCCCGCCGCCGGCCGCGGGCAGGCCGAAGGCGAGCGCCGCCGCGGCCGCGGTGGCGGCCGCCGCGGCGGCGGCCCGGGCGCGCCACC
>Ga0335075_10010235_pt1 | contig 14253 bp, 21 predicted proteins | sample Lox_Sample_24_FD_206723 | JGI IMG/M metagenome (GOLD analysis project Ga0335075, IMG submission 206723) | Soil microbial communities from Loxahatchee National Wildlife Refuge, Florida, United States - Lox_Sample_2.4 | ecosystem: Environmental > Terrestrial > Soil > Wetlands | place: USA...
CGGCAGCAGATACCGGGCCACGCTCAGGTCCAGCGTAACCGCTCAGCGCTGCAGACCGGCCAAACTTCCGGATCAACCCGGCGAAGTTGCGGCGCTGGGCCTACGCGTCGAAGTACAGCTCGAACTCTGCGCCACAGAGCTCCCATCAGCACGTCTGTTCCCATAACAGGGTCTGACCAGGCCCACCTCATCCTGTCATGCCCCGGCGCGTCCCGGCGCGTCCCAAGCTCCGGCGGAACACAGCCGGAACAAGATCACTCAGCCCCGTTACGCAAGCGGCCCCGGCGTGCGTTCGCACCGCCCGCCGGGGCCTAGGCAACCACCCCGCTATCACCGAGGAGGAAACCATGTCCACCAGAATCCCACAGCCCAACCCGCTCGCCGAGGAGGTCGCCCGGCTCCGAGAGCAGGTGCTCGACCTCGGCGAGGCCCTGGCCACGCTGACGGGCCGGGTCCGCGACAACGAGGACACCGCGGGCAGTGCCCGCGCCTGGGCCCTGGAGGCGAAGGCGCTGCTGATCGCCTGGGGTGAGATCCCCGACCCGGAGGCCCGGCGGCCACGGCGGAGCAGTGTCGCCCCGTCGCGCCGTCACGGCATGCACGCGGTGCCGGAGGTGGCGCGGTGAGCGGCCTGGCCAAGAGCATCGACGCCCTGTACTTCGACTACACCTCGGTCGCTGGCCACCTGGAGGGCTGCCGCTTCCACGGCACCGATATGTGGGAGGTCACCCGCCACTACTGGGAGAACTTCGACGGCTCGCGGTGCGAGGAGACGATCCGGCTGGCCTGCCACGAGTGCGGCGTGGTCCACTTCCGCGGCCCGTTCGACGGGCCCGGGTCGTTCGAGACCACCCACGCCGATGAGGTCGGCTACGCCAGCAAGCCCGAGCGCGTGCTCGGCGTGTGGCTGCACCCCGGGCCGCGGATCTGGCACGGCGACGAGCGGGGCCCGCTGTCGTTCTACGTCAGCCGGTCCAAGGAACGGCCCAGCGAGCCCGAGGATGTGCTCGGCGTGGTCGGCTGGAGCCTCGGCCGCCGCGGCGGTGTCCGCTGGGGCGCCGGGGTCGGCTGCACCGGCCACGGCACAGTCGAGATCTCCTCCGGTGATCAGACCTGGCCCTCACGCCGCGCCGCGGTCGCCTGGGTCGTCGAGCATGCGGGCGGTGCCCGGTGAGCGCCCGCATGCACCAGGGGTGCGCCCGGCAGCTAGCCGACCTCAGGAAGCGGGTGGACGCGGCCGAGTCCCAGGTCAGGTTCATGGTTGACGCGCTGTCTGACGTCGTGGCCACCTCAGCGCCGCAGGACTCCGCCGGGCGGGGTCCTGGCAGGCCGGAGCGCCCGCGGTCTGCCCATGAGCGCGCCGCAGCGCTCGGCTGGGAGCAGTCGTCATGACCGGCGACAAGGCCATCCGCTGGTCGACCATCGGCGCCGTGTCGGTGGTCGCCCTGGTGGCCGCGTTCGTGTCCTACCGGCACGCGCTCACGGTGGTGCGGGCGCACGGCGAGACCGGGCCGCTGGCGCTGGCCTACCCGCTGACGATCGACGGCATGATCTACGCCTCGTCCATGGTGCTGCTGAATGCGGCCCGGAGGGGGATTGACCGGCCCGCGCTGGCGTACGTGGCGCTCGGCCTCGGCATCGCCGCGACCCTGGCCGCGAACATCGCCGCCGGGCTCGCCTACGGGCCGGTCGGCGCGATCGTCGCGGCCTGGCCAGCGCCCGCGCTGGTGATCAGCTACGAACTCCTGATGCTGGTCATCCGCAGTTCGGTCGCGCCCGTACCCGGCGTACCTGACGAGTTCGCCTCGCTCAACGGCCACGCCGCCGCGGCGGCCGAGATGTTCGCCGCCGACCTCGAGGCCGGGCGCATCCCCGGCATCCGGGCGATCAAGTCCGGGCTTCACGTCAACCAAGACAAGGCCAGCCAGGTACAGGCCTGGCTGCGTACCCGCACCCGTACCCCGTAGTACCCCGGCCCCGGGCCTCTACCCACCCAGGCGCGACCCGGGGCCGGTCTCACCGAAATGAGGAGACCAGAATGACCGACCAGGACCCGCAGCGCGACCCGAACGCCGAGGTCGCCGTACCTGAGCCGCCCGAGTTGCTCGCGGTTCCCGCGGACACTTCCTACGAGATCGAGCTGGACGAGAGGCCGCAGGTACCGGCCGCGCCCGTCTATGCCGACATCAGCCCGCCCGAGGGCGCCCGGCTGCCCGTCATCCCGAAGCACCTGCAGTCCCTCGAGGGCATCAAGGCCGCGGGGAAGCGGCACGCCGGGCGCCAGGTGCACCGCGCTGCCTACCACGGCATCCGTACCCCCAAGTACCTCGCCCTCGCCCTGTGCTGGGCCGTGGTCGGCGTGTTCCGGGTCATCGCCCGGCAGATCTACTGGTGGTGGCACCTGGAGGCGCACTCGCTGCGGTCGCAGGCTGCCGCGGCGGGTGACAGCCGCGAGTACATGAAGCTGCACAAGGAGTCCAAGGAGGTACGCAAGGTACGCGGGGGGATTCTCGCCGGCGAGGTCCTCGGCCTGGCGCTGGCCGCGTTCCTGCTGGTGAAGTACGCGCCCTGGTACGCGTGGGGTGCGGTCGCCGCGCTGGCGCTGCCCGCGCTGGCCCGGGCCGGGCGCCCGGCGGACAAGCCGATCGTGACCCCGGCCGAGGTAGTCCCGCGGTTCCGTGTGCTCAACGCGGACACCGTGATCCGGGCCTACAACGCGGCCGCGCTGTCCCACCCCGACAAGCCAGGGCAGCAGCTGCAGTTCGGCAGCCGCATGGCGCGCGACGGGGATGGCACGCGTGTGGTGGTCGACCTGCCCCACGGCAAGGGCCTCAAGGACGCGATCGACGCCAAGGACAAGATCGCCTCCGGGCTCGACGTGACCGAGAGCCAGGTGTTCATCCGCCGCGACCCCACCTCCTACCGCCGTCACACGCTGTGGGTGGCCGACCGTGACCCCCTGGCCGTGCCGGTCGGGCGCACGCCGCTGCTGGCGTGCAAGCCCACCGACATCTGGCGCCCGGCGCCGATGGGCCTGGACGAGCGCGGCCAGCTGGTCACCGTCCCGCTGATATGGAACTCGCTCCTGGTGTCGGCGCTGCCACGAGCCGGCAAGACGTTCGCCGCCCGGCTGCTGGCACTGTTCTGCGCCCTCGACCCGTACTGCAAGCTGTCCGTGTTCGACGCCAAGGGGTCGCCCGACTGGCGGAAGTTCAGCCTGGTCGCCGACTCCTGCGCCTACGGCCTCACCCCGACCCGGGCGGGCAAGCCACCCGAGATCCTGCTGAGCACGCTCGAGGACCTAAAGGCCGACGCTCAGGACCGCTACACCCGCCTGTCGGAGATGCCGACCGACGTCTGCCCCGAGGGCAAGCTCACCAGGGAGATGGCCCGGGATCCGCGGTTCCGGATGCCGGTGCGGGTCCTGGTGCTCGAAGAATTCCAGGAGTACTACGAACTGGGCCCGATCTCCAAGGACATCGCCGAGCTGCTGCAGTACCTGGTCAAGGTCGCGCCCGGCGCCGGGATCATCCTGCTGTGCTCGACACAGAAGCCGTCCGGGATCGGCGGCGGCGGTGAGCTCGGCCAGCGGTTCACCGGGTTCCGCGACAACTTCTCGATCCGGTTCGGCCTGCGGACCTCGAGCTGGCAGGTCTCCGAGATGTGCCTCGGCCAGGGCGCCTACTCCGAGGGCCTGGACACGAGCACGCTCCTGCCGCAGTACAAGGGGGTTGGGATTCTCAGGGGCGCGTCGGACGCCAGCCCGACCGTGCGGACCTACCTCGCCGATGGCCAGGACGCCGAGAAGATCCTGACCGCCGCCCGGGCCATCAGGGAGCGCGCCGGGACGCTGTCGGGCATGGCGCTCGGCGAGAGCGAGGCGCCGCAGCGCGACGTGCTCGCCGACGTCCTCGAGGTCCTCGGCGCCGACACCGGGCTGCAGTGGCCGGTGCTCGCCGAGCGCCTCGCGAAGCGGTTCCCCGACCGGTGGGCCGACGCGTCCGGCGATGCGCTGTCGGCGCAGCTGCGGGCGCTTGGCGTTCCCTCGGTCGACGTGAAGATGGCCGGCCGGGCGCTGAAGGGCTGCCGCCGCGCCGACGTCGAGGCCGCCGCAGGGTCGCGGTGAGCCTCCAGAAGGTCGCGGCAGCGCGACCGCCCGCTGACCTGCCCACACGTCGCCAGCCGCGACCTGCCGCGACCGGAGCACGCCCGCTGACGTGCACGGTCGCGGGTCGCGGCCAGCGCTGACCATCCCGCCGACCGGAGCGCCCATGGCCACCAGCACCCACCCCTACCAGTCCTGCCGCGACCGCGACTGCGAACTCCCCTACTGCCAGATCTGGCGCGAGGCCAGGGCCGAGGGAATCGAGATCGGCTTCGAGGACGGATACGAGGCCGGATACGACGCCGGGCTGGCGGCCTGCCAGCGCACCCACAAGGACGAGGAGTGACCCCGTGACCCTGTTCTGGCTCATCCTCACCGCCCTGGCCGTCTGGGTCGTCAGGGCCTACTTCTGGCCGTTCAGCCAGTGCCGCCGCTGCAAGGGCGCCAAGACCAACCCCGGCAGCTCCAAGAAGCGGTTCGGCACCTGCAAGAAGTGCGGCGGCACCGGCATGCGCCAGGTGCTCGGCAGCAAGCAGGTTCACCGCGCCGTCCGCTCGCTCATCGCCTACAACCGCAACCGCAAGGAGAAGTGACCATGAAATGCCCCGGACTCCACTGCGACGGCTGCCGCGACGGCGGAGGCGGCCTGGCCGCGCTCTTGCTCGTGGTCCTGGCCGTCATCATCGCCGCGGCGGCCCGCCCGGTAGCCCACGCGGCCGACGCGGTCGGCCACGCCGTGCTCGAGGCGCTGGAAATCACCGGCATCGTGCTGGTGTCAGCCGCCGGGCTGGCCATCCTCGCCGGCATGGCCTACGGCGCGCACCGGGCCTACCGCTGGCACGCCGTGAACCGCCAGGCCATACCGAGGCAAGGCCACATGGCACAGAGGCTCTCAGGGCCGCAGAGCGCCGCGATCGGTGCCCCGCGGAAGGTCATCCCGCTAACCATCGTCACCGAGGAGGAGCAATGCTCGCCGTCACCGCGATCATCGTCGTGATTGCCTACCTGGCGTTCCACGCTGGCCACTCGCACGCCAACTACCGCCATGGCCGGGCCCACGGCCGCCGCGGCGTGAACCTGTTCTGGTCGTCCGCCCGCGGCCCGTACATGACCATCCCCGGACCGTTCGGCACGAGGATCGGCCACCGTCTCTGACCTGAGCGCGACTGAGGCCCGGTACCGGTGATCCAGGCCGGTACCGGGCCTCCCGCTATGCCCTGGCGCTGGAAGGACCACCAGGACCCGCCCGGGCTGCCACGCTGACAGGGGCAGCCGACCGGCGCGGCAGCCCGGGACGTCTCTATGCCGCCGGGGGTCCTTGGTCCTGCGCGGCAGTGTGCGCGGCGACGGTGCCCAGGCAGTCCCACGAGCAGTAGTGCGACTCGGCTCCGGCGCCGGGCCCGCGCGTGACCAGCCAGCCGGGCATGTCGCCCAGCATGCCGAAGGTCCCGCCCTCAAACCGCTGGGAGGTACCGCACGCGGGGGCGTCGCAGGTCAGGGTGCGCGCAGGACGCCGAGGCTCCCGCGGGGATGCCGTGCTTGGTCGGGTACCTGATCCGCTCCGGCGCCGGCGGGTCGGGCAGGCCGGGCAGCTCGGGATGGTCCGGCCGGGTCTCCGGCAGGCCCCGTGTGCCCTCCCAGGCCCCCAGGACGGCGCGCATCAGCCGCTGTGCCTCCGGAAGCTTCGCGCCCGCCCGGATGGTCTCCAGGTCCCTGTACAGGTGCCACTGGGACCACTCGTCCAGCCGCCTGGCCGCAGCGACCGCGGCCGCGGCGTCCGCTTCGCTGGACCGGCCGTGCTCGAGGATCTCAGCCAGGATGCCGACCCAGGGCCCGCGCCACTGGCCGTAGCCGTGCAGGGCAAGCAGATCGTCAATCCACTCGCTGACCGAGACGGGCTCGAGGAATTCGCTGCCCACGCGCTCGAGGACTGTCAGGTCGGTGTCCGGCGTCCGGCCGCGCTGGACCCGCTCGGTTGGCTGGCGGCGCCGGGCCAGTACCCGCTGCGTGGCCAGCCGGCGGCCCATCGCCACGTCGGTGGAATCCATGTGCTGCCCCTTCACTATGCGGCTACCTCAAGAATCACCAGCGGTGAGACGACCTGGCTATTGCTGAGCGTGTAGCTCTGCTGCGGCCAAAGGCGCCCATCAATACGATGCCTGAACCTGAAATTACTGGTGTCATTGATGAACCCGCTGCCCTTCATCGACCGCTCAATTGTCATTTCCCCGCGGGTGCCCCAGAGATACTGGTCAAGGTCCACGAGAATGCAGTCGCCGGTTGAGCCGAGCGCAGGCTGCCAGTCGGTCGGGAATGCCGGGTAGCCGAGCAGCCGCCAGAATCCGGCCCCGGCGTCGTACTCGAGCCACAACGTCGGCCCGGACGCGGCCGACGTCGGCGTTGTCCCGGTGATGGTGGCCAGCTCGAGGAGGACGCCGAACACGTCGTCGCCGAGCAGCCAGCACGTGCTCTCGCTGCGCTTGGACGCCGGGTGCAGCTGCTTCAGCATGCCAACGACGTCGGGCACCGTGACATCGTCGCTGGTGGCCCGCACCTGGAACAGTGCCGCCGGGGCGCTCAGGAGGCCCTGTGGCTCGGCGATGCCGTTGCCGTTGACCGCCAGATAGTCCTCCTGCCATGCAAGGCCGCGGCCGACCAGTTGCGGCAGGAATATCTCCGAGAAGACAGGCGAGTCGTCGCATAGCTCGTTCGGCACGGTGGTCAGGTAGGCCGCAAACTTACGCGCTTCCAGTGCCAGCACGCCGAATTCCGGCACCGTGGCCGGAATATTGGCACTCTCCGCCACCATGGAGAAAGTCATGCCGCCGAGGACGCCGCTCGACTGGTTGGGCGCGTCCAGCACCGGCACCGGCTGCCGCAGCGAGGTCATCGGGATCTGCTGTGACCGCGGCACGATGACCGCGCCCGTCATGTAACTCTCGATCTTCCGCGCGAGGACCTCGGGGACCAAGTACCCCCCTTCTGACGGAATCCGTTCAGAGAGCCCTGCTGCGGCGCGCGGCCGGGACTCCTCCATCACCTGGCGGATGACCCCACGCGCGCCACTCTGGTCGTCCTTGTCGCCGATCGCCGCCAGGAATGCGCTGAGCGACCGCGCCCACGGGAAGCCGTTCAGCCTCGCGGCGGCCGTATCACCTGGCGCCTCGGGCCCGAAGATGAACCGGTGGCTTGGCGTGGCACCAGACGCGTTGTTGTAGTGCACATCCACATGGCCGCTGCCGTAGTGGTGCTCTGTCGCAGCGGCGCTCAGCCCGCGCCCGTACCGGGCACCTGGCGGCCCGGTGACCGGTGCTGTCTGGAAGTAGCTTTCCTCGTGCTGGTGAGCGTGCGAGTTGCTAGGCGTCAAGTCGTCCTGCCCGGTGCCATGGAAGTGGGGATGCTCGTGGCACCCGTCTGAGTCCAGCGTCCAGTCGACGCCGTCCGTGCCGCCCGGATGGGCGTGTCTATGTGTATGGCCGCCTCGGCGCGGCTCGTGGTTTGGAGGCGCCGCGTTCCGGACGGCGTTGGGGTTCACGTAGCGGCGCGCCATTACCAGACCTGCGGCGGGGTCGGCTCGTTGCTCCACAGCGACGCCAGGACCGGCATGCGGCCGGGCCTCGTGCCCAGCTGCGCCGCGCGCCGCTCGTGCGCCCGCTGCATCGCTGCCTCGGCTGCCGCCCGCTTCGGCGCGTCAGCCTCCCACTTGCGGAGCCGTTCCTGATAGTCCGCATCCATGGAGCGCTGCAGGTCGCTGATGTCCCACGGGTTCCGCGGGCTGACCGCTTCATCGATCGCGCGGAACGCAGCCCGCATGGAGGGCAGCAGACGGCGGATCTCGGCATCGGAGAACTTGTGGCCCATGGGGCTCCTCGTCGGCGGGGAACGTCACCAGCGCCAGACGGACCGCCGGGCCCTCACATCGAGGCGTGGCCACTGGCGCTACCGCCAGCGTAGCCGTTTCGGACGTCCGAAACTAGGCACTGACCAGCGCCGTTAAACGACCGTTACGCTGCTGGAGTGACAGCCGATATTGCGGAGATTCCGCAATAAGCCTCCGACCTGCGGAAACTTCCAGCAGGGTTCGGCCCGCACCAGAGCAAGCCGCAGTGGAATTTCTCCCCAGCGCGCCCGGAACTCGCGGTTTTCACCGGGGCCGCAGCGTGGCCTGGACCTCGGCGCGGATCCGCTGCACCGGGTTCGGCCCGGCCGGGGCCGGCCGCGGCTTCTTCGCCCCGGCCCGCGCGGCCGGGGTCGCACGGAGCGCCTCGAGGACCTTCAGCAGCGGCGGCCCGAAGTGCAGCGCCGCCCGTGCCGGGTCGCGCGCCTCGTCCATCGCCCTGGCGTACGCCCTGGCGAGCTGCGCCGCCGCGGCGTCCGTGCCGCCCAGGCCGAGCGCCTCCACCGTGGCCTCGACCGCGGGCAGCAGCAGGTCATCCGCGTCACGCAGCACCGGGGCGCCCTCGGGCGGCAGCAAACCGGCGGCCCTCCGTGCGCGCATCCGGCGCATGCGCTCGGCGCTGGTGCTCACTGGCTGTCACCTCCCGCTTTGTGACGGATTGTAGCCGCGTTTTGCTTGGTCAAGTACGCAAACCGGCCGCGCTCATGTGACGTAACGCCGGAACAGGCCGAAGGGAGGGGGATTGGGAGCGGGAACCTCTGTTAGGGGCCTTATGCCATGGACTCTGCGTAATACTGACATCACGATGTGTGATGTGTGCTGCATACATCTAGCAACCGCAGCATGGTGACGCTGTGTCATCTTGTCGCAGGTCACCACCTGTAACCGCTCACTTTTGCGTGCTCAGGCATGCGGTGTGCACCCATCCGCTGCCGTCTGCGAGTCTGGCAATGCGGTCGCCTGTCAGCATCGCGTGCTCGCAGATCGTGCATGGTCCGGCGTTGCGGGGTGTGGTGTGGGCGGTGTCGGCGACCAGCTGGCCGGGCTCGGTCATGCCGGGAGCGCCAGTTGCTCGACAGCGATGCGGTGGCGAGGTGGCGGCTGCCACGACTTCGCGGGCAAGGCGTCGACCTCGCAGGCCTCGGTGAAGCAGCAGGCCGAATCCTCACCGTGGCCACAGCGGTACAACTCGTCTGCCTTGGCCTGGCTGCTGGCCACGCCGGTGATGTTGTCGCAGCAGACGACTACCCAGACTTTCATGGCGCTGTCTCCTGTTCGGTGCAGGTGCCGAGAGCACCGATCGTGATGATGCTTTCCGGGTCGGGCGGGCCGCCGAAGTGGTTCTCGTAGCACTGCGGGCAGCAGAACGTCAGCCCGAAGTAGTTGAACCGGACACGTCGGCCGTCATCGTTCCGGCAGCCGGGCTGGCCGTCGTAGCGGGCGCACTGGTCAAGCTCAGGGTCGTACGGCTCGTCGCCGCGGATGAATGGCAGGTCGGCAATCAGGTCGGTCATGGTGTCCACTCCTTGGTGGTGAGCGTGTCGATCAGTGCGAGTCCGTCTCGCTTGATGGATTCGGGGCCTGGCCACTCCTCCAGAGCACGCTTGGCGGCCCGGATGCTGCTGGTGGTCGACAAGGCCACCGCAGCGCACAGAGCGGCTTTGCGCTCGGCCATGTGGTCGTCGGCGATGGCTATGGCGCGCTTGGCCAGCTGGTCGTTGGGGGTCACTGCTGTGCCTCGCCGTGGTCGGTGTATCCGGCCTTGACAAGCGCCGGGTCGAGCGGCTCACCGCAGACCGTGCAGGTGTGCGCATCGTCGTCTCCCGCACCCTCCGCGCACAGGCGCACAGGCGCACACCCCTCGCTGACCTGCGGCGATACCTGTGCTAGCTGTGCGGGTGTGCTAGCGCACACGTCGTCGGGCCACGATGGCCAGTCGTCGCCGTCTGAGTCGGTAACCTCGGTAAGCTCGGTAACTTCGCTGGTCAGAGCACTTTTGGGCGAGTTTCCGGTTACCGGTTCATCGGTAACCGGGTTTGCTCGGTCAGGCTCGGCACCTGCGGAGTTACCGTCGTCACCCTGGTTACCGACTTTGTCGGCGTAGCGTCGCCAGGCGTCGGCCAGGCCGACATTGCCGCCGTCGCCCGTCTGGTACGTGGTGTAGCCCTTCACGGCCTTGTCCGTGCCATCCAGCGGCTTGAACGCGGTGGGGTGCACGTCGTACCGCTTCACGAGGTTCGAGAGGCCGCGGGCGTCGAGCGGCTTGTGACTGCGCGGCATGTCACCCCACGGCGCCTCTTCCATCCCGGTCAGCTTCTCCAGGATGTCCACGGTGGTCATCCGGTCCCGCTCGCCGAAGATGGCCTTCAGGTCGGCCAGGAGCCGCACGCCAAGCGACACATCGGAGGCGGCGGTGCCGAGCGCGAAATGCGCGCACGCTTCCCGGGCGCGCTTCGGCCAGTCACCGCCCGCAGCGTCGGCGACCGCCAGGAGCGCCCGCCACACCTCGGCCTTGCGGTCGGTCACGCCCTCGGGCATGTCCGGCCGGGCGGCCTTCAGCGTGCCCTCTATCGTGGCCGTCCATCCGGCGAGCCGGGCGCGCAGCTGCTGCGCCTCAGGCATGACGTCCTGTTCCTCGTACGGGGAAATCCGGTCACCGGGCGCGCGGCGGCGCATGTGGATGGTCACGGCGCGGCTGGTGACGGTGGGAGGCATGTTGCCCGCGATACCGGCGATGGCGACGGGGGCGAAGACGGGGAACTCCACGACCTTCATCCCGGCGCCGTCGCCGACGCACCGGTCAACGGTGGCGCCGCGCTTGTACCCGGAGTTCACGAACGCGCGCAGCTCCTCGGCCTGCGGGCCCGCCTTGGCCGACCAGATGGCATCCGCCTCGTCCAGCAGGACGGTCAGCATCTTGTCCAGCAGGCGCCGGTACAGCGCGGCGACCGTGGTGTTGAAGGTCATCTTCGGGTTGCGGCACAGCAGCGCCAGCAGCTCGAGCACCCGCGTCTTGCCCGACTCCGGCTCGGCCGAATCGAGGATCAGCCGCGGGGTCACATAGAAGCACTCGACAACGTGCGTGTGGGCAGCGAACAGGGTCACGGCCACCGAGCAGCAGTCATCGGGGAACACCACGTAGCGGCGGATAAACGCGTCGATGTCATCGAGCGCCTGGGCGCCGTCGACGTCGGCATCGGGCATCGGGCTCGCGGCGGCCTCCGGTGCTGGCGGTTCCTCGGGCAGCTCAGGCTCGACGGGCTCGCTCCGGGTGCGCAGCACGAGGTCATCAACGGTTCCCCCGGCGCGGAAGTAGTCGTCCAGCCCGACCTTGGCGCCCGATTCCCCGGCGGGCAGGTACACGTACGCCACCTGCGCACCGCGGCGGGTGAGCATCGCGCCGAGCCGCACGAGCGCCCTGTGGACGTCGCGCTTGAGCATCACGTCGGAGTCGTAGACCACGAACACCGGGCGGCCATCGTTCAGCGCGACCGCTTCCCAGTCCGCGAGAGCGACCTTGCCTCCCTCGGAGTTGGTGCCCCGCCAGGCGTCCACGCCGAGCACGGCCACACAGCACAGGCCAGCCGATACGCCAGCATCGGCCTTCTTGACGCCCTCGGTTATCCAGAGCGGGATTTTGGGGTCGCCGATCCTGGCACGTGCCCGCGGCGGCACGTCGAGCACCATCTGCGAGCCGCCCGGAGTCTCGTACTTGACGAACCTGACCTTGCCCTTGTTCGTGACCTTGCGCGGCTTGTCCGGCCGGTACTGGTGGGTGGTTCCGCTCACGCCATGCACGGGAATCAGCAGGCCGGGAACACGCCGCTGGTAGTCGGCGAACCCTGCCGACTCCAGCCGCTTCTTGGTGTCCACGCTGACATAGCCGCGTTCCCGCGCCACCTCGGGATCGATCGCCGACTCGGCGAGCATCCTGGCGTGCTGCGGGAAGATCGCCGCGCCGTACTGCCCCGCCTCGGGGTCCTCGGCTACGCTCAATGTCATCGCTTCCGTTCAGCGGCGGAACTGCGGGCTGCGGCCCGGCCTAGTGCCGGGCCGTTCGCTTGCCTAGGCGGTTCGGGTCGCAGGGTCTACGGCCTGGCTGGTCAGCCACTTCTCGACCTCGGGCCAGCGGTAGAGGATGCCGCCTCCCACGGGCTTGTAGTACGGCGGCCCGATGCCGAGGCTCCGCCAGTTACGCAGCGTCTTCTCGGACTTGTGCAGGTAGTCGGCCACTTCGGCGGGTGTGCCAGGCCGGTTCGCAGGAGGCATCGGAACCATCCCTTGTACAGAAGGCGGGAAATCCGCTCTGTTGGCGTACGAACTTATCCTGCCCCGTCCCTTGCGGTCCCGTCAAGCGAACGGTTATCTTGTTCTGGTGACGGAACGCCGCGCCGCCCGGGACGAGGGCGCACAGCAGACGAAGCGGATCATGGCCGCTGTCAAGCAGCTCCGGCTTGCCAAGGAGCCGCCCTGGTCAGCCCAGCAGCTCGCCGAGGAGATGACCAAGGCTGGCGTTCCGTGGAACGCGGACATCGTGGTCAACCTCGAGCACGGCCGCCGCAAGAGCCTTCGCGTTCACGAGTTCCTGGCGCTGGTGTTCGTCCTCGATGCGGCCCGGCCGCTTGAGGTGCTGGTCCCCCCCGGCACCGACACTTACCCTGACACTTACCCGATAGTGCCAGGCATGCTTGTCGACGCTGAGGACACGCGCGCATGGCTCCGCGGCGAAGGGCGCCCGCTGCGCCATACCGTCGCCGAAGGCGCGATGTCTCAGTCATCGCTGGAGAGCGTCGCCCAGCTCCTCGATCAGCAGGGCCAGCCCGACCTGGCCGCCTCGGTGCGCAGGATGGCCGCCCTGCTCGACATCCCGGAGGTTGGCGACGATGGCGAGGGTTAAGGATCTCTGGAAAGACCCCAAGCGCAAGGGCCACGGGAAGCGCTGGCTAGCCGTGTGGCAGCTCGGCGACGGCACGGAGACCAGCAAGGCGTTCGTAGTGCGGGACGTGGCCAGGAAGTACGGCGAGGCTCAGGAGGTGGACATCGCCCGCGGCGTCTACCTCAGCCCGAAGGACGCCAAGGTCACCGTGGGCCAGATGTGCGACACGTTCCTTGACGGCTACCGGTCGCGTCGGCCGCGCACACTGCGCCAAGCCCAGGTGCATGTGAAGCAGATCAAGAAGGAGTTCGGCAAGGCCCGGCTGACCGCCATCCGCCCGTCGAGGATCGAGGCGTGGACTGCGCGCCTGACCGTCGAGGGCTACGAGCCGAGCTACATCTATGCCTGCTACCGGCGCCTGGCCCAGATCATGAACGCCGCTCAGCGTGACGGCCTCATCCGCCAGTCCCCGTGCTCGAAAGAAGTCAGCCCGGCCCAGGGCAGGCAGCGCCCCTACGTGCTGACCACCGAGCAGCTGTGGGCACTCCACGACGAGATGCCCGCCTACCTCCGGGTGGCCATCCTCCTCGGCGCTATGGCCGGGCTGCGGACAGCGGAGGCGGCCGGGCTGCGACCGGGTGATGTCGACCTGGCCCTGGGGATGGTCTACCCACGGGTGCAGTACCCGGCCGAGGACCTGAAGTCGGAGACGAGCAGGACGGCCGTGCCGGTGCCCCACTCGCTGACGAGTGAACTCATCGCCCACGAGGTGATGTGGCCGGGTGACACCATCCTCAACGATGACGGGGAGCCGGTCGGCCCGTGGCGGATTGAGCGCGCCGTCCGGTCAGCGCGCCAGCGGGTGCCCGGCCTGCCCGAGGGATTCCGCTTCCACGACCTGCGCCACTTCCTGGCGTCCTACCTCATCGCTGACGGGGCGGACGTGAAGGTGGTTCAGGCCCGGCTGCGCCACGCATCGGCCAAGACGACTTTGGACACTTACTCGCATCTGTGGCCCGACCGCGACGACTCCACGAGGACCGCTCTGGAGGCGATTTTCATGGCCCGCCCGGAACAGAGCCGGAACAAGGAAGCCGGATCACCGATCCGGGGCAGGTCAGAGCCATGATTACGCCTACGCGTCGAAGTACAGCTCGAACTCGTGCGGGTGCGGGCGCAGCCGGATCGGGTCGATCTCGTTGGACCGCTTGTAGTCCAGCCAGGTCTCGATCAGGTCCGGGGTGAACACGCCCCCCTCGAGCAGGAAGTCGTGGTCGGCCTCGAGGTTGCCGAGCACCTCATCCAGCGACCCGGGGACCTGCGGAATGGACCGGGCCTCGTCCGGCGGCAGCTCGTACAGGTCCTTGTCCACCG
>Ga0335075_10010236_pt1 | contig 14252 bp, 10 predicted proteins | sample Lox_Sample_24_FD_206723 | JGI IMG/M metagenome (GOLD analysis project Ga0335075, IMG submission 206723) | Soil microbial communities from Loxahatchee National Wildlife Refuge, Florida, United States - Lox_Sample_2.4 | ecosystem: Environmental > Terrestrial > Soil > Wetlands | place: USA...
CGGCGGCCCCGTCCGATGGTGTCTGGCTGGCGCCGCCCGGTTACGCCGAGGTCCCCCCGGGTGCCCGCGTGGTCCAGGCGTCAGCTGACCTGCCGGGCGCGCACCTGCTCGATCTGGTGGCCACGATGGACCGGCTGCGCGCGCAGTGTCCGTGGGACGCGAAGCAGACGCACCTGTCGCTGGCGCCGCACCTGCTTGAGGAGCCCTACGAGGCGCTTGAGGCCCTGGAGTCGGGGAACCTGGAGGCATTCCGCGAGGAACTCGGGGATGTGCTTCTCCAGGTCGTCTTCCACGCGCGGATCGCGTCGGACTTCGACATCGACGACGTCGCCGACGGCATCGTGGACAAGCTGGTGCGTCGCCACCCGCATGTGTTCGGTGAGGTGACCGTCGCCGACGCCGAGGAGGTCAAGCGCAACTGGGACGCCATTAAAAAGCAGGAGAGGGAAGAACGGGCGGTGGCGCGTGGCGCGGGCCCGGTTGCTCCGTCCGTGACCGATGGCGTCCCGTTCGGCCAGCCGGCCCTGGCGCTGGCCGCTCAGCTGCAGCGGCGAGCGGCTAGGGCGGGGGCGCCGGACTCGCTCGTCACTGGCGACGCGGGCATTGGCGGTGAATTGTTCCAGCTCGTGGCGAAGGCCCGGGATGCGGGGCTGGACCCGGAGCTTGAGCTGCGTTCGGCCGCCCGCAGATACCAGGACCGGGTGCGCGGATGGGAACAGTCCGCGCCGTAAACGTTGCGTTTCGCCCCGTCGCGGAAGCTAAGACGCCCACGGGGCCGGCTGCGCACAGGGAGCGCTCCCGAGTATCGCGCTGGTTGCGCTGTTGACGGTTGCACTGTTGAGGGCTTGCGCTGTTGACGGCCGACCGTTACCGATGTTACTGTACATATCCTACATTGATAATGTGATTAATGTTATTTAAATTTTAGTTACGAAAAGTCATGACGCGAACACGTAAACCGCTAGATTTGGCTGAGCGTCTCATAGGCGGGACTGGCTCAGTGAGCTAAGTGGGAGCGTGGGGAGTGCCAAGAGTATTTTGGTGTGACCTGCGGGGGGACATTGTCCATGGCTGGTTATGTCGCTGCCCGCAGTAATCGTTATGGCCGTCAGGCGGCAGGTCGCCTGACCACATGGGTCAAGAGCTACCTCTGGACCGCCGTCATGGCCGACTGCGCCTGCGCTAGCGTAGGTGCCTTCGCCGCGGTGGAGCTTCGCTTCGGCAAGCACGTCACCGGAATGTATGTAGCGCTAAGCATCTTGCTTCCTGTCCTGTGGGTGGTGTCGCTATCGCTCGCAGGTGGATATGATGTTCGTTTTATCGGTATAGGCTCGGATGAATACCGTAAAGTGCTCAATGCCGGGGTGAGCCTGACCGCGGCGGTGGCGATTTTCTCGTACGGCGCGAACATCGAACTGTCTCGCTCCTACCTGCTGATCTCGCTACCGAGCATCACGGCCTTGGACCTGTTCGTCCGGTATGCCATGCGGAAGCGACTGCACCGCTTGCGTATCGCCGGCAGGTGCCTGCGCAACGTGGTGGCGGTGGGTCACGAACCCGCCGTCGCCGAACTGATCAGGGAACTGCGGCGAGAGCAGTACCACGGGCTCCGTGTCGTCGCCGCCTGTCTGGCCAGCCCAGTCGGCTGTGACGACGTGACGGGCGTGCCGGTGTACGGCGGGCTCGATGACGTCGGTGCGGCCGTAGACGCCTTCCAGGCCGAGGAAGTCGCGGTACTCGCCTGCCCGGAGATGGATGGCATCAGGCTGCGCCGCCTGGCCTGGGACCTGGAGAAGACCGGCACCGCCCTGTGCGTCTCGCCCGCGCTCCTGGATGTGGCCGGACCACGGACAACGGTCAGGCAAACGGCCGGGCTCACCCTGCTGCACGTCGACCACCCGCAGCTCGGCGGGATGCGCCTGGTATTCAAGGACCTGTTCGACCGGTGCGCGGCGGCGGCGGCGCTGATCCTGCTTTCTCCGCTGATGGCCCTGCTGGCGGTCACGATCTGGCTCTCCGACCGAGGGCCCGCGCTGTTCACCCAGATCAGGGTCGGCAAGGACGGCCGGAAGTTCCGGATCTACAAGTTCCGGACGATGGTCGTGGACGCCGAGCAGCGCAGAGTGCGGCTGCTCGCGCGGAACGACTCGGACGGCATCTTGTTCAAGATCCGGCACGATCCCCGGGTGACCGTGCTGGGCGTGCACCTGCGCCGCTGGTCGGTGGACGAGCTGCCGCAACTGGTCAATGTGTTCCTCGGTCACATGTCGCTGGTGGGGCCGAGGCCCGCACTGCCCGACGAGGCGGCCAGGTATGCCGATCACGTGCGCCGCCGGCTGGTGGTCAAGCCTGGGCTCACCGGCCTGTGGCAGGTCAACGGCCGGTCGGACCTCTCCTGGGAAGAGTCGGTCCGGCTCGACCTGCGCTACGTGGAGAACTGGTCGTTCGCGCTCGACCTGCAGATCCTGTGGAAGACCATCTCGGTGCTCCTGCGCGGATCCGGAGCTTACTGATGGATAGAAAGGTCATGACAACGACGCCCGAACGGAATCTCCCCAGCCCGGCTGGCTTCGAGCCCGACTCCGATAACCCGGATGTCGCTGACTTGGATCTGGCGAGGCTTCTGCGGTGCGCCGCCGTCGGTGACACGCGGGCCTGGGAGCGCCTGGTCGACAAGTACGGGCGGCTGATCTGGTCGATCACCAGAGACCTCAATCTCAGGGAGAGCGACGCCGCCGACGTCTTCCAGACGACGTGGATGCGGCTAATCGAGAACATCGACCGGATCGAGCACGCTGACCGGATCGGGTCCTGGCTCGCCGCGACCGCAAGGAACGAATGCCTGCGCTGCCTCGCCACGCACAAGCGCCTCGTGCTCATCACCGAAGAGAACGTGGTGCTCGGTGACCGCGCGGAGCATAGCATCGACGTCGACGAGGCGCTCCTGGCTGGCGAACGTGTGGAGACGGTCCGCGCCGCGATGGCTCACCTGCCGCAGCGCGGCCGGCGGCTGCTCGAACTGCTGATGGCCGATCCGCCCGTCTCGTACGCCGAGATCTCCGATGAACTGGGCCTCCCGGTCGGCAGCATCGGCCCCACGCGGGGGCGCCTGCTGGCGAGGCTCCGCGGCCTCCTGGAAGCTTCCTAGACCGGTTCCTGGACGAGGGCGTCGGCGTCTATCCAGTCCCCGCCGGCGTCCTCGATCTCCGGATAGGCCTTGCGGACCTCTTGCATCAGGTCGGGAACGAAGAGCACAACGGCATCTGGCTCTCGTGCCGTCAGTTCGGCGGGGCTGATGACCGGAATATCGGTGCCGGGCATCCGCAGGCCGTGCTTGGCGGGTGAGGCATCGGCCACGGCGGGCAGTAGCTCGCGGTTCACGGCCGCCTTGCATAGCAGGGCGACGGCCCGGGACGCGGCGCTATAGCCGAGCACTTCCTTGCCGGAATCCCGCGCGGCTATGAGCCAGTTCCGCAGCCCGTTCGCGCGAGCCGACGCGTCACGCTGCAGGCCGCCGGCTATGCACGGGTCGTGGATCCCGGCGCCAGCCTCGGCGGCGAGCAAGGCGCCGACACTGCTGTCGGGCTTACCCCGGTCGTCCGTGTCACGGCGGGCGGCGAGCAGGACCGTGCCGCCGTAGAGGCCGAACTGCCAGGACGCACGGGGAGCGAGGCCGACGGTGCTGAGCATGCTGACCAGCGCCGTGGTGGAGTAGTACGCATAATGCCCGTGGCGCAGCGCGTTCCACTGGCCGCCGCGGACGATCGTGTGCAGCGAGTGGTACTGGAGCAGCAGCACTCCGCCGGGCGCGAGCCGGGCGGCCCGTTCGGCGATCGCCCCCGCCTGGTCAGCCGCATGCATCATCCCGAAGCAGTCGAGGATGACGTCGGCCTCGCCCTCGCCGGTTACCGGAACCAGGCCGCGGTCCTTCAGCATTCCGAGCCACGATCCGCCGTGCGGACTGCCGTATTCAGCAACCCGTGCGCCAGGCGGCAGCCAGTCGGCTGCCGCGACCCTGCGCACGGCGTCTTCGGCCTGGGCCACGAGAGCTGCGGGCTCGGCACCTCTGGGCTCCTCGGGAACAGTGGGGTCGGTGAGCAGCTGCGCCAGCCCGCAAGAGGAGCACAGCCACATCTGAAGCGGGTAAACCGGATCGGGTCCTGGATCGTCAAATGCCGGGAAGTAGTCGCAAGCCGGCTGCTCGCCCAGATCGAGGACTAGATGTCCGGACTGCCCGCGGCAGGCGCGGCATCGGCGCTCGGTCATTTCATATCCTCCGCCCCGGCGGGATCTGCGAGTGAGGTAATCTTCCCCTGGCAAAACGAATCTACCGTATGCTAAGGGACAATTCTCGATTGATTTGGGGGGCCATGTCGTCAGAACACGCGTGCCGCCTTTGCGGCGCGGAACTTATGTATACATTCGTCGACTTGGGGATGTCCCCGCTGTGCGAAAGTTACGTCCCGGCGGACCGGACCGACGCTCCGGAGGTTTTCTATCCGTTGCACGTCCGGCTGTGCGGCACGTGCCTGCTCGTGCAGCTTCCCGCGTACGTGCCGGGAGAGGATATCTTCTCGGATTACGCGTATTTCTCGTCTTATTCCACATCCTGGGTTGCGCATGCCAAGCGGTACGCGGACGACATGATCGCGAGGCTCGGGCTGACGTCCGGCAGCCTGGTCACCGAAGTCGCGAGCAACGACGGCTACCTCCTGCAGCACTTCCACGCGGCGGGAATCCCGGTTCTCGGTGTCGAGCCCGCCGGGAACGTCGCGGAGGCCGCGCGTGCCAAGGGAATCCGGACGGTGGTGGAGTTCCTCGGCCAGGACACGGGCACCGCGATCGCCGCGGAGCACGGTCGCGCCGACTTGGTCGCGGGGAACAACGTCTTCGCGCATGTGCCCGACATCCGCGGCTTCGCCGCCGGACTACGCGCCCTCGTCAAAGACTCGGGCCTGGTGACGCTGGAATTCCCGCACCTGCTCCGGCTCATCGAGCGGGGGCAGTACGACACGATCTACCACGAGCATTACTCGTACCTGTCGCTGCTGACGGCGAGTCGCGCGCTGGAGACAGCCGGGCTGCGGGTGGTCGACGTCGAGGAACTCGGCACCCACGGCGGATCCCTGCGGGTATACGGGCGGCCAGCCGAGGCCGCGGGCGAGCCTTCCGAGCGCGTGAAGGCGGTGCTCGACGCGGAGCAGGCGGTCGGCCTGCACACCGTGGAGGGGCACGCCGGCTTCGCCGCCGGGGTGCTCCGCATCAAGAGCGATCTTTTGGGCTTCCTGCTGAAGGCGGCCGGTGAGGGTCGTTCGGTGGCGGGTTACGGAGCCCCGGGCAAGGGGAACACGCTGCTGAACCACTGCGGCATCCGCGGTGACCTGCTGGCGTACACCGTCGACAGGTCGCCACACAAGCAGGGCATGTTCCTGCCGGGTACGCATATCCCGATCTACGCGCCCGAGCGCATCGCCGAGACGAAGCCAGACTACGTGCTCGTCCTGCCGTGGAACTTGCGGGACGAGATCAGCGAGCAGCTTTCCTATGTGCGGTCCTGGGGCGGGCGTCTGGTCTTCCCGATCCCCGCACTCGAAATCGTGTGAAGTGGTATTACGGCGCGTCCTGACGGGTCTTATGGCGGTAGGGCCTGGAAGGGAGTGGGAAATGAAGGTCGTGCTCTTCTGCGGTGGTCTCGGCATGCGGATGCGGGACGGCGTGACCAGCGCGCCGAAGCCCATGGCGATGATCGGTGACCGCCCGCTGATGTGGCATGTCATGCGCTACTACGCGCACTACGGGCACCGGGACTTCGTCCTCTGCCTAGGCTACGGTGCGTCCGTGGTCAAGGACTTCTTCCTGAACTACGACGAGACCCGGTCCAACGACTTCGTCCTCAACGGGAACGGCAGCGGGGATGTCGAGCTGTTCAGGACGGACATCTCGGACTGGCGGATCACGTTCGTCGACACGGGGCTGAGCTCGGAGATCGGCGAGCGGCTGCGCCGGGTCCGCCGCTTTGTCCAGGACGAGGAGATGTTCCTCGCCAACTATGCCGACGTCTTTACCGATGCGCCGCTGCCGGACATGGTGTCGCGGTTCGCCGGGTCCGATGCCGTCGTGAGCCTGCTCGCCGTCCCGCCGCAGTCGTCTCACCATGTGGTGGACATTGACGACAGCGGGCTCATCACGCAGGTCGTGCCCATGCGGGAGCTACGGCAGTGGGAGAACGGCGGGTACTTTGTGCTGCGGCCGGAGATCTTCGACTACCTCGGCGAGGGTGAGGACCTGGTGGGCGACGCGGTCCCGCGGCTGGTCGAGCGGCGCAAGGTGCTCGCCTACCCCTACAAGGGTTACTGGTGTCCCGCGGATACGGTGAAGGACCGCGCCCAGCTTGAGGAGGCATACCATCGGGGGGACTGCCCCTGGATGGTATGGGATTCCGAGCGCTCGGGCGGGACCAAGACCGTCACGGCGGCGAGGTAGCGTCGCATGCTGCCCCTGCGGTTGCCCGGCCCAGCGGGTTCGCCGCTGTCGGTGCTCGCGATCGGCGCGCATCCCGACGACATCGAGATTGCGGCGGGCGGGACGCTGCTCACCCTGGCGGAGCGGCATCCCGGGCTGCGGGTCAGGTACCTGCTGATGACGGGAACACCTGACCGGCAGCAAGAGGTACGGGCGGCGGCGCGCGCGTTCACGCCGGGCGCCAGCCTGTCGGTTGACCTGCATGACCTGCCAGATGGGCGGTTGCCCGCGTACTACGGCGAGGTCAAGGAAGTCCTTGAGGGCGTCGCGCGGACCTGCCGGCCGGATGTCATACTCGCGCCGTCGCCGGATGACGCCCATCAAGATCACCGGACCGTCGCCGGGCTGGTGACCACGGCCTTCCGCGACCAGCTCTGCCTCGCATACGAGATCCCCAAGTGGGACGGCGACCTGGGCCGCCCCAACGCGTACATCGCGCTCACCGACGAGATCGCGCGGCGCAAGGTCGAATTGCTTGACAAGTGCTACCCATCTCAGCACACGCGCGACTGGTGGGGAGAGGAAACCTTCCTCTCGCTGGCCCGTCTGCGCGGGATGGAGTGCCGCGCGCACTACGCCGAGGCCTTCACCTGCACGAAGCTGCTTATTTTCTGAGGAGGATCCCGTTGCCTTCCATCCTGACCGATCCCCAGATACCCGCGGAGGACCTGCGCCAGCGGCTGTACTCGGGAGACCTGATCATCTTGACCCGCCTGGGCGCGCTCGCGGAGTTTGTGCAGTACACGCGGGACGAGCTTCTCGCGCTTTTCGCGCCGTACGACCCTGAGCACGTACACGAGCACATCGAGCCGGCCGAGATGGCGAAGATCCTGGGGGTGTGGAAACCACGCTGGATCCATGCCCTCCGGTCGCGTGATCTGGTGCGTGCGGTCATCACCGAGGCCGGGTTCGAGGCTGAGTACACCCACTACGACGTTCCCAAACCGCGGACATCCTTCCCGGTAGGCCACCTGACGACTGGTATCGCCTTCGCCTTTCCGTGGCATCGCGACGTCTGGTACAGCGCACCCGCCCAGCAGATCAACTGGTGGATGCCGGTCTTCCCGGTGCTGGAGACGAACGCCATGAGCTTCGACCTGGCGAGCTTCGCCCGCGCCGTGCCGAACACGTCCGGCGGTTTTGACTACTACGCGAACAACGCGCACCGGCTGAACACGGCGAAGTCGGTAGGCAAGGAGTCCCAGTCGCGGCCCGGTGCGACCGACCACGTGCCGGATCTCGAGGTGATCCCGGTCCCGGCTCCTGGACACCTTCTGCTGTTCTCGGGGACACAGTTGCACAAGTCGATCCCGAATACGTCAGGCCTGGCCAGGTACAGCATTGATTTCCGCACTGTCGACACGCGTGACATGAGGGCGGCTCACGGTGCGCCGCAGGCGGATGTCTACTGCACGGGCACGGCGATCCGCGACTTCGTCAGCGTCAAGGACGAGAGCGTCTTCGATGAGAACCTGGTGCGGTCGCTGTACGGTGCTCCTCCGGATGACGCGATGCTCGTCTTCGGAGGGCCGACCTCCTTATTCGGCCAATTCCCCCATTTGCGACAAGTCAACCTTATCGCAATGTCGTGCGTCATACACTCAACCGACCGATCAATCAACTTTCATCCGCAATGAGTGTATTTGTGGGGGGATCGTGTCATCAGGACACGGACTGAGCCGCAGACGGGTCTTTAAGAGAGCCGTGAGCATAGCGGCTGCTGGTGCTGCTGGTGCTGCTGTATTCGCGGAGGCTTCTCCGGCGCGCGCCGCCGAGTCGGCGACCACAGTCGAAAGCGGGGCGATAGCGCCCGACGTTGTCAGCCTGGCCGACGCGGCGACAATCGAGCTTGACGCGTCCGCGGGTAACGATTTTCGCGTGACGATCGCGGGAAACCGCATGGTCGCTACTCCGGCCAACCCGACGGACGGCCAGAAAATGACCCTGCAAGTGACCCAGGGTTCCGGCGGGCCGTTCACGTTGAGCTGGGACACGGGTTATGAGTTCGCCACGGGCCTGCCTCAGCCGACGCTGAGCACGACAGCCGGCCTGACGGACCTGCTCGGCTTCATCTACAACGAAGACAAGCAAAGGTGGCTATTCGTCGCCTTTGTCGGCGGGTTCGCCTCGCCGTCACCGCCCACCGAGCCATCGGGCACATACCGGCTGTTCCCCTCGACCGAGGGTCCGGTCTCGCCGGTCTCCTACTCGGGGCCATTCATCGCGGGCATCAACATCAGCGTAACCACCGGTGGCTGCTGGCTCGCGGGTTACTGGTGGTGGGTGTGTCCTTCCGGCCAGTCCACCGCGGCGCAGACGTTCGCGCTCTGGTGCCTGTCCGGCGCGGACGCCGGGTCGCTTATCGCTGGCGGGACGGTCACGTCCGGTACCCTGACGGCCGGACAATGGAACTACGTACCGCTGTCGGCCCCCGTGCCGCTGGCGATCGGTGCCAGCTATGTGGCCGCGACCGGGTTCTCGGGCAGTTTCCCCATCACCAACAGCCAGTTCGGCAGCGGTGATCCGTATAGCGGCGGGATCATGAACGGCCCGCTGACCGCGTACTCGGACGCATCCGGGTCGCTGCCGTCGCCGTTCAACACGGATCAGGGTGTATTCAGCGTCGCGAGCACCGATCCGACAACGACGATGCCCGGTTATGGTTCTAACAGCTCCAACTTCTGGGTCGACGTCCAGATCACCACGTCTGCGCCAGCCGACGCGTCCTACCGGCTGTGGCCGGACTACCCGTCGGTGCCGGGCAGCGTCAACTCGGACACGTCGGGCTACTCGCTGGCCGCGGAGTTCGAATTGACCGAGTCTTGCACGCTGGACAACATCTGGTTCTACTCCGCGCCCGGGGCGGGGGCACTGCCGACCAGATGCGCCCTCTGGGAGGTCGACTCGCAGAGCGAGGTCCCGGGTACCGACAACAGTTCGCCCGCCTGGTCAGGCGCGGCCGGCTCCGGCTGGGTGTCGTGCTCCTACAGCGGCATCACGCTTGCCGCCGGCGACTACAAGGCGTCCGTATTCTACGGCGGCGGATCGGAGTGGTACCTGGCCACCGGCGGCTACTGGGGTCCGGGGGGCATCGCCGCAAACGGCATCACCACCGGGCCGGTCACCGCACCGGGAAGCTCCGCCGCCACAAGCCCTGGCCAGGGCACCTATAACGCCGGCTCCTGGGCATACCCGCAGTCCTACGCTTCCGGCGGGAATGGCGAAAACTACTGGGTCGACGTCGAGGTCACGCCGGCGGGTTAAGCCATCTCGCGCCGGCTCCGTCGCATGCTCGGCGAAGGGCTGCGAGGGCAATGCGCCCGTCCAGGGAATCCGCGCCCGTCCAGGGAATCCGCCCGTCCAAGGAATCCGCGCCCCATCCAAGAATCTGAAAGCAGGACATATGGCAGGGAAGTTCACGGCTCGCCATCGTGACTCAGATGCGGGTCAGGTGCTGAGCCGGAGAAAGGTCGTTAAGAGGGCGGCCGGCGTGGTCGGCGTCGGCGCGGCCGGAGCGGCGCTCGCTAAAACCGCCTCGTCGGCTTTCGCCGCGGGCACCACCGTTGAATCAGGGGCGCTGGCTCCGGCCGTTGTTCAGCTAACCGACGCGGCGATGATCGCGGTGGACGCGTCCCTCGGCAATGACTTCCGTGTGACCATTACCGGTAACCGGACCATGGCCACTCCAGTCAACTCAGAAAACGGCCAGCAGATCATCTTCCAGGTGACGCAGGGCTCCGGCGGGCCGTTCACGCTTACCTGGGACAGCGGCTATGAGTTTTCCTCCGGCTTGCCGCAGCCCGCCCTCAGCACCGCTGCCGGGCAGACAGACCTGCTTGGCTTCATCTATAACGGGCCGCTGCGCGCCTGGCTGCTGGCCGCGTTCGTGAACGGATTCGCCTGATGAGCGATTACCGCTTGTTCCCCTCTGCAAACGGGCCAGATACTCCCGTTGATTTCGGATCTGGCTACGAGTTCGTGTCGGCTATGGGGTTCTGGGTCACGCAGGAGACGATGTACTTCCAGGGGTACTGGTGGTGGGTCTGCGCGACCGAGCAATCAGCGGCGCCGCAGACGTTCTGCCTATGGCAGGACACCGGCGACGCCGATCAGAAGGGTGACTACGGTGCCCTGGTCGAGGCGTCCGTCGTGACGTCAGGCGATCTGGTCGCTGGACAGTGGAACTACGTCCCGCTGCCGCAGCCGATCCCGCTGACCCAGTACCTCGCGTACCGGGCCGCGACGGCCTCGCCGCGCTACGCCCCCGCCAGCAACGGGCAGTTCGGCGCGGGCGGCGTCTACGCGCAAGGCATAACCAACGGGCCGCTCTTCGCCTTCGCCGACGTCACCTCCGGTAACAGCGGCGACGTTGACTTCTTCCAGGCCAGCAACTGCACCTACCAGGATGGCACGCTCGACCCGACGTCGGTCTACCCAGGGCTCGGCTACGACGGACTGAACCTCTGGCTCGACGTGCAGGTCACCGACGACGTACCAGCGAATGCGACGTACCGCTGCTGGCCCAACCAGCCGAACCCGCTCTATCCGCCCGAGGCGCCATTGCCATTCACCGTCTCGACGCAGATCGCGGTGTCCGAACCAGCGCAGGTTCTCAAGGTCTGGTTCATGTCGCAGACCGGCAATTCGCAACTGCCTAGCATCTGCGGTATCTGGGACGCGGAGACGCAGGACGTGCTGCCCGGTTCGGTGAACGATTCCCCCACCTGGCTGCTGCCCGATGGGTCAGCCGCCGGACCCGGTGACGGCTGGTGCTCCTGTGACTACTCCGCGACCGGCGTTGTCCTGGCGGCTAATCATAACTACAGGGTTGCGACGGGCATGTATATGCCTGGTTACGTCTGGTATTCGGGCGACCAGGGTTACTGGCTGACCGATGGCGGAGGCTATCCCTCTCAGGGGATCGGCGCTGCCCACGGGGCTGGGAACGGCATCATCGCCTGCGTGCCGTGTGGCCTTCAGCCGAACCCGCTGACTCCATGCGCGCAGGACACCAGCGGCAGCTGGGCTTATCCCAACACGGTGGAGGACGACGGTGACAACTACTACATCGACCTGGAAGTAGCTCCCGCCGGGACTGGGTCTTCTCCGCCAGGTCCCCCGCAGGTCAACAGCGCCGCATTCTTCACCTTCTTCCCGTAAGTCTCACGCCCCCGGTCTGCTTCAATACCGCGCTCGCCTGGCGGTTCGCCCGCGGGCCCGCATGAATGGTGTTGGGGCGGCCCGCTGCTGCTCCCGGCCGGCGGCACGGAGGTAGGGAAGTGACCTGTGTGCCGTACGGTACCCGTGTCGCCTGCGGGCTGACCCCCGTCCCGGCCCCCGGTCCCGGTCCCGGCCCCCGGCCCCGGTTTAATGTGCCGTTTTACCGCGTCGTGGAAGTCTACCCGTCGTATACGTATGACAGACGGACACGAAGCGGTAAACCTCCACGTTGTTTTCGATTTCGCGGCGGTAACGGCGGCCTCCTGGACGATGCCGCTGGACCCGTCGGCCGTCGGCCGCCGCCAGAAGGCAGTAACCGAACGATCGCGTGTACTCCTACTCCCGCCCGAGGGCTCAGGCGCACATTTCGGGGTGATATTTGCTCCCGCGGCAGGTTGATCACGCAGCCGCCGCCGGCTGGCAGCTGCCGTACCGGGGCAGAACGGACGTCCGGCGGCCGTTCCCGGTTACCGTGTGTACTTGCACCCCTGATGAGGGGTGTAAGTACACACGATCATCCGGATAACCTCTCCTGGCGGCACGAGATGCGGTCGATCCGCGCGGCAAGCCCGGCGGCCTCTTGTAGTTACCATCCCGTTATTTGAGCCAGAGCCCTCACCGGGGGCAAGTACACGCATTGACCGGGACCAGCCGCCGGGCGTCGCCCCGGCCAGGTACGCGGCACGCTCGCCGGCTCCCAGTGAAACAGCTAATACGCCAACAAATTCTCCGGAGGGGTTCGTGCGCTCCGGAGCGCTTTGGCAGGCACGGTCGGCCGGATCGGCTTGCGGCGAAACCGGCAGGCGGGCGAAACCGGCAGGCGGGCGAAACCGGCAGGCGGGCGAAACCGGCAGGCGGGCTAAAACGGTTAAAACGTCACGTAATGAGATATATGCGATGTGTCGGAAAATATATGTAATTGCGTTGATTCCTGTCGCCTTTCGCTGATATCGTCCCCCGCGCAGGCTGAGAAAGCTGAGCCGACAGATGACTGAGCGGGCTGAACGGATGGCTGAGCCGACAGATGGCTGATTTTGGGGACGTCACGATGCATGACGCTAGGGAGACAGACGCGGACGCGCCGCGCTTGAGCCGCCGTCGTGCGGTCGGGGTGGCGCTGGTCGGTGCCGCCATGGGCATCGCTGGAGCGGCAGCGCTGCCCGGGCGGCGCAGCGGCGCCACCGCCCGCGGTGCCACAGCCCCCAGTGCCACCGCCCGCGGTGCCACCGCCCGTGGGGCCACCGCCCGCGGAGGGCAGACCGCCATGGCAGCCGGACTAACCGACGTCATGGAGCCAGCCGCGGCCGCGGCGACCTACCGGCTGTTCGGTCATCACCAGGGCCCGGACACCGCCGTGCCGACCGGGAGCAAGGGCCTGGTCACCAGCCTCATCTTCGAGCTGACGACAGGCGGCGGCTGGCTAGAGGGCTACTGGCTCTGGGTCTGCGACCAGGGACAGCCCACCTCACCACAGACGTTCACGCTGTGGCTGCCCTACGTCGGGGCAAACTACAAGGACACAGGAATGATCGTCCCCGGCACGACCGTCACCTCGGCTGAACTTGTGCCCGGCCGGTGGAACTTCGTCCCGCTGCGGCACGCCATACCGCTGTCGATCGCCACGTCGTACCAGCTGGCGACCGCCGCGGTCGGTGGAGTTCCGCTCACTCAGAACATGTGGGGTCCACGCGATATCTGGGCGAAGGGGGTCACTAGCGGCCCGCTGATCGCGCCGTCGACGGGACCCGGCTCGACCGACCAGTGCGCCTCCGCCCCGGGCTCTAGCCCGACGAAGGTCGTGCCGGCCTACAGTTACGGGTTCCCCTACTTCTGGCTGGACGTGCAGATCACCACCGAGGCGCCGTCCGGCAGTTCACACCGGCTGTGGCCGAGCATGCCGTTCATCGTGGAGCCGCCCAAGACGACCGGCTCCGACGAGATCGCGGACACAAGCGAACAATCCTCCGGCACCGAGTTCTGGCTCTCCGCCGAGTGCACGCTGGACAAGATCTGGTTCTTCTCGCCGCCCCGGAACCCGGTGGCCGGAACGCCAGCGGCCGCCCTGCTGCCCGGAGCGTGCGCGATCTTCGACGTTGCGAACCAGAGCATGGTCAGCGGGACCATGCGGGGCGCGGCCGGTTCCTCCCCGAGGGAGACACCCGACTGGCGCACGCCCGGCGGCGGCGCGGCGAAGGCGGGTGACGGCTGGATCTACTGCGCCTACAGGGGCATCACGCTGCCCGCGGGCAAGTACAAGACCGCCGTCTACTGCTACGGGGGCGGCACGACATTGGACTACAAGTACTACTTTTTCCAGGAACAGCGATTCTACTTCGGCCCTGTCATCAACGACAGCACTGGGGCGGCGACCGGGCCTGCCACGGTGCCGGATGGCATCAGCAACGGGCCGTTGTACTCACCGAACCTCGCCAAGGCCGCGCTCGGGCAGTCAAACGGCTCCGTCCCCACGATTGCCGCCGGGTCACCCGTGCATGCCAACAGCACCTACC
>Ga0335075_10010237_pt1 | contig 14252 bp, 16 predicted proteins | sample Lox_Sample_24_FD_206723 | JGI IMG/M metagenome (GOLD analysis project Ga0335075, IMG submission 206723) | Soil microbial communities from Loxahatchee National Wildlife Refuge, Florida, United States - Lox_Sample_2.4 | ecosystem: Environmental > Terrestrial > Soil > Wetlands | place: USA...
CCGGGCAGCACCCAGTCATCGAGCCCGTCGTGCGTGCGATGGACCAGCAGCACACAGCGTTGACGCACCACCAGGGCCGAGCACCGGACATCGGCCGTCTCTGCCATGGCAAGCCCTCCACCCCTGACTTGGGAAGCAGGACCCATCGGCCGTTCGGCAGTAGCCCCGCCCGCCACGGACGCGAGGCTGCGGCGAGATCCACCACCGCGTGGCGCATCGCCACCACCCCACCCTAACTTTCCGTGCGGGGTATGCAACCTGCGTCCGGGCAGGATCCAGATGCGTTGGAGACCCGTCACAGAATTCGGCGTCGGCCACAGCAGGCAGTCAGTGGCAAGAACGCTCACGGCGCGAACGCTGCCGGCCGTAGGTCACGACCGATTCCAGGCACAGGCCAGACGCGGTCATCTCCACCCGGCGCTTGCCCATCGCGCCGGGTGCTCTGCTGGCTGGTGGCATGGGCCCGTTAGCGGCCGATATCGCGCGGGAGGTCAAGGCCGAGGACGCGATCCGCGTATGCGAACGCCTCAAAGCGCGCGCCCGGCGGCATCGCCTCGTCGGCCGCGAGCCGGGTCAACAACGACAAGACAGTGACAGTGTCCAAGGCGTCGAAAGCCGCCCGGATCTCGATCTCTATCGGCTCGGGGATACGGCGTGAGGGGGATTGCGCCCAGTCGGCCACCGAGCGCCGCCACTCCGTTACCGTGCGCTGAGCATCGGCCAGCCCGGCCGAGGTGAGCTCGGCCAGATGGTGACGGGGGACGGACATCAGCGCCAGCCGGACGGCGATCGGGTCGTGCCCTGCGAGGGTGCCATCGGCCGCATCACGCGAGCGGCCTTCTTCAGCCAGCCGGACGTCAGCGACGCGGACCAGGATCCCGGTGCTGTCGTCTTCTTCGACAGCACCGGCACGCGTTACGTGTACGTCGTGCGGGCCGCCCGGCCATCCTCGGGAAGGATCCATAGCAGGCATGAGGGGCGGGTGGGCGCCGAGCGCGTCGGCGGCGCGCTCCACGCCGGCCTGGCTGGCGGGCCGGCCGGCGAGCACTCGCGTGGTGAGGACCTGGAGCCCTCCGAGTTCGGCGGCTCGCTGCAGCACGTCTGTGATCAGCAGCACGCGCAGCCCAGTCAGGTCGGCGGCATCCGCAGACGCCGGCACGTGCGCGTAGACCCTCAGCGGGCCGGGACGGGCAACGGTGACGGCGGCGTCCGAGCCAGGCCGGTCGTCCACCACGCGGAACATGCCTTCACGCTACCCGCCAGTCGACCACCGGCTTCTGTCACTGCCGGATCGCGTCGAATGCCGTGACGGTAAGCCAGGCGGGGGTCCGCCCGACAAAGCGGAAATGCCGTAAATGGTGCCTGTAATGGTTCGACGGGTGATGGGCTCTGCGACGCCCGCACAGGCCTCCCCGGGCTGGCACCCGACCGCGAGGGCCGTCAGCGGGTGCGACGGCGGTCCGGTGTCGCTTATCCCTCCCTCTGCGACGTGGGCCGCCGTAGAATGATTTGGCACGGCGATGGAGCTCGCTGAGTGCGCCCCTCGTGGCTGATGGCTCCTGCAGAGCGAGTGAGTCCCACTCCAGGAGGGAGGGCAGCCACATGAGCGAGCCAGTGGTACCGAGGGCTCCGCGGGATCAGTTCCCGCAGCGGAAGGCCATGCGAAGAGCGGCTCTCGTTCAGACGCCCGCGAGCTGCGAGCCGCGTCGGCGGACACCGGAGCGTACAGGGCAGGAGCCCAGCGTCATTGTCGGCGTCGATGGTTGCGGCGCATGCGACGCGGCCTTGCGATACGCCGTCGAGGAGGCAGGTCGGCGCGGCTGCCGGCTGGTTGTCGTCGCGGCTTACGGGGGCCCAGGCGCCCCGATCGGCCAGAGCGCGGACGCCGTCGGCCAGGACCACGCCCGTGAGGCGCGGGCCGCGATGCAGCGGTGCCTTGAGCAAGCCCGGGCCGCGGTGGCCGGTGCCCTGCGCTGCCGGATCGTGACGGCGGAGATGCGACCCGTGGACGCGCTGGCGGCCGTTGCGCAGAACGCGGTCGCCATCGTGGTTGGCCGGCATCACGGGGAAGCCGCCCGCGCTGAGCCCGTCGGCTCGACAACCGCCCGGCTGCTGGACCATAGCCCCGTCCCGGTCATCAGCGTTCCCCCCGGCTACTGCCCGCCGGGGACGCTTCGGCGGCCTTCGAAGCGCGCAGCCTGCGGCCCTTCGGGGGCGTCGTGGCCTCCGGTCGCAAGCCGTGTCCCCCGTGAGACAGGCGGAGCCGCAGAGCCGGGGCCCGCTCCAGCCTCCCGGACGAGCTCTGCGTAGTCATAGATCGCGAGTCTTAGCCCGACCAGAGCGGACGCCGCGCCCTGCGCGAGATCGGCGCCGAACCGGTCCCGGCGGCGCACCGCCCGGTAGCGGGCGGACAGCCGCCTGAGCGTGATGTCGTGACTCCACAGATGCTGGTAGCGGAACTCGCTACATGCGGTCAGCGCCTGCAGATCGGCCATCGCTTTGCGGCAGCCGTCTATGATCACCTGGTACTCGGGGTCGTAGACGGCGTTGAACGCGCTGGTCAGGGTCGGCTTCCCGTCTAGCGCGCATCCGGCTAGCAGCGTGGCGGTACCTCCGGCGTCGCTGATCATGGCCCGGATCTGGCACATCGCGCGTTCGGCCGCGCCGGAGCCGGGTGCCACCGCGCTCGCGGGGAACAGGCAGACGGCGCCGACCGCGGTCAGCTTCCTGCGGACGCTGGCCCTGAGAGAGGCGGACTTGGGCGGCAGCCGGTAAATAAGCACGAGCCAGTCGAAGGCTTTCTCTTCAGGCTCGGCAGCACTAGGTGGGGCCGCCGGCGCCCTGGACGACGGGGGTGCAAGGTCGGTCACGCTGACTCGCCGGCGCGGCCTGTCGGGTGCAGCCAGCCGACCGTGAACAGCCAGCCCGCCGCCACCATGTACGGCGCGACCTCCGGCCGCCACGCCCTCTTTCGCGCGCCGCTGATCCCTGCGAGCACCAGCAGGGGGTAGGTGACGTGCGGCTCCGCCAGCGCACTCACGATACGCACCGGTTGACCGTCTGGCCACGCTGCTTCAAACATTCGCCGAGAGTACGCCAGCACTGGTGAAGCGACGAAGGCCCCGACCGCGGGCAGTCGCCGCCGGGCGCTCCTCACCGCCACGCGCTGTCGGCATCATCCGCCGCCTCCCGCGCGAGGGACGGCATCACGGCCATCAGCGTATCCTCGGCGCGGCCGTATCCGCTGGCGCCTACCCACAGCTGCCATGTTGCGGGCCGCCCAGAGCGGTCGCGCGGCCTGCCCGCCGCGAGCCTGGCGGGTGCCGCGCAGCCAGGCACTCCGGCGTCGCGCAGCGCGCCTAGAAGCTGCGGGACGACCTGGCCGCTGACCTGGAGAACGGGAACCCAGGAGGTGTCTGCGAGCCCGTTGCTGCGGCCGCCTTGGCGCAGCCACCACATGCGAGCGAGCAGTTCCGAACTCTGCTGAGCAGGTCTTACCAAAGGCGCCGTCATGGCGTCCTCCTCGCCACGAGTGGAGAGCAGGACCCATCGGCCAGATGGCTGCCCGCGCGTAGCGCGGTATCGGCGAGATCCACCGCCGGGCGGCCTAAACCGCCAACCGAATCCTACCTCACCTGCTTCCTCGCGAGGGATCGGCGAGGCACGCGCCCGTAGCTGCGCATCCTGAGGCTGCCGGACGAGGATCCGGCAGGGCGTCAGGCCGCGTGCTCCCGGGCGCCGCTCCGCGCCGCTCTTCTCCGGTCCTCGCCCTCTGACGGGGCACGATCCTGGCGCAACGCTGCCGGGCCGGGACGCCGGATAAAGCGACGCAACGGTCGGCCGTTACGATGACAGTCTTGCATGCGAACGTGGGAAGGCTCGTGACCGGTGAACGTGCGTCGTCTGCAGCTCGACGTCGATAAGGCCGTGCACCGGCCCGATCTTCCCGAGCTGGCCGAGGCCATCGACGGGGTGCCCGGCGTCGAGGCGGTGAACATCACCGTCACCGATATCGACATTGAGACAGTCGGCACCGAGGTCACCGTCGAGGGCGACAACATCGACCTCGCGGCGCTCGTCCAGGCGATCGAGACGGCCGGGGCCGCCTTGCACAGCATCGACGAGATCGTGGTCGGCGACCGCATCATCGAGCGGGTCCCCCGGGCACGCTGACATGTGACGGCCGTGACCTCCGCGCTGCGACGATGGCTGGGCCGTTTCCTGCTTCCGCTGTCCCTGGCATAGCCGACGGCATCGTCAACGCCCTTACCCTGGCCTCGTCGGCCGTGCTGCACGGCAGCGGCCTGTCCGTGAGCCTCGCGCTGCGAGTGGCGGCGGTCGCGCTCGTCACCTCGGTCTTCACCGTGTTCGTAGCGGAATACGGGCAGCTGCGGGCGGAGCTGGCCCGGGCCGAACGGGAGCTCAGCTTCAGCGAGTCGGGGCGGCTCGCCGCCGGCCGCCTAGGCCGTCAAGTAGCCCGGGAGGCCGCCGTGGCCTCCGCCGTGGCCAGCGTCGCGAGCTTCGCCGGCGCGCTCATCCCGCTCGCCGTCGGGGCGGCAACCGCGCCCTACAGCTGGTCGGCGTTGGTCATATCGGTCGGCGCCCTCGGAGCTCTGGGCGGCGCGTTGGCGACCGCAGTCGGTGGCCAGCGCCGCCGCTGGATCATCGCGATGATGGTGATGGGCGTCGCCGTGGCAGCCGTGGGGTCCGCTCTTGACATCACCTAGGCACAGACCCGTCGGACTCGCCCGCGCCGGCTTCTCACGGGAGTGGGCCGCCGTCCTGCCTTCACCTAGACTGGTGCCCGGCGGAGGGGCCCGCCGTCAACCGCGCCTGTGCCAACGGTCCCTGCCCGGCAGCGAGGACAGGCCGACGTTCGTGTGCTGGTGCTTCCACTGCTATGCGCTCAACGATCACCCGACCGGGCCGCGCGACGTCTGCGGCCAGCCGGTCGAGGCACCGGACGGCCGCACCTACGTCGACGGACTGATGTGGGCGCTGCATCATCCCGACGGGGACCGCGCTGTATTGGCCGCGCAGACACTCCATCGCCAAGCAGGCGCTGCAGGCGGCGTAGCCGGCCGGGCCCGCGATCGTACTCGCGCCCCTGCATCCACGGAGTTGCGCGGCGTCCTGCTGCGTGACTTGGACGTACATCACAGCCGCGGTTCCACCGCTGAGCCGTAGAATTGGCTCCCACGGCGATGGAGCTCGCCGGAACCGCCCTCGTGGCTGATGGCTCCTGTTAGTTGGTCCCTAGCGGCCACGACACAGGAGGCGTCATGACATTGCGGCAATTCGGGAACAGAGGACAAACGGACGGAGATCTCGTCGCCCCAGGAGAGTCGGTCGGCGCAGATCCCCAGATTACGCTGGCTCTCAGGTACGCGGCACGGTCCGACATCGGCCTTCGCCGGGATGGGAACGAAGATTCGGCGTGCGCCGGGCCGCACCTGCTGGCGGTCGCCGACGGGATCGGCGGCCACGCGGCCGGGGAGGTTGCCAGCGCCGCTGTGATCAGGGTCTTTGCGCCGCTCGGGATGGAAGACCCCGGGCCGGATCTCGTCGGCACGCTGATCGACGCCACCAGGGCTGCGAGCGCCCGCCTTCAGTGGCTCATCGCCAGGGATCCATCGATCGAATCGATGGGCACGACGTTGACGGCCTTGCTTTGGTCGGACGGGTGTGCGGCTCTCTGCCACGTGGGGGACTCGCGGGCTTATTTGCTACGCGACGACCGGCTGATCCGGATCACGCGCGACCACACACTCGTCCAGTCGCTGATCGACCAGGGCGAGATCACCGAGGATGAGGCGGCGACTCATCGGCTCCGGTCGCTGCTGCTTCGCGCCTTGGACGGACAGACGATCCCAGAGCCTGACCTGATCCCGGTCGAGACGCGCCTGGACGATCGCTACTTGCTGTGCTCCGACGGGCTGTCGGGTGTGGTGAGCGAGCAGACCCTGTGCCGGATCCTTACGTCGGTGAGCGATCCAAACGAGGCGACCTGGCGGCTCGTACAGCTCGCCATCGAGGGCGGCGGCCCGGACAACATCACCTGCATCGTTGCGGATGTCGTCGACGCTCGAGACAGCCGGGTTCCGCAGGCGTCGCAGCCGGCGTTCGTCGGCGCGGTGGCCGGGCATGTGCTCCGGTAGGCAAAGCACATTGCTTTTGATGCGCCACGCCAAGTCGGCGTGGCCCGACGTGCCAGATCACGACAGGCCGCTGGCGCGCCGTGGCAGACGAGCTGCGCCGCTGATGGGGCGCTGGCTGAAGGTGGCGGGGTACGTTCCGGATCTTGTGGTGTGCTCGTCTGCGCGCCGCGCGACCCAGACGTGGAAGCGGATGCAGCCCGCACTCGGATCCGTCCCATCGACCACGTTCACCGATCGGCTCTACGAGGCCACAACGGCGCAACTGCTGGACGTGGTCCGCAGCGCGCCCGCGACGGTTCGAGTGATGCTGGTCGTAGGCCATGATCCTGGGCTGCCCTCGCTGGCCTGCGCGCTGGCGGCGGCGACCCGGGAGATTGAGGCCCGCGAGGGAAACCCGGCCGTGCTGGCCGACGGCGACCGAATGCGCGCCAAGTTCCCCACCGCCGCCATCGCAGCATTTGAGGCCAGCAGCGGGTGGGCCGCGTTCGCTCCAGGGACCGCACGGCTGGCGTTCTTCGTCGCTCCCCGCGAACTCCGGGCCGCCGCGGCTGCAGGGGGTGAGTGACGCCTATGGCGCAGGTGAGCGAAGACGAGGTCCTGCTGCTCTGGCGGGCGCTGGTGGAGTTCCGCTCCGGCCGCCGTCCCGGCTGCGCCGCCACGGGCAAGCCGCCGCGCAGCAAGTGCCCGCTGTATGCGCAGTGCCCCCGCTGGGAGGGGCCGGAGGACTACTACGCGGTCATGGAAGAGCCCCTAGCGGAAACCGAGCGCCGGCGCGCCGCCTGGCCGTGCAGCAGGGTCGCCGCGCTGCTGTCCCCAGAGCTGCGACGCATCGGCTAGCCGGGTGAACTCCCGTGTACTGGTGTTTCCATTGCTACGCGGTCAACGACCATGCGACTGGGCCGTGCGATGCCTGCCGGCGGCCGGTCAACGCGCCACCCGGCCTCACGTACGTCGACGGGCTGATCTGGGCGCTTCACCATCCCGACGGGGACCGCGCCGTGCTCGCCGCGCAGACCCTCGGCCGACTGCGCGCGCGAGAAGCCGTCCCCGCGCTCCGCGCTGTAACCGCAGAGGACGGGGCGGACATCTACGTGCGCGGGGCGGCGCTCGTCAGCGTCATCGCCATATCGGGGCAGGGGCCGCTGCGGCCGTGGCTGGAAGAACTCGCCGACTCCGCCCCGTTCAATGTCCGGATGATCGCCCGACGGGCCCTGCGGTCGGCGGTCGGGTAGCGTTGTAAGCAGGCGGAGGGGCCCGCCGTCAACCGCTTCGCGCCAACGGTCCCTGTCAGGCGACAGGTGACCGCAAGGAGGCGTGTGGTGATGAGGCAGATTCTGGCCCTCAGCCGTGCCCGGAAGTCCTACGACGGCAAAGTGGTCCTCGATGACGTGACGCTCGGGATCTTGCCGGGAGCGAAGATCGGCGTGGTCGGGCCGAACGGGACCGGCAAGTCCACGTTCCTCAGGCTGGTCGCGGGGCTGGATCAGCCGTCCAACGGCGAGATCGTGTTCATGCCCGGCCGCACCAGGGGCATCCTGCAGCAGGAGCCATTCCTCGATGAGGGCAAGAGCGTGCTCGAGAACGTGGAAGACGGCGTCAAGGAAACCCGGGCGGTCCTGGAGCGCTTCAACGAGACGGCAGCGAAGCTGGCCGCCGAGTACTCCGATGATCTACTAGAGGAGATGGGTCGGCTCCAGGAGCAGCTTGACCACCTCCTGGCCTGGGACCTGGACAGCCGGATCGACCAGGCGATGAACGCGCTGCGCTGCCCTCCCCCGAACGCGGACGTGAGCGTCCTATCCGGCGGAGAGCGGCGCCGCGTCGCACTGTGCCGATTGCTGCTGTCCCAGCCTGACTTGCTCCTGCTGGACGAGCCCACCAACCATCTGGATGCCGAAAGCGTCGCTTGGCTCGAACAGCACCTGGCCCGCTATCCAGGGACAGTGGTGGCGGTCACCCACGACCGGTACTTCCTGGACAACGCGGCGAGCTGGATCCTCGAGCTCGACCGCGGGCGCGCGTATGTGTACGAAGGCAACTACACCACCTACTTGGAGACCAAGGCGGCCCGGCTGAAGGTCGACGGGCAGCGGGACGTCAAGCGCCGTCGACGCCTTGAGGAAGAGCTCGACTGGGTCCGATCCACGCCGCGTGCGCGGCAGGCCAAATGTCGCGCCCGGCTCGACCGGTACGAGCAGATGGCCGCCGAGGCCGGGACCCGCTTGAGGCTCGACTTCGATGAGATCCAGATCCCGCCTGGACCGCGGCTGGGCAGCCTCGTGGTCGAGGCGGATCACGTCGTCAAGGGGTTCGACGGCCGGCTGCTGATCGATGACCTGAGCTTCGCCCTTCCGCCAAACGGGATCGTCGGGGTGATCGGCCCGAACGGCGTCGGCAAGACCACGCTGCTGCAGATGATCGCCGGCGAAGTCATCCCGGACAGCGGGGCTATCCGGCGGGGCGAGACGGTGCGGATTTCTTACACCGACCAGCTGCGATCCGGCATCGCCCCTAGTCAGACGGTATGGGAGGCTGTCACCGGCGGCGAAGCGTACATTCACGCGGGGCGGACAGAGATCCCCAGCCGTGCCTACGCGGCGGCGTTCGGATTCAAGGGCGCCGACCAGCAGAAACAGGCCGGGCTGATGTCTGGCGGCGAGCGCGGGCGGATGAACCTGGCGCTGACCCTGCGGCAGGGCGGCAACCTGCTGCTGCTCGACGAGCCTGCGAACGACCTGGACACCGACACCCTCGCGTCGCTGGAGGACGCGCTAGGCGAGTTCCCCGGTTGCGCGATGATCACCACCCACGACCGATGGCTCCTCGACCGGGTCGCGACCCACATCCTGGCCTGGGAGGGAGGCGCCGCCTGGTTTTGGTTCGAGGGCAACTTTGCCTCCTACCAGGCGAACAAGACCGCTCGCCTAGGTGAGGAGGCCGCCCTCCCGCGCCGCGGCACCTACCGCAAGCTCACGCGCTTATCAACCGCGAAGGCACTGCTGCTCGCTGGCGGCGATCTATGCTGGTTGGTAAGCGGCGGTGGGGCTCGCCGCGCAGTCCCGGTACTGCTTACGCTCGGGTGCAGTGAACGCGGCAGCGTCCGCCAACGGTCCCTACCAGGCGAGCAACGCAGGTAGGGAGCAGAGCGACGATGAGCGTGGACGGCAAACTGGAGGCCGCGCTTGACCAGTTGGCGGCGCTGGGCACGGCTGAGGACCGGGAGCGGATCGCGTCGGTGCGGGACCGGCTGGACGCGGCCCGGCTTCGGGTGCTGGTCGCGGGCGAGGCCAAGCGCGGTAAGAGCACGCTGATCAACGCCTTGATCGGGCGGCCCGTACTGCCGGCCGGAGTGACGCCGCTGACCGCGGTCGCGACCACCGTGCGGTACGGCACCGACCCGCACGCGGAGGTGAGGTTCGCCGACGGGCACGAGGAGAAGCAGCCGATATCGGCGCTGACCGACCTGGTCACCGAGCGCGGGAACCCGGGCAACCGGCGGCGGATCGCGACCGTGACCGTCTACCTGGACGCACCGGTGCTGGCAGGCGGGGTGGAGCTGGTGGACACGCCCGGGACCGGATCGGTTTTCGCCTGGGACACGGCTGCGGCCCACGCGGCGCTGCCGACCATGGACGTCGCCGTGTTCGTGCTGACGGCCGACCCGCCGGTTTCGGCGGCCGAGCGAGACCTGTACGCCGAGGTCGTCGGATTGTCGGTGGCCACGTTCACGGTGCTGAACAAGTCCGATCAGCTTGATCAGGCGGAACTGGCAGAAACGATCGAGTTCACCACGGACGTGCTGGCAACGGCGCGTCCGGGGCGAGGCGGCGCCGACCGGGTCTACCCGCTGTCCGCGCGCGCCGCGCTGAGCGGAGGCGATCGCGGGTTCGAGGCGTTCGCGGCTGACTTCACCGCCTATCTGGCCAGTAGGCGGGTAGCGGACTTGCGGTCGTCGGCGGCCAGGCAGGGATGCCGGATCGCCCGCTCGCTGCTCGACGAGATCGCCTTGACCAGGCGAGCCGCGGAGCTCAGCACGGGGGGCGCGGCGGAGCAGGTTGCGCGGTTCGGCGAGCGGCTTGCCGAGACGGCCGTCCGCGGCCGGGACGCGGTGGCCGTGGTTCAGGCGGAGTCGGCCGGGCTGCTACGTGCGCTGAACGAGGCGGCCGCGTCGGCCCGCCCGCGACTTGCCCGAGACATCGGCCGGCAGATGGAGGAGCTGCTAAACGGCGATTTGCGCGCCGCCTCGCCGGCGGAGATCGAGCGAGTTGGCCGCGAGCGGCTGGTGCATATGACGGTCGCCGCAGCCGATGCCTGGCGCGCGGACCGGCAGATGATCATCGAGGAGGGGCTTGCCCGGACGGACATCCGCTTGACGGCAGGCCTGGCGGCCGCGCTCGACGTGCTGCGCGAGTCGGCCGCGGAGCTGCTCGACCTGGATCTGGCGGTCCCCGGGCCTGGCGAACGGCTGGCCGAGGACCGCCGTTTCTTCTACCCGACTGGGGACGACGTCGGCCCGACCGAGCTGTTGGCGGGAGCTCTGCGGCGCTGGCTCCCCGGCGAACGGGGGCGCCGGAGCGCCCGCGAACATTTGCGTCGTGAGGCCGGTCGGCTGACCGAGAGCCAGCTGGGCCGGGCCAGGGCCGACTTGCAGTACCGGCTGTCGGAGGCAGCCCGTGCGCTTGCGCGCTCGATTGAGCGTCGGTACGTCGACGCCACCGGGCGGATGCAGGCCGCGCTTGGTGCAGCCGAGGAGCTGCGGGCCGCCTCGGCCGGGGAGGCGGCAGAAAGGGAGCGCGAGCTGTCCGAACGGGCCGCGACCGTCGGTCGCGCGCTTGCCCTGCTCGAAGACGCAGGCAGTACGACCTGCACCGCATCGTAGACCACGCTCGCGCAGACATTGGCATCCTCGTACAGGTCGGGCCGCAGCGGGCGGCTCTGAGCCCGTCCGCGGCGCATGGCTACCGCTAACGAAGGGCAAAGACCCGAACGGCAGAACCGTTCTTCCAAAGGTGGACTCGATGATGTCCCCGGCCGCGTAGTACCCGGCAAGCCCGGCGAAGACCACGACCACACAGCCGCCTGCGTGCGTCACGTTGGCGTTGCTGGGTCGGTCGCCCCGGTCCGCCATCGGCGGAGAAAGGGTGTCCTGCCGCCCGGAGGCCGCAGCGGGATGCCTGCACGCCGCATGAAGCCGCGGACGGTCCCGGCCGCCTGCCCGGTGAGGAGCTCGATGTGGTTCAACCCCGCCCCGCCTCCCCAGTACAGGTCCTTGACCAGTGACGTCGTCATAGGTATCGGGCGGGGGAACCGGTCGGAGAGGGATCCGCCCGCGGGGACTTGCGGGATGTTGTGCAGGGTCATGACGGCGGTAATCAGCGGGTCGGCGTAAAGCGCCGCCACCAGCTCGATCTCCTCAGGGCCGGGCAGCGGAACGGCTCCGCCGGCTCGGACCGGGACGCCGAGGGCGTGGGCGTCGCGCAGCACGGTGTTGCCCGAGATACCCAGCTGACGGCCTACCTCGGCGGCCGTCAGGCCGAGTTCGCTATAGAGAGCCTGCAGCACCTGTGGCTGCACGGTCTGGCGGTCTTCGCGGTTGCAGCGGCCCCGGGTCCGGGGGGTGATGCCGTATCGGCGGAGGCGATCGCGCACTGTCCGTTCGGGCATGCCGATGAGAGCCGCTACCTGGCGCGAGCTGAGCCTCCCGTCCTCGTAGAGCTCACGCAGCAGCCGGGGCAGATCGGGCGCGTCGCCGGTGCGGCGGAGCGGCCGGAGCCGGCCGGCGCCGCGTGGGCGCACCGGGACCGCAGCCCTCTTGAGCGTCCGGGTCACGCGCTGACGGTCCAGCCCGGTAAGGGCGGCGATCTGGTACGTCGATCGCTCCTGGCACACGTAGAGATGCCTCAGCCACTCTGGGTCCCCGGCGGGCTGGAAATCTTCTGATGGGCCCGATGCTGTCTCCGAGGCGCAGAAAGGGCACTCAGAAGACGTGGCTTTTTCCGGGGTGCCCTGACGGCATGCATCGTCGCTGGGCGCAGGCAAACGGCCTCCTGTCCATCGAGACAGGGACCGTTGGCGCCCGCTGCGCGGTTGACGGCGAGCCCCTCCGCCGTGCTTGCGTTAAGCATAATTGAGCGGCGCTGTATGGCAAAGCCCACAGTGCTTGGCAGTTGTCGCCGGTCACCGGGCGTGATGCAATGGTATTAGCGATGGGGCTCGCCGTGACCGCGGGAATTCCGCTGATGGCCTCTACCCGACTTGACGAAGGTGGAGGCGCCGCATGGGGCGACCATCGGCTGAAGACTGGGAGCACGTCGTCGACCGGGACCTGCTCCCTCTGATGGGCATCGGAATTTCGTCGCGGCCGCTGCCAGCGCAATGGCCCATCGATCCCGAATTGTTGCCGGACCAGGCGTACGAAGACCTTTCCGAGGTCGTCGGCCGCCTTGGAATGGCGGACATCGTGGCCGTCCCGCCGGCTGCCCGGATGGTTGACAGACTGCGGTACCGCAGCCTTTACGCCCCGCTGCAGGTCGCGGCGGTCGGTCATCGGGCGGTCGCGTTGTGGGTGCGGGCGCTGCCCGCCCCGGGCGTGCGCGTCCAGGTGCCGGTCGGTGGGATCGCAGCTATCGAGACCCTGGCTGAAGGGCCGCAGCGGCTGCTGACCGTAACCGGCAAAGGCTCGAGGCTCGCGGTGCGCTATAGCCGTAACGGCGATGCAGGCGTGAACGAATGGATTCGCCGCGTCCGCATGCGCGCCGCTGAAGATCGGTCGCGAGTTCCGGCCGTTCCTCCCGCTCGGTACGGGAAGGGCCTTGAGGAGTTCTTGCTTGGTGAGGCAGACGGAGGAGCCATCGTCAGATGGCGCTCGGGACTCGGCTTCAGTCGATGCACACTGGCCCTCACCTCACGCGAACTGGTCGTTGCACGTTCATGGCCGGCTCTCGGCTGCCCGTGGCCCAGGGTCAGGCGGACTCTCTACGTGCCTCGGCAGTCCATCGAGGGCGTTCAATCGCAGTTCAGGTCGCTGTGCGTGAATTCGGCGGACACCCAGGTCTGGATCGGGCTGGGGTCAAGCAGAATCTCTTCGGCCGCCTCGGCCTGGCTTCGGCAACTACTGGGCCAGCCCGATCGTCATGACGACGATGCCCGGCCTCTTCAAGCGGGCTAGCGGAGCCTCTATCGTGAAGAGCCGGCGCAGTAACCTATGCGATTCCCAACGGTAGGAATTCCAAAGCGATTATTCCCAACGGACCCGCCCGGCTCTCGTATCGCAGCACTTAGACGGCGTACTCGATATCGGTCACTCGGGCGCAGTTCCCAGTGCTGGCGTGCGCGCGGCGCAATGGGCGAGAAGTCCAGTCAGCCCATGCCGTAGCGCAGTTCGGAGGTCGCGGCGATCTCGAGGAGCCGGTTGTACTTCGCGGTGCGCTCGCCGCGAGCCGGGGCACCGGACTTCAGGTGGCCGCAGCCCGTGCCGACGGCCAGGTCGGCGATGAAGCTGTCCTCGGTCTCGCCGGAGCGGTGCGAGACGAACTGCCGGTATCCGGCGTTCCGGCAGACGGCCATCGCCGTGAGCGTCTCGGTCACGGTTCCGATCTGGTTCAGCTTGATGAGCGAGGCGTTGGCGATGCCGCGTTCGATGGCGCTCGCGATGATGGCGGGGTTGGTGCAGAAGATGTCGTCGCCGACGAGTTCGATGGAGCCGCCGAGGCGCCGGGTGAGGGCGATCCAGCCGTCGTCGTCGTCTTCGCCGAGCCCGTCCTCGATCAGGTGCACGGGAAACTGGCGGGCGATCGCCGTGAGCCGGTCGATCAGCTGGGCGCTGTCGAGCAGCTCCCCGGCGACTCGGTAGCGCCCGTCGGGCTGGCGGAACTCCGAGGCGGCCGGGTCCAGGGCGATCGACACCCCGTCCGGACCAGCCTGGTACCCGGCGTCCGCGATGGCCTGGACCAGCAGCCGGAGGACCTCTTCCGGCTCGCTGAGTTCCGGCGCGAAGCCCCCCTCGTCGCCCAGCCCGGTGGACAGCTTCCTGTTGGTTAGCTCACGGCGGAGGGCGGCGTAGACGGCGGCGCCCGCTTGGACGGCCTCAGCCAT
>Ga0335075_10010238_pt1 | contig 14250 bp, 8 predicted proteins | sample Lox_Sample_24_FD_206723 | JGI IMG/M metagenome (GOLD analysis project Ga0335075, IMG submission 206723) | Soil microbial communities from Loxahatchee National Wildlife Refuge, Florida, United States - Lox_Sample_2.4 | ecosystem: Environmental > Terrestrial > Soil > Wetlands | place: USA: Florida...
ACCGTGGCGATCGCCCGGCGCCTCCCGCGATGCCCCTGCTGCGCTCAGCCCTTCACACCCGAACCCAGATTTGTGACGCAGTAGTACTAGGCCAGCGCGGTTGGCCTTCAGGAAAAGCGCGTCAATCTCCGGCCGGGCCTGGCGCGGACGGGGCGGTCCCGAACACGCCGAACGACAACCTGCCGACCAGCCGCCCGAGATCCTCGGCCGCCAGCGCCGCGGTCCGCGCAACCCATCCGTGCTCAGCCGGCGGCGAGGCCGCCTTGCCGGCCGGCGCGCTCCGATCGGCGATGGCGCCGACGCTATCGGGCGCGCCTGCGGCGGTCGCGGCGAGATCGGGGATCGGCATTGGCGGCAGGGGCGCGGTGAGCTCGGCCGCTCGCGCGAGCAGCTCGCCATCGTCATCGATCGGCGCCGATAGCCCCTCGGCCAGCGCGAGCGCGCCGGTCGGCGTGCGATCGACGCCGGCGGTAATGACCTTCGGCAGCGCGCTATCCTGCGGGACCGCCGCAAATCCCTTGTTGGCCGGCGGCGCAAAAGCGCTCTCGCCCTGGCCGGTCGTCGAGGTGAGGATCAGGTCCGCCGGACGAATCGGAGGCAACGGCGTATCGGCGGGCGCGAGCGCGGCGAAATCGGCCGGCCGGCGCGGCGGCAGCGGCGCGACGAACTTGGGCCCGGCGCCGTCCGCCGAAGCGTCGGCGGCGACTTCGGGCTGCTCTTGCGCCACCGCCTGCGGTTTGGCCGGCGGCTGCGGGGCAGGGGCCGGCGCGGCGGCGCTGGCGTAAGCCGGACCGGTCGGCAGATTGCGCTTGGCCCTGGCGACCGCTTCCGGCCCGGAGTCGGGGGCCTCAGGCTTGGCTGCGGGCGCCGGCTCGACCGGTCCGGCGTAGCCGGGGCCGCTCGGCAGATTGCGCTTGGCCCTCTCGACCGCTTCCGGCCCCGCGTCGGCCACCTCGATCTGCGGCTGCGCGCGGCCGCCGCGCGCGTTGCCGGTCGCAGCCGTGGCGGTCGTCGCTTCCCCGCCGCCTCTCTCCTCGGCGTCGTCGGCGCCGCCGGCGCCGAACAGCCAGGAGAAGAACCCGCCGACGCCGCCGGCGCTCGCCACTTGCACTTTCTCGCCGCGCTCCTCGATCTCGGCCCGGGCCAGCTCGAAGCCAGGCATCGGCTTCCCGTCGGTAGGGATGAACACCGTCTTTCCGTCCGGGAACAACCGGGTCAGCGCCGCCCGGCTCATCCGCGGCCAGTAACGCACGTCGCCGCTGTCGATATGCACCCAGGGCGTCATTCCGGTCGGATAGAATCCGACCCCGCCCGCTTGCATCCGCATGGCGATGTCGCGGATGCGGGCGGTGCTGACGTCGAGGAAATGCGCGTCGATCGCCTTGCCCAGCATGTGCTCCGAATGCTGGGCGACCAGGCTCGAGCGGCGGCGCAGCATCGCATTGGTTTGCGGCGAGCGATAGCCGGAGAGCACGTCGATCGGCTGTGTCGAGCCTGACTCGCGGTAGACCTCCCAAAGGATGTCGAACAGACGCGGGTCCATTTTCGTCTCTTCGTTGAGCCGCCAGTCGCGGCAGAACCAGTTCAGCTTGTCGAGCACCGCCTGGTCGTAGACGCCGTTGACCATATAGGTGAACGAGCCGGATTCGTGGGTGTGCTGGCTGGAGAGAACGATGGTGCGCGTGTCGCCGTTGGCGACCGCCGATTCGGTCGAGTTGGGAACGAGGCAAACGACGATGAACCCCGCCGCTGTCATGAGTTGCGCCGCCGTCCCGCCGCGGCCGGCGCAAGCGCTCACCTTTAAACCCGCCAATAACCCATCCTTCCCCAATACGTCGCGACCGGCCGTCACGCCGGCGGACCCGCGCCTATCCCTGTCGCACGCTTACGCTTTTGCCGGCCTCTCTCCCGCCGACCTACGCGACTTCTCCGAGCGCCCGTCTCCCTGGCGCTCCTTTGTTCGCATTGTGACGCTTGCGTCACAGTTAAGGCAAAAAGCGATCTAATTGGGCTATAGCCCTATATCGACCTCCTTTCAATCTTGACTTGCCCGGGCGAGTATGCCTTCGACCTTGCGGGTGAGCCCATAGACATCCGGCCGCTGCTTGAGTTCGCCGAATTCGTCAAAGAATTCAGTGAAGTACTCGATATGGACAGGGATGGGCCGGGGCAGGAAAACGGTCCGTTGCTTGTCCCCGAAGGCGGCCTCGATCCGCTCGGCCGTCCACCCGCCCGATTCGCCGCTCAACACCAGTTCGGCCAGGCTCACCGGGTCTTCGACCCGGATGCAGCCGTGGCTGAAGGCGCGGGTTTCTTCGTCGAACAGCTCGCGCGCCGGCGTGTCGTGCAGATAGATCGCATGATCGTTCGGAAACATGAACGCGATTCGCCCGAGCGCATTGTCGTCGCCGGGCAATTGCCGGACCGTGAGCCGTCCGCCGACAGTCTTCACCTCATAGCCATGCCGGCTTAAGGAGCGGAGCTTCGACATCATTTCCTTCCTGATGATCGAATCGGGCACGAGCCAGGTCGGATTGATAAGCACGTAGCGCATGACGCTGGAGAAGATCGGCGTCGGCGTCTGCGGCTTGCCGACGATGACGCGCGACCGGAAGATGACCCTGTCGCCTTCAAGCGCCGAAACCGAGAAGTCCGGAATATTGACCTCGATCCGCTCTTCCCCCATGTCGCGCGGCTCCCAGCGCCACATTTCCATGTTCGCAACGATCGCCGCGCGCTCGCGCCAGTGCGAGCCGAAGGCGAACGCGGCGCTGATCGAGGCGGTGCGAATGCGCTCGCCCACCAGCTCGCGGCGGCCGGCGGCGACCGGCGCCGCGTCGTCGAGGCGCTCAAGTTCCTCGCGCAGCTCGCGATAGCCCCTCTGCGGCGGGTTGAAATCGGCCAGGCGCTCCGCGGGGTCCGCCGCCGCCGTTTCCGCGAGCGCCGCGCCGGGATCGGCGCGGTTCGGCGCGGGGAAAACGAACGGCCACAGCCGGGAGGGCGGCACGCGCGACCCTGTCGCCTGCTCGGCATAAGCCACGACCGCGGCGGCGATCGTTGTTTCCGCTTCGGCGATCGCGTCCGGGTCGAGGCCGGGCTCAAGGTCGCGCGGCAGAGCGAAGGCCGAGAGGTCGAGGCCGTCGTCGCGCGCGCGCTCGAGTTGCGAGAGGACAGCTTGCCCCTTCTCGGTCAGGCCGTCTTGGCCGACCCATACCGGCGCATAGAAGCGCGCGGCGTAGAAAGCGGCGATGTCTCGGCGCGCGGCCAGCCAGTCGCCGCTCCCCAGCGGATTGCGTCGATCCTCGCGCTCAACAAGCCGCTGCAAAGCCGCCTGGAGCGCGCCCTGCATCGGCGAGAGCGCCGGCCCGGCGGCGGGGTCGTAGACGACCGGCGGCGGAGCCGGCTCTTGCGCGGTGGGCGCTTGCGCAGGCGGCGGCGCAGCCGCGTCAGCAGAGGAGGGGCCGGCCGACGGCGAGGAATCGGCCCAAGCAAGACTGGCCCAAGCAAGACTGGCCCAAGCAAGACTTGCGGCGAGCGCGGCCGCCACGGCCGCGCCTAGCGGCAGGAGCTTGCGCCGCTTTCCGCGCCCGGATGCGTTCATCCTCCGCGGACCTCATTCTGAGGAGTCGCGCGAAAGCGCGGCGTCTCGAAGAATGATCCAGTTGTGGCGCCGTTCGCGCACGCTGGAGCGTCCCTTCGACAAGCTCGGGGCAGGCTCTTCGAGACGCGTCGCCTACGGCGCCGCTCCTCAGGACGAGGTTTAGCGAAAATCTTTCCCATCGATGTCCGCCGCCGGCGCTTCGCCTGCATTATGCCGCGGCGTCGCCCAGCATGTCATCGGCGAGTCCGATGTCTTTCATCTTGCGGTACAGCGTGGAGCGCCCGATGCCGAGCTTGCGCGCCATCTGCGACATTTGTCCGCGATAGTGCGAGAGCGCGAAGCGAATGACCTCGGTCTCGATCTCCTCCAGCATGCGCACATCGCCGCTGTCGTTGATGAGCCGCATCGAATGGGGATCGCGGCGCTCATGAGCGACGAGGGGGAAACCGACCGAAGCGGCGGGATCGGCGGCGACCGGCGGGGGCGCAGCGGGAATGCGAATGTCGTAGCCCTCGACCTGGGCCGCGATCTGCGGAAACTCGGCGACCGTCAGTTCGTCGCCGTCGGCCAGCACCACCGCGCGAAACACCGCGTTCTCGAGCTGGCGCACGTTGCCCGGCCAGTCATAAGTCGTGAGCAGCGCCAGCGCGCCGTTGGCGACGCCCCGGATGCGCTTGCCCTCTTCGACGCAGAAGCGGGCGAGAAAGCGCATGGCGAGATCGGGCACGTCGCAAAGCCGGGCCCGCAATGGCGGAATCGAGATCGGGAACACGTTGAGGCGATAGAACAGATCCTCCCGGAAGCGGCCGGCCTTGACCAGTTCGATCAGGTTCTTGTTGGTCGCCGACACGAGGCGGAAATCCACCTTGACCGGACGGCGCGCGCCGACCGGATCGATCTCGCCCTCCTGCAAAGCGCGCAGGAGTTTGACCTGCGCCTCGGGCGGCAGCTCGCCGATCTCGTCGAGGAAGAGCGTGCCGCCGTTCGCCTCGGCGAACTTGCCGACGTGCTTGTCGAGAGCGCCGGTGAACGAGCCCTTTTCGTGCCCGAACAGAATGGATTCGACCAGGGTCTCGGGCAAGGCGCCGCAATTGACGATCACGAACGGCTTGCCGCGCCGCTCGGAGCCGCCCTGGATCGCGCGCGCCATCAATTCCTTGCCGACGCCGGATTCGCCTTCGATCAGCACGGGTATGTTCGACTTGGCGGCGCGCTCGGCGAGCCGGACGGTGCGCGCCATCGATTCGGCGCGGGTCACGATGTCGCGGAAACTGAGTTCCCCGGCGTTGCGGCGCGTCGCGCGCCTGAGTTCGTCCTCGAGCGCATCGACTCGCAGCGCATTGCGGATCGACACTTGCAGCCGCTCCGCGCCGACCGGCTTGACCACGAAGTCCGTCGCGCCCGCGCGCATGGCGGAGATGACAACCTCGATCGAGCCATGCGCCGTCTGGACGATCGCCGGGACCGCGATCTCGCGCTGGCGCATCCGCGACAGCACCCCCATGCCGTCGAGATCGGGCATCACCAGATCGAGGATCAGGAGATTGACCGGCGGCTTGTCGCGCGCTTCGAGGCGCGCCAGCGCCGCTTCGCCCGATTCCACGCTTTCGGCGTCATAGCCAAATCGTCTCGCCATCGCCTCGAGCAGGCGCCGCTGAATGGGATCGTCATCGGCAATCAGAATGAGAGCGGTCATCGTCGTCCAAAGCGGCCCACGAGCGCCGCGCAACGCCCGACATTGTGGCGCCAGGGTAAATGCGATGTTAACGCCGTCCCGTTACGATGCGCTCTCTCCTCAAAAGCGCCGCTTTATCGGCGCCAAAACACTTGGAGCGTTAGCGGGAGCTTAGCAAAGAGGGGTTGAGTCGATGAAGGTCCATTCCCTCGACGCGGCTTTATCGCGCTCGCCCGCGACGGCGGATTTGGGCGCGCTGCCGGAGTGGCGGCTCGCGGACTTGTATCAGGGCATGGACTCGCGCCAGTTCGCCGCCGATTTCGAGCGCGCGGAGCGGGAAGCCAGGCGCTTCGCCGAGACCTATCGCGGCAAACTTGCGGCGCTGGCTGGCCGGCCGGACGCGGGCGAGACGCTGGCTGTGGCCGTCAAGACCTACGAGTCGCTACAGGATTTGACCGGGCGCATCATGGCCTATGCGTCGCTGCTCTACGCCTCCGACACCAGCGATGCGCGAATCGCGAAATTCCACGCCGACGCGCAGGAGCGCGTGACCGCTCTGGCCGGCGACCTCCTGTTCTTCGAGCTCGAGCTCAATCGCCTCGACGACGCCAAGCTCGAGGCCGCGATGGCGGCGCCGGCGCTTGGCCATTACCGCCCCTGGCTCGAGGACATCCGCAAGGAGAAGCCGCATCAGCTCGCTGACGATCTCGAACGGCTGTTCCTGGACAAGTCGGTCAGCGCCGCCGCGGCGTGGAACCGGTTGTTCGACGACACGATCGCGGCGCTGAGGTTCGACTTCGAGGGCGAGAGCCTGACGCTCGAGCCGCTGCTCGGCAAGCTCATGGATCCGGACGAGAAGAAAAGGGAAACGGCGGCCAACGCGCTGGCCAAGACGCTCGGCGCGAATCTGCGTCTGTTCGCCCTCATCATGAGCACGCTCGCCAAGGACAAGGAGACCTCCGACCGCTGGCGCAAGTTCAAGGACGTCGCCGATTCGCGCCATCTCGCCAACCGGGTCGAGCCCGAGGTGGTCGAGGCGCTGGTCGAGGCGGTGACGGACGCCTATCCGCGCCTCTCGCATCGCTATTATGCGCTCAAGGCCCGCTGGTTCGGCAAGCCGCGGCTCGATCACTGGGACCGCAACGCGCCGCTGCCGAACGCGCCGCGCCGCGTCTACAAATGGGAGGCCGCGCGCGACATGGTGCTCGGCGCCTATCGCGCCTTTTCGCCGCGCATGGCCGATATCGCCCGGCGCTTCTTCGACGAAGGCTGGATCGACGCGCCGGTCAGGCCCGGCAAGGCGCCCGGCGCCTTCTCGCACCCGACGACGCCGTCCGCTCATCCCTACATTCTCGTCAATTTCCTCGGCAAGCCGCGCGACGTGACGACACTCGCGCACGAACTCGGCCACGGCGTCCATCAGGTGCTGGCCGGCGTCAACGGCGCGCTCATGGCGCCGACGCCGCTCACGCTCGCCGAAACGGCCTCGGTGTTTGGCGAAATGCTGACCTTCCGCTCGATGCTGGCCGCGAACGCCGATCCCGCCGAGCGCAAGGCGATGCTCGCTGCCAAGGTCGAGGACATGCTCAACACCGTGGTGCGCCAGATCGCGTTCTACAAGTTCGAGCGGCTCGTCCATCTCGAGCGCCGCAAGGGCGAAGTGACGGTGGATCGGATCAACGAGGCGTGGATGAGAACCCAGGCCGAGAGCCTCGGCCCGTCCGTTGCTCTCAGGCCCGGCTATGAGGCGTATTGGGCCTATATCGGGCATTTCATCCATTCGCCGTTCTATGTCTACGCCTATGCGTTCGGCGATTGCCTGGTGAATTCACTCTACGGTGTCTACGAGCGCTCGAGCGAGGGCTTCGCCGAGCGTTATCTCATGATGCTCTCGGCCGGCGGCTCGAAGTCCTATTCCGAGCTGCTCGCCCCGTTCGGCCTCGACGCGAAAGACCCCGGCTTCTGGAAGATCGGGCTTGCGGTGATTGAGCGCATGATCGTCGAGCTCGAGGCGATGGGGTAAGGGCGCTGCCGCGCTCGGCGAGCATCGCACAACCCGGTCGCGACGCGTCAATGGGATGAGCCGGCGCTCGGGCCCTGATCGGGCGCGTTCGCGCACCTACATCAACGAAATCAGCTTCCAGCCGCCCCAGACCACAAGGGTTACGACCATCAGGACAAAGAGGCTGAAGGTGATGAGCTCGCGGCCCGGATAGAGAGTCGGCGGAAAGTCAAAATCACCCTCGGAGAATGCGGGAACGTCGGAGTCATCGTCGAGTTCGCGCGCCGTTCCGGCGGGAGATTGCGGTTGCGGCGCTGCTTCACGGCGCAACGCACGTGCGTCCGCGTGGGCCATGGCTTGATCTCCAAAGAACCCGGGCCAAAACGCACGAGACGCGGCCGGGTTCCCTACCCTCGGCAAAAATTCCGCCAAATGGCCGTCGCCGGTCCTCTTTGTCACAGTATTCCCCGGCCTTTGTTAGACATTATTGACAATAAACCACAGAAGGATCCCGCGCCAACTGACACATATGTTGAGGAGTCGGGTTTGGACAACGCGACGGGGACAACAAGCGCCAGAGGTCCACAATCCCAAATAAAAAGGGCGGCTTGAAGGCCGCCCTGGAAGTCGCCAGAGTAAACTCTGCGTTAGATTCCGCTTTATCACCCAGGCGGCTCGTCTAACAATTCTCGTAAACATCCTTGGCGATTTCGATGGATTGTTCGACAATCCGCATGGCGGTCACGCTCATTTCTTCCCTAGCGTCAGCCGGACATGGTCGGCGTCGCGATTGACGCCGCATTGTAACCCGGCAACCCCTGGCCGAGCTTAGGCCTCCGAGGCCTCGACGGCGACAAGGACGGTCACCATATCGAGTTTTTTCCCGGCGTCCGAACTGGCGCGGTCGATGCATGGCGCTTTCGGCGGCCTTGTTCTAGAACGCAGCCGGCAGCCCTCCATCTCAGGCGAACCTTGCTCATGAGCGGCGTCAACGACATTCGATCGAGCTTCCTGGAGTTCTTCGCCAAGGCCGGACACGCGGTCGTTCCGTCGAGCTCGCTCGTGCCGCGCAACGATCCCACGCTCATGTTCACCAACGCCGGGATGGTACAGTTCAAGAACGTCTTCACCGGCGTCGAGAAGCGCCCTTACATCCGCGCCGCGACGGCGCAGAAATGCGTGCGCGCGGGCGGCAAGCACAACGACCTCGACAACGTCGGCTATACCGCGCGCCACCACACGTTCTTCGAAATGCTCGGCAACTTTTCGTTCGGCGACTATTTCAAGGACTATGCGATTGAATACGCATGGGGATTGCTGACGCGCGACTTCGGCTTGCCCGCGGACAAGCTCACCGTCACCGTCTATTACGACGACGACGACGCGTTCAATCTCTGGAAGAAGATATCAGGCCTTCCTGAGGAGCGGATCATCCGCATCGCGACCAGCGACAATTTCTGGGCGATGGGCGACACCGGCCCGTGCGGCCCGTGCTCGGAGATTTTCTACGATCATGGGCCCCACATCCCCGGCGGCCCGCCCGGCTCGCCGGACGCCGACGGCGACCGCTTCATCGAGATCTGGAACCTCGTGTTCATGCAGTTCGAGACGCTGCCGGGCGGCCAGCGGGTCGACCTGCCGCGCCCGTCGATCGACACCGGCATGGGGCTTGAGCGCATCGCCGCGGTTCTCCAGGGCGTGCACGACAATTACGACATCGACCTCTTCCGCGCCCTCATTCGCGCCAGCGCTGATCTGACCGGCGTCGATCCCGATGGGCCCCAGCGCGCCTCGCACCGGGTGATCGCCGACCATCTGCGCGCTTCCGCCTTCCTGGTCGCCGACGGCGTGCTGCCGTCGAACGAGGGCCGCGGCTATGTGCTTCGCCGCATCATGCGCCGCGCCATGCGCCATGCACAGATCCTTGGCGCGCGCGACCCCTTGATGTGGCGCCTCGTTCCGGCGCTGACCCGCGAGATGGGCCAGGCCTATCCGGAGCTGATCCGCGCCGAGGCGCTGATCTCCGAAACGCTGAAGCTCGAGGAGACGCGCTTCCGCTCGACGCTGGCCCGGGGCTTGTCCATTCTCGAGGACGAGACGCGGTCGCTCAAAGAGGGCGGCGTGCTGAGCGGCGAGACGGCGTTCCGGCTCTATGACACCTACGGTTTCCCGCTCGATCTGACGCAGGACGCTTTGCGCGCGCGGGGGCTTTCGGTCGACGTCGAGGGCTTCAACGCCGCCATGGAGCGCCAGCGCGCCGAGGCGCGCCGCGCCTGGGCGGGCTCCGGCGAAGCGGCGACGGAAACGGTCTGGTACGCTTTACGCGAGCGCGTCGGCGCGACCGATTTCCTCGGCTACGAGACCGAGAAAGCCGAGGGCGTCATTCGCGCGATTGTCAAGGACGGCGTCGAGGTCGAAACGCTCGACCCTGGCGAGCGCGGTTCGCTCATCCTCAATCAGACGCCGTTCTATGGCGAAGCCGGCGGTCAGGTCGGCGACGTCGGCGAGATCACCGCGCCCGGATTCCGCGCCGAAGTGACCGACACGCGTAAGAAGCTCGGCGACCTCATTCTCCACGACGTGACGATCGTCGAGGGCGACGCGCGCCCCGGCATGGCGGTGGAGCTTACGGTCGACCACGAAGCCCGCACGGCGACGCGAGCCAACCATTCGGCGACCCATATCCTGCATGAGGCGCTGCGCATGGTGCTCGGCGATCACGTGGCGCAGAAGGGCTCGCTGGTCTCGCCCGAGCGGCTCAGGTTCGATTTCGCCCATCCGAAGCCGATCAGCCGCGCGGAAATGGAGAGGATCGAGGACATCGCCAATCGCGTGGTGTTGGAGAACGCCGAGGTGACCACGCGGCTCATGGGCCTCGACGATGCGCGCGCGCTCGGCGCCCGGGCTCTGTTCGGCGAGAAATACGGCGACGAAGTGCGCGTCGTCAGCATGGGCGAGATCGAGGACGAAGCCGACGACGAGCGCACCTATTCGATCGAGCTTTGCGGCGGCACGCATGTCAAGCGCACCGGCGACATCGGCCTCATCACGGTGGTTGGCGAAAGCGCGGTCGCGGCGGGCGTTCGCCGTATCGAGGCCAAGACGCGCGACGAGGCGCGCAAGCGCCTCGAAGCGGACGCGCACGCCTATGCCGATCTTGCCGCGCTGATGCGCGCGCCGCCGGGCGAGGCGGCCGGGCGGCTGGAAGCCTTGATCGACGACAAACGCAAGCTCGAACGCGAGCTTGCCGAGGCGAGGCGAAAGCTCGCGATGGGCGGCGGCGCGGCGGCGGCAAATGACGCCGTGCGCGAGGTCGCCGGGATCAAATTCTATTCGCGCGCGGTCAGCGGCGTCGACATGAAGGACCTGAAGTCGCTTGCCGACGAAGCCAAGCAGAATGTCGGCTCCGGCGTCGCAGCGATCGCCGCGGCGAGCGAGGACGGCAAGGCGAGCATCGTGGTCGCGGTCACGCCCGATCTCTTAAGCCGCTTCAATGCGGTCGAGCTCGTTCGGCTCGGCTCGGCGGCGCTCGGCGGCAAGGGCGGCGGCGGGCGCCCGGACATGGCGCAAGCCGGCGGCCCCAACGGCGCGAAGACGCGCGAGGCGCTGGCCGCGGTCGAGGAGGGCCTGAGGCGAGCGGCGGGGGCGTGAACGGGGTCATCCCCTCATGCCTCAAGCAAGCTCGCGTAGCGAGCTTGTCGAAGGATGGTCCAGAAGGCGCCGGCTTATCGGCGGGTCCTGGAGCGTCCTTCGAGACGCCGCGCTTCGCGCGGCCCTCATGACGAGGTCGAGGTGTGGTCGCTCACCGCGGCGCGAATCCAGTCGAGGCGCGGCGCCGGAATGAGGCCGTAATTGTAGAAGTTGAGTGCATTCGCTCCCGCCTCGACGCAGGCGTTGACGCGAGCCGTCAAGCCCTCGGCGCCGCCGACCTCGCCATTGAACAGGCGAAAGCCGGTGCCCAGGAACTTGTCCGCGCCCAGCGCCGCGCGGCCTTGCTTGATGACGGCTGCGCCCTCTTCGGCCCCAAGCCCATAGACGCAGAGGATGGCGCCGTCGCAGATCTTGCCGATCGCGCTGAGATCGCAGCCGCCGAGCGATCCTTCATCGATCAGCACGACGCGGCTCGATGCGTGCGCGCGCGCCTTGATCTCGGCGATGAGGCTGGTCACCGGTTCGGTGCGCCAGAGGAGATAGTCGTAGACCGCGGCGAACGGCCGGAACGTCTCGACGCCGCTCGCCGGAAAATCGGGGAAGCGCGCCTTCGGCGCTCCTCGCTCGCAGGCCTCCACGATCCATTGCGCGACAATGCGGCGCGCGGCTTCGCCGTCGACGCCTGCTTTTTTTGCGCGCGCGAGGCACGAGTCGCAGAAGCAGAGCGACAATGCGAACTCGTCCTCCGCAGTCAGGCCGACGCCATCCTTGTCGTGATGATAGCCATGAGCGAATCCCATGAAGGACGGGCTCTCGAGCTCGACAATGTCGGGCTCGTAAGCATGGGTCAGATCCTCGACGAGCGCGCAGATATAGGCGCGGGCGTCCGGGTTCGATGGGCAGAGATTGTAGTAGTTCGGGTCGCCGAACGCATTGCGCGTGACCGCGCCCGGATGGAGCATGCCGAGGCGGGTGTTATGCAGGCAGACTGTCCAGCAGCAGACTTTCAGTCCGCCCGCGTCGCGCCTGCGCACGAGCTCGCGAAGGACGTCCCCGCCGTTGAGAATGACCTCGGCGACCTTGGGCTGGATCGCAAGCCCCTCCCAGCGCGCCGGCGTCGGGTGAAAATAGATCGTGCCGTCCTCGGGAAAGTAGACCTTTCGCTTCGGGCTGCGCGGCTGAAGAAAGCGGCCGGCGTGGTAGGAGCTCGCGAGACTGATCGCGTTGAGGCCGGCGCGGTCGCTGAGCTCGCCGAGCGCCGCATCGTAGCCGAGGTCGAGAATGTCCCAGGCGTATGTCCACATCGACCGATGCATTCTCTTCCCTTTCGCATGGGGCTTGCCGCCAGCGAAGCTGAGCGCGCGAGCGGATGTCAAGCCGCCGTGGTCAGAGCGCGTCGATTCGATAGACGCGCCGCGCATTGTCATGGAAAAGCGCGGACTGCTCGGCGTCGGAGAAATCGCGGACGATCGCCTTGAAGCCGTCGAAGATCGCATCGAAGCTCGTCCACAAGCGCCCGACCGGAAAGTCGCTGCCGAACATCGACCGGTCGACGCCGAAGCAGTCGATGCAATGCAGCGCGACCTCGCGCAGGCTCTCGGGCGTCGGGTGCGGATCGTAGGCGGTCAGCGCCGAAATCTTGATCATGACGTTGGGCGCCGAGCCGAGCAGCTTCAGGCCCTGCCGCCATCGCGCCATGCCGTCGCGGTCGCGATCGATCGGACTGCCGCAGTGGTTGACGATGAAGGTCTGGTCCGGGAAATCGCGCGCGAGCCGCGCGACCTCCTCGGCCTGGTAGGGATAAAGCATGAGTTCGAGGAGCTGGTCGTGGCGGGCGAGCAGAGCGACGCCGCGGCGAAACTCCGCTTCGTCCGCGATGCCCGGCCGGGGGGCGAAGGATCTCGCCGGCTCGTTTGGGCGCCAACTCAGCATCTGCCGCACGCCGACGCAGCGGGGGGCCTCGGCGAGGCGGTCGAGCACGGCGCCCGCGTCCGGAGAAGCGAGGTCGGCGAAGCCGATATAGCGGATGGCGACGCCTGACGACTTGTCGAGCGTTTCGAGCCACTCGATCTCGGCGAGCGGATCGTCGGCCCGGTCCCATGCGGCTTCGATGTGGACGGAAGCGACGACATTCTGGTTCTTGGCGTCACGGCGGTAGTCGTCGACGAGATAATTTCGCCTGATCGGGGCGAGATCGCCGAGCGCCTGAATGGCGCCGCCTTTGGGGCGAAGCCAGGGATGCCGGTCCATGCCGAGATCCCAGAGATGGCAATGCGCGTCGATGATCGGTCCGAGATAGAGTCCGGCCACGCTCAAAAGCTCCGTCGTTCGGGTGTGGTTCGTATGAGCCGCAGCTCTCCGTCCGGTCATGCAACGCCTAAGACGGCCGCGCCAGGGGCGCCGATACTGGATCCATGTGTTTTGGTCCTCACGCAACGAATGTCACAATCGTTGACTTGTCGAAACGCGGGCCGCTAACGTCCTCCGGGAAGTCGATCGCTGTCGGGAGGCGGTTGGGGGGTGCGCGACGCTCAAGGCCGATCGGCCCTGGCGAGACGGCTCGGATCGCATCAGGGCTTCGCAAAGGGAGAATGTTGACATGAAAGCAATCAATCTCGCCCGGCTTGCGGTCGCGCCCATGGTCGTGGCTGGGCTGGCGCTTCTGCAGCTCGCCAGCGCCGGGGCCTCCTTCGCGGCCGCCAATTGCATCAAGGGCGAGCACAAGCCGCCCTTCAAGATCGGCTGGGCCAACATTTATTCGATCCCGACCTGGATGAAGGAAACGACCGGCACGATCGAGGACATGGCGAACAAGCTGAAGAAAGAGGGCCTTGTCGCCAGCCTCACGATCACCGACGCCCAGGGCAACGCCAACACCCAGATCCAGCAGATCCAGTCGATGATCGACGCCAAGCTCGACGCGATCATCGTCGACGCCGGCTCGGCCACCGCGCTCGATCGCGTCATCGCCGACGCCTGCTCGAAGGGGATCGCGGTCGCCAATTTCGACAGCCTCGTCGACACCAACGACCTCACCACCAAGATCGACACCAATCAGAACGAATGGGGCAAGCTCGCCGCGGAATGGCTGGTCAAGCAGCTCAACGGCAAGGGCAAGATTCTCGTCCTGAACGGGCCTGCCGGCGTCTCGGTGAGCGACGATCGGCGCAAGGGCGCCGAGCCGGTGTTCAAGGCCAATCCGGGCATCAAGATCCTGGCCGAGACCAACACGCCATATAACGCCGCGCCCGCGCAGGAGGCCGTCACCAACCTCTTGTTCAGCAATCCTGAGATCGACGGAATCTGGAGCCAGGGCGGCGC
>Ga0335075_10010239_pt1 | contig 14250 bp, 10 predicted proteins | sample Lox_Sample_24_FD_206723 | JGI IMG/M metagenome (GOLD analysis project Ga0335075, IMG submission 206723) | Soil microbial communities from Loxahatchee National Wildlife Refuge, Florida, United States - Lox_Sample_2.4 | ecosystem: Environmental > Terrestrial > Soil > Wetlands | place: USA...
AACATCGCGGGCGCGACCGACAACGAGTGGGACACGCTGCAGCAACGGCTGCACACCTGGGCCGGGATCATGCGGCGGAACGGGGTCGCGACGTTGTTGGAGGCCATGAGCGCCCAGCAGAGCCTGCCCGAGCGCCTACTGTCGGTTCTAGGCGGCGAGCGCGAGCTGACCGATTTGCGCCAGCTCGGCGAGCTGCTGCACGGCGCGGCGGTCGACGGCCGATTGGGTCTCACCGCGCTGGCTGGCTGGCTGCGGCAGCGTATGGCCGCCGATGATCGCGAGGCGGGTGCCGAGGCCCGCATGCGCCGCTTGGAGTCGGACGCAGAAGCCGTGCAGGTGCTGACGATCCACCGCAGCAAGGGACTTGAGTTCGCAGTGGTCTACTGCCCGTACCTGTGGGACCCGGTCTGGATCTCCGACGATCCCGCGCCCGCGATCTACCACGACGCGCAGCACGCCCAGACGCGCACGGTCGACGTCGCGATGAACCCGCACGACCGCGCCTACACCGAGCATGTCGCCCAGGACCACGACGAACAGCGCGGCGAGGAGCTGCGACTGGCCTACGTGGCACTGACCCGCGCCAAGCACCAGGCCGTGATCTGGTGGGCGACCACCTACAACAGCCGTGACTCGGCGCTCGGCCGCCTCGTGTTCGGCGGCCCCACTGCATCCGGGCGGCGGGACCCCGACCAGGCCGCGACCGAAACGCGCGAGCGCTTCGCGGCGCTGGCCGCCGCGGCACCGGACGCGATCGTGCTGGAGCCGGCGCTGATCGCACGCGACGCTCGCTGGTCACCGCGGGAGCCGCGGGCTTCAGACCTCGCGGCCGCAGCACTCGACCGCGGCTTGGACGGTCGCTGGCGCCGCCTGTCCTACAGCTCGATCACGGCCGGCGCCTACGAGGCGCGTGTGGCCAGCGAGCTCGAGGAGGCGGCCGGGGCCGACGACGCGCCCGATCATCATCCGCTCCCGCTGGCCGACGTCACCGGCGACCAGGCTGCACTGCTGGCCGTCCCGTCGTTGCTCTCCGACATGCCAACGGGTACGCGCGTGGGTACGTTGCTACACCAGGTCTTCGAGGAGACTGACTTCGCGGCAACTGACTTGACTGACGAGCTGTCCTCCTGCCTCGCCAACGCTCGGCGACGTCGAACAGTCGAGATTGGAGACCCCATCTCCGTGGTCGACGGGCTGCGCGCGGTGATCGAAACGCCGCTTGGAATGATGGTCGGCGACCGCCGGTTGCGCGACCTCGCACCGGCCGACCGGCTCGCCGAGCTCACCTTTGAGCTGCCACTTGTCGGCGGCGACCGTCCCGATGGTGAGCTGACGCTAACGGCGATCGCTGACCTCCTGGGCGACCATCTCGCGCCAGATGACGCGCTGCGCGGCTACGCCGATCGTCTTGCCGACCCCGCGTTGAGGGCGAATCTCCGCGGCTACCTGACGGGCACGATCGACCTGATAGCTCGCATCGATAGCGACTACGCGATCATGGACTACAAGTCCAACCGGCTGGCTGCCGCGGGTGAACCGCTGATGGCCTGGCACCACCGCCCCGAAGCGCTGGCTGAGGAGATGCAGCGCTCGCACTACGCGCTCCAGGCGTTGTTCTACGCTGTGGCCCTGCACCGCTACCTGCGCTGGCGACTGCCCGGCTACGACGTCGACCGCGACCGCCTGTCGGTGTTGTACCTGTTCCTACGCGGAATGACGGGGCCGGACACGCCGCGCGTGGACGGCACGCCGTGTGGCGTGTTCGCGTGGCAGCCCTCCGCCGCGCTGGTGACGGCGCTCAGCGATCTCTTGGACCGGGGGCAGCCGGTATGACATCGCTGCGCGAGCGCGACCCGCATGACGTTCGGCTCGCACGCGTCGCCCCCGAGCCGCTGCGCGCATTCAACGACGCGGGAGTGCTGTCCTCGGCCGATGTCCAGGTGGCACGACGCCTGGCCGCACTCGGCGACGTCGAGGACTCCGCGGTCCTGCTGGCGCTCGCTCTCGCCGTGCGCGCGCCACGCCTGGGTCACGTCCTCGTCGACCTCGCCACGATCCGCGAAACGGTCGCCGTCGACACCGAGGAGCCCGTCGACCTGGCGGAGCTCGACTGGCCCGAGCCCGGCGACTGGGCCGCGCGCGTCGCTGCCTGCACACTGGTCACTGACCCGCCACATCCGCTGCGCCTTGACGGCGCACGGCTGTATCTCGACCGCTACTGGCGCGAGGAGTGCAAAGTCGCGAGCCAACTGCGAGCGCTGGCGGCCGCCGTTCCCGGAAGCGGCGAAGAAGCCGAGCTTACAGCCGGCGCGCAGAGGATGTATCCCGACCCGCGCGACGAGCGGGCGCGGGCCGCCGTGCACGCCGCGTTGCGGCAGCGGCTCACGATCATAGCCGGCGGCCCGGGCACCGGCAAGACCACAGCGGTCGCGAGCGTCGTCGCGCTACTGGCCGAGCAGGCGCAGCGGCTCGACGCCCCGCTCCCGCTAATCGCGCTCGCCGCGCCAACCGGCAAGGCGGCGGCGCGGCTCGGCGAGGCCGTCCACGACCAGGCGAGCCGGCTCGATGTCGATCCCGATACCCGCGCCGCGCTGCTGGCAACCGGCGCACGAACGTTGCACCGGCTGCTCGGCTCGCGGCCCGCAAGCCGTGGGCGTTTCCGGCACAACCACCTCAACCGCTTGCCACACGATGTCGTGATTGTCGACGAGACTTCGATGGTTTCGCTGACGCTGATGGCGCGGCTGCTTGAGGCGCTGGCCGACGACGCACGGCTGATCCTCATCGGCGATCCCGACCAGCTCTCCTCGATCGAGGCCGGTGCGGTGCTGGGCGACATCGCCGGCCCGGCGACGACCGACGGCAGCCACGCCGCCGCTGCGATAGCCGACAGCGTCATCGTTCTGGATCGCGTCCACCGCTTCGGCGAGCGGATTGCTGCGGTCGCCGATACCGTGCGCCGCGGCGACGCCGATGGCACGGTCGCTGCGCTGCGTGCGTCAGCCGGCGAGGTCACCTGGATCGCTGAGGACGGCGATGCGATCCGTGCCGACACCGCACTGGCGCCGGTGCGTGATGCGGCGACCGCTGCCGGACGAGCCGTCATCGCCGCCGCCCGCGACGGTGACGCACCCGCCGCGCTCGCGGCGCTCGGCGAGTTCCGGCTGCTGTGCGCCCACCGCCGCGGGCCACATGGCGTGTCGACCTGGATGTCCACCGTTGAGCACTGGCTGGCTGCCGAGATCAACATCGCCGGTGGCCCCCTCCGTGATTATCCCGGCCGGCCGCTGCTGATCACCGCCAACGACTACGACCTGAACCTGTTCAACGGAGACACCGGCGTTGTCGTGGCGGCAGCGGACGGGCGCGTGCTCGCAGCGTTCGAGCAGCGTGGCGACGTCACTACTGTGCGCCCCAACCAGCTCGGTGCCGTCGAGACCGTGTACGCAATGACGGTCCACAAGAGCCAGGGGTCTCAATTTGAGACGGCGGCGATCGTACTCCCGCCACCGTCATCGCGCATTCTGACCCGCGAGCTGCTCTACACCGCCGTGACGCGCGCCCGCAGGCACCTCATCGTCGTCGGCACGGAGGAAGCGGTCCGCGCGGCGGTTGCCCGCCCAGCCGCTCGCGCGTCCGGGCTACGCGAGCGGTTGCGCGACGAGGGCAACTGCCGGAGCGCTTAGGATCGCGGGCGAGCATATGGACGGCCGTACACGCCTCGGCCGGGGTGCGAATCGTAATGCTCCCGGCGCTCTCCCGCTGAGCTTTGGGACGCCCCGCGCAGATGTCCTACGGATTCCCAGCTGCGCCTGGCAGTCGACGTGAATCGCCCGGCTACCCGGTGACCCTCGGATGGTTAGGCTAGTTGGGGCTCCTCGTTCCGCCCAGTCCGGGCCGAACACCACGAGCTCTCGGCCGAGTAGCGCAAAGGTCAGACATCCAGCACCTATACGATCGCGATGTCGGACCGAGCTCAGGTAGGCGGCGAGCGCCAGAACCAGCTCATCCGGGATTCGTGATCTCCCTATGGCATCAGCCGAACAAGCAGCCACCAGCCCTGGTTCTCCCTGGAGACGATCATGACGGTACGCCTCGAATGGGACGGCAAGCCCGAGGTGGTCGAGCGCCTGCATCTGCCATTCCAAACCGTTGAGACGATCAACGAGTCCCGGGCGACCCGCGAGCGAGACACTGGCGCGCTGTTCAGCACGGGGGAGTCCCAGCCGACCGAGCGGAATTTGCTGATCTGGGGTGACAACAAGCTGGTGATGAGCAGCCTGCTCCGGGATTATGCGGGCCGGATCAAGCTCATCTACATCGATCCGCCCTTTGATACCGGCGCGGACTTCTCGCTTCGGGTGAAGATCGGCAATTCAGACGTCACCAAGACACCGTCGATCCTTGAGGAGCACGCATATCGCGATACGTGGGGTCGTGGTCGGCAGTCGTACCTCAAGATGCTGTACGAGCGGCTCGTGCTCATGCACGAGCTACTAGCCGAGGACGGAACGCTCTATATACATATCGGGCCTTCCGTTAGTCACTACGTCAAGATCGTCTGCGACGAGATCTTTGGCGACCAGAACTTCCGCGGCGAGCTGGTCTGGAAGCGCTCTGACGCGCACTCTGATGCGGGACAGGGTGCAAAGCACTTTGGCCGCATACATGAGGTCATTCTCCAGTACTCAAAGACTGATACGTACACATTCAACACACAATACCTTCCACTTCCGGCAGAGACGGCTGATCGCTGGTATAGGCACGTAGAAGAGGGCACTGGTCGTCGCTACAACAAGGCCGACATTACGGGTCCTGGGGGCGAGGCCAAGGGTAATCCTCGCTACGAGATCTTTGGTGTTACTCGCTACTGGCGGTACTCAGAAGATCGCATGGCGGCACTTATAGCTGATGGACTGGTGGTTCAAGATCGGCCCGGAACCGTCCCCTACCGAAAGCGGTACCTGGACGAGAGCGCCGGCGTTCCCCTTCAAGACATTTGGACAGACGTGCCGATGCTCCGTGGCTTTGCCTCCAATGGCGAGCGAACGGGATATCCGACCCAGAAGCCTGAACAGCTCCTTGAGCGTCTTATTCGGACGTCCTCCAACGATGGTGACCTAGTCGCTGACTTCTTCGCGGGATCAGGCACAACACTAGCCGCCGCCGAGACCCTTGGGAGAAATTGGATTGGCTGCGATCTCGGTCGTTTCGCCATCCACACCACGCGCAAGCGGCTCCTGAACATCCCTGATTGCCGCCCGTTCGACATCGAGAACCTCGGCGCTTACGAGCGACAGCGGTGGCAGACCGAGTCGGGCAACGGGGCGCTGCGCGCATATCTGGACACGATCCTTGCGTTCTACAACGCCGAGCCAGTCGAGGGGTTCATCCACCTACACGGCCGCAAGGCCGACCGCATGGTGCACGTCGGCGCCACCGATGCACCAGTAACGATCGACGAGACCGAGGACGTCATGGACGAGATGGCCGATAACGGGATCGAGGCGTGCGATCTCCTCGGCTGGGAGTGGGAGATGGGGCTACACGACACAATCTCCGAGCGTGCGCGTCGTCGTGGCCTCGATCTGCGACCGCGCCAGATACCGCGGGAGGTCATGGAGCGTCAGGTGTCCGAGGCTGATGCGGTGCGGTTTTTCGAGCTCGCCTTTGTCGACCTCGACGTGCGTCGCCAGGGCCAGGAAGCGTGCGTGGTGCTCAAGGATTTCGCGATCCCGAGTGAGGACCTGATTCCGCAGAAGGTCCGCGAGAGCATCGCCACGTGGTCGGATCTCATCGACTACTGGTCTGTGGACTTCGACTTCAGCGATGACGTCTTCCATAACCAATGGCAGGCGTATCGCACGCGCGAGAACCCTGCCCTCGCTATTCAGAGCGACTGGCACGAGTATCCGAAGCCCGGCAGCTACGCGATCGTGGTGAAGATCATCGACATCTTTGGCAACGACACGACCAAGCTGGCCGAGGTTCGCATCAAATGAGCCCGGAGGAGCCCAGGGCTCCGACGAGCGATCCGTACGCCGTCCCTGGGCGGCGCAAGGCCAGCGAAGGCACTTACGCCGTCAACGGAGTGCGGGCGCGCGTGGATGCTTGGCGCGCGCAGAACTATCCGGGGGCCTCGGCGACCTCGCGGAGGCTGCTCAGCTTTTGGTTCGCCGACGAGCACCGCTCCGAGGACGGTCAGCCGTTCCGTTTCTACTTCTGCCAGCGCGAGGCTGTTGAGACATTCATCTTCCTGACCGAGATCGAGCCGGTTCATGGACTAAAGGACCTACTCGAGTATGCGGAGCACGGGATGACGATCCAGCCTGGCGAAACCAGGCGCCAGCGATTGGCGATGAAGATGGCGACGGGCTCGGGCAAGACGATGGCGATGAGTCTGTGCGTCCTGTGGTCCTACTTTCATGCGCTGTACGAGGCCGACTCGCCGATGACGACCTCGTTCCTCGTGATCGCACCGAACTTGATCGTATTCGAGCGCCTGAAGGCCGACTTCGGCGATGGCGCGACGTTCCGACGTGATCCCTTGGTCCCGCCTGAGTGGGCGCACGACTTCGACCTCGCAGTGCTCCTGCAGGACGACCCCTCTCCGGTCACCGCACGGGGCGTCCTCTATCTCACGAACATCCAACGGCTATACGAGCCTTCGACGGCACGCGGCAAGGGCAAGACCTCCCCGAATCCGGTGGAGGCGATGGTCGGCCCACGGGTCAACCGGGATGTGGACGCGTCCTCCGCCGAGCGGCTCTTCGACGGGATCGCCGAGCGTCGGCGGGTCATGGTCGTAAACGACGAGGCTCATCACGTCCACGACGAGAAACTCAAGTGGAACCAGACGATCGAGCGCCTGCACAACGTGCTGCGCGCCAGCACGACCAAAGACCACGGCGCGGGCGTGATCTCTCAGCTCGACTTCTCTGCCACCCCGAAGTATGAGAAGGGGGGCGTATTTCGCCACGTGGTGGTCGACTACCCGTTGGCCCAAGCGGTCGCCGACGGGATCGTCAAGACGCCGGTCATCGGGGAGGTATCCGGCGCTGAGGTCGAGCTCGGCGACACGTCGTTCCAGCGTAACCGCCAGTGGCTCGACGTCGCCGTAGGACGGTGGCGGGTGTTCAACGAGTCGCTCTCGCCAGCGGGCAAGCGGCCGGTGCTGTTCGTGATGTGCGAGAACACGCTCGCCGCAGATGAGGCCGGCGACTACCTGCAGCAGCTTCCGGACTTCGCCGGCGATCAGCTGCTGATCATCCACACCAACCGCTCGGGGGAGATCACCAAGGCCGACCTCGACGTCGCGCGCAACGCCGCACGCGACGTCGATGAGCCCCACAGCCGTATTCGCTGCATCGTCAGCGTCCTGATGCTGCGCGAGGGCTGGGATGTGCGCAACGTGTGCGTGATCGTCACGCTGCGGCCGCTCAGCGCCGCCAACAAGATCCTCCCCGAGCAGGCTCTGGGGAGGGGCCTGCGCCGGATGACGCCGCCCGGCTCAGGATTCGACGAGCGCGTCGTCGTGATCGAGCACGAGGCCTTCCGCAACCTCTGGAGCGCCGAGCTCGACGGAGGCCTCATCGTCGAGAAGGAGGAGGCCGACAAGATCGAGTCCGGAGCGTTGACGATCTTCGCCGATGAGGCCAAGCGGCGCTTCGACATCGTCATTCCACAGCTCACCCGCGCGTTGGCACGCTCCGACAGTGCGTTGAACCAGCTCGATCCAGGCGACGTGCCCGATCCGAAGAGCCGGCTCGCGGTACCCGATGTCCAGCCAGACGAGTACGTCCAGTATCGCGGCAGGCACCTGATCGAGAAGGGCGTCATCGAGGAGTACGAGTTCCAGGTCCCCTACGCCGAAGACCCGTCCGGCGTGATCACCTACTACACACGCGCTGCGGCAAAGGCCGGCGGAGTCGAGCGGCTCTCCGGCGCCTTTGCCACGCTCGCGCCGATGGTTCGCGACTACCTCAAGGACCGCGTCTTTGAGCAACCCGTCGAGCTGGACGACAAGGTGATCCTGCGGCGCCTGGCCGAGAACGACGCGCAAGCTCTTGTCTCAGGCGCGTTTGGTGAGGCAATCCGCGCGCTGGCGATCACCGAACGCGAGCCGACGATCACCGAGAACGCCTTTCGGGTCTCGGAGACCCCGCCGTTCCCTTGGTCGCGCCAGACGGTCGAGGGCGAGCACACGGTCTTCAATCTGACGCCCGTCGACAGCTCGCTGGAGGCGCGCTTCGCCCTGTTCCTCGACCGCGCGAGCGATGTCGCTGCGTGGGCGAAGCTCACGATGAACAGCCGCTTTGCGCTCGAGTACATCTCAAAGGCTGGCGCGCTGCGCTACTACTATCCGGACTTCGTCGTGCGCCTGACCGATGACAGCTGCCTGATCGTCGAGACGAAGGGCCAGGAAGACCTCGACGTTGCCCTGAAGGACCGCCGCGCGCGGCGCTGGTGCGAGGACGCAACCCGCCTGGCGGGCAGAACGTGGGCCTACGAGAAGGTCAGCCAGAAGGTGTTCGACGCCTATACCGGACAGGACCTCGATGGCCTGCGGCGCTTCATCGCTGCCGGCGGCACGAGCCGAGGATGAGGCCGATCGCGCGTACCGTCGTAGCCTGGTGGGAGGATGGACCCTGCCCCCGAGCGACCAGCCGCCGATGACGCCAGCCACCGACACCCAGATCGACCTCTTCACGTGGGCCCGCGACCTTGAGCGGGAGAACAAGCGCATCGCCAAGGCCAACGAGGAGCGGGCGCGGCGTCGCGGATACCTTGTGTTCGCGACCGATCCTGCGGTGTCTCCTGATGATCCGGGCTACCGCGAGGTCTACGCCACCGAGGCCAGGACTCCCAATCAGGCCGTCGCAAAGATCCGGCCCCTGGCCGGCGGAAAGCGGCTGCACGCCTACCTCGCAACAGGGACCTACAGGGACGAGCTCGCCGACGCCCGCTGGGTCGCGTAGGCACTGTGGCCCCCATGCGCAGCAAGGGGCGGCGCATACAGGCGGAGCCGCTTGCCACCTGATCGCTCGAAAACGCGCGAGGAGGCGCTGCTATGGCTGAACGATCGACTCGGCCGCACGGCACAGCTCACCCTCATGGTCGGTCCCGACTCGGCGTTCCCCGCGAGCTCGGCGACCACGGTCGCGTTCGTGACGGGCCGCCTAGAGCACTGGACCGGGGCAATCCCTGTCGAGGTGTGGCCCGAGGTCGAACGCGAGGACAGCGACCACAGCGGCGTCTACAAGATCGGCAGCGGAGGGGTCGATATCCCATCAGAAGCGCGGGCGAGCGCGACCACCGACGAGGCGGGTCGCATCGACGTGCTCTACGTAGCGCTCGATAAGAACGCGGCCGCCTATGTTCTGGTTGCCGACGACGATCATCCGATCTTCGGGAGAACCGGCTGATGACCGTGGCCGCCGGTCGTCGGCGCTGGTTAGGCGCGCTGGCGTGGGCTGACTGCAAGCGCGGTGTTGAGGCACGTCCAGCGCGCGGCGCCGAAGAATCCGTTGGCCGGTTGAGCCGCGTTGGGGTCTATATCCGTATGGATGCAACAACACCAACAACAGAGGCTCCGCTGCAGCAGGATCGGCTCCTTCGCCCGGATCAGGCCGCCTGGTATCTCAACGTCAGGACGAGCTGGGTTTACGAGGCCGTGAGGGCCGGTCGCTTGCCCTGCAATCGGGTCGGCCGGCACATCCGCTTCACGCGCCCAATGCTCGACGAATGGCTCGCCAGCAGCCCCGGCGGTAGCGTCCCCGCGGAGGCCGTGGCTTCGGCGTTTGGCGGCCGCGCGGACCGGGGTTCATCCGCTGACCGAGGCGCTACTAGGTGGCTGGCATCAGGCGGGTCGCCAGGCGAGGTTCGTGCTTCGTGACCTCGCGTCTCCGGCCTCGATCCCGCGCAGGATCGAGGGGCATGACGTCGAACGGGGCTTGAGTGCAAGCGTCGCGAATCGAGTGGACTGAGGCTACCTGGAACCCGGTGACGGGTTGTAGCGAGGTCAGCCCAGGTTGCGCACACTGTTACGCGAAGACGTTTGCCGAGCGATGGCGCGGCATACCCGGACATCACTACGAGCAGGGCTTCGACCTACGGCTGTGGCCCGAGCGGCTAGAGCAACCCGCGCGCTGGGTCCGGCCCCGAACTATCTTCGTGAATTCGATGAGCGATCTCTTCCACGAGGGGATCCCGCTCGACTACATCAAGCAGGTGTTCGAGGTTATGGTGGCCACGCCGCGGCACACTTTCCAGATTCTGACTAAGCGCCATCAGCGACTACTCGATGTTGCTGGCGAGCTTCCGTGGCCGCAAAACGTGTGGATGGGCGTGTCGATTGAGAACCGTCGTTTCGTCCACCGTGCCGAGTACGTGTCTGAGGTGCCCGCGGCCGTTCGCTTCATAAGCGCCGAGCCCCTACTTGGGCGGCTGGAAGGCTTGGATCTCGCCGGCATCGACTGGCTGATTGCCGGCGGGGAGAGCGGTCATCGCCATCGGCCCGTCAAGATCGAGTGGGTACGAGAACTTCGCGACCAATGCGCCGGCGAGGGCGTTGCATTCTTCTTTAAGCAGTGGGGGGGGCGCTCTCCGAAGGCTGGCGGCCGCATCTTGGACGGCCGCACCTGGGACGATCTGCCCCAGCCACGTCCGGAGCGCGCCGAGTTGCTGGCCATCGCCTGACGCACAGACGGCGAGCGCGAGCGCGCGATGCCCGAGATGTCCGGGCGATTTGGTATTCCAGTGTTCGTGGCTCAGCAAGCGATCGACTTTTTTGCGCAGGCAAAGACTCGCTCCCTACACAAGCTCGACGTCTACGGCAAGTATCTGCAGCCCCTAGTCTTTAAGTGGGGCCAACTCGCCGGTCCGAGGCGTCCCGGCCGACACATCTGGCTGATCGACGGGTTCGCTGGCGCGGGCCGATATCAACCGGACGATGGAGGGCAGGCGCAAGACGGATCGCCGTTGGTCGCGGCCAAGTGGGCGCGCCAGATCGCCGTCGATCGGAGATATCCGCTCGTGCGTTGCATCAACGTGGAGCGCGACAAGGAATGCTTCGCGGAGCTAGAGCGCAACCTGGCACCCTGGACTTCTGGAGCTGACGTCGCAATCAACTTGCGCGGTGAGTTCTCTGAGCATATTGATCTCATCCTGGAGACGATCGGCAACGATCCGGCTCTGATCTTTCTGGACCCCTTCGGCGTCAGCGGAATCGAGATGGAGCTCGTCGAGAAGGCCCTTGCTCGCGCGGGAAAGACCGAGCTGATTGTGCATTTCAGCGACAAGACCTTCTTGCGGATGGCTGGGCATCTCGGCAACAACGATGAGCGGCTGCCTGTGGGCCAGAAGGTCGCCGAGAGCAAGCTGGCGCGACTTGATGCGGTGATTGGCAATCGCCTGTGGCGACGCATCTGGACCGATCAAAGCCGAAGCACCGATGACGCGATTGCGGCCACGATCGAGCTATATCTCTCGGAGCTTCGCCTCCGAATCGGCTACGCCCATCAAATTCCCATTCGTGACGCGTTCAGCGACCGCCCCGCCTATCGACTGGTGTTTTGCACCGGCTCCGCCCACGGGGTGGAGCTGATGAGCGACATCGCACGCCGCTACGAGGCAAAGCTCAAGGAGACGCATGACGCCGGCACCATGACCCTATGGGAGGACCAAGAAGCTCGCCAACGACTTACCGACTTGCGCGACGCCATCCACGCCGCCGGGCTACTCCACGGTACCGTGGCCCGCGAGCAGATCATTCACGAACTGGCTCCGAAGCACTTTGGCAAGTACACGAGCACCGAGTACGCGCGAGCAATCCGTGAGCTTGTCGGCATGGGCCTGATCGAGCGCCAGAATGCGGTTGGAATAGAGCCGCGGGAGCCGCTGAGGTTCGTGCGACCCGCACAAGGCTCTCTCCTCCTATCGGGCTAATCTCGTGCACGGAGACCGACCCCGTTTAGGCCAGGAAGGCGTGTCCGGTCGCGTAGTAGCTAAGTAGCTTGGTGACTTATTCCCGCCCGAGCTTCCGATCCGTGCCGAAGCTCATATGAGCCGGTAGCCGACGCCGCGTACGTTGATGATCCAGTGTTCGCCCGCCGTGCTGAGCTTGCGGCGTAGGCGGCTGGCGTGGCTGTCGAGGGTTCGTGTGGTGCCGGGGGAGAGGTATCCCCACACCGCTTCGAGTAGCTCGTGTTTTCGGAAGACTCGTCGCGGGTCGCGGGCGAGGTGCAGCAGTAGCTCGTACTCCTGGCGGCGCAGCTCCAGGCGGTTGCCGGCGAGGCTTACCGAGTGGGCGGCTGGGTCGATCGTCAACGGGCCGATCTGCAGCGGCACGACTTGCTGGTTGCCGCCGTCGGCGCGGCGCAGTAGCGCGCGGACGCGCGCTCGCAGCTCCAGATAGCGGGCGGGGCGGGCTATGAAGTCATCTGCGCCTGCCTCGAACGCCCGCAGCATGTCGGGCTCTGTCCTGCGTGAGCTGAGAACGATCACGGGGAGGTTTCGTGGCCACGGGGAGGATGTCCGTCGCCGGGAGGCTTCCGGGTCGTGTCCGCGGATGGTTTCCAGCAGGTCGAGGGTGCCTCGTGGCGAGTCGAGGTCGCCGAGAACGAGCAGCCGCGGCGGGTGGGCGCCTGCTGTCCTGGCGGCATGGTCGGCGGTGCGGGAAAGCTCCGCCGGATGGCCGTCGGCGGCGAGCTGCTCGACGAGCGCCCGTCCGAAGTCTGCGTCAGCCTCGACGACGAGGATCGGCTCGCGGCTGGTGCTCGTTGCTGGTGTTGCCTGACGGCGGCCGATGTCGGTGGAGCTGGTGGCGATTGCTCGTGTGCTCATGCGGCGAGCGCCCCGGATGTCTCTGCGCGCGCTGCCTGGCGCGAGCGGGCGCGATGGTTCGAGGGCGAGAGTCCGTATCGGCGTCTGAACGCGCGGGCGAAGTGAGACGGGTTGGTGTAGCCGACACGCCGCGCCACGTCGCGGACCGGCAGCGAGGTCGACCGCAGAAGCTCGGCGCCGACTTCCATGCGCCTGCGAGCAAGGTCGTTGCGGAAGGTGTCCTCGCCAAACCGCGCGTAGGCACGCTGCATCTGGCGAGGGGAACTCGCGATCGCCCTGGCAATCCTGTCCAGTGTCAATGGCTTGTGGTAGTAGCGCTGCACCGCGGCTCGCGCGAGCGCGTATCGACGGCGGTGTTCGGCGAGGGTGGATGGGCGCGGCTTGGTGGACCTTCGCCTTCTTGCTGCGGGCGGGACTCCATCGAGTCCGAAGTGCACTTTCAGGAGCTGGCGCACCCGTGCGCCGCTAACGTCGAACCGCCCGCCGATCTGCGCCAGCGTCAGGCCCTCGACGGCGCGCAGGCGGAACATCTCACGCTCGCGCTCTGTCTGGACGTGTCCGTCGTGCTGAGAGAACGGCGTCAGGCCGTGGCGCTGTAGCTCGCAGATCAGCTCGTGCAGCTCGACGCCGCTACTGAACTCGGGGCGGCGGAGCAGCTCGCCGACGCGGTGCTCGGCGAGCTGCTCGACCTCGTGGATGCCGACCTTGGCCAGGCTGGGGAGGACAGCCTGGCTCAAGGCCAGTTGGTTGACGCGCATGGCCGATCCGGCGCGTCAGAGGGTCAGCAGTTCGTCGAGACGCCGCGCGACCTCTGAGGCGATCGAGCGCCCGCCGCGGCGTTCGATCAGCCCGGCGCCCTCCAGGCGGTCGAGCGCGTCGTCGATCCGCAGGCGCGTCTTCTGCTTCGCCGCGCCGAACGCCTCGTAGGTCTGCTGTGCGGTGCGCGGCCCTTCGCCGTCGGCGCTGCGCGCGAGCAGACCTTCAAGGACGGCCTTGTCCCAATGGCGCTCGCTGGCGTCGCCGGGGCTGAGGCCGTCGGTGGGCTGGGTGATCTCGTGGAAGCGCACCGCGGCGTGCGCGGCGACGGCGAGGTCGTTCCAGCGGTGGATGAGCTTGCAGGCGCGCAGACGCCGGAGGCTTTCGCGGACATCGCCGGGAACGCTGAGCGTGCGGGCGATCTCGTCTTCGGCCCACGGCCGCTGCCTGTCGAGATCGAGCATGAGGTCGACCACGGCCCGGTCGATCGTGGCGTGCTCAGCCAACCCTTCTGGGGTACGGTGTTTGTGCATGGGGAGGTAACAGCTCCTTGTGTCACGGCCCCGGGGCAGTTAGGGTGCGTAGAAAAATAACGTTGCAGGTTGTTGTGGGTTTGCGTGGAACAGTTGGTGTGTGATTGATGAGTGGGGG
>Ga0335075_10010241_pt1 | contig 14249 bp, 13 predicted proteins | sample Lox_Sample_24_FD_206723 | JGI IMG/M metagenome (GOLD analysis project Ga0335075, IMG submission 206723) | Soil microbial communities from Loxahatchee National Wildlife Refuge, Florida, United States - Lox_Sample_2.4 | ecosystem: Environmental > Terrestrial > Soil > Wetlands | place: USA...
TGGGGCCCAGTCCACAGTGGCTGGCTTATTTCCGATCACGGAACACTCTACGGCACATGGTTAGAACTCCAAGAATGCAAATGCTATAACCTAAAACGATTCGCCCCCACGCAATGGGGCAGTGCATTTGATTCAAACTCTTATATCTCGGAAAGAGCTGCACAAGCCACCTTTGTTGGACGGAAGGGCCTGAGCGCATGGCGAAGAAAAGCGATAGTTGAGCTGCTCTAATTGAGCGTTGATCCGAACTTTAGCCTTTCAAACTCTATAAATCAATACGTCTTTGTCTAGAAACCTTATTCTGGCAAGTCGGCTATGTTGCATGCGCTATTGGCGCTACAAAGTAGGCACTGGTTAATCGCAAGCACACGCCTTTGGAATCTGAATACAACCTGTCGCCGAGCATTACCCTGGTCCCCCGAACAACTTCAAAACCCACGGATTGTTTTCTCCAATAATGCCGGATCTTCTGACTATCATTGCAACTGTGGTAACCCTCGCAAAGTCGTTGGCGACCGTTATCGATGGTATTTCGACCCTTATCATCGAGAGAAGGAACTACGAAAACCGAATCGTCGCGGCCTATGAAGATTGCATATTCCCCCTTTCCAAAGATCTGCTATCCATAAAGCTGTGTGCGGGTGTATTCGGGTATAACACCGAGGGTGAAAATTCAGTCCTCCCTTCTCCCGGACCGCACGATATAGTTGAGCATGAATACTGGAGCGGTATCAAAGAATCACAAGACGAATTAGGAGGGTATTTGGAAAGAGTTTAAAGCGATGCTGGCGGAGACTCCTGACAACCTGTTGCGGCGGATACTAGGGAATGGGGCAACCGAGAGACTTGAACGTGTTCAAAGATTGGAGAAAAGAATTTCGTCTTGCAGAGGGAACATGATGTTCAGTTTGAATTGTCTTATCGCAATTCAAACTCGAAGAGGTTCGAATGCTTCAAATGCGTCGAATGACAGCATAATGCCTATACAACAAATTGCAAGTAGCACATCAGAGAACTCAATAACTTCTGCATTTTCGACTACATCTGAATATTCGATCTTCTCTGATCGTGCCTCCTATCCTGTATCAGAGTTTGCTCCACTGCCATCTCCGCATGGCGCATCGCCGATTGTTACGGTGGCAGACATCGATCTCAACGACACATCGCCAGTTCGTTCAATGGAGAACTTCCCAACAAGAGAGGTCCGGGCGCTACTAAGACCTAGCAAACTCCGATTGCTAAAGTTGGTCAAGGGATCTACCAAATTCAATATCGTCCGCATCTCTGTTTCTGGGAGATCTATCGCCCTCCTCACTGATAGCACATACTCCATTTTCACACTCAACTGTCACAATCCTGATAAACCTCTGACTGCGAATCTCATCAAAACAGGACCAAACAAGCTTCCTTCCTCGAGGGTGACTTTGGAACACTTCGGATGCGCTGCTCTCAGCGATGATATTCTCAGTATCGGGTCAGCTCAAGGTGAGATTTTGGTAGTCCCGTTAACAAAGGAGATGGCAGTCTCTAAGATGAAGGTGGATTGTGATGCCATTGTTCTAATGGAGTTTTCCCCTGATGGGAAAGAACTCCTCGTTCTGGGGAGAAACAGTGCTCGGACATTTCATTACGCCTTCATTTACTCTGTTGAAAAAGTACACGACAATCCAATTTTACGTCTTTTGCAGAATCCAATGATGTGGAGAGAACATTATGGAAGAACACAAACCCTTGCATCCTTCTCACGATATTCGAAGTTCATTGCTATAGCCACGTCAACAAGCTTGGACTCAGGAGCAGCTCAGATCCGATTACTCACCAAACTTGGGGGCGGAAAATGGTGCGAGCGCCTCAAGATTCCGTTAGAGATTTGCACTCTGGATCTTGGTAAAAAAGGCCAGAGGCCGAAGTGCAAACTAACCGCACTAAGCTTGTATCGCCCCTTTGAGAATGAATATAATTGTAGTCTGTGTGACGAAAGATGTATAGTCTGGTCTCACCAGGTATCCGCAGCGACGCCTTCGAAGATCGAATATTGGGGAAATATATCACCCATGGGTGATAAAATTGATGTGAATTGTACACCTTTTGCACCGCTAGGGGGACGTGACGCTCTTGACATGGCTGTCTCGCAGGAATTTAATGTTATTGTCCAGGGAGACCTGAATGGTAGTTTGCCGAGAGATCCAGGAAAACTGATGGATTTAGGACAGTTAAGTTATCTGCAACATGAAGTCGGTGAAGAGAGTTTTCCAGTGACGAAAAGATCAGGAGTGTCAGCGGGAGGTACTCTCAGAAAAGGTTCTGTGATTCGTTTTGCTGGGAAAACGTTCTTGCTGGCGACTCTTTCAGTATTTTTCCGGCGTGATTAAGAGCTAACGTCACAGGGTGAGATGGAAATCAATCACTTCGAAGAAGTGACTCATTGATTGGTATCTTTGTGTAGTATTTGTAATTCGTATCTGAGAATGGACGGTTGTATTCACTGACATGGATGTATTCAATTCTGAGCGAAGTTTATAATCTTTATTCAAGGGATTTGGGGATCATGTCGTCGGATGAGCAAATAACAAATATACATATTTCCAAATACAAATCGGCCACTCTTAACAATACCTATTCGACATTTGAAACTCCCAAGCCCGTCAGCCCTTACAATGCATTCAATAACGCCTCTTTTCTCTTGTCCCAAATCCGATCGTCACGGTCCAATTCCTCTTCATCCAGCTTAATCAGCGCCGTGGGATCGGAACTCTGGTTCAAAAACGCCTCTGCGAAATCCGGCTCCTCAAAAGCTCTTCCCTTTGGCAAGACAACCGTCGACAAAAGCACCAGACCCAACAACAGAGCAATCCCAACGAAAGAGGCAATTTGAACAAAGAACCAATTATCTGGTTTTGACCAATAAGGCGACGGGAGGCCTAGAAATGCTTTCGAACCTTGAAAGAATGCTGCGAAAATTAGCTCTCGCAAACGGATCTGAGGTTGCGGTGCGGAGTAGGTACCTATGAAGCCTGACCAGAAGAGCCCCCAGTACGCCAAGTAAGGTTGAAATGGATTTTGAGCTTCTCTCACTCCTTTAATGTTCTGGTTCTGTGGTCTGGACTGTTTCCTGAAGACCAAGTACGTCCAGCAAAGAATCATCCATGCCAAGATAATACCAGTCCCCGTCAAGGCCTGAAGAAATTTATATACCTGGTGATAATTAGCCTCTTACCGATCGAAGGAAATCAGAAAGGTAGAGATGTGGAGAATACGGTTTGAAAAATTGCTGGGAGGGTATCGTTATCGAGATACGCGAAAAGCCAGAAAGCTCCACCTATAAAAAGAGAAATCCAAGGAACGTTGAAACCCTCGAGTCCCAAAACAGCGGAAACAGGATCTTTTGTCGAACGGAGCATTTGGGAGATACGATTATTTCGATTTCCGAAGTAATCCATATTTGACATGGCGGAAAGACATCGGCTCTGTTCAGCACAATTAGAACATCCAATCCATATCGGATTAGTCGGCGCGATACGACAACATAAAGATCTCCTGTAACAACAGAAAAAACGGCTATTATCATGGCCAGATTGATAAAATGTGCGGCGCCAGGTACTCCAGCTCTTTGTACCATTATAATGAATGGGCCCTGATAATGCGGGTATGGTCCATTATCAGGGAGCAACAATAGGGGATCGAGGGGAGATACAGTGAGCCCCAATATCAGAATTGTGGCTGTATTGTAGAAGAAGAGACGTGAGGAAACTCTGCGGACCGCAAGCGGTATATCCCGACGTGGGTATTCTGTGTCATGAGCGGTCATAGCCAGGAGTTCTGAGCCTGTGTAACTGAAGATCGCAAGCGAACAACAGTCTATGAAGGAAAGAAGTTTGCCTGCTGTACCGGAGGCACCTTCTGCTATAAACCCTGTCGCTTTCCAATCTAGTAAATCAGAATCATGAAGGAGAAAGAGTAAATACAAATGAAGCCTGGCGAGGGTAGACAATTTTGCTGATTGCTTCCGCCGCAAAAGACGGGTTGATTATTGTCTGTGGCGAGTAGTGCCACCGAATCTGTCCCTCCTGCAACAATGACGAATCCAGTGAAAACGATGACAACGAGAGAAAGGAGTTTGATGCTAGTTATCGTAAATTCGATATGCCCGTAACGACGGACGTTAAAGTAATTGAAAATGAGAGGGAGCCAAATGAAGAGTGAGATCCAGACATACGGCGAGACATCAGGAAACCAGAAGCCCATGTAAAGGGAGAAGTTGGTAGCTTTGTCTGGAATGTCCAGTGCATAAGCCAGAGTGTAACAATAGGCCGTTGCAAATCCAATTCCAGGATACAAGAAGTCGTTTGGGAGACCGAAAACGGCACCGGGTTCAGGAAGCAGACCTAGAATTCAGAAATCATTTCAAGCGGCGTCTTGAATACTTATCATTTCACCAATTGTCGTCTACGTTAGCTTTCCGTCTGTACGATTGACCAGTACCAGGACCGAATACATCACAGTTCCTGTAAAGACGTACGCAATGAACAAATTCCCAGGGCCTGTGTTTGCCAACATCTGCCCCGAAACAAAGAGGATCAAGGTGCCAACCGGGGAGCCTCAATTCAATCCCAGAACAAGTGTACGGGTTTACTCAGTGCAATCATTTGAATTTGCCTCCTATTCAACTTGTACTTTTTATTTTTCATGCGCTGTTCTTTAATCGCTTCGAGGTTGACATGTCCATTCGTGGCGGGAAGTATCATATCTGCCATCGCTTGCAAAAACTTCGTTTTGCGGTCACAGGCGAGCAGGGGTTATTTATGTATGAATCCTTAGCGGCCTTGCTATAGAATAAGGGTGTAATGAACCTCATGAATACACCAAATAATAATAATTGAACGTGGGGGTGGCGTGGGCTGGGGCGGAGCAAATTTGGGGATTGGCTTTATTTCGTGGTCGGATGAATCGCGCTTATCGCGAAATGGCGATCGTTCGGGAGATGCTGGAGACTGGATTCAAGCCTCCAGGTGTGTCAATAATGATAGTTTCTGTAAGATTGAGAGAGAAAGCCAGAAATCAGAATGGATACTAACTATCCTTTTACTAGAATCTATGGCGGCATTGATGCAGGGAGTGTCTTTTGAACGATCATTCGAACAGCCTTGCTGATGCACCGCGAAGGCGTTCTGCGGAGACAAGTGAGTTCTCATTCGGAGTCTTGTTGTGCGAATTGACCCTCTGTCATTGGTAAACATACAAGTTGCGTCTTTGAAATTTCAGAGCTGCGGAGGTTTTAGCTTTTGGGTTGAAACCTGAGCCCACGGTTTGTGGGGTTAACGTAATTGAATAAATTGAATCTGAACTCGGATGATAAAAAAAGGTTTAATTTTGCAAAGCCGTAACCAATTAGCAACTTCCCACATCTCAAGAACTGCAGCACCCTGCTCTGCTGTCAAGTCGTCCTTCGTCTTTGCGTTGATATCTGCTCTTCCCTTCGCAACTAACCACTTGACAACTTCCAGTCATTATTGTTTATAGCCCTATTAAGATAGTAGGTTCAAATCTCATTCCTCCAGATTCCTTCACTCCTTCATGAATTGCCCCCCTCTCATTGCCTCCATGGCTTCCGCTCCCTCATAAACCCGCCCTCTTATTCCCCCACTGCCCGTTCCTTCCCAAACTTCTCTTTCTCCCTATTTCGTTTCCCCTCGATCTTCTGCATCTTTTCCCTCGAATCGGTCTTCTCTCTTTCCAACGCCGGGTCCCGATTCTCCTCCTCTCCTCCCCCTCAAGCCCTTTACGCCCTCTTCTGAAACCTCCAAATCTTCTTTGCCATCTAAAACGTTGGCTAGGATTCGTCAAACTTCGCCTTATGTTTCTTCAGTTGATCTTCCTAGGTGTCGAAACTCCTTTGGCACTCTTTTCGCACGGAGCAAGGGCATTACTTCTTGGACTTTATCCATAATTGAAGATGGCGCAACTTTTTCGAAATCTTTTGGCCTTTCTTCTGCTTCTTGTCTCGTCGCTTGACAATGTCTTGCAACACGCCGAATTGGTCTGCGTCGAACCACTCCTTCAATAGCTCATCAGCCGTTGTCTCTCGTCCCAAAGCGGTGCAGTGTTGTTTAAAGTTTGCTCCGTGTCGCAACATCAGCTTGATAGAATCAAAAGCCTGTTGCCGCTCGGACTCTTCCGCCTCCGCCATGAGCAGTTCTAAATACAGGCGCCATTCCGACTGACCTCCAAAGCTACTGTTTGGATCTACGCCACTCATAAGGAGAAGTACAAGCATGGCCACCTCTGAGAAGTCCGAGTCCGCGACAAGGAAACCTAACTTATCTAGTATTTCTTGCTGCAATATGCTTGTCGACCAGAGCAGCGAAGGAAAGTTATTCGCTACTCTTTGGCAAAGTTGGGGCTCGCGAGTAAATTTCTTCGCAACGTAGTTTGACAATCCGAAACCAATGCATGCAGATATTATATATAAATCTGGATCCAGATAGTCTTTGTGGGGTTTCGCAGTGAGTAAAATCTTGCTGAAACGTACTAACCACTCATTTAGACGTTCTTTGTTGAATCGAATTGCTGGTACGATTGCTTTTTCGAGGTCGTCTATGATGTCGGCGATCTCCGCACTGCAGGACAAATTTTGATCGAGTCTTAAAGCAAACAAGAAAAATCCAAAAACGGGGTTGCCCCAAATTTTGCGTTTAGGGCCGAATGACGTTGGAGGGGCCATTTTAGCCAACGCGCCGTAAGCGGCACAAATTTCCAAATCGGGGTTGAAATTCTCATTGGTCCACGTTTGAAGCAGCAACCGTGCATCCGGAGTTTGCAGATAATCCTTGACAGTCCTATGCAGGAAGTCAACTTTAAATGCAAAGAGCAGATCATCGTACATCCAGGGTTCGAAATCCGTGATATCGATCGCATCCACCTTCCCCCGAGTTTCGAGAAGACCTTTACTGAGAGCCTTCAGTCTTCTTTCCATGTTTTCCAAACGAGATAGGAGCACACTCTCGGGGGGTGTTTCTACTGGAAGCTGAAACATGTAATTGGTGTCTTCCTGATCAATAACCCAATACGCCATGAGTGGTAGGTTCGCATTGGAATTAACTGCAATCGTGAATATCCGCGCGGTCTGAGTTCGATAGCGATTTTCTGTAGAAAATAAAATTGTTTTGAAGTAATCCTACAGATCTTTTGGGGTTTCGTCCACCCGCTGTTGCAGGTCTTTGATACGATCGGAATTCGTCAGACCATCGAGAAGAGATCGAGTAACAAGAAATACCCAAAGAAAGACACCATCAGCTTCTCTAACAATGTTCGAAACAAAATTAGGACACTGAGGATCATCTTTCCTAAGTTGTTGAAATCTTTCATTCTCTCCAAGCGGATCTTCAACATACAGACGGATATCGTATGTTGATGCATATAGAGCTTCCAACGAGTGTCTTTACCGAAGTAATCTTCAAATTCGTTCCATGGACGACTCGACACGCAGGTCTTGACGTTCTGGAAAGACCTTAGGATATCAACCAAATCGATAATGTCGGCCGGCCGTCCCTCATACTCATCAAGGCCATCAACAAAGAAGCAGAACTTCGTGTCTGATGCCGTGGTAGTGGATATGTTCCTGAGGGTATTGAGAAGTGCTGGAACACTTAACAGCTCGTCACGAGTCTCTCGCAAGACTTTGCCATCGGATGTCATCGCAATCCACTGGTCGCGATAAGCTACCTGAATAAGTTCGGGACACTGACGCAGTATCTGGTAAAGTATCGCTCGTAGCAGGCCTCGCTGGGATTTCTGTGAACGTTGAGCTGATGCATTCCAGAAGTAGAATTTCGCGATGACAAGCTTCTTGTCGCCCGCCCACCCATCCAAGTAGGCTTGAGTTTTTTCATGTGCTGCTACGAACTTCATGAGAGTGGACTTTCCCGACCCAGGTTTACCCGAGACCCAGTAAACGCCGTCCTCGTTTTCCAGCCATTTGACAAAGTTGACTGATGCATCATCGAATATCCATGAGAACGTCTGTGAGTGCTCTTTCGAGATGGATTCATGACGGGCGTCGATAGATGAAAACCTGAGACTCTGCAGAATCACTTGCTCCGCAAAATAAGCCTGTCCTCGATGCGCGGCATCGGAAAGAACCAACCAAGCATCCGCTAGATCTTCTTGATGTGCCTTGATATCCTCAATGGCGGAATTGAAGTCTTTCCGGAGCTGATCGATGTCCTGGGATCGATTGACCTCCAACCGGGTATTCTCCACCGCCATTTCACGAAGTCGTCTATTGATCTCGTCAAGCTGATCCATGCTCATTGCGTCAATTAACTGTTTGTTGATTCGATCGAGTCGTCGTTGAAGGGAAACAATCTGATCTTGTTTCCACATTGTTTTCACTGCCTGAATGGCGCTTTTCCGTGTTCGGTTGTCGCCCTTGACTTTGACCGAGTTCAAGATTTCTAGCAACTCATCTGCAACTTGAATGCATTGCTGACTGAGACCGTCCAAGACCTTTTCACTCGTAATGCTGAGACCCGAATGGCTTTTCCCAGGTGCCGCAGAGGGCCTGCGTCGAGTTCTGTCAGCAAGGTCCTTTATGTTCCTAGCCTGGCTTTCCAGTTCGTCATTTTCTTCCATTGCACCACTACCAGACTCGTGCAGTTGTCGGGCTCTGGACAGAACCTTGGTCGAGAAGTTCACAAAGTTGATGATGTGTCCCACCAGTCCAGCAGCCGCAAGTGGGTCCATGATGCTTAGACTTTGTATTTTATTGCTGCACAATCAGCAGGAATCAACGGGGTCATGCTTACCAGAGAGGAGAGACTCTTGCGGCAGTAACGCTGATGGCAGACAATTCGTTGAGAGGATGGTGTACGGGTGAATGGGGCGGAGCGGGCTGATAAGCTCCAAGAAGGACAGGGGAGTGTCAGCTCTTCCTCACAGAATTCCGCCCCATGACCGAACGATTATTTTGAGGAATTGGGAATCGGGATTGCACCTCCACGAAAATTCTCACTGCCATCGCGCAGCTGTGGAAAAAGAAGGTTGAATCCTGAAAAGCTCAGCCCCCGCTTATATAAGTCGGCCTGATACAGCTGTATTGGCACTATTTGACCTATTTGGAAACTATTCAAGTTAAAGCACTTTCCGCTTACGACGATACAGAATATCCCGACCCGCCCTTTAAATTCGGTCCGGTGGGTTCCCGTCGCTTGACAAGGTCCCATTGCTTCGATAGAACCGCATAATGAAGGATAGTCTGGCCGTACTTGTCCTTTGCATTGACATCTGCATTCACCTTTTCAATCAACCAGTAGACAGCATCCCACTGCTGATGAGTGGCTGCATAATGAAGCAGTGTCTGGTCATCCTCGTCTTTTTCCTCAACGTCTGCGTTCTTCTCTTCAATCAACCATTTGATAATTCCCCACTGTTTATCTTCGGCTGCAAAATGAAACACCGTGCGGCCGTACTTCTCCTTTAGATTGATCCCTCCCTTCTTCTCAACCAACCATTTGACAACTTCCCACCGCTGAGATGCAGTGGCTGCAACGTCCTCCCACTGCTTATATGCTACATAATGAAGTACAGTACAGCCGTACTTGTCCTTTGCTTCGACGTCTGCATTCTTTTCAACCAACAACTTTAAAACTTCCCAGTGTCTAAATTTGCCTGCCCAATGAAGCACTGTCCTTTTTTCGTAATCTTTTGCATGAAGGTCTGCATTCTTCTCAACTAACCACTCGACAACCCCCAGCTGCCCAGATTTGACTGCATAATGAAGTACACTGCAATTAGCACCATCCCTCGCGTTGACGCTTTCTTGCTGTACTAGCTCTGGTAGACTTTCAGTTAGCGTGGGCGAAAACAGAAAAAAGGAACATCTTAGTGGCAGTCCCTAATGGGGACATGAAAATCGAAGCCAATCGGTTTTCGATGAGAATGTGAAGTAAAGACTTGCCATGCCACGTCATGTATAAATGCTGTCCTCCATCACGTTGCTTGATTTGCTCCATCGATTCCCGCTTGCCAAATGATTTGAATGTTGTTAAAATAGCGTCCTCAAGATCCACCACTCTCTCGACGTCTTCGGAATCATTGACATGCTTTGACCAATATTGGGCAGCGTAGTCACTAAATCTGTATTGATCCAACCGGTACAGCATGGCGATTCCGTTGTCGCAAATTTGATCGAACACATCAAATCCGAGATATGTTACACAAACTTTTGCCAGGTCGCTGGACTTCAGAAGCTCCTTCCCATGTTGCTGTCGAAGGAATTCGCCAACAGTCTGATGAATTAAAGCCATCGTCCCATCTTCATTAACAACCGCTAAGCCCTGACAGCATTCTCTTATTGTTTGAGGTTCGTTCAACTCTTTCGGCAATTCTGGCATGTTGTCTAGGACGGCGATTGCTTCGCGAATCTCAGCAATTGTTAAGGGTCGTTTGGCCTGCAATATCCACGAAAGAATTTTGAAGGTAAACCTTTGGTTTCCACGAGACACTCGAGTTAAAAGTAATTCGTACGCTTCAAAAACCTCAGGAGGAAGTGACGTCAAACAGGCTCTGCGCTCTTGAACATCATTGATACTCAACAGGTATATAACTTGCAGCTTCACCAGTAGAAAACTAGATGAATCAGCGTAGTATTTTCGGGATGTGTTACATTCCTCCTGACTCAATAATCAGTCTTCTTTGTAAAGCCGTATACTCTTCTTCAGGTAACTGCGGCCATTCGGGTCTCAACTCGTGTGCGATATAAGTTTCGAGATCGCCGGCGTTTGCGACAACTTTGAGTTCCCTAAACTCGCTGATTTCTTGAACGCGGGGAGTGAACTGTGGTTGGCTCGTTAAAAACACTCTCACATCGCAATTCACCAACCTCCTAATTAGGTCGCTCGTTGCTTTGCGCTGTTCCGTTGTGGCTTCGTCGAACGCGTCAAAAAATACAAAGGCGGATGAGTCGATTGCACAAGAACAGAGAAGGTCAACGAGCTCTTCGTACTTTGGCGGTGATGACTCAGAACGTTCCTTGTAGAATTCCTGAACTTTGGAGGGAAGTGGACGTGCCGATGCAAGTAATTTGAGAAGCCGAGAAACAATATCTCTCCGTTTGAGGTTCTTGTGTTCTTGGTTGCTTTTGAAGAAGTGGTAAGCGAAGCGGATTGGTTTGGCATTTCGCAGCTCACCGTGTTTGTCGCAGACATAGTCGATTGCCATGGCTGTGAGAACCGACTTTCCCGATCCGGCTACAAAAATTAGAATCAAGCCAGAGGAAACGGTGTTCATTACCAAGTCCTGGACAGTATAGGAAGTTGGATCCTTTCCCATTAACCCAGTCCGTGAACTCCTTTGATTCCAAAAACCATCGTCCCGTAGCGCCCACTTTCGCATCTCTCAATTCTGTAAGACTTTGATAAGCATCCCCCGGAAAAATCGAGTTGAGAATGCTTTTGCGTGTTTGCTCTTGCCTTGGTTAGCGAATCTTTAAATCGGTTTAAAGGGGTCGAGTACCGTCAAGTATTTTCTCTATTTTCTTGACTCCATTGTAAGTTTCTAAACAATTGAGTTAGATTAAAGACTGAAGCAGAGTTGACAGGACAAGAGACATACCGCCAGTCATAACAATTTGTGCACCCCGTAAAGACTTGTCGAGCAATTCCAGATCTTTTTTGAGCTGTGTGTCTGCATCTTCATAAGACTTTTTAATTTCGCTGAACAAATCCGCCAGTGCACGACCTGTACAACATCGATTAGGCGGTTCTCGAAAATGAGATTTACCGAATTTCCTTCCAAAGGTCTGCGAATACGCAAGTTGTTTTCCAATCAAATCCAGCATTGACGCTAGCACACCGATAGCTGCAGCTTCTGCCACTTTTTTCTCCTTGAGAGTGTCGGGCAAGATCTCGGGAAGTCCAAGAGTCCTGAGGTCCTCCTGAATTGATATCAATTCGCTTTTGAATTTCTCTAGGCGAGCCGAATCGTTCTCCAAGGAACGACGCAGAGAGAAGGAATGTACAGTAATGAGAAGCGAAAGCGCACTAGGCAAGAGCGAGTAGGGATTCGGTAACTATTGCAATCAGCGCCAAAGAAATTAATGAGCTTACCGCATTTGCCTGAATGACGACACTCAAAACAGTTTTCAAACCGGGGGTGATCTTTTCAGCAACCGCTTTAAGAATTCGGTAGGTGGCCTCCAATGTTGCTCCTTTCTGTGCAATGTCTTGTCCCCCTTTTTCGTCTTGTTCCTCAAGTAGTTTCCTGATTATTTGTTCAACTCCTTTTATTCCTTCGACCAAAGATAGAATTGCAAGAGTGTCGATGTTTGCGGTTTTGCCATCGGTTCGTTTGTCCTCCCAATTTTCGGGTTTAATGGTTCCTTCTAGAACGCCTTTCGTTTGGTACAATCTCTGAGCTGAGTCTTCCAGCCTTCGCAATGCTTTTTGAATCGGATCGGAATCAGGGTCCTCCTTTTGACGCGGACTTTCTTGTGTGCTGCCATCGGTCTTGTTTGCTGTTTGTTTGGGCGATTTCTTCGACTTTTTGATCCAGTGCAAAAGGGAACCGCGGCTCTTCCCTGCTTGTTCGTCGGTTGGGGGATCCATTGTTCAGAAGGCGTGAGGATGTGCCTCAAGACCGGAAAATCTAAGCGTGCGACACATAATTACCGGCCCGGTTGAGCAGCAAACCTTATTTTAATTTTGTGCAGGCACCACACTCTCAGCTCACGTCAACTGTTCTCAAAGTCAGAAATCTGAGAAATGTCATGGACGAGAATGGTGATGGTGCAAGGTAAAAGCCGCCATGGTCATCCAGGAGACGATTTGGCTCAAAAGCTGAGGACGAATGTTCGTGCAGCGGTGAAACGAAGCCAGTCAGAGATTATTTACCGCAGTTTGGACGGGGGGTTGTCCTGCAGCTCTTTTTAAGCCCCTTTTCCCAACATTTCCACGCCTCCTCCCCAAAACGCAATCGTTTCCCACAGCCCCCCACGTCTTTCGATCCCTCTCTGAGCAATTGACAGTGTCGCAACCCAAGATGTCTACAACGTCCGAAGCAAGTAATTACAGTGACGAAGAATACTCATTCGATTACTCCGGCAGCGATTCGGACGATTCTGTCGACGACCCGGATCCCTTCGGCAGCAACACTCAAAGAACAAATCAAAATGGAGAACCTAGAGAACGGATACGGCGAACTGGAAAGATGCCTCTTAATATGACCCGCAATTATGTGCAAAGTGGATGGGGAATGAGCCAAGGGTTCCGGGAACTTATTCAAAATTTGTACAAACACTCTTTTCGATTCTGTTGTTAGAGGGCTAATTGCAATAGCGCAGATAACGTTCGTGAGAATCCCGACGGATCGCCAAGAGAAGTAGACTGGATTCATGAAACTGGTCCCCAAGGGAGCACAGTCTATTATATCGCCTATATGATGGGACAAGTTCCGAGACCGAATCGAAAAACAGGTCTGCATAATCTCGCAAAATCATTGGGATATATTATCCTTCGGAGAGATAAATGCAGAGTAATTCTTGTCAACCACGATACCCGACTTTCTCGCAATATTTGGTCTATGGGAGAATCCTCAAAAAGATCAAAACCGCATCAAATTGGCGGCCATGGTATTTCCCGACCGAACTTGAATTCCTGATATTGTAGGTGAGGGAATGAAGGTCGGCATTCTCGCACTCTTGCGCCAAGGCTGTACAGTCAACTATTACACAAATAACGAAATCTGGGAATGGTGCTTTTGCAACTTTTATGATAACAACGAAAAAGTCTCAAATCAGTTGACAATTCAACTTCAGCGCTCCCGACCTCGAAAAGCCAAACATGACACCACTATCTCCGATGACGTCAGAGAAGCTCGAAGGTTAGCTGGCAAACATACTACTGTGATCGTTGAAAATGTGCGATATGGTCTTGACATCAATTTCGAAGACTACTTATTCCTTGTGCAGCCTCCTCAAGACACTCTCCTCGCATCAGAGTATGGCACCATTTTGACGAGCATGGAGCATAGAGAGAAGATGTTTGTTAAAGGGATATTTGTTGAACGGAGAGGTGCAGGACATCGACCTCCGTTATCTTATGGAGTGGACTTTAGTCAAGCTTCTTTGGATCGAGATAGAAGAAGTTTGATGACTGGAAATCAGATTGCTGAAACATTGGGGAATATCTGGGATGATTTGATTTCGAGAGACCATCCGGGCGCATTGGACATGTATTTGCAATTGTTGCAGGTCA
>Ga0335075_10010242_pt1 | contig 14247 bp, 15 predicted proteins | sample Lox_Sample_24_FD_206723 | JGI IMG/M metagenome (GOLD analysis project Ga0335075, IMG submission 206723) | Soil microbial communities from Loxahatchee National Wildlife Refuge, Florida, United States - Lox_Sample_2.4 | ecosystem: Environmental > Terrestrial > Soil > Wetlands | place: USA...
GCCGCCGGTACGCAGCCGCGAGACGATCAACTCGACCGCGCGCGCAATCGATTCCGTCGCACGCTCGACGGCGCCCACCGCTTCCCGGTTGTCGGCGACGATCGTCTCGACCAGCGCCGATGTTGTCAGCGTATCGAGGCCGCGCGTCCCGGGATGAATCGCCTCAGTTGCCGCGAGCGGCTCTCCTTCGCTCATGCGGGTTGCAAGGCTTGCGCGAAGCGCAGTGCGGCTTGCGCGGGCTCTACGTCTGTGCGCACGATCGTCGCGCCGGCGAGATCGCCCTGGAGGCGCGTCTGCAAGATGTACGTCAGGAGGCTGTTTTCACGCAAGAGGCCGCCGGCGAACGCAATCACCGGCGACTCCTCGGCCAAGGCCGCCTGCCGCGCGGCCGCACGCACGAGGTCCGCAAGATCTTGTGCGGCGCTCTGGACGATCTTGGTTGCAGCGCGGTTGCCGTCGCCGGCAAGCGCGACCACGCCCGTCGCCAGCGCCGCAATACGCGCAACGTCGAGCGGCGATGCATCGTACATCGCCGCGAGCAACGCCTCGCGATGTGGCACGTCCAGGGCATGCTGCACGAATTCGGTCGTCTCGTCGGCGCGTGCGCGTCCCTCGAAGACGCGTGCGAGCAGCTTCACGGCGGCCAAGCCAATTGCAAAGGCGGACCCTTCGTCGCCCAAGAGATAACCGCTTCCACCTACGCGCACGCGGTGCTCGCCGTTTTCGGCATAAGCGACCGAGCCGGTTCCAGCGATGAGCACGATGCCCGGACCGTGTGGAATGGCGGCGCGCAGCGCGATTGCGGTGTCGTCTTGCACACGTAGCGTCTGCGTCTGCGGCAAGTGTGCGCGCAGACATTCCTCCAAAGCACGCGCAACGTTCGCGCGCCCCGCCCCCGCCGCGCCCACGAAGAGCGCGTCGGGATCCGCTCCGCGCAGGCTCTCACGCACCGCAGCTGCGATCGTGCGCGCGGCCTCATCGACGCCGCAGGAACTCGGATTTGCCGGTCCGCCGCGCGCGCTGCCGAACGGTGCACCGCCGCGCGATGCAAGCACCACGGTGGAACTCCCGCCGGCATCGACGCCGACGGCGATGTGCTCACTCACGCGAGCGGATTCGCCGGGGAGAGACGCTCTTGCTCCGCGTGCACTTCGTGATCGATCTTCGCCAAGAGACCGCGCAGATCGGCAGACGTGATCGTTCCGAGCAGCGCCGGATGGCGTGCACCGGTAACGCGTGGGAGCCCGACCGCGCGGCCGCGCAGCGTCTCGTAGCCGAGAATGGCAAAGGCGAGCGCCTCCTTCATATCTGCGTCGATACCCAGGTCCGTCGCCAGGATGACGCGGTGCGCTCCGAGCCGATCTCGCAATGCCCCCAGCAGCGTTGAATTGCGCGCACCACCGCCGCTGACAACCAGACGCGCATGGGCCGGAGCGTGCGCGTGTACGTCGTGGAGGATGCTCTCGACGGTCAGCGCGAGCAAGGTGGCACACCCGTCCTCCAACGAGAGCGCCGCGAGCGCCACGCGATGACGCGACAAAAATGATTCGCCGAAGTATTCCCGGCCGGTCGACTTCGGCGGCGCTGCAGAGAAATACGGATCGGCATAGAGCGTCTCCACGAGCATCTGGTCGACGTGTCCTGCGCGCGCGTAACGGCCGTCGCGGTCGTAACGCTGCGCCCCCGACGTGCGCTCGCGCACGAACGCGTCGACGAGCATGTTGCCTGGACCGCAGTCCCAGGCGCGCACGTCTGCGGGCCCCGCCCCGCGCGGAAGGATGCTGAGATTGGCGATCCCGCCGACGTTGAGTGCGATCGTGTCGATGCGATCACTTCCGAGCAGCAGCGCGTCGACATAGGGAACCAGCGGCGCCCCTTCGCCTCCGGCCGCACAGTCGGCGCGCCGGAAATCCGAGACCACCGTCGCTCCGGTGAACTCGCGAATGACGAACGGATCACCGATTTGCACCGAGAGCCGCGCTGCGCCGTCGTGAAAGAGCGTGAGGCCGTGGCTGGCAACGTAATCGATCGGAGCATCGTCTACGAGCGAACGAACCGCAGCGCCGATAGCGCGACCGAAATCGTGGTCGAGCTGTGCAACGCTGCGCGGGGAGGGTTCGTTCGGCGCAAGCGCCGCGCTGATCTGATGTTGCAACGGCGAAGCGAACGGAACCGTGCGCGAACGCATCAACTCGAACGTGTACCCCGTACCGCTCGGCCGTAAGGAGACGAGCGCGACGTCTATTCCGTCGAGTGAGGTGCCTGACATCACACCGACGGCTAGCACGCGTCACACTGCGCGATTACCGCGTCCGCGACGGCCGCGCGCACCGAGCGCAAGTCGCTTCGCCCGAAGTAGACGGCGTTGGTCAAAAAGACGATCTGGACGTCGCGCGCCGGGTCCGCCCAGACGCAGGTCCCGGTGAAGCCGGTGTGGCCAAAGGTGGAGTCGGACATGAGACGGCCGCACGAGTTTTCGTCGCCGGTCTTGAGCGCCCAACCCAGACCACGGCGCAGCACCGGATCAGGAGCTTGTTCGCGCACCGCCTCCTGCGCGAGGGCCGGATCGAGGAGCGCACCGCGGCGACCGCAGAGCGGCGCCAAAAAGACGTCGGTGAGACGTGCGACGTCGTATGCGGAACCGAAGAGACCGGCATGTCCCGCAATCCCGTTCATGAGATACGCCTTCTCGTCGTGCACGACTCCGCGCACGCGTCCGCGCCAGCCGTCGTCTTCGGTCGCGGGGATGAACGCCGATTCGGCGGCCCGCGGCCGATAGCCCAGGGTGGGTGCCGCGCCTTGCGCCGCCAGCCGTGTCACGATCTCGCTCAACGACTGCTCTCGGGCGCGCTCGAGCAAAACCCCGATCGTGATGAAGCCGAGGTCGCTGTAGATCACGCGCTCGCGGGGCGGCGCGACGAGCGGACGCGTGAGCGCGTACTGTGGTACGGCATCGTTGAGCAGGGTGCGATAGTCCGCTCCCGATTGCATACCTGAGACGTGCGCCAAAAGCATGCGCAGGGTGATCGCGGCATGCGGCGTGCCGCGCCACTCGAACAAGAGGTGTGTCAGCGGCCCGTCGAGGGTGAGCGTCCCGTCTTGCACGCACTCCAAAACCGCCGCTGTGACGATGGGCTTGGTGAGCGAGGCGAGATCGAAGCGCGTCTCAACCGAAATCGGTGCGCCACCGCAGTCGTCGACGCGGCCGTAGGCTCGTTCGAAGATCGCGCGGCCGCCGCGCTCCACACGAAGCACGGCCGCCGTAAAACGCGACCCGAGCGCCGCGCGGACGATTCCGTCGGCCTGAGCAACGGAGGTGGCGCGAACGAGGCTAGTACGCAGCGGAGGCTCCTGCTGCGAGCGAGACGGGCAATGTGCCAGATGGCACGAAGCGCCCCGCGATAGCATCGGCAAGCGCCTCGGTGCTCGCCTCGTCATCACCGTACGTACAAACCAGATGGCGTGCCCGGCCGGCGCAGAGCACGTCAAAGGGTTCGCGCGCGCAGACCACCAGCGCCTCGGGCGCGGCCTCCAGCAGCGCGGCGAGGGCGGCGCGTTGCCCCGCGTTCCGCAAGGCGCGCCGCAGCACGCAGATGACGTGGCGTCCGCTTTGCGCTCGTACGAGATCGGCGAGATGCTCGATCGCCGCCGCGTTGGGATCGAGGGGCGCACGGAAGAGCTCACTGCGAAAACGCCGCGTGCGCAACGCGAGGTTCAAGGAGGCGTGGTCCACCTGCAATCCTTGCGCCCCTTCATTCGTCGCGCCTTCGAACGAGACGACGGTGACGGGGCGCTCGGGCTCCAGCATGATCGAACCGCGGACGACCGTGAGCGCCGCTCGGGCGGCCTCGTGCGCAACCCGAGCGCCATCGACCGGTGCCGGCGGCGGCACACTCCAGCGACGAAGAGCGTCGAGACGCGCAGCAGCCTCCTCGAGACGAGCGATGGAGATTTCGCCGCTCGCGACGGCGGCGACGATCGCATCGCGCGCAGCGGACGCCGCTTCCAGATGATGGCTGACCAGAACGCTATCCGCGCCGGCTGCCACCGCACACGCCGCGCCGCGCGCCGTTCCGATGCCGCCGGCGATGGCATCCATCTCCATGCAGTCCGTAAAACAGACGCCGGTAAAGTGGTACTCGTCACGTAAAATCCGGGTCAACACGGTATGAGAGAGCGTCGCGGGACGGCGCTCGTCGAGGGCCGGAATCATCACGTGCGCGCTCATGACGGCGCGCGCACCGGCAGCGATACCGCTAGCGAACGGAAGCAGCTCGCGCTCGCGCAAGGTCGCAGCTGACGCCGGGATGACCGGCAACTCGACGTGCGAATCCCGGGCCGTTGCGCCGTGTCCGGGAAAGTGCTTGATGGTCGCTGCGATTCCGCCTTCTTGGAGCCCGCAGACGACAGCCGCCCCGAGCGCACCGACACGCTGCGGGTCGTCGCCGAACGAGCGCGTTCCAATGACCGGACTCTGCGGTTCGAGTGCCAAGTCGAGTACCGGCGCAAAATCGATCGTGCAGCCGGCGCGCCGCAGATCCGCGGCGATCGCCGCACCTGCGCGCCGTGCAAGCTCGGCATCGCGGGCCGCGCCGAGTGCCATCATCGACGGAATCGGCGCCGCTCCCGCCCGCAGACGCATGACCGAGCCGCCCTCTTGGTCGATCGCGACGAAGGGGCGCACCGCCTCGCCGATAGCGTCGCAGACCGCCTCAACGAGCTGACGCGTCGCGTCGAGACGCGTGACGTTGCGCGCGAAGAGCACGATACCACCAGGCTTGAGCGCCGCAAGTTCTGCGAGTGGAGCTTGCGCTGGAGTTGCGCCGGTGAAGCCGACGCAGAGCAGGCTCGCAGCCATTCGCTCGAGTTCAGACTGCGACGGCATCCTGCGCTCGGAACCGGACGACGCGGCCGTCTTCAGTGCTCGGTGTGCATGTGGATGAACTGCGCAAAGTAGATGCCCTCGCGCTGGCTCATGAAGACGCGAACGCGCTGCCCTCGCTCGAGATCGGCGATGGTGTGGAAGTCGCCGTCGTGTCCCTGGATATTCGTACTGGGGAGGACGACGACGTCGTAATACCGTCCTCGTGCGGATACGATCGTCATCATCCCATGCTCGCGATCGACCGAGACGACGCGCCCTTCGAGGACGCCCGCATTCCGGGAAGCCGACTGTGGCCCGTCGTCGCCCTGTTCGAGCGAACGCCACGGCGGGACGCAGCCGCCGCACTCGTCCGCTCGCGTGGCACCAGCCGAGGCGAGGAGCAGGCCGATGACGAGCGCCGGAACCGTCAGCGAGAGGTGCATCTCGTCGTCGTAACGTCGCCCCGGCATTAGACCGTTCCACCGACCCGCGCCCGGTAGGCGGCTCTCGCCGACTCTCGCGCGGGACCTTCGGGACCGCGTGCTCGCGCAACCAGGCCACGAAGCTCCCGCACGGCGCCGTCGGTCGGCGCCTCGCCCCGCAGAACCAGACGCAGCGCGATAAAGGCCTCATCGGCCGCCCGCGCACCGACAGCAGCGAGGGCGCGATAAAACGGGGCAGCCGACGGTGCAGCGGCGGGATTGGCCAAAAGCGTTTTGACCAGCTCTGCCTTCGGCACCGCCTCGCCGAGCAAATACCTATCCAACAAGTCGAGCGCCACGGCGCGTCCTTCGCCATCGGCGCCCCGCTGCGCTCCTTTTGATCGCTTGCTTCGCCCGGCTAGCGACGTTCGTTGCGGACGGTCGGTAGATACCATATCAGCAGACTGACCGCAAGGTAGCCGACGCCGGAGAGGATCATCGGCAGGCGTGCGCCATAGCGGTCCGCGAGCACTCCGCCCAGCAACGCACCGGGAGCTGCACCCATCAGCACGACGCAGCGCGCCGCTCCAAAGACGCGGCCGACGAGCTCTTCGGGGATAACGCGCAAGCGCCACCCGACGATCTGCGCAATCTCGAAGGTGCCCATCGCATTGGCGAGGGCGAGGAAGAGGACCGCGATCCGTAAGTCGTGCGTCAGCATCACCGGAACGAAGATCAGCGCATCGAGCGTGAACGCGTAGACCAAGATCTTTCCAACTGGCCACGTCCCAGGCGCAGACGGCGGCGATCGATCCTGCAAGAGCGCCAATTGCAGCGGCACCGAGCGAGATGCCGACCACCGTGTCACTCGCACCAAAATCGACTTTGAAGTATGGGATGAGGACGGCAGCCGTCATGAGTCCGAAGAAATTGAAGAGCAAGCCGATGAACGTGATCTGGCGCATCGCGACATCCGACCAGAAATACGCAAAGCCGGCTGTAATATCGGTTGCGATCGCGGCAGCCGCGGGCATTCCGCTGGGTTCCGCCGGACCGAGCGTCTCGACCAGCGCGACGGAGACCTGGGAACAAAGATAGGTTCCAGCGTTGGCGATGAGCGCCGGCAACGGTCCAACGAGCGCAAAGAGCGCGCCGCCCAGCGGCGGCATGACCATCTGCACCGCTTGTTCGACGCCAGCCAATGCGGCGACCGCGCGGGTTGCACGATCCCGGCCCAGCAGATAGGGAATCGACGAAGCCTGACCTCCTTGAAAGACGGCGGCACACATCGACATCGCGGCGATCCCAGCGTACAACATCCACAGTGAGAGCAGACCGAACGTATACGCTGCAATCCACGCGAGGATGATCGCGAAGCGCACGAAGTCGGTCCAGATCATGAGCTTGCGCCGATCGAGACGATCCGCAAGCGAACCACCGACGAGCCCGAAGATGGTAAATGGGAGAAGTTCGAGCGTGTAGGTGAGGCCCAGCGCCGAGGCCGATTTCGTGAGGTGGTAGATGAGGAGCGGAATCGCAATCGTGCGCAGCCCATCGCCGGCGTAGCTGAGTGCTTGGCCGAAAAAGTACAGACTGAACGAACGCGAGCGAAAGACGCTCTGTGCGGAGAGAACCATGAACGAGCAACCCCATATGCCGAGGAACAGTAAGCCGGAGGCACCATCACGCGAAGCGCGGCTGGTCGGGATGCTACAAGCTCATGCCTTCGATTGTGCCCTCCGCTGTCAAGGCCGCCTCGTTCGCCTTCCAGGACGCGGGGTAGCGCTGTAGAATAGGCGGCGGTCGCCTCGGCGTCGCACCGGTCCCGAGTAGCTCAGCCGGTAGAGCAGCTGACTGTTAATCAGCGGGTCGTTGGTTCGAGTCCAACCTCGGGAGCCACTTTGAAAACGCCCCAACCTCGGAGGTTCGCGGGCCGCTAGGCGGCGGTCTTCTTGGGCCTACCGCCTTTGCGTCCGTTCTTGCGGGCTGCCCGCGCCTTCGCGTCGGTGCGTGCTTGCCGCCGCGCTTGCCGAGTTCACTCATCCAGCGCCGGTTTACGAAGACGCCTTCGATAAGGCTGGGGACGTAGTGGTCGACATCGAGCGACTCCCAGTGCAGGCTCGAACCCGGTCCCATATCTCGACTTCGCCGACTTGCTCAGGAGTCGCATGTCCCAGCCCTTGTAAGAGTTTGCGCGGGATCGCCACCTCCACGCCGGTCGCCAATTGGATGGCAATCACGTCGTCCTTCGCGCGGTAGGTAGCGGCGACTGCTTTTGGCCTATACGGCTCGCGCAGCTTTGCCAGCGCGATTGCTGCCTCGATCTGCTCGTCGGTGACGTCGATGCGTGCTTTGGCTTTACTCATGGATGCATTCTCTCCCAGGCCGCGACCAGTTCATCGAAGTGCTCCGCCGCAACCCTCAAAATCTTTTCACGTCACTTCGCTTGGCGTTTCCCGGTGAAATGCGGTCCGGTCGGTCCGCAAGCCCGGGTACCTTCTCAGCATGCGTGGATTCGCTGAGCACGATCTTCCCCCGGGGGATGGCGGACCGACTTCAACCAAGCCGAGACTCTGCTTGCCCAGTGCCAAACACTTCCGAACCATTACGGGACCCATGAATGAGGGGTCAGCGTAAATACCGTGCGCGCTCTTGAACCAGGAGCGCTGCCGATTTTCGCAACACACGTAGGGACCCGAGATGAAGAGATGGATACGCCCAAGCCACTAAACGAGATCGTTCTTCCTCAGCCGGTGGTTGGTGCGCTCACACGCGCGGCAATTTTTCTGGTGCTCTGTATCCGTCCCGAGCATGACGACTATGCGGCGCTGCGATCCTTTTTTGCCGATCTTTCGGGGCTCGTGCGCGCCGTGGAATTCCGGAATGCCGAAGCGGGCCTGACCTGCGTCGTCGGATTCGGCTCGGAGGCGTGGGAGAAGCTCTTCGGCTCCCCGCGTCCTGCTGAGCTTCATCCGTTTCGCGAGATCCGCTCGGGTGGGCGCCATGCCGTCTCTACCCCGGGCGACATTCTCTTCCATATTCGGGCCAAACGCCCCGACCTGTGTTTTGAATTGGCGACGCACATCATGGAGCGACTCGGAGACGCGGCGTCGGCCGTGGACGAGGTTCACGGCTTCCGCTACTTCGACGATCGCGACGTCATCGGGTTCGTCGACGGTACGGAAAACCCACGCGGCGAGGCCGCGCGCGCCGCTGCGGTCGTCGGCGATGAAGACCCGCCCTTTGCGGGCGGCAGCTACGTCATCGTGCAGAAGTACCTTCACGACATGAAGGGATGGAACGCCCTTCCGGTCGAGACCCAAGAGCGTATCATCGGACGCAAGAAGCTTTCCGACGTCGAACTGAGCGACGCCGAGAAACCCGCATTTGCGCACAATGCACTCACGACCATTGTCGAGAACGGAAAAGAGATCAAGATACTTCGCGACAACATGCCCTTCGGCAAGCCTGGTTACGGAGAATTCGGAACCTACTTTATCGGCTACAGCCGCTCTCCGCGGATAACCGAGCAGATGCTGGAGAACATGTTTATCGGGCGGCCACCCGATAATTACGACCGGCTCCTCGACTTCAGCCGTCCGGTCACCGGCAGCTTGTTTTTTGCGCCCTCGGCAACTTTTCTGGACAATCTGGGCGCCGAGTAGCAAGAACCCCGCAGCGCGCCAGCTGCGGGGTTCTCATAGGACCCGTCGACGATCGGGTGCGCGTTAGGTGACGATGTAGTCGGTGATCGGAGCGGTCGTCCCGTTGGCGTAGGTGATCGTGCCGTCACCGTTCTGGTCGACCGTGAACGTCGCGGCCGTCGTGCCGGTGCTCAGCTCCGTGATCGTTCCGTTGAAGCCGCCGCTCCCGTTCAAGCTCAAGGTCAGGCCGGTGTTTTGCGCCGTGTCAGACTCGGTGACGTTGAACGCAGTGATGACATTGGAGGCATTGACGGCCTCGGACAAGGTTGCCGAGAGGGCCGCAACTTGCGTGCCGCCGGAGACTGTCCACGCCGTCCCGCTCCCTTGACCGATGCTCAGGCCGCCGAGAGAGCCGGTATAGACGTCTTCCGAGCCGGAAGCCGAGGTGGTGGTTCCTCCGCCCGAGACCAGCGACGTGGTGTACGTCAGTTGTTCGGTGACGCCGAGCGACTCGCTCAGTCCGGTGAGATTGCGAATGTCGGCGGCACCACACGAGATGCTGCCGGCGATGCTGCAGGTCATCCCGATCGTGAGGAAGGGCGTTCCACCAACGGAGCTGGCTTCGGTCCCTTGGAGCGCGATCGCCGTCAAGGTCAACGCCCCATTGAGCGTCTCGTATGCGATGACCGAACCGGCGAGCGAATCGGTGGTCACGGCAGCATTGAACGAATCTTGGCTCGTGTCGAATGTGCCCGCAGTGTTCTGCCAAAGCTGCGTGCAGCCGCTATCGTAATAGGTATCGATGGTAAAGGAGATCACCGTTCCCGACGTCGACCACGATTCGGTCTCGCCGTTCGTGCAGGTGCTCTGGGCCGAGGCAGCGGCCTTCCGTAACGACTCCACCTTACGCGCGATCGCAAGGGTGGAGACGGGGAGGCTCGCCGTCGCCTGCAGCGAGGTCACCCGCAAAACGTCCAAACCGCCCTGCGCCACGTACTGTTCGGTCGAACTCTGCGTAGAATCGCCCTGCGCGCCGCCACCACCCGTGGCCGGCACAGCGTGCGAAGCTGTCCCACCGCCGCCACAGCCGGCGAGCATAAATGTGCAAAGGATCGAGGACGCGGCAAATGCACGTGACTTCGCGCGTAAGTTCATATGAGACTCCCCCCAAAAGTGATAGCTCCGGGTCGTGGCGGAGCATGGAATCTTTCTTCAAAAGAAGAGGGGCCCCGCCATTTGGGGCCCCTCATGGAAATCTTTTTCGCCTGGCGCTAACCAGTAATCGGGACGAGCTCCCGATCGATCTCCCCTTTGAGCCCCGAATCTGCCCGTAACGCAGCGGCTTTGTCGACACGCTCCCACGGTAGGTCGAGGTCGGGCCGTCCGAAATGACCATACGCGGCAGTCTGCTTATAGATGGGACGCCGTAGGTCGAGATGATGAATGATCGCGGCGGGGCGGAGATCGAAGTGTGCCCGGACCAGCTCGGCGATGCGCGACTCTTCGAGCTTATTGGTACCAAACGTTTCGACCAAGACGCTGACCGGGTGCGCGACACCGATCGCATAGGCAACTTGAATCTCGCAGCGATCGGCGAGACCGGCGTGCACGACATTCTTGGCGACGTGGCGCGCCGCGTACGCCGCCGAGCGGTCGACCTTGGTCGGGTCTTTGCCCGAGAAGGCACCGCCGCCGTGCCGCGCCATCCCGCCGTAGGTGTCGGCGATGATCTTGCGACCGGTCAGCCCGGCATCACCCTTGGGGCCACCGATAACGAAGCGCCCGGTCGGATTCACGAAGACCCGGAAGCTACTGTCGCGCAGCGCATGAGGGATCACCTCGTCGATGATCTGCTCGGTGACTTCGCGCCGGATGACTTCCAACGGAATGTCGGGATCGTGCTGGGTGGAGATGACGACGGTATCGACCCGGACAGGACGGTGGCCGTCATACTCGACGGTCACCTGCGATTTGCCGTCGGGGCGCAGGTAGGTGATGTCGCCGTTCTTGCGCTTGGCGGCTAAAAGCTGCGTGAGATTGTGCGCGAGCGTGATCGGCAGCGGCATCAGCTCTTGGGTCTCCCGGCAAGCGAAGCCGAACATCATGCCCTGGTCGCCTGCGCCGGTCAGCTCGAACTGATCCTGGTCGCCGCTCTCTTTGACTTCGAGCGACTTGTCGACGCCCATCGCGATATCGGGCGATTGCTCGTCGATCGAGACCGAGACCCCGCAGGTGTCGGCATCGAAACCGATGTGCGACTTCGTGTAGCCGATCTCTTCGATCGTCTTGCGCACGATCTTGGGGATGTCGATGTAGGTGTTGGTCGTGACCTCGCCCGCGATGTGGATCTGGCCCGTGATCGCGAACGTCTCGACGGCGACGCGCCCCATCGGGTCTTTCGCCATGATTGCATCGAGCACGGCGTCGGAGATCTGGTCGGCGACTTTGTCGGGATGTCCTTCGGTCACCGACTCCGAGGTAAAGAGCCTGCGATATGCCATCGTCTACGTACCTTCCGACCACGACGCCATGTATTTGACTTGCTCGGGCGTCAGCGTGTCGATCGTGATCTTCATCGCGGCGAGTTTCAGGCGTGAGACCTCTTCATCGATGAATTCGGGAACCGGGTAGACTTTTTTCTCCAAGTTCTTGTACTCGGTCGCGATGTAGGCCGCAGCCATCGCCTGGTTGGCGAACGACATATCCATCACCGCTGCCGGGTGGCCTTCCGCGGCGGCCAAATTGATGAGGCGTCCCTCGCCGAGCACGCGGATCGTGCGCCCGTCTTCGAGCTGGTAGGCTTCGACGAAGGAACGCGGCGTCGACCTGGAGACCGCCGCCTTCGCGAGTGAGTCGAGATCGAGTTCATCGTTGAAATGACCGGAGTTACAGACGATCGCGCCGTCTTTCATGACCGCGAAATGCTCTTGGCGGATCACGTGATAGTTGCCGGTCACCGTGACGAAGACGTCGCCGATCTTGGCGGCTTCCGCCATCGGGGCGACCGCGAACCCGTCCATCGCTGCCTCGAGTGCTTTGCGTGGATCGACTTCGGTGACGACGACGTGGGCGCCGTGCCCTTTGGCCCGCGAGGCGACGCCGCGCCCGCACCAACCGTAGCCGACGACGACGACGGTGTGGCCGGCGAGCAAGACGTTGGTCGCACGAATGATCCCGTCGATCGTCGATTGCCCCGTGCCGTAGCGGTTGTCGAACATGTGCTTGGTGAGCGCGTCGTTGACCGAGACGACCGGGTAGGGAAGGACGCCGTCCTTCTCCATCGCACGCAGGCGAATCACGCCCGTCGTCGTCTCTTCGCAGCCGCCGATCATCTCAGCGAGCAATTCGGGATGCTTGGTCATGATCGTGGTGACGAGGTCGCAACCATCGTCCATCGTCATGTGCGGCTTGCTGGCGACGACCGACTCGATGTGCTTGTAGTAGGTCGCGTTGTCCTCGCCTTTGATGGCGTGCGTCGGAATGCGGTAGTGCTCGCAGAGGGCAGCGGCCACGTCGTCTTGGGTCGAGAGCGGATTGCTGGCGCACAGCGTGACTTCTGCGCCACCGGCTTGCAGCGCAAGCACGAGGTTGGCCGTCTCGGTGGTTACGTGAAGGCAGGCGCCGATGCGCACGCCGGCGAGCGGTTTGGTCTTTGCGAAGCGCTCCCGAATCTGCGCGAGGACGGGCATGAAGGATGCGGCCCACTCGATGCGTGAGCGGCCATGGTCAGCCGAGCTGCGGTCCCGGACGTCCCCCAGCGGGCGATCGATAACGTGCACGTATTTCTCCAACTTGTAAGGATGCAGTTCTCGCTGACCTTTGAAACAATCAAAAGCGATTGAGCCTGCGTTCGCCAAGGGCCGCCCGAACTCCATCCCGCAGTATTGGGCCGTGGAGACTATCGACGACTATTTGGCAGCCCTTGCCTCGGAGAAGCCGACGCCGGGCGGCGGTAGCGCTGCGACCATCGTCGCAGCGCTCGGCGCTGCCCTCGTTGCGATGGTCGCTCGCATTACCCTCGCCAATGCCAAGATGATCGAACGGCATGACCTCGCGCAGCAACTCGTCGCGCGAGCCGATGCACTTCGCTCCGAGTTACACGCGGCGCGCCAAAACGATGAGCGCGCGTACGCGCAGGTCGTTGCCGCCATGCAGCAACCGCGCGAGACCTCCGAGCAAAAAGCCGCTCGTAGTGCGGCACTCCAAGCCGCCTTGCGTGAAGCGGCAGCCGCGCCATTGCACGCCGCCGCACTGAGCCTCAGGACGCTCGAACTGGCTGAGCGCTCGCTGGCATTGGAGAATTCAAATCTCAGTAGCGACATCGGCTGCGCCGCTGAATTCGCCACCTCCGCGCTCGAAGCGAGCGCACTGAACGTGCGCATCAATCACAAATTTCTGCAAGACCACGCCCTCGTCGCCGCGCAAGAGCGAGAACTCTGCGCCTATGAGAAGGATGCAGCGGCCGCGCGCGAGCGCGTGCGCGTCGCACTCTCTTCCTTGTAGAGGAGAGAAGCGTACCGGCAGGGCGACGTCGACACATGGAGATTTGTTCCTTGCCCCTCTGGGTAGCTTCCATGTCGGTAGATAAGAGGAGGCGACACCTATGCAAGCGAGTAGCAACCCCACACTTTTTTACATCGGCGTCGGCATCGCCGTCATCATCGTCGTAGCACTCATCGTCGCGCTCGCCCGGCGCGCACGCTCGGAATCATTGCGGCGCCGCTTCGGTCCCGAGTACGAACGTACCGTGCAGAAGACCGGCGATCGCACGGCAGCCGAGCGCGAGCTCGCCGACCGCGAGGCGCGCGTGCGCAAGCTTCATCTTCAGCCCTTGCCGGCCGGCGCAAAGGCACGCTATTCCGAAGAGTGGCACACCATTCAGGGACGCTTCGTCGACGAGCCGCGCGAGTCGCTCGTCAGCGCCGACCACCTCGTGGTGAGCGTGATGCGCGACCGTGGCTATCCCGCCGACGACTTCGACCAGCGGTTGGCCGATCTCTCACCCGACCATCCGCGCGTTCTCGACAACTATCGTGCGGCGCATGACATCACCGTGCGCAGTGAACGCAACGCAGCAAGCACCGAAGACCTGCGTCGCGCGATGGTGCACTACCGCGCGCTGTTCGACGACCTTCTCGACAACAAAACGTCTTCGAAAGACAAAACGTCATCGAAAGAAAGCGTGAAAGCATGAGCGATACCGCGACGACCGAACAAGCGCCGTCCACCGAGGAGACCGCGCCCAAAGACCCCAGTGTGCAGCGTGGGACGATCGAGAGCGATGCGGGATTTCTGCCCGCAGATCGCCTCGAGGATC
>Ga0335075_10010243_pt1 | contig 14245 bp, 11 predicted proteins | sample Lox_Sample_24_FD_206723 | JGI IMG/M metagenome (GOLD analysis project Ga0335075, IMG submission 206723) | Soil microbial communities from Loxahatchee National Wildlife Refuge, Florida, United States - Lox_Sample_2.4 | ecosystem: Environmental > Terrestrial > Soil > Wetlands | place: USA...
CGAGCTGTGCCGCGGCTGTTGATGGCCTTCAAGCCGCCTGACGGGGGAGCTGCCGAGAACGTGTTTCAGCTCGTACGCGGTCTCTCCGAGCACGGCTGGGAGCTCGAGCTCGCGGGCCCGCTGGAGTCGCCGGTGTACGGGCGTCTTCCGGCGGACGTCAGGACGCACCGCCTGCCCATCAGCCCGGGTTACGCGGCGCTGCGCAGCAACGCGAATGCGCTGCGAGGGCTCAGGGCGGTCCTGGCCGACGGCAGCTTCGATTTGATCCACGCCCATTCCGCGCAGGCGGGCCTGCTGGCACGCTTCGCGCATCTCGCGGGAGGCCCGCAGGTCGTCTACACCCCTCATTGCTTCACCTTCCTGGATCATCCCTCGCCTGGTCGTTCCTTCGTGGGGTTGACGATCGAGCGCACGCTCGCGCCGTTGACGGCGGCGTTCATCGACGTGAGCGCCTACGAGCGGGATTCGGCGTTGCGCGCGGGCGTGGGCACGCGAGATCAGCATCACCTCGTGCACAACGGCTCTGCCCCCTGCCTCGAGAGCGGCGAGCCGGCGGACCATGCGCTAGCAGCCTTTCGCGGCGCCGGTCCTCTCGTCAGCGTCGTCGCCTCGCTGCGACCTCAGAAGCGGGTCGACGTGTTCCTGCGAGCAGCGCCGCGCATCCTTCGCGAGGTTCCCGAGGCGCGGCTGGCGGTGATCGGCAACGGCGATGAGAGGGACCGGCTGCTCCAGCTTGCCGCACAGCTCGGTCTGGATCGGGACCCGCGGCTGCTGGTCGCGCCGTTCGAGGGGCCGGCCTCCCGTTACCTGGCGTCCACCGACGTGTACGTGCTTCCGTCGGGGTGGGAGTCGTTGCCGATCGGCGTGCTCGAGGCGCTGGCCTGCGGCGTACCGCAGGTGGCGACCGACGTGGGCGGCGTGGCGGAGGCCATCAGCCGGGACACCGGCGTGCTCGTAGCGCCCTACAGCCCGAGGGCGCTCGCCGAGGCCGTGATCGAGCTGCTGCGCGATCCCGACAGGCGGGCGCGGATGGGTGCAGCGTCGCGAGAGCGCCACCGCGCGATGTTCGGCTTGGGCAGGATGGTCGCGGAAACGGTAGGCGTGTACGAGCATGTGCTGGCGGGCGTCGCCGTGGCACCGGCAGGGGGTCGCTTGCACAACGCCGGCGCATGAGCGACCTGGACTTGGCGTGCAGTTGCCTGCCGTCAGCCGTTGGGCGCGCTCGCCGAAGCAGTGCGTCCCGGGAGGCGAAGGCGGGTCGCGAATTGCGCAATCACCTCCAGGTCCTCGGGAAACGCGACCCGCTCGAAGCCGAGGAGCACCAGCAGGTAGCTGGCGACGCCCAGCGGCATCGCCAGCGCGAGCGAGCCGCTGAGCGCTGCCATCACCGCGGCGGCCGCCGCGCTGCCGAGCAGGGGGCCGGCCACGATCCGGATCACGTGCAGGCGACCGTGCAGCCCGCGCGAGAGCACCATCAACGTCGAGGCGACCAGGATCTCCGACAGCGAGGTCCCGCCGGCGGCCCCGTACAGCGAGTAGCGCGGGATCATGATCAGGTTCCACACCACGTTCTGCGCAAGCACGGCCGCATAGGTGAAAGCGACCACGCGTCGAGCGTCCTGAGCGTAGAACAGCTGGCACGACAGCGAGCTGGCCGGAAACAGCGTGATCGTGGGGGCGAGGATCAGCAGCGCCTCGGCGGCGCGATGGTATTCAGCGCCGTAAAGCAGCGCGATGATCGGCCCCGCCAGCACCGCCGCGCCGGCGGCCAGTGGCACCGTGATCGCCAGCACCAGCTTCAGCGCCCGCGCGTACACGAAGCCCACGGTGGGCTCGCTGGTGGGAGAGAGCCGCGACATCGTGGGCAGCACCGCCGTGTTCACGCTCCACGTCACGAAGGCGGTCGTTTCGAGCAGCCTGTAGGCAGCGGCGTACTGCCCCACTTCGGCGGAGGACTTGTACATCTCCAGCATCGTCATGTCGACGCGGCTGAGCACCACATATGCCACCAGGCCCAGACCGATCGGCACCGCTTCTCGCGTGACGCTCAACGCGCCCCGCACATGCACGTGCAGGCGGGGACGGGCGACCTTCCTGAACATCAGCTGGCCCGCGAACAAAGCGGCCAGCAGCGATCCGGTGCAGTAGATCGCGGCCACCGCCACCACGCCCCTGCCCGAGAACAGGGCCACGGCCGCCAGCGCGGTCGTGATCCAGCGCTGCGTGACCAACACGATCGGGATCAGGCCCACGCGTTCGTAGGCCTGAAAGACCGCAAATGGCACGCCGATCACGTAGTCGAAGACGAACCCGAAGCCCATCAGCGCCACCACCAGCAGGGTGTGCTCCTGCATGCCCGCCAGCCCGGCCACGGCGAGCGCTCCCAGCAGCACCGGCACGCTCAGCAGCAGCTTCGAGCTGAGCACGTCCGAGTAGTAGCGCTCGAGCCGTCGCCGGTCACGTGCGACCTCGCGGATCAGCACCACCTCCTGTCCGAACTGTCCGAGCGTGACGGCGATCCCGCCGAAGGAGATGGCGAAAGAGAACACGCCGAACTCGCTCGCGCCTGCCTTGCGCGCGACCAGCAGCGCGAGCACGGCGGTGGCGAGTTTGGAGCCGACGTCGGCTATCGCCCTGAAGACCGCGTTGAGCAGGATCATCGACGAACGCCCAGCCCCAGGCGTTGTGGGCTCTCCTGCCACGCTCTCCGTGGGCGTTTCGCTCGCCATCACGCCGCTGCCAGGTTGCGGGGGATGCCGATGTGCATACCCTAGATGATCGGTTCGTGGCCGAGTCGAATCAAGCTCGGCGCCGCGACGCAAGCTTCCAGGGCACGCCGTGCAGGCCCGTCGGGTGGCGTGCGCCGCGCGGCAGCGGGTGCCCCTTGTCGCGGCAGCGGGTGCCCCTTGTGAGTCGTGCCGACGCCCTGGATACTGAGTGCATGCAGATGGGGGGCGAAGACCAGGATGCCGTCGCGATCAACCGTGAGTTCTGGAAGGACGCGGATCTCGTGGGCGCCTACGCGAATCGCGAGCTGCGCGCGGTCGAGCGCGTGCTGCTCGAGCGCTACCGCTCGGGGCTGGGAGGCGAGGTGCTCGAGCTCGGGTGCGGTGCCGGAGGGCTGACGGGTCCGCTGTGCGAGCTGGCCCGTCACGTGCACGGCATCGACATCTCCCCGGCGATGGTCGAGCACTGCCGGCGCGCCTATCCGCAGGCCGAGTTCACCACCGCCGACCTGGAGGACCTGTCGTGGGTGAGCGACGGGTCCTACGACGCGGTGGTGGCGCCCGTCGACGTGCTCGGCGCCTCCCAGCGCGCGCGCCTCCTCGACGAGCTGCGGCGCATCCTCTCCCCACGCGGGCTGCTGGTGTTCTCCTCGCACAACCGCGACTTCTCGCTCGGCCGCCTGCATGACGCCCTGAAGCTGTGGGTCGACGATCCCCACAGGCCGCTGCTCAGCTTGCGCCGGCTGCCGCTGCGGCTGGCGAACCGCCGCCGCCTGCGCCGTCTCGAGCGCACGGACGGCGACACCGCGCTGCGCAACGACGAGGCTCACGACTTCGCGCTGCTGCACTACAACATCTCACGGGATGCGCAGGCGCGCGAACTGAGCGCCCATGGCTATGAGTTGCTGGAGTGCCTCGATCTCGATGGGCACACGGTCGAGCCCGGGGAGCAGGCGCGCCGCTTTCCCGAGCTCCACTACGTAGCCCGGCGCAGCGATTAGGCCCGCGGTCGCCGCTGCGGTGCCGGCGAGGTTGCCGGCGGGCGCCGAGCGGGCACCGGCGTGCGAGCTTGGCAGGACGTGGGGGCGGGCCGACGAACGCATACCCCTGATGAGGGTTCTCGCGGTCTCCTCCTCCGGGCGGCTCGGTGGCGCAGAGTTGGCGCTGAGCGAGATCCTGCGGCGCTGGCCGGCCGAGGCCCAGGTGGACGCGCTCGTGGTTGGGGACGGGCCGCTGGTGGAGCGGCTGCACGAGATCGGCGTGCAGGCCTGGGTGGCCGGCGCCCATCGGGGCCGGCCCTCGCCGCGCTCGATCGGCGCCTTCACGCGCTCGCTGCTGGTGCTGGCGCGCAGGTTGCAGCCGCAGGTGATTCTCGCCGCCGGCGTGAAGGCGGCGTTCCTCGCCGCCCCGGGTGCCCGCCTCGGCGGCGTGCCGATCGTGTGGCAGAAGGTCGACCTCTCGCTCGACTCGCAGCTGGCGCTGCCGCTGGCCGCGCTGGTGGACGGCGTGGTGAGCGTCAGCGCCGCCGCGGCGGCGTCGCTGGGACCGCTGCGCGAGCGACGGCTGCTGGACGTGGTGGGCACGCCCGTGGCGCTGGCCGACAAGGACTACGAGCTTGCGGACGAGCGCGCGCCCGCGATCGGCACGCTCGGCTCGCTGATTCCCTACAAGGGCCACCACCACATCGTGCGCGCCGCTGCGCTGCTGGTCGAGGAGTTCCCCGATCTGCGCGTCGTGCTGGCCGGCTCGCCGGTGGACGACTATCCGCACTACCCCGGCGAGCTCGAGCGGCTGTCAGCCCGGCTGGGAGTCTCGCGCAACGTTGAGATAGCGGGCTTCGTGCACGACGTGGTCCCGCTGCTGGGAAGTTTGCGGGTGTACGTCAACGCGACCCACAGGGACGAGCAGGGCTTCGGGTTGGAGGGGCTCAGCGGCGGCATGCTCGAGGCCGCCTGGGTCGGCCTGCCGGTGGTGGCCACGCGCGGAGGCGGCAACGCCGAGGCGTTGCTGGAGGGGGTGAGCGGCACGCTGGTGGAGCCCTGCGACCCCGAGGCCATCGCGGCCGCCGCCGCTCGCTACCTGCGCGACCCCGTGCTCGCGCGCGAAGCCGGCGAGGCGGGGCGGCGGTTCGTGCGCGAGCGCTTCTCCGCCGAGGCGGTGGCAGGGCGCGTCTATCGCGCCCTGCAAGCGGTGGCCAAGGACGGCGGGCACCGAGGATAAGCTCGCCTCTCGGTGCCTTCAGCGCTCACACGCACGCGCACGCCGGCGATCGTGCTCGCCTACCACGGTCTCGGTCGCTTTGCGCGCGAGCTCGATCCCTACAACCTGATGCTCGACCCGGCGCGGCTGCGCGCGCAGGTGCGCTCGCTGCGCCGGCGCGGATACAGCTTCGTGAAGCTCTCGCAGCTCGCCGGGTGGATCGACGGGCAGCCGCCCAGCGCCGTGTGCGCGCTGACCTTCGACGACGGAACACGCGACAACCTCACGCTGCTCGCGCCGCTGCTGCGCGAGCTGCAGGTGCCGGCCACCGTCTTCGCGTGCCCGGGCATCCTGGGCGAGCCGTACTTCGCGATGCCGCCCGCGGCCGGGGTGCGCCTGATGGACGCCGGCGAGCTGCGGCAGCTCTCCGGCTTCGAGCAGATCGAGATCGGCTCGCACACCGTGGCCCACAGCGACCTCTCGCAGGCGGGCCGTGAGGAGGCGCTCGCCGACATGCGCGAATCCAAGCGCATGCTCGAGGAGCTGCTGCAGCGCGAGGTGGGTGCCTTCGCATACCCCAAATGCGACTACTCGCCGCCCTGCCCGCAGGCGGCGGAGAGCGCCGGCTACGCGCTGGCCGTGACCTGCGCCGGGCGGGGAGGCTGGAAGCGCTTCGAGCTCGCGCGCGAGAGCATCACCGCGATCGACGGCAGGCTCACGTTCGAGCTGAAGTCGCGGAGGCTGTTCGATCCGCTGCGGGCTTCGTCCGCCGGCCGGCTCGCCACGCGCGCGCTGCGCCCGCTGCGACATCGCTCCGCCGCATGAGGCGCGCTACCGCGGCGGCAGCGGCGTCCCGCTCAGGATCGCAGCCGGCACCAGCTGCGTGAGCCACTCGCGCTGGGCGGAGATGCCGGGCAGCTCGCGCTCCATGCTGGCGAAGGCCTCGCCGAGGCCGGGCGGGCGCCGGCGCGCGTGGTGGGCGTCGGAGGCCACGTCGTGCACGAGGCCGTCGTGCAGCAGGCGCGCGCAGAAGGCGCGCGCCAGCGAGCCGAACTGGCCCCACATCGAACCGGCGGTGATCGAGCACAACAGGCCCGCCCGCACCAGCCGCGCGAGGCGCTGCGGTTCTCGCTGGAACAGCGGGCAGCGCTCGGGGTGCGCCAGCAGGATCGACTCGCCGCGCTCGCGCAGGCGCAGCAGCGCCACGTCGAAGTCCCATGTGGCCGCCTCCAGCGGGCACTCGAGCAGCAGGTAGGGGCCGCCGCCGAGGCGCAGCGTGTCGATCTCCTGCTCGCTCAGATCGGGCAGCCGCGACAGCGCGATCTCGCCGCCCACGCGCAGCTCGAGCGCGATCGCCTGCTCGTCCAGCTCGCGCTGCAGCGCCGACACGCGCGCCGGCAGCTCGAGCGGGTCCAGGCGCCAGTGGCGGTCGATGTGGGGCGTGGCCACCAGCACGGTGGTGCCCGCGTCGGCCGCCGCGCGCGCCAGCGCGAGCGCCGCGGACAGCTCGCGCGGCCCGTCGTCCACGCCGGGCAGCACGTGGCAGTGCAGGTCGATCACGGCGCGCCGGCGTCGCTCGCGTGCCCCGCCTGCGCCTGCACGCGCACGCGGCCGCTCATGTTCAGCGCCGAGAGCGTGCCGCCGGGCGGCGTGCCGGCTGCGAGAGGCCGCAGCGACACCACCCGCTCCACCCCCGGCTCGAGCGTGAGCCAGTCGTCGTCCGGCTGAAAGCCGGGCAGCTCGATGCTGACGCCGTAGGCCAGCCGGCGCGAGCGCAGCGCCAGCTCCGGCTCCCCGTCCGCGCCCGTGCGCAACTCCCCGCTCAGCCCCAGCGCCTCGCCGCTCTCGCGCCGCAGCGGGCGTCCGGCGGGGAAGCGCACCGAGTGCGACAGCGGGCGCGAGCGCTCACCGGCGCGCTCGAGGCTGAGCGCGATCGCCTGCTGCGCGGGCGGCCCGAAGCGGTAGGCCCAGGAGGCGTCCACGAAGCGGCCCAGCAGCTCCTCCACGTCCCACTCGCCGGCGCCGTGGGCGGCCAGCTCGAGGGGGAGGCGCACCTCCTCCAGCGCGCGCTCGCCGTCCCCGTACAGCGCCATGCGCAGCTCGCAGGAGAGCGCACGCGGCGGGTCGTTGGCCACGTGCGCAACCACGCCGCCGAGGCCCTCGTCCACGCTCCACACCGCCACCGGCGCGAGCGCCCTGCGCAGGTGGTGGTAGGCCGGCTTGGGCACGCCGTCGTGGTCGACCACCCCCCAGCCCGCGCCGGGCGACACGTCTCGCAGCCACAGCACCAGCGCGCCGGCGCACGGCGATCCCGCGCGCCGCCACTCGCCCAGCACCTCGCCCATGATCTCGCCCGTGAGCGCGCGCGAGAGCGCCAGGAAGCGCTCTGGGTCCTCGCGTCGCAGCGTCGGCGCGTCCTCGCCGAACAGCACGCCCAGGTAGTGGTCGCGGATCTCCCCGTGGTCCCACGCCGCGCCGGCGTCGCGCGGCGCGCTGAGCAGCTGCACCTGCTGCGCCGCGGTCAGCTCCGCCCGTTGCGCGGGCACGTTGGCGAACGCCAGGCACTCCGAGGCGAAGCGCACGCCCGCGCGCCGCGCGTCCTCCAGCGGGCGCCGGTAAGCGCCCACGCCGAAGTAGTTGGCCACGCCGCGGGCGGGCCGGAAGGCGAGCGTGCTGCCGCACGGCGCGGAGGGGAGGTAGGGCACGTCGGCGCCCGCCTCCGCCGCCGCCTGCGGCAGCAGCTCGTCGAACAGCTCGCCGCGCGCCAGCGCCGGGTCGAGGCCCAGCATGCCCACCTGCTGCTCCACTTCGCTGTTGCCGCACAGCACCGCCAGCGACGGGTGCGGTGCGATCCCCGCCAGCACCGCCGCGGCCTCCGCGCGCACCTGCGCGCCGAAGCGCTCGTCGGCGAGCGGGTAGTCGAAGTTGGCGAACATGAAGTCCTGCCACACCATGATCCCGAGCTCGTCGCACAGCTCGTGGAAGTCCTCGCCCTCATACGCGCCCGTGCCGGGCACGCGCAGCATGTTCATGCCCGCCGCGCGCGCCTGCGCGAGCGCCTCGCGCACCTGCTCGCGCGGCACGCTCATCTGCACCGGGTCGGGCGGCGTCCACACCGCGCCGCGCACGAACGTGCGCACGCCGTTCACGTGCAGGTCCAGGCCGTCGCGCAGCAGCTCGTGCGTCGGGCCTGCGCCGGCGGCGAGCTCGCGAAAGCCCACGCGCCCGGCCGCCACGCGCAGCGGCTGCTCGCCAGCTTGCTCCAGCGTGAGCGCCACCGTGTGCAGCGCCGGCTCGCCGTGCGTGTGCGGCCACCAGCGCGCCACCCGCGCCACCCGCAGCTCGCCCTCGAGCAGCGTCTCCCCGTTCGCCGCCTCGCTCACCGCGAGCTCCGCGCTATGCGCGCCGGAGGGGCCATCGAGCTCCACCAGCGCGCGCTCGAACGGAGCGTTCGCGCGCGCGCCGCCGTCGAGATCCCCGGCCCACGCAGCGTCGAGACCGCCGGCCCGCGCGCCGTCGAGATCCCCGGCCCGCGTGCCGTCGAGGTCCCCGGCCCGCGTGCCGCCCAGGCGCTCGAGCCGCGCCGTCACGCTCAGCACGCCGGTGTCGCCCTCGCAGCGCGTGCGCACGCGCAGCTCGCTGCAACTCGGGCTTCGCCGGCGCTCCAGCCACACCGGCCGCCACGGCCCCACCGCGGCGGGCCCCGGTGAGAGCCCCGGCGCGCGTCCCAGCAGCATCGTGCGGAAGAAGCGCAGGTTGCCCGGCGCCCCCAGCGAGCTGCGCCAGCGCGCGCGGGGGCGGCGCGAGACCTGGAGCGCCGGCCCCAGCGCGCGGCAGCGGATCGCAAGCTCGTTGTGATCCGCCAGCTGCTCGCCCACGTCGAGTGCGTGTGCGGCGAACATCGACTCGCTGCGCAGCACGAGCTGCCCGTTGAGGTAGACGTCGGCCAGCGTCGCGAGGCCACCCAGCCGCAGCAGCACCCGCTCCTGCGCGTGCGCCGGGTGCTCCTCGAAGCGCACGCGAAACCACCAGTCCTGCGCGTCGAAGTCGTAGGGCTCGCCTACCCGCCAGCGCCCCGCGGCGCGCAGCGCTCCGGCGGCGGTGCCCGGCACCGACGCCTCGATCCAGTCCAGCTGCGCGGTCGTCTCGGGACGCTCGTGCTCGCCCGGCGCGCAGGGCGCCGCCCACCAGCCCTCGGCCAGCGCTCGGCGCACGCTCGCGCCGGCCGGCGCGAACGTCGGCATCGACTCAGGCGAGCGCGTCATCGAAGCGCGTCAGCGCCTCCTCCCACGCCGCCGCCATCGCCGCCAGCGCGGGTTGCGGATCGAACGCGCGCCGGCGCGCCAGCCGGAACGAGAGCGCCTTGCAGCCCTCCACCACCTGCGCCAGCGGCTGCGCCACCGCGTGCGCGTCCTCCAGCAGCCACGCGGCCAGCGTGCCCGCCACCTCGAAGGCGGAGCCGGCCATGCGCACGGTGGCGAAGGCGTAGGCGTGGTAGTCGCCCGCGTCGCCCTCCAACAGCCGCGGCAGCTCGCGCTCGAGCGCCTCGCCGAAGCGCGTGAACGGGTTGCTCGCGGGCCGCCGGCGCAGATGGGAGCGCACCTGCTCGCGCGCCGCCTCGCGCAGCTGCGCCCCCGCCAGCGCGCGGCCGGCGTCGAAGCGCACCAGCTCGGTGTACGGCGGCAGCACGTCCTCGGAGAAGCTGCGGCCGGTGCGGAACACCCCACGGTAGTCCTCGCCCGCGAGCTCGTACAGCCCCGCCGCGTGGAAGTAGCGCATGCGCTCCGCCGCCAGGTCGATCGACTCGATCGCCACCGAGCTCTTCACGTGCTCGCTGCGGTAGCTGGTGGCGGCGGTGTCGGGCAGGTAGTAGGAGTCGAGCTCCACGATCAGCGTGCGCCCCTGCGCGAGCTGCTCGGCGGCCTGCTCGGGGATCGCGCGGTAGGGCTGCATCTCGTGCACGTCCACGCCCAACAGCGTCTCCAGGTCCTGCGGCGCGGGCTTGAAGAACGTCCACTGGTCGCCCTCGAAGTCCTCGCGCACGGTCGCGCCCATCGCCGCCAGCGGCTCCAGCCCGCCCGCGTGCAGTAGCTCGATCACCACGTCGGCATAGCAGTTGGTCTCCACGTAGGTGCGCTGCGGCGAGTGCAGCGCGTGCACGCGGTAGCGCGCGGGGTCGGCCCCGAACAGGCTCGGCGCGGCCAGCGTGGGGCTCATGCGCCGCCCGCCTGCGGCGGTTCACCGCCGGCCCCCGCCGCGTCGGCTTCCGCCCGCCCGTCCGCTTGCAGCTGTTCGTCTCTCTCCGGCCCGCCGTCGGCCCGCAGCCGCTCGCGCACCTGCGCCGGCCAGCGCTGCGGCTCGAAGCCGTGCGTGACCAGCAGCGCCAGCGTGATGCGCTCGAGCCCGAAGCCGAGGCAGGCGGTGTGCGCCACCGCGCCGTCGGCGAGCTCGATGCCGTAGGCGGCGGCGAAGTGGTCCTGGTGGTAGTTGAAGGACGCCACCGCGGTCGGCTCCGGCCCGGCGATCTCGGCCAGCACCTCGAACTTCAGCTCCTGCTCGCGCTGGCTGGCCGCCAGCATGCGCCCGCTGCGCCCGAAGAAGGGGTCGCTGGCCACGTCCAGGCGCGCCCGCAGCCCGAGGCCGCCCAGCAGCTCCAGCGCGCGCTCGCGCCAGCGATCGCGCCACGCCTGCACCGCGCGCGGCTCGCCGATGCGCACGATCTCGCGCTGATGGAACATCTGCAGCCGCGCGGGGTCGCCCGAGGGCTCGCGGCGGAACACGTAGGCCCCGCCCGCGTCCACCGTCAGCCCGCCGCTCGCCAGCCGGCCGCGCGCGGCCACCGCCGGATACACCGGGTAGCACGCCGCCGGCGTGAGCACCAGGTCGCTCATCGTCTGGAACTCGCTCCAGTCTTCGTGGCGGCTGGCGCGCTCGTACTGCTCGGCCGCGTCCTGCTCGCTGCCCTCGAAGGCGAAGATTGCCCCCGCCAGATGGGGGAACGATTTCAGATAGCCGACTTTCTCGAGGTCGCGGCGCGCCAGCACGGGCGGGAAGCGCATCTGCTCGGGGTGCTCCGGGGCGACCTCGCGCGAGACCAGGGCGGCGAGCTGCTCGCGCACGCGCTCGAACTCGGCGCCGCGCCCGTACACGCCGGGCACGCCGGTGGCGATCAAGAGGCGCCGGTCCAGCAGCTCCGACAGCAGCCGCGCCTGCTCCGGTGTAGCCGCGCCGGCCACCGGCGTCAGACGTCCTTGGCGATCAGCAACAGGCTCGCGTTGGTCTGGTGGATGCGCTCGTTGGCGACCATCAGGCAGGCCGACATGCTGTCACGCAGATGGCGTCCCACGCTGAACGGCGTGTCGTTCTTGAAGCCCACGATCCCGCATACCCCGAGCGCGCCCTGGCACACGCGTGGCGCCTGCTCGGAGGCTGCGATCTTGAGGTTGTTGAAGCGCAGCGCGCTGGCCATCGTGGACAGCCGCTCGCGGCCCGGCCCCTGCTCGTCGACCGCCGTGAACTCAGCCAGGCCGGAGTCGACCTCCGCGCGCAGCAGCGACAGCTCGCTCATCAGGTGCGACAGGCGCACGGCCGTCGGCGGCGGCTCGCCCGGCTTGCGCTTGGCGGCGGCGCGCACGAACGCGCGCGCGCGATCGAAGGCGTCGGTGGCGATGCCCAGCCACAGGTGCGACCACAGCACGTGCGAGATCGGCACCATCGACTCCGCCGACACGCGCGGGAAGGGCGTCGCCAGGATCTGCTCCGGCGCGATGCGCGCACTCACCACATAGCCCGGCGAGCAGGTGCCGCGCATGCCCAGCGGGTCCCAGCTGCCAGTCTGCTCGAGGCCGTACTGGCCCTTGCGCGCGAGCGCCAGCACCTGGTCGCTGGGCTCGGCCTGCTCGCCGCGGCGCAGCGTCACCAGCAGGTCGTCGGCGTGCGCGCCGTAGCTCACCGTCGGTGCCTGCTTCTCGAACTCGCAGTCGCCGTCAGGGCCCTGCTGCACCGCCGCGATCGAGCGGCCCATGTCGCCGCCCGTGCCGACCTCCGAGGTCACGGAGGCGATCAGTCGCTGTTCGCCCGCCAGCTCGCGCAGGTACTCCTCGAACCAGGGCGCGTCCTCGAGGTGGCGCACGATCGTCGCCACTTGGATCTGGTGCATCGCGAACACCATCGCGCTGGCGCCGCAACGCCGGCCCAGCTCGAAGCAGGCCGCGGCGATTGCCGCGAACGACACGCCGCCGCCGCCCAGCTCGCGCGGCACCAGCGCCGACAGCGCCTGCTCGGCGCGCAGCGCTTCGACCGCCTCCACCGGGAAGCGCGCCTCGCGGTCCACCGCGTCCGCGTTGGCCGCCGCGAACTCGTCCGCGACGCCGCGAACGGCCTCCACGAAGGCCACGTCGGGGTCCACCGACACGCTCACGAGACGGCCGCCTCCTCGCGCAGCTCGCGCAGCGCCGCCTCGATGCTCGCCACGCTCTCGAACACGCTGCGCGTGAGCATGCGGTCGGGGAACTCCACGTCGAAGTGGTCCTCCAGCGCCAGCATCACGTTGACGCTCGCGTGCGAGGTCATGCCCGCCTGGTAGAGGTCCGCGGTGGGCGCGAGCTCGCCCACGTCCACCGGCATGCGCCCGTGCTCGCGGATGATCTGGCGGATCTCGTCAGTCATGTCTCATGCATCGGCTCCGGCGCTGGGTTTCTCAAGTCTACGTCGGTCACCCCGCGGTGGCCGGGGCACGGGTATCATGCTCGCGCTGACAGCGCGCCAGATCGCGTCAAGCTCGAGCGGCGGAAACGGGAGAGACGATGTTCAAGTCGATAGTGGTTGGTACGGACGGCTCGGACACCGCCACGCAGGCGGTGCGACAGGCGGTCGACCTGGCGGCGAAGGTGGGGGCCAAGCTGGAGGTGGTGAGCGCCTACGAGCCCGTGCCCCAGCAGCGGCTGTCCGAGGAACGGCGGGGCGCGCCCGAGGACCTGCAGTGGGCGATCAACCCGCGCGAGGACGTCGACGCAACGCTGGAGGCGGCCGCGGCGCTCGCGCGCGACGCCGGCGTGGAGGTCGGCACCTATGCGCGCCAGGGCGACCCCGCCGACGCCGTGCTGGACGTCGCCGAAGAGCTCGAGGCGGACCTGATCGTGGTCGGCAACAAGGGCATGACCGGGGCCAAGCGCTTCCTGCTCGGCTCGGTGCCCAACAAGGTCTCCCACCACGCCCCCTGCTCGGTGCTGATCATCCGCACCACCTGAGCGCCACGGGCGCGGCGCGGCGATCGGCTGTGCCGGGGCCGCGGGCACGGCGACGTTCGCAGCGGGACGCTCACAGCCCGAACACGCGCGCGGCCTGCTCGCCCACGTGCCGGGCGATCGCCAGCGAGGCGGTGGCCGCCGGCGAGGGCGCGTTGCGCAGGTGCATGGCGCGCTCGGTGTAGGAGAAGGCGAAGTCGTCGAGCAGGCTGCCGTCGCGCGCCAGCGCCTGCGCGCGCACGCCAGCGAAGGCGGGGCGCACGTCCGCCGCGCGCAGCTCCGGCACGTAGCGCGCCGCGGCCCGCACCAGCGAGGAGCGCCACGCGGCGTGCGCCAGCTCCCGCGCGCCCGTGCGCCACCAGCGCGCCAGCATGCGCCACGTGCCCGGCCAGCCGAGCGTCGCCAGCAGGTCCTCGCGACGCACCGTGCCCAGGCCGTAGGCGTCGCGCGCGCCCGCCAGCAGCGCCGTCGGCCCGATCAGCACCTCGCCGTCCACGTGCCTGGTGAGGTGCACGCCCAGGAACGGCAGCGACGGGTCGGGCACCGGGTAGATCAGCGCGCGCACCAGCTCGCGGCGCTCGGGCGCGAGGCGCAGATAGGCGCCCCGGAACGGCACGATCCGCGGGTCGGCGCTGGCGCCCGCCGCCACCGCCAGCCGGTCGGCCCAGGCGCCCGCGCAGAAGACCGCGTGCGCGGTCTCGGTGGCGCCCTGCGCGTGCGCCAGGCGCAGGGCGCGCGGCAGCACGCGCACGCCGCTGACGCCACAGCCCGTGGAGACGGTGGCGCCGGCCGCGCGCGCGTCCTCGGCGTACGCGCGCGCCACCGCCGCGAAGTCCGCGATCCCCGTGTCGGGCGAGTGCAGCGCCTCGATCCCGCGCGCGTGCGGCTCCAGCGCAGCGATCCCGGCGGCCTGCACGCGGCGCAGCCCGCGCACGCCGTTGGCGCGCCCGCGGCGCTCGAGCTCGCGCAGGCGCCCCAGCTGCGAGGGCTCGGTGGCGACGATCAGCTTGCCGCCGCGCGCGCTGGCGATCGCGCGCGCCTCGCAGTACGCGTGCAGCGCGGGGGGGCCCGGGT
>Ga0335075_10010244_pt1 | contig 14244 bp, 15 predicted proteins | sample Lox_Sample_24_FD_206723 | JGI IMG/M metagenome (GOLD analysis project Ga0335075, IMG submission 206723) | Soil microbial communities from Loxahatchee National Wildlife Refuge, Florida, United States - Lox_Sample_2.4 | ecosystem: Environmental > Terrestrial > Soil > Wetlands | place: USA...
AGCGGTGTTGTTGGCAATGGTCTGTTGGGCGGTGAGCGTTTCCCTCCAAGCCGCGGCGCCAAGGGATTCGCTGGTGGGAGAGTGGAAACATACCTCCGGCAAGGTTGGACTGACCATCGACGGTACTCGTCTGCATTTCACCTATAAAGGAATTGGCCCTATTTATGGGCAAGAGAGCGGTTTTTCGCTGCACGCCGATTACAGCACACGCGATCAGCTCATCTTCGGAATCATTACACGCGTTGAGGCCGAGTCAATCGCGCGCCATGTATAATGGACTTGATCTGCTCGATGAGCCGATCGGTTTCCGATTCCGCGTTGAGGATGGCGTATTGGTCATCCACGACCTGAAGAACATAAAGAGCAGGAAGACGCGAAAGCTGCTGGAAGGCGTCTACAAGCCGTCCGCGGCGGTCGCCGCTGGCAAACCAGCTGGGAAAAAGGATGAGGCGCTTCATCGTCCCCCGAACCTGGCGACGCCTGTGCCTTCGTGTGCATTGCACGGCAACTGCCTCGTTAACTTTGCGCTGCACGATCACGAGGGCAAGCTCTGGGAATACAAGCGTGATCGGCACGGGGAAGTGATGTTGCTCCATTTTTGGTATCACAACTGCGGTCCCTGTCTGCGATCCATCCCTCATTTGGTGGAGCTGCAGAGAGATTTCGGCCCCCAGGGGTTAGATGTGATCGGCATCGCCTGCGAGACGGGGACAATTGAGGAGCAGCGTCAGCATGTTCGATCGATTCATGATCGTTATTGTATCAATTACACGACCCTGCTCGGCGGCGGAGGTCCGGGAAAATGCCCCGTCATGGCACAGTTCCAGGTTGAGTATTTTCCTTTGCTGGTGCTGATCGATTGTTGCGGCAAAATCCTTTGGCGCAGCACGCGCGGCGGCGTGGATGATGCCGAATACTACAAACTACGCAAGATAATCTCCGAGCAGCTCGCGCCCTGAACGCGAGTCGCGCTTGATTATTGCATTGGAAAAACCGCCCAATCCCCCGAGAAGGAGGCAAATCGATGGCGACATTCATTCCAGCGCTGACGCTGCTGGTTTGTCTGGCGAGTACAGGCGCATCGAGCGCCCAGGAAATCACCAAGCCGCTCGGCCGATGGGAACGCAAGATCGGCAAAAACTGCATCACGCTGATTATCGACGAGAATCGGCTGCACATCAGCTCCACCGGCGAGAAGCCCGGCGCCTTGCACGCCGACTACGCGATGACGCGCGACGGCGTCATTTACGGCGTTGTTACCAGCATCGAATGTGAAGAGGATGAGGATATGGATGCGTCCAAGACGCTGTTCGATGCGCCGTTCACCTTTCGTTTCCGCATCGACGAGGGAGCGCTGATTATCCACGACGCCAAGCTGTACGACGTGGACAGCAAGGAAAACTTGTGGAATGGCCGCTTCAAGGCCGTCCATCCGACGACAGCTCGCGCCGCCCCTGCGCCGCCTTATTACACTGTGCCGGCCAGTTGGCCGTACAATCCTTCGACACCGCCTGGCGTGATCGATCCCTCGTTCGACACGCTGAATAAAATGCAGTATTACAACTTCTGGATGGGGTTCTCTCGATAAACCATGCTGTTCTGCCGGCGAGTGAGACGCGACTTACGACATGGCCAGTAACATCCGGATGTATTCGAGGATGCGCTCGATCTTGACGTGTGGCTCGCCTTCCGCCGCAACGACGATCAGCCCCGGATGTCCCTGCCAGGCGGCCCGAACCAGCTGCTCGACGCGAAGGGCATCCGTTACGCATTCATAGCGGCTGGCGTTGTTTGCGGCGCCGTACAGATGCGGATGCGCCTCGGCCAGCGATTGCAAGTGCAGGACCATGCGATAGCGCGCGAAACAATCCTCCACCGGCAAGCCGAAATGACACAGGAACGCTTCGCGACCGCCGGGCCAGTAAGCCGCCCCGTCGAGCAGACCGCGATCGCAGACGACGAGCCGCGCCCGACAGCTCACCGCCAGCCGCCCGCACGTCTCTTCGAGCGTCTGCTGAAGCGACAGAATCGCACCCTGGAACGAGCGAACCCATTCTTCTGCCAAATGCCGAACGCGCTCATGATCGGGTGACGGCAATCCGCTGCCGAGCAGGAGCGTCGCGGCTTCCGGCACGGTAACGACCTGCTCGCCGAAATGCTCGCGGATGGCACGCAGGCAGCTGGTCTTGCCCGCACACGGCCCGCCAGTCAGCACCACCTTCGACACCATCGCTCTCTCCAAACTGCCAAGCTCCCAGATGCTACTCTTCATCCTATTCTGCCGCACGAACCGCAAGGAGGATGGCCGCCAGGCCGCCAGCTCGTTTGCCCGCCGGAGCGCGGCAAGATACGATGGAGTGTAGGAATGCCATTCTCCTGTCTCCGGAGCGGCCGCGAGCATGGATGACAACGACAAGATCGATCCCGCGATTGCCACGGAGGGTATTCCTCGCCGCCGTCCGTGGCGCATGCTGTTGTTAAGCGGCGCGGCACTTACGGCCCTGCTCCTCCTGCTGGGCTTCTTCCTCCGCGACCGTCTGTTTAGCTGCGGGCGTGCCGAGGACGATCTCGGCAATGGCTTTCCGACCAGCGTTCTGGCCGATTACGTGCCGGAGGACAGTGAGGCCGTGCTGGCCGTCCACGTCGATCAGCTACGCGAATCGCCGATGGGACGGAGGCACCTGGCGCCGATCCTGCACCATCTCATCAGGCAGGCGGGAGGCCGGCTGCGCTGGATGGATCTGCTCGGCATAAAACCTTTTGAGGATCTCGATTATATCCAGATCTCTTTCGCGCCGGCCGTCGGAGGGCAGCCGCTCTGGTTGGTCCGCGGCCGGCTGGATCGATCGCGCATTCAGATCGGCCCGGACAAGCTCCAGGAGACGAGCCTCGATCGTTTCCGGGTCTGGCAATGCACCGATCGGGAGGTGAAACAGACCACGCTGCTCGCTACCGTGGGGGACATGCTGGTGGTCAGTGAGTCGCGCGGCCGTCTGTTGGCGGCTTTGAAACAGGCGAGCGATCCGCGGCCGATCGCGGTGCGCGATGCCACGCTGCGCGAAATGCTGGCCGCGGTCGATCGCCAACAAGCGCTCTGGCTGGCCGCCTCGATCAAGGGTCTCGGCTCTATCGCGGCGGTCGAGGATTACATGGTCAAGCTGGTCCTAAGCCCGCTGCTGGCGCATGCCGAGAGCGTTCACGGGGGCCTCACCTGCGCGGAGGATGTGCGAATCGAGCTGCATCTCCGCTCGGCCACCGCGGAGGACGCGGCGAGTCTTGAGAGGGCCCTTCAGAGCAGATGTGAAGCCGCCCCCGGCGCCGCGCTGTGGCTGGGGCGTAACAAGGCGTTCTTGCCGCTCTTGCGACTGCTTGGAAGCGGCAAGATCAGCCGCGAGGGAAACAGCGTTCTCCTGCGCTGCCGGCTGGCGGCGGAAGAGCTGGATGGATGAAAAGAGTAGCAACATCCTCCTGGCCGCCCGAAGGATCAGAAGAAATCGGCCGTCCCGCCCTGGGCGCAGGCAGGACTGCCAGGGATCAGGAACGCATTTATCTTGCGTGTGTCCCGCAGTGCAGCTCGGCGAGGTGGCGTCGCGTGTTCGCCAGACGCTGCGTGATGACCGTCACCAGCTGTTTGAGCAGACGATAGCCCAGGCTCTCATCGCGGTCGCACAGATCGCGCAGCCATTCCGCATCGAAAGAAATGCCTTCGACCGAATCGACGGCCCGGCAGGTGAATTGCCACTTGTGCGGCTCCACCAGCCACGACCAGCCGACGATCTCGCCCGGTCCGACTTTCTGAATCAACAGGCCGTCGCTTCCTGACAGAGCCGACTCCAACGCGACGTGGCCCGCGCGAATCAGGAAGAAGGTGTGGGCATTTTCCCGTTCCCGCGCGAGCACCTGACCGGGTTCGGCCGTGAACGAACGCGCCCCGGAAGCAAGGATCATCCGATGTCGTTCGCTCAGGTCGCGCAGGAATTGATGTTGGGCGAATAGGTCCGCAATGCTAGTATCCGACACGGTTTGTCTTCCTTTCTCTTTTGGCTCGGCGGCAGGCGTCGCCGGGCCGACGCAACCTCCCATCAACACACCGAGGTCGCCAGCTCCGGTTGGGCGCCCAGCGCCGATTCATTGGCGCGTGAGGAAGCAAATGTAGTGCCGCGAGCGTGTGCGGCCCTCGGATGTGAAAAATGCCGCACGTGCTGGAAGCTCTTCGTCTGCAATCTTCGCGGCATTGTGACAGGCAGGCTCAGAGGTGAGCCGATTCGCACACGGATTCGCATCGTCCGGAGAGCGGGGTCGCGCTGGCATTCATGGCTTGAGATGCTAAAATAAGGCCAATCCATCGCACCGAAACTTTGGAATCGAGGTTCATCATGGCGAAAGGCGCGGGCAAGGCACGCAAGAAGCTCCCCAAGGAATTGGCGGTCGTCAGAGCCGACAACTGTACCGGCTGCGAGGCCTGTATCGAGGTCTGCCCGGTGGATTGCATTTATAAGGTTCCCGGAGAGGACCAGCCGTCTCTGCAATCGTTCGTGGACATCGACCTGGAGCGCTGTATCGGCTGCGCGCTGTGCGAGCGCTGGTGCCCGTGGGACGCCATCGACATGGTGGATTCGCCGTCCATTGCCGAGCACGTCGCCAACAAGGGAGGCCCGCCGGACTACGTGGAAAAGCACCAGGAGCGACTCAACGCGGTAGCCCAGATGCTCGCCAACCTCGCCGCCGAGCAGCGCGCCGCCAGCGCCAAGAAATAGAGTTGTCAGTTGTCGGTTGTCAGCTGTCAGTTGTCAGTAGCAATATGGGATACGCGGCTGTTACTGACAACCGACAACTGACAACTGAGGAAAGGAGTCCCTGCGATGAAGACGCTTACATTCGACGATCTGTTACCGCTGGACGAATTCGCCTCGCGCCGCCGGGAGTTCTTCGAGGCGCACGGCCGCTATCTCGACCGCTATCGACGCGTCCGCATTGGATCGAGCCTGACGCTGCTCTTTGAGAATCGGCAAACGCTGTGGTTCCGATTGCAGGAAGTGCTGCGCATTGCTCGGTTAAGCGAGCCGTCGCATGTGCAGCAGGAGCTGAATTTGTACAATCGCCTGCTGCCGCGGCGAAACCGCTTGCAGGCGGCCCTGCTGCTCAACGTGGACGACACACGCCTGAGCGCGGAGCTGGCCGCCTGGCAGGATCTGCGCGGCGAGGAGCTGTGCCTGCACCTGGGCGACGCCCGCTATCCCGCCAACCTGCTGACCTGCCGGCCCGAGGACCGCTGCATCGGCACCGCGCACTGGGTGCAATTCGTCCTCGACGATCACGGCCGGCAGCTGCTCGGCAATTTCGAGCTGCCCACTCACTTCACTATCCGCCGGCCGAACTATCGGCAAGATAGCGCCCCCTTGGCGGACGAGGTCCGGCAAAGCTTGCTCGACGATTTGCAAATGTCCGACCGCGACGAATGAGCGCCGGCAAGCCCCGTTCACGTCTGCGACGACCAGGCTGAGGGCGGCGATTGCAGAATGCGCATCTAGTTGGCGCGTTCGTAAGCCTTGGGATAGGCACAACGCGCCAGGCTCATGCTGCCGAGCGTCTGCGCCAGCGAGTTCGTACTCGTGTTCCTCTTGCCAGCGTGCCATACCGTCGCGCATTTGCCGTAAATAAGCGGGACCGTGTTGCAGCAGCGCCGAGACCATCTGTACCGCGCCGGGCGCCGGCCATCACCGCCTTGATAGCATCGGTGGCGCTGTGGACGCCGCCGGTGCAGGCCAGCGAGGCACGCAGCTTGCCGTGCAAGAGAGCCAGCCAGCGAAGCTGCACCAGCAGGTCGGCGGAGCTGGAGAGATTCACTCGGATCGCCTCCAGATTCTCGATGTCGATGCCCAGGTCGCGCGACAGCACGCCGGACACCGCGAAGAAGCACGTCTACATGAGCGTATTGATCCGTCCGCCCACGCCGGCGTCCTTCGCCACCTTCAAGGCGTCGATGACTTGGGAACGCAGTCGCTTCCTGCGAATCTGTTCCTGCCCTGCGACGCGGCGAACGTGGTTGCCAGGCTGCCGTCTTGCAGGGCGCCGTGAACGGCGCCGATTGCCCCGCCCTCCGATTGCATCTCGGTGATTTCCGGCACACCGTTCCAGAGGTTCGGCATATGATGGGCCGACCATTCATCGCACCACTCGCCCGTCGGCGAAGCGGGCGTGATCGAATAGAGGACGAGGACTTCGTTGGTTCGGTAAGCGACAGAGGCGACCGCTTCGTTGGCATCAACTGTCTTCATGTTGTTCTTTCTCCTTCACGCAGGAGAATGGCAAGCCATGTGCCAGCGACCAGGTTCCAGTGATGGGAGCTAACGGAGGCAAGAAAGTCGCCGATTTCCGCACTACTTCCCGCGTTCGGGTCGGTTAGTAGACCGCGGCGAGTGTGCGGTTATTGCGTAGCGCGGGGCGATACCGGCGCATCCGCACGGTTGATGGTTTCGATGTCTCAAGATGTACGTCGGTCATGGCTGGGACACACCGGCCTTCGGTTGGCACGATATGGGCGGCAGCTAGGATCCGTCGTACGAACAGTCGGGCACCTATCTCAGCCCCAGCGGCCTCACCTTCCAGGTGGCCCCGACCGCACCCAACTGCATATATCAGATCACGCAGACCGGACACACGGGCGCCATGGTCGTCGGCTTGGGCGACGGCAGCATCCGCACGGTTTCCCAGGGCATCTCGCTGCTAACCTGGGTCCATGCCTGCGCCCCGGCAGACGGCTTCCCGCTCGGTTCCGACTGGTAAGGACGAAGCGATGCGCTGCCAGCAGGCTCGTTTCGACGTGCAGCGGAGCGGAGCGCGGCGATCGCGCGTTTCGCTCCGCTATCGCACCGGCTTCCTGATTGGTTGCCTCCTGTTAAGCTTCGGCTGTCGATCGACCTCGGACGTGCCCGCCGACTGTGCCGACCCGCAGTGGTTCGAGGAGGTCGCGGACGCCGTTGGGCTGGATTTCCACCATGACGCCGGCCCCCTTGTCGGCGACTTCTTCATGCCCCAGATCATGGGCTCCGGCGCCGCCCTCTTCGACTACGACGGCGATGGCCGACTCGATCTCTACCTCCTCCACAACGGCGGCCCCAAAGGCCAAACGAACCGGCTGTTCCGCCAGCGTCCGGACGGCCATTTCGAGGACATCAGCGCCGGGTCAGGGCTGGATGTGGCCGGTTGGGGTATGGGCGCGGCGGTAGGCGACATCAATAACGACGGCCGGCCCGACGTGCTGGTCACGGAATACGGCGGCTTGCACCTGTTTCGCAATGAGGGCGGCGGACGCTTCCGCGACATCACCCGAGAGGCTGGCTTGCACAGTCCCGGTTGGAATACCTCGGCCGCTTTCTTCGACTACGACCGCGATGGCTGGCTCGACCTCGTGGTTGCCACCTATCTCGACTACGACCCCTCCTGGCCCTGCGATTCTCCCCGAGGCCGTCGCGATTACTGCGGTCCTTCGTCTTTCCCGGGCAAGGTCAGCCGCCTCTTCCATAACGAAGAGCGGAGAAGCGGTGGAAGATGGTTCCAGGATGTGACGGCCGCGTCGGGCTTCGGCGCGTCGGCCGGGCCGGGGCTGGGAGTGGTGTGTGCCGATTTCGACGGCGATGGCTGGCCCGATGTGTTCATTGCCAATGACGGCAAGCCCAACCACCTGTGGATCAACCAGAAGAACGGAACCTTCCAGGAGCAGGCGGTGCGGCGCGGCCTCGCCTACAATGCCATGGGGCAGGCCCAGGCCGGCATGGGCATTGCCCTGGGCGACGTAGACGGCGACGGCTTGTTCGATGTGCTGGTCACCCACTTGACAAAGGAACAGCATACGTTATGGATGCAGCGTCCGCGCGGATCCTTTCAGGACCGCACGGCGCCGGCGGGTCTGGCGGATCTGCGCTCCCGAGGCACGGGCTTCGGCGCCTGCCTGGTGGATTTCGATAACGACGGTGCGGTGGATGCCGCGGTCGTCAACGGCCGTGTCGAACGTGGGTCGAGCCTGGCCAATCCTGCCTTGGGGCCGCACTGGGGGCAATATGCCGAATGCAATCAGCTCCTGGCCGGCGACGGCACCGGCGGGTTCCGCGATCTCTCGTCGCGCCATCCGGCGTTCTGCGGGACTCCCAACGTAGCCCGCGGCTTGGCTTACGGGGATCTGGACGGCGATGGCGCCGTCGATCTGGTGGTGACGACTGCCGGAGGCCGTGCGCGGCTTTATCGCAACGTCGCGCCGAGGCGAGGCCACTGGCTGCTGGTGCGGGCCATCGATCCGTTGCTTCACCGCGATGCCTACGGGGCCGTGGTGACAGTGACGGCCGGCGGACGACGTTGGCGGCGCATGATCGACTCCGGGGGCAGCTACTTGTGCGGCAGCGACCCGCGCGCCCACTTCGGCCTGGGCGATGTCGGGCAAATGGAATCGATCGAGGTCGCCTGGCCGGACGGAGCGCGCGAGACATTCGCCGGCGGCGCCGCCGATCGATTGGCGGAGCTACGCAAAGGCCAGGGCCGACCCGTAACGAAGTGAGGGAGACGCGGCGGCATGGAGACGGCGGCGAACACGAGACGCGGACGCGGACGCGGGAGGCGGGCAATGCTGTTCCTTGTCGTACTGACGGCGGGGACGGTATCGGCGTGGTCTGGTTGGCGCTGGTACACGACACCTGCGCCGCCCGTGGTGGATCTGACGGATGCCGAGCCGCGAGTGGCGCGAAGCATTGAGAACGCCCGAGCCGCCGTCCAGCGCGAGCCACGTTCGGCGGAAGCTTGGGGGCGCCTGGGGCTGCTCTTGCTGGCGCATGGCTTTACCGAGGCGGCCTTGCCCTGTGTCCGCGAAGCGGGCCAGTTCGACCCGCAAAACCCACGCTGGCCTTACCTTGAAGCCGAGCAGCTCTTGCCCGAGCAACCCGCCGCAGCTGTGCCCCTTCTGCGCCGGAGACTCGCGTTATGCCGCGACGACGATTATCAAACCGCGGCGCAAACGCGGTTGGCCGAGACATTGTTGTCGCTGGGGCGCGAGGAGGACGCCGCCCCTCTGCTGGAGGAGTTTCTGCGACGAAAGCCGGATGATCCGCGTGTTCGTTTCGATCTCGGTCAGCTCGCCTGCGCTCGCGGCGATTTCGCCACCGCGCTCGACCACCTCGCGCGAGCCGCCGACAGCCCTTTCACTCGGCGCAAGGCGTTGGCGCAGATGGCAGCGGCGTATCTACGGCTGGGAAAGCCGGATTGCGCCGCCGAGTACGAACGCCGCGCGGCGAAGGGGCCGGCGGATCGCGAATGGATCGATCCCTTTGTGACGGAATATCTCCAACGGGCTGTGGACCGCCGCAGCCGCTTCCAGCACGCCGAAAGCCTGGAGGCTCGCGGCCGTTTGGGCGAGAGCGTCCAGCTGCTGTCGGAGCTGGTCCGGGAGCAGCCAGACGATCATGCGCACGTCAGCCTGGGGATCGCTCTGGCCAAGCTGGGCGACTTCCCGCGCGCGGAAAGCGAGCTGCGCGAGGCATTGCGGTTGGCGCTGGATAAGGTGCAAGCCAACTACTTTCTGAGCGTCATCCTCTATCGCCAGGGCTTGGCCCTGGAGCAAGGCGACGAACGCGTCGCGGCCCGCAGGAAATATCAACAGTCCGTGGCGTCCGGCCGCAAGGCGCTGAGGCACAAACCGGACCACGCCTTCGCGCAAGTTCATGTCGGCCTGGCCTTGCAGCGTCTGGGAGAGAAGGAGGAAGCCTTGACAGTCTTCCGCCGAGCGGTAGAGACGGCCCCGGAATTAAGCGATGCGCATTTGCATTTGGGTGAGGCCCTGGCAGAGAGAGGGGATCGACACGAAGCGCTGCTCCATCTCCGACTCGCACAGCGCCTGGCGAGCAAAAACGACCCGCGCCCGGCGGAGGCTCTGGCGCGCTGGGCCGCCAACAAGCCGGATTAAGCTTGGCGTGCCGCACCGGAGTGCAGCGCTTGTTGCGGCTGAGGCCGCGCGGCGTTATCATCGCTGGCGGATCACCGACCTTCCCGGAGAACCGCTATGTTCCGCCAATGCTCGTGGCTCCTCCTCCTGCTCGCCGTCGTCTCCTCCACTGCTCGCGCCGCCGACCCCTCGCCGGTCGAGCAAGCGCTGTCGCGCGAGATCATCGGGCCGCGGCAGGCGCTACTCGATGTGCAAGCACGCATCGAAGCCCGCATCCCGCGCATGCCGAAGGTGAAAACCGCGGCCGAGTGGGAGAAACAGGCGCAGCGCATCCGTGGCACGGTCCTCGATCGAGTCGTCTTCCGCGGCGAGGCCGCCGCCTGGCGCGATGCCAAATGTCAAGTCAAATGGCTCGACACCCTCGCTGGCGGTCCCGGTTACCGCATCAAGAAGCTACGTTACGAAGCGGTGCCCGGCCTGTGGATACCGGCGCTTCTCTACGAGCCGGAGAAGCTCTCGGGCAAGGTGGCTGTGATGCTGGCCGTCAACGGTCACGATGGCAAGAACGGCAAGGCGGCAGGCTACAAGCAGATGCGCTGCATCAATTTGGCCAAGCGCGGCATGCTCGTGCTCAACGTCGAATGGCTGGGCATGGGCCAGCTGAACAAGCCGGGCCTGAAGCACTACTGCATGAATCAGCTCGACCTGTGCGGCAGCAGCGGCCTGGCTCCGTACTACCTGTCCATGACGCGCGGCCTCGATGTGCTGTTGTCGCTGCCCAACGCCGATGCCGAGCGCGTCGCCGTCAGCGGTCTATCCGGCGGCGGCTGGCAAACGATCTTCGTCAGCTCCCTCGATCCGCGCGTCACGCTGTCCAATCCGGTCGCCGGCTATTCCAGCTTCCGCGTCAAGTACCGCGATCATTACAAGGATCTCGGCGATTCCGAGCAGGCGCCGTGCGATCTCGGCACCATCGCCGATTACACGCACCTGACCGCCCTGCGCGCCCCGCGGCCGACGCTGTTGACGTTCAACGCCAAGGACAATTGTTGTTTCGAGGCCGGCTACGCCCTGCCGCCGCTGCTCGATGCCGCCCAGCCCATCTTCAAGCTGTACGGCAAAGAGAAGGCGCTGCGCACTCACATCAATGACGATCCCGGAACGCACAATTACGAGAAGGACAATCGGCAGGCTCTCTACCGCATGGTCGGCGATTTCTTCTATCCCGGCGACAAAAAGTTCAGCGCCGAGGAAATACCCTCGGATAAGGAGATCAAAAGTCGTGAAGAGCTGGATGTCGAGCTGCCGGAGCACAATGCCGACTTCAACACGCTCGCCCTGGAGCTGGCGAAGAAGCTGCCGCACGCGCCGGAGCTTCCCAAGGACCGATCGGCGGCGGAGAAATGGCAAAAGACGCAGCGCGAGAAGCTGCGTGCCATCGTCCACGCTGAGAATTTCGCCGTCCAGGCGACGCGCACCGGCAGTACCGAAAAGGACGGCTTGAAAGCCACCTTCTGGAAATTGCGTCTGGGCGAAACGTGGACGCTGCCCGTTGTCGAGCTGACGCGCGGCCAGCCGAGGGGAACGGCCATTCTCGTGAACGATGCCGGCCGCCGCGCCGATCCGGTGAGTGCCGAGCGACTGATGCAAGCGGGCTTGCGTGTCCTGGCCGTCGATCTGCTTTCCTTCGGCGAGTCCAAGCTGATGGGCGAGGATCTCCACAACAAGCAGCCGCGCGATTTCCTGCTGGCGCTGCTCCTGGCCTGCCTCGGCGATCGGCCGCTGGGCATTCAGGCCAGCGAGCTGGCGGCCGTGGCGCGCTGGTCGCAGACGGAGCACAAGCAAGGCCCTGTCGGCGTCGCCGCCGTGGGTCCACGGATGAGCCTGATTGCGCTGGTTGCAGCCGCTCTCGAAGAAAGGGCCATCGGACGCCTGGTATTGCAAGGAACGCTCGGCAGTCTCAAAGAGCTGCTAGAGCAGAATCGTTCGGTGGATCAGCTGCCGGAGATGTTCTGTTTTGGCCTTCTCGGAGCGTTCGATGTCAAGCAATTGTCAGCACTCGTGGCTCCACGGCCGGTGCTGCTGCCGGGTGCCGGCGAACGTGCGCGGAAGGAGCTGGTCGAGCTGCATACCTGGTATGCTGTCTTCGGCCGCACGTTCGATCCTCTCCACGCTCCTGTGCCTCCCGACGCGAAGGAAAGAGAAACACGAAAACACGAAAGCAGCAAAACACGAAAAAGCCCCTGAGAGCAAGAAAAGACGTCGGTTGGTTGTCGGTGCGGTCTTCTTCTCTTTCGTGTTTTCCTGCTTTCGTGTTTTCGTGATTCGATTTACTCCGGGCGAAAGCCGGCGAAGCGACCGTGAAAGAAGAGAAGCCCTCCGCGGGGGAGCAGAGGGCTTCGTAGGGGGGTCGCTGACCTGGGGTTTCGGCATGAGGGGGATGGGAGAAGCGTCGTTCGGGCACTCGCTGACGGGGAGCGTCGCGACGGCATGCGTCGAGGGATGGGGGAATCGCTCGACAACCCTCGCGTACTCCGCACGGACGGGGTAGCCGTGGGCAAAGCGGTGGGGGAGACCGTTCGCCAACCGTGCGAGCACCCGACCAACGCTTCCACAATCGGTCGGGTCGCCTTGTGTTACTGCAAGCACCGTGCCAGAAAAGCGCACAAGGATGTTGATGCGAGTTAAGCAACATATCGGCAAGCGTTTACGAATTTCGTCCGTCTTCGAGGTGTCTCGCTTCCATTCTTGTTTGTTTGTAAAAAAGGGTTCGGAACGTGTAACGGCTACCATTCCGGCAGTGTTTCCAAGATTCTGCCCAGCACGAACGCCTGCACGGCGGGGCTGTCGGTGATATTGAGGTGATGCAGGCGATTGGGCATTGACGGGCGAACCCGCGGCATTCAGCTCGATGTTGGTGATCTCGGCAGATGAGCCAGGAGCCGCAATCAGCGGACGAGCCGGATAGAGACGAGGGCCAGATCGATAGAGATTGACGGCGCGTTTGACGTTGCCCGGCACCGGCGGCAGGGCCACATCGAGACAGACAACCAAATCGACCGGGATGTCGGCCTGTTGCAATTCGTGAGCGCCGTACAAGCAGTAGCGACCGCCGCAAGAGTGGCCGACGAAAACGATCGGCCCGCGCAGCCGGCCGGCTCTTTGTTCCGCGCGTAGATAGCGACAGGCCCAGCGGTCGCCGACGCAGCGCAAGTCCTCGGCCCAGACGTTGCGACGGCGTAATTCACTGCAAAGCACGCGGAAACCACGGCTAAAAAACGATGCCGTTGCCGCGCAGCAGAAAGACCCGGCCGCGAGCGTGGCCGGGATCAGGATTGGACGCGGAGGCGGAAAGCCAGCCGAGTCGAACGCCAAAAGGGAAGGGCCATAGAAGCCGAGACAATCGGATCATCGGGCTTGTGCTTAGGATGGTTCCCCGGCCCCCGCCGGAAGGGGAAGTAAGAATATCGGTGTCCCCTCCTTGACGACCTTCAAGAAGGTGCTATCAATCTTCTCCTCTCCGTACATGTAAAGAACCGGTCGTTCTTTTTTCAGTATTTCAGGGAGCATTTTTATATCGAGAGGTTTGCCATCGCTGCCCAGCAGTTTGATGTCTTTGAGATCATAGGCTTTATCTTCCCAGGCGCCGACCAGCTCGTAAAAGGTGTGCTTCTCCTTCACTTCCTTGCCATCTCGAAGGATGCGGGTCGCTGTCACCGGGACATATCGAGTTGTCCAGAATTTGAATACGATTTGTCCCTTTTTGTTCAGCCGCGCCATCGCTGCCGACGCTGACGAAGGCTCCGGCGAGCCTACGGGAATCGGCGTGTATCCTGGGGCCGGAGGCGGTGTCTCGGCGCACAGCCCCGTCGTCAGGATGGTCCCCAGAATAGCCACGAACAACAACCGTTTCATGTCCGATGCTCCTTTCTTTGCAGAGATGGCAAAGCTCCACACGATTCCCAGATAATACCCCGGTGAGAACGGAAAAATCCACTTCGATTTGCTCATGCGCCAACAAGAGCTCAACCAGACACGATGCAATCGACCTGATGCGCCTCCGTGCGATCCGGCACTTCCCAGTGATCAATCAATCGTTGGATGACTTTTTCCGGCATCGACGCCGGACGTTGGCGATTCTGTGGGAACAGCACCTCCGGCAGCGCCTCGACGTACACGATACGGATGCGGGCCTTGTAATCGGCGAACAGGCGCAGACTCTCGCCGCGCAATTGCCGGCTGATGTTGGTGGCGTTCCACACAAAAGACGTTCCTTGTCGCAAATAGACACGGGTCTGCTCACGAGCATGGTTGAC
>Ga0335075_10010245_pt1 | contig 14244 bp, 14 predicted proteins | sample Lox_Sample_24_FD_206723 | JGI IMG/M metagenome (GOLD analysis project Ga0335075, IMG submission 206723) | Soil microbial communities from Loxahatchee National Wildlife Refuge, Florida, United States - Lox_Sample_2.4 | ecosystem: Environmental > Terrestrial > Soil > Wetlands | place: USA...
GATCGTCAAGTTCGCTCGCTCGCGGCCCGGCTCGAGATAACCGTCATTGACGGAAACACGGATCCCGTTGCGGCTGTTGATCGCATAGGGCGACGCACCGGTGCCGGTGGGCGCGTTGTGGTCCTGGCACCATCCGTAACCCAACGCCTCGGCGGACGATTTCAGCGCGAGATCGACCGAGCCCCAGTCGTGCGGCGCCGCCCGGTGGATCGGAATTGGCCCGCCCCTTCCATGATACGGAGCATCGCCGAAATCCTCGTCATCTTCCAGTTTGCGGAAATACGGCAGCACGTCGCGCCAGCTCCATCCGGCGCAGCCCTGCGCGGCCCAGCGCTCGAAATCATCCGGAACGCCGCGGATCGCAATCTGGCCGTTGATGGTGGAGCTGCCGCCGATCGCACGACCGCGCCATAAGAGACGCGGTTGCTGCCGCTCGGTCCGTCGCGCGAGCAACTTTGGCCAACGATACGCGTCATCGGCGATGACGTGCATCGGATTGGGGATGCGGATGTGGTCGGGCGTCTCGGCCGAGCGGAAATCGCGGCCGGCTTCCAACAGAAGAACGCGGCAGGCGGGGTTCTCGCTGAGACGTGCTGCTAGCACGGCGCCGGCGGAACCGCCGCCGACGATAATGTAGTCGTACTCGGCCTGCATTTTATAGCGAGACGCCGCCGTCGATCGTCATCTCGGCACCGGTGATATAGGCGCTGTCGTCCGACAGCAGGAACAGCACCAGCTTCGCCACCTCCTCGGCGGTGCCCATGCGGCGCATCGGCACCATCTCGATGCGGCGGCGATTCTCCTCGGGGGTGCGCACCTTCAACATCTCGGTATCGATCGGTCCGGGATGCACCGAGTTCACCCGGATGTTGCGCCGCGCCAGATCGATCGCGGCCGCCTTGGTCATGCCTCGCAGCGCCCATTTCGTCGCGCTGTACGCGACCGCGCCCGGCGATCCGCGCAGCCCGGCGACCGAGGAGATGTTGACGATGGAACCACCGCCTGACCGCTCCATCGCTCCGACCACCGCTTTCATGCCCAGGAAGCAGCCGAGCTGATTCACTCGCATGTGCCGCTCGAACAGCGCCGCGTCGGTCTCCATCAGCGGGCGCGGGATGAAGATGCCGGCGTTGTTGACCATGCCGTGCAGGCCGCCGAGATGCTCGGCAGTTTCGACCGCCTCGGCCCAGTCGGCTTCTTCGGTGACGTCGTGGTGCAGGAACACCGCGGCATCGCCAAGCTCGGCGGCGAGCCGTCGGCCTTCCATGTCCAGCACGTCGCCGATGACGACGCGGCCGCCTTCGGCCACCAGCATCCTGGCCTCTGCCGCGCCCTGGCCGCGCGCGCCACCGCTGATCAGTGTCACCTTGCCGTCGAACCTCGCCATCCTTCCCTCCTGCGTCCTTTTTTGGACTGTGGCAGATCGACACATTTATCGACACATTTGGCGAAACCCTGTCGGGGAGGGAGGAAGTCTAACCGCAGAGACGCAGAGGGCGCTGAGTTAATACCGCCCACCTCGTCCAGTGGCCGCTTGGAGTGGGCTTTCTGCCGGTCCGCTTGCAGGAAGCGATGCACGGAATCGGACATTCGGTTCAGGGCCGGGTCTGGCCGGGAACAGAACGTCCATTCTCGGACAAAAATTGAAAGAATCGAAGTTCGCTCGAACCTCCTGAGACCCTGATGAAACCCGCCACCGCGGTGCCACGGCTGTGGGTCAAGGAACTGAAGCACGGCGTACGCGACTATTTGCCCCAAAAATTCCGCCCGTTATATGCGACAAAGTCGCCGGGCTCCATTTCGTCGCCGCTCAAATTACCGCAGGTCCATAACATCCTCCAGTGCGAGCAATGCTTTCAGCGACTCAAGAGTCGTCTTGCAGGGCGGGCGCAGGGGCGGCCAATCTCTTAGCCGTCAAACCTTCATATTTGTGAGGTCGGAACGCAACGCACCGATCCATTGCTCTCCGTTCAGCGCGGCGAGCCGCTGTTGGGCCTCACGCCAAAGAGGCCTGACCTCCACGAAGGCACGCCGCCCTTCGCGTGTCAGCGTAACGACCCGGACACGACCGTCGGTTCGAGAGGGCACGATACGAACGAGACCGTCGCGCTCCAGCGGACCGAGCGTCTTACCCATTGCCGTGCGTTCCAGGTCGAGACGCTCACCAAGTCCATTGACCGTGGCTCTGCCGACCTCCGCCAGCATCGCCAGAACCAGGAACTGTGTGATGCGCAGGCCCGTCGGCTGGAGAAGGTTGTCGTAGAGACGCGATATCCGCCTGGCTGCCTTCCTGATTGCAAAACAATTGCATTGATCGACCTCGGATCGCCGCTCGGCTGGTTCCATCGCGTTCTCCTGTCCTGACAATCCCGTCGGGCGCCACGCCAGGCACGGGCCTCTCATGCAAAAGAGCCGGTGTCCCTCCGGGCTCAGCCGAAGACGTGACGGTGCCGCGAGACGAAAGCACTGACAGTCATAGGTGGCTCGCCGGTAACCCGCTCGATCACGTGGTTGGTACCGGCGAACAGGCCGTCGCGGCAGTCCTGCGCTACTTCTACCAGATGCTGCACGAAGAATGGCGGGTAATGGAATTTCTCCAGCATCTGGCGGAAATCCTCGATCGAAATCGGCATGTAGGTGATTTCCTTGCCCAGGACCTGGCTCAGCTCCGCAGCGATTTCATAATAGTCCATCTCGACGGGGCCGAAGAGCTTGTACGTCTGCCCGGCATGCGACGCCGGATCGGCAAGGATATGCCCGATGAGTCGTCCCTGGTCCTCGGCGGCGATCGGGGCATGGCGCGCAGAGGCGAAGGGGATCGCAATGCGCCTGTGCTTTGAAATGTCCTCAGAGGCCCGCGGGTAGATCAGCCACTCCGCGAAGAACGTCGGGCGCAGATGCGTTGTCGGGATGCCTGACCAGTCGAACACCCGTTCGGCGATCCAGTGATCCCGCGCAGCGTGGCTCTTCGAGTTCCGCCGCGCAGAGATCTGGGACATGTTGACGATGGCGCTGACGCCGGCCTCCTTGGCGGCCTGCGCAAAGTAAGCGGTGGCGTCGATGATGCCCGGTGTGATCGGATAGACGAAATACGCCGACCGGACTCCTTCCAGCGCAGCTCGGACGGCATCGATATCGGAAAGATCCCCCACATTGACTTCGACGCCGCGCGCTCTCAAGGCTGTGGCTCGAGCGTCATCCGTATGGACGAGCGCCCTCACGCGCAGACCCAACCGCAATGCCGTGTCAACGGCGGCACGCCCGGTGAACCCGGTTGCGCCCGTTACAAGAACCCTATCCTTTTCCATCGGACTCCACCTGATATTGATTGCGAGCATATGCTCTTATCCCGAGATAGGGGCATACGCCTCCATAGTCAACACCGGTCATCCTGGAACTGACGCGCCGGCCTGACAGGGACGAGCCAGAGCACCCGTTGTGCTCAAGTGGTTTTGACGGTCCCGGGTCCGGTCATCCGGTACACCGGCGTTGGCGAGGACGGGCAGCCTGCGCATGACGGCAGTGACGGCCAGCTTGGCTGGCTTGCCGCGTTGTATGAGCTCCTCGTCGGAGCGCTGACCTGTAACAGGGCTGCGAGCGCGGCTCGCTCCGCCTGGTTTCAATACAAACCTTTTGTCACATCAGTCGCGGAAACTCGGATTATCCGCCGTGCACGATGCGATGATAGCTGCGGGCGTAATAGATCAGCCCCTCGTGCGCCAAGCCCAGTTGCACCGCTTCCACGATGCAGAAGAACACGTCGTGGGTGCCTACCTCCACCGCCTTGTCGATGCGGCAGTCGAAGGCCACTGCGGCGTCCTCCAGCACGGGCGCGCCGGTAACCAGCGCGGACCAGATGCCGGCCTCGAAGCGCTGCTCGATCGAATGGGACGTGAGACCGGCAAATACCGCCGACAGCTCCTGCTGGCCCGCGGTCAGCGTATTGACGCACACCACGCCGTTGGCCTTCAGCGCGGGATAAGAATCGTTGCTGCGGTTGGCGCATATCAGCAGCGTCGGCGGCGTGTCGGTCACGCTGCACACGGCAGAGGCGGTGAACCCTGCGCGGCCACCCGGCCCGTCGGTGGCGATGACATTCACCGCCGCACCGAGTCGCGCCATCGCCTCGCGGTAGGCTTCCTTGCTGACCGGCACCTGGCACTCCCTCGGCCGGGGACGATGCGGGCACTATGGTCCCGCATCGTCCGAGGCGTCGAGGCTCGTGCCCGGCCGGGAGTCTGCGGCCTTACGGGTTGCTCGTGCCGCTGGTCCCCGCAGGTGCGCCCATCGGGGCGCCGCCAGACGAACCCATGCTGCCGCCCGCGCCCGTGTTCATGCTGCTGTTCGAGCCGCCGATGTTCATTGCCGACAGCGTCGCCTGGTCAAGATGGCCGGTCGCCTGGAGGTTGTTCTTCTGCTGGAAGGCCAGCACCCCGTGCTCGGTCCTCGGTCCCCACTTGCCATCTACCCGGCCGCGATAGAGACCCTGCTGCTTCAGCGTGGTCTGCACCTCACGCAGCGTCGACGGCGCCATCGGGTTCACCATGGGAGCGGGGGGCGGAGCCGGGGCGGGAGCCGGCGGCGGCGCTGCCGGAGGCGTGGCGGCGGCCTGCTGGGAACCGCCGGAGCATCCGGCCAAGCCCAGCAGGGCAGCGGCTGCCACCGCCGGGACGATGTTGCGGAACCTGATCATGGCGCTCTCCTTTTTGGACGTACGAGTTGGAACCCGCCGCGCTACGGCGTGGGCCGCCAGCGCAGCGTGGTCGCGGCAGTGATGCCATTCCGCCCCGGCTGACAAGCCACGCTGTGGCCGAAATCCGTCAACAAAGTTCAGACTCGCGAGACCGTGATCACGCCGCCACACCGCCGTCACCGGAGATCGTTTCGGAGTACTCCGGAACCGTGAAATAGACCCAGACGAGGTTCGCCAGCAGCAGGCCGGCGGTGACCAGGAAGACCCAGCGCAAGCCGAGCGTCGCCGCCACCCCGCCGCCGGTTAGCGGCCCGAGCGAGTTGCCCAGGAACGTCGCCGAGGCGGTCATGCCATACACCGTGCCGCGCTGGGCGCGGGGGACCATGCGGCCAACCAGCGCGTTTGCGGTCGGCAGGATGCCGCCGATGAAGCAGCCGACGCCGAACCGCTCGGCCACGAACGTCCAGTACCCGTGCGCGAAGGCTTGCGGCAGGCTCATCACGGCAGCGCCGAACAGGCAGATCAGCAGCACTTTGCGATAGCCGATCTGGTCGCTGCGCTTGCCCAGGAACGGTGAGGCGACCAGGTCGGCAACCCCGGTCACCGAGAAGGCGATGCCGGCCAGCGTCGCCAGATTCGCCGGACTGCCGACGAGGTCCTGCACGAACAGCGTCACCACCGGCTGCACCGTGCGCACCCCGAACTGCGCGAGCAGCAGCACGAAGAACAGCGGCAGCAACCCAGCGGAGCGCGTGAGCAAACCCAGGCTGGACAGCATCGACCGTTGCCGCCTGCCCTGGCGTGGTGGCGTGAAGCGCTCATGCACCATCGCCCAGGCCAGGACCATGGTGAGCAGGCAGATCGCCGAGGTGCAGTAGAACGGCACCCGATAGCTGCCGGTCGCGTCACTGACGGCACCGCCGACCACGGGGCCGACCAGCCCGCCGACGAGCTGGCCGGTACTGAGCCAGCCGAGCGCGTAGCCAAGCCGCTGCTCTGGCACCTGGCTCGCCACCAGCGCGATCGCCGAGGCCGAGAACCCGGCGAAGGCGCCCATCAGCGCCCGCGCGCCGAAGAACTGCCACACGTTGAGGGATAATCCCATCAGGCCGGTGAAGATGCTGATGGCAAAGCTCGAGCGCAGCAGCATGAGCTTGCGCCCGCGCCGATCGGCCACGCGGCCCCAAAGCGGAGAAGCAAACGCGGCGACAAAGGACGTGGTGCCGTTCAGGATGCCGGCCCACAGGTCGATCTGCGCCGGCTGCGTCACGCCCAGCTTCGGCAGGAACAGCGGCATGATCGGGCTGAGGATGCTGAACGACATGGTCATGATGAACTGGATGCCCACCATGGCCCACATGGTCCGCTGCCAGTCGGGCGACAGCTCGGTCGCATGGCGCGCCGGCGCACGGCCCTCGTCATCCATGGGGGCGAAGGATCAGGGGGTGCGCGGCAGTTGTAAAGCGCGGGTGCTGTCTTGTGCCGACGGCAGCTTGACGAAGAGGTGGATGCTGAGGGTCACCGCGTCGGAGATGAACGCCCGGTCGGCCACGATGCCGAAATCGGAGCGCTTCAACCGGCCGGTGACGGCGAATTCCGCGGTATCGACATGGCGGAGCCCGTCGGTGCGACGGTTCAACAGTCGCGCATCGAGCGGCTGCGGGCGCGCGACGCCATGGAGCTCAAGCACGCCGCTGATCGCATAGTGCTGACCCGCGAGCGGGAGGACCGAAGTACTAGTGTAGGTAATCGACGGATAGCGGGAGACGTCGAAGAAATCCGGGCCGCGCAGCATGGCGGTCGTCGGTGACAAGGGCGTGTCAAGCGAGTTGGCGTCGATATTGAAACGGAAGCTTGTATCCTGGGGTTCGATGAGGTCGAGGTGGAGACGGCCCGTGAAACGGTCGAACCGGACTTCCGACGAGAACAGCCCGAAATGACTGACCGAGAAGCCGATCGATCCGGAGCGCTGGTCGATGGAAAAGACGAGGCTGCTTGCAGGGGCATCGGCTGCCGTCAGTGCGAACAACAGCGCTGCGCGGAACAACATCCGGCCGACCCGACCCGGCGGCCGACCGAGCGCGGCACGGATGGCAGCGGGCAGGTGCGAAGCGCGCGGACCGTTGGCAGCCTGAATCATCGCGGCATTAGGCGGTTCCATAGAGCCACGTCAGCCAAAGCGCCGCAGCAAGGAAGGGGCCAAACGGCAGGGCTGTGCCGGCGTGCAGGCGTCGTCCGCCCGCCGCAGCGAGCAAAGCCACCCCGAGGCCTGCCAGCGCGGCCATCAGCACCAGCACGGGAAGCGCGGCCCAGCCGACCCAGGCGCCGGCCGCCGCCAACAGCTTGGCATCTGCCTGCCCGAGACCCTCCCTTCTCCGTATCATCCGGTAAAGACGTGCGATGCCGCGGAACGCCAGGTAGCCGACGGCCGCACCGAGCGCATGATCCACGATGCTCTCGGGATACCGGACCCATGTCGCGGCGAGGCCAAGCAGGATCAGCGGCAAGGTGAGAGTATCCGGCAGCAGCATGTACTCGGCGTCAATCCAGGCGAGCGCAAGCAACGTCCACCCCAGGACACAGGTGCTCCACAGGCGTAGAGGATCGCTCTCGACGCCAGCCGCCCATCCCGCCACACCGAGTGCCGCCAATTCTATAACGATATGAAATCGTGCGATCGGCGCACGGCAGGCCGGACATCGGCCCCGCAGTGCGAAATAACTCGCGATCGGCACCATCTCGTGCAGGCCAAGGGAACGGCCGCAACTTTCGCATTCGGAGCGCGTCCACACGACCGGGCGGCGCTGCGGCAGACGCCGGATCAGCACGCCTAGGAAACTGCCGATGAACGGCGCTAACAGCAGCGGAAGGAGCCACGCCAAGAGGAGTTGTTTCCCGTCCATATTCCAGTACAATGACGCAGCCGTCCCGACTTTCCCCCTTTGAGCGTTCGGATTCGTCTCATGTGCTCTCCATGCTGCCCGCGGAAACCGGCCGAGATTTCAGCGCCGCTGGTGCCTATGCAGGATGCCGGCTGATGACGATTCCGTATGTCGCCTGCATGATCGCCGTCGCCGCGTTCAACCATCTCCCGCCGCGCGTGCTGCCGTCCATCCAAGCGGTGGAGGGCGGCAGCATCGGCAGCATCCATCGCAACCTGGACGGGTCCGACGATCTGGGCGTGATGCAGGTCAACACTCGCTGGTTGCCGTCTCTTGCACGTTATACCGGCCTGCGTGAAGAGGTCGTGCGTTTCCGCCTGATCGACTCGCCGTGTTTCAGCATCGCGGCCGCCGGCGCGATCCTGCGGGTTTATCTCGACGAAACCCGTGGCGACCTGATGCAGGCGATCGGCGACTATCATTCCCACACGCCGATGCTCAATCAGGCATATCAGGCACAAGTGATGCGCTCCGCGTTCAGGCTTTTCGTAAATCCCGCGCCCGAGTCGCGACCCTAATTTCTCCCGGCTGCCAGGCATCTCGCCTCAGGACGCCGGAGCCCCCCAGGCCAGAATCTGATAGGGGCGCCCGTCTGCTGTCGGCTGGATGCGGATTACAGCGTGCCGGATGAACGACGAACCGTCGGCCTCGCGTGCCTCGGCCGTGATCGAGACCACCGGCGACGCACTGGCATTGCCCCAGCCCACTACACCGTTGTCGGGGCCTGCCGCCTCGGTGACCGCCTTCAGCACGATGGGGTCGGCGGCGGCAGGGTCGGGATTGCTGTCGTGGTAGATCGAGAGGTGCGGGATCAAGCGTTCGAGCAACTCTGGTGTCATGCCGAGGACCAGCCCGAGTTCGTCAACGGATTGGAATGGTGCGCCCGGCGGCCCGTACTCGCGTCCAGCCGCGCGGTATTCGGCAGTGGAGGCGACCACAAGTTGCGGCGGCAAATCACGCGTCCGCCAGTTGATGATCGCCGCCGCCACTGCGGCCGCGCGCTGCGGGTCGGCGCCGACGTTGCGCAACAGCGCCGCCAGCAATGCCTCTGAGGCGGTGTTTGGGTTGACCTTGCCGGCCTCGCTGCGGATGCGAATCAACACGACGCCGTTTGCGATTCTGACCTGACGGGGGGCTCCGCCGATGTTCCAATGCCGCGCCGAGCCATCCAGGAGGTGGAACAAGGCTTGGTAAACAGCGCCGTCGGCGGCCGCTTCGGCCGCGGCTCCACTGCGCAAATTCGCTGCGATTCGTGCTTCGACGCGCCCAGCCGCAGTCAGTTGCGTCACCAGCAACGCCAAAAGAACCAGGATCCAGAGTACGATCAACAGGGCAAAGCCGCGCTGAGTATTGGACGATTCGCGGCCCCGCGGCGGGCAAACACGAGCAGCCATACCCTCGGCGATCGCGCGGGCGGTGGCTCCCGATGCTCCCGATCTGGCGAGGCGGCGATGAGTATTGGTATCGCCGGACACTTGCCTGCGTCTAGCCCAGCGGGAAGACCTCGGCTGATCTGTGCTGGAAGTGGCTACCATGAGCTGGGCGCATCTTAGCATGCCCTCGCGACACAGCGAGGAGGCCTTTTCGCCGGCCGACTGTGACCCAGGGCGAGGCCCCGTAGGCGTGCCATTGCCCGATCGCGCCAGGTATCGCCTGTCAGCAAGGGAGGCACTGGGCTCTGCGATCTGGCTCCCGACCTGGCGGCCAGACGTTGCGTACGGCTGGCGGCGCCCACGTCTCGCAGCGATTATCCGACGCCTGAGATTGGGTCATCCTCTACGCGCTCTACTCGCTCGCCCCCTCCCCCTGACCCCCTCCCGCAATGGGAGGGGGAATGCTGTGCGAGCAGCGCGTCGGGGAGGGAGGTCACACAAACGGTGTGCGTCCAGATTAGCCGGCAGTGCACCGGGCGGTCCGGGAACACCTCGCGCAGCACGGCGCGATAGGCCGCCATCTGGCGGAGATATGTGACGGGGGTGTCCTCGGCCCTCGCCGGGGCGCGGCGATTGGTCTTGAAATCGGCCACCAGCACGCGGTCGGGCAGAACCGCCAGCCGATCGACCAGACCGCCCACCACCCGGTCGGCTATCGTGCCGCTCAACGGCACCTCGGCACGGCTTTGGGCCCCGAACAGCTCGACCAGGTCGGGGTGGGCGAGGATCGCCATGGTCTCGGCGGCAACGTCAGTGGCGTCGGCAGGGCTCAGCGCGGTGCCGGCCCGCTTCAGCCACATCTCGGCCGCGGCGGCGCGGCGCTCGGGGGCCAGCTCCGGCAGGTGCTGCAGCAACGCATGGATCAGTCGGCCGCGGCGGAACCGCTGGGCAGGGTCGCCGAGCGGGGAGGCGGCCGCCGGGACGGGACCCAGGTCAACGCCTTCCGGGCGGCTGGGAGCGAGCGGTTCGGGTCGGGCTGGTTCCGCCGGAGGCGGGACCGGGCGCCAGTCGGGGGCGGTGCCGGCCCAGGCGGGGAGTGGCTCGGTCGGGCCGGAGTCTCGGGCGGGCTCGGGCCTTGGGGGTACGAGCTGGGGCATGGCATGGCGAAGGGTGTGGCCGTCCCAGGGGCCGAACGGTTCAGCCGCTGCGCCTAGCGCGATGAAGCCTCTCTGCACCAGTGAGTACCAGCATGTGTCGGGCGGGCCTTTGCGGGGGGCCCAGCCGCAGACCAGCAGCCGGTCCTCGGCCCGGGTCAGGGCGACGTAGAGCAGGCGGTTGTGCTCTTGCAGGCGGCGGGCACTGGCGGCGTCCCGCAGGGCTTCGCCGGCGGCGCAGCGCAGCTCCTTGCGTGGCGCCCACAGCGGTACGTCGCGGCTGGTGCGGGGATCCGGGGCCCACAGGATGGTGTGCTCGTCGGGGGGCAGGGCCGTTGTGTCGGGCAGGATGACGAGCGGTGCCTGCAAGCCCTTGGCGCCGTGCACGGTCATTATGCGGACCGTTTCGCCGGCGGCTTCCTGCTCGCGCTTGACCTCGGCGCCGGAGCGGCGAAGCCAGTGCAGGAAGCCTTGCAGGCCGGGGACATTTGTGCGCGCGTAGGCGAGGGCGGCGTTGAGCAGCTCATCGACCGGCTCGCCGGCTTCTGGGCCGAGACGGCGCACCAGCTTGGCACGACCGCCGAGCGGGCCGAGTGCCTCGGCCAACAGGGCATGGGGGGTGGCGTAGTCCACCCGGCGCAGCAGGGCGGCGAAGCAGTCCCAGGCGGCCTGCCAGTCGGGGCGCTCGGTGGCGCGGGTGCGCAGCGCCTCCCAGAGCGGGCCGGGGCGGTCTATTGCCAACTCCATGAGGCTGGGGTCGGTCAGGCCGCCCAGCGGGCTGGTGAGGAAGCAGGCAAACGCCAGGTCGTCCCGCGGCAGCAGCAGCGCATCGCAGAGTGCCAGGAGGTCCTGCACCGCCGGCTGTTCGGTCAGCTTCAGCCGGTCGAGACCGGCCGCCGGCACACCGCAGCGCTTGAGTTCGCGTAGCAGGGAGCGGGCGAAGTCGTTGCGTCTTCGGACCAGTATCATGACGTCGCCGGGGCGGAGAGGGCGGCCGCGGCTGGGGAGGTCCACCGAACCGTTGGTCTCGCGGGCGATCCACTTTGCCAGCGTTTCGGCGAGAAGCTGGGGGGCCGATTTCAGGCCCTGGTTGGTGGTTGGCACGGTCCAGGGAGGCGGCTCGTCGTCGGGCGGCGGGGGGGCGAGCGGCCATAGCTCGACGGCGCCGGCGTGGCCGGAGCGTTCCGCGATGTGGCGGAGGGTGCCGGGGTCGGCGACACCTTCGGCCGCCGTCGGGTCGGCGAAGACCCGGTCGACCAGCGCGAGCACCGGTTCGGTGGAACGGAAGGACACGTTGAGGGGACGCTGGATCCAGGTTTTGCCGGCCTGGCGCACGCGAGCACCGAGCCAGGCGCGGGAGCGGTCGAACTCGTCGGCGTCGGCGCCCTGGAACGAATAGATCGACTGCTTGCGGTCACCCACCGCGAAGACGGTGCGTTCCTGGCGTTGCGCGCCGGCGCCGGAGAAGAACTCCTCGGTCAGCGCGTGGGCGATGCGCCATTGGGCGGGTGCGGTGTCCTGCACTTCGTCGAGCAGCAGGTGATCGAGGCCGCCATCCAGCTTGTAGAGCACCCAGGCGGCGCCGGGATCGATCAGCAGGTGGCGGGTGCGCCCGATGAGGTCGTCGTAGTCGAGCAGGCCGGATTCGTCCTTGCGACGGGCATAGGCGTCCAGCACCGGTCCGGCGAGTGTCACCAGCGCGTGCGAGGCTTCGGCCATCTTCAGGCCGCGGCAGGCGTCCTCGACGGCCAGCACGCGCTCGACTTCGGCCTGGAAGGCGGCGGCAAGCTGCGGATCGGCGGTGGCCAGCTTCGGATTGACGAAGGCGCCGGGCTTGCGGGGGTCGCCGTTGCTGGTCAGGCAGTGCTCGCGCCAGATGGCCCAGTGTTCCGCGCGCTGGTCGGGGTCCAGACCGAGCCAGTCGAGGAGGGCGGCGGCTTTCTCCTGGGCCTTGGGCGAGCCGTGGCGCTGGACGTGCTCGGCGGCCCGGCGCAGCTCGGCCTCGCCGGGCCAGGAGAGGCCGGCGGCGATGGCGGTGGCCTCGGTGTCGGCGGCGAGGCCGAGGGCGCGGCGTTGTGCCGCGGCAAGCTCGGGGCCGAGGGCGCGCGCGCCGGCGAGGCGGTCCTGATCGGCGAGCAAGGCGGCGACGTGCTTGCCGAACTGGTCGGCGCTGGCGAGGCCGGCGAGGACGTGCAGGGCTGCTTGCAGATCGGGCGCGGCGGCGCGTGCCAACATCTGCTCGCGCGCTTCGAGCAGGGCGGCTTCGGCGTCGCGCTCGTCGGCCAGTTCGAAATGGGGGGAGAGGGCGGCTTCTAGCGGGAAGCGGCGGAGCAGGGATTGGCAGAAGGCGTGGATGGTGCCGATGCGCATGCCGCCGGGGAGGTCGAGCACCTGGGCGAAGAGGGCGCGGGCGCGGGTGCGGGAGTCTTCTGTTGCCGAGATGGCGAGGTCGCTGAGTTCTTTGTCGAGCGCGGGGTCGGGGAGGGTGACCCAGCGGCCGAGGGTGCGCTGCAGGCGGAGGGCCATCTCGGCGGCGGCGGCTTTCGTGAAGGTGAGGCATTGGATGCGCTCGGGCCGCGCGCCGCCGAGCATGAGGCGGAGCAGGCGGTCGGTGAGGAGCTTGGTCTTGCCGGAGCCGGCGGAGGCGGCGACGAAGGCGGAGACCGCGGGGTTGGAGGCGGCGAGCTGGTCGGCGTGGGCTTGGTCGCGGGGGGTGTCCATTGGGGTGGCAGGATACGCTGGGTGGGGCGAGTCTGGGGATTACGACTGCGGTTGGTTGTCGTTGGCTGGAGGTGCAACGCCCATGGCCGCCAATTCGGACTCGAGAAACGCTACGGCATCGGCATCTTCCCGATCTATTGCCCCTTCGAGGAGAGCCAACAGCTCGCCGAGGCGCGGACAGAACCCGCATTGGACCGTGGATGAGCACCAGGGACATGGGAGGTTCTGTTGCATGCCGGTCTCCTGCGGCGGGGGCACCAATCTATTACAAGACATGTCAGGCCACCAAGTGGAAACCCCTTGCCAAGAAGATTAGCTTGGTGTAGCCAAGCATCGGGCCGCGACCCGAGGCGACCTCGAAGTGCGAGGGCACCTCGGCCTCATTGAAGCTTGGCGAGGGGGTTTTGCTCTTCATGAATGGCTGACGTTTCCGCGGCCCACCTTCCTGGCATTACGTTCAGTTAATTGTTTGGTTCGGGGACCTTAATTCTGTCTATCATCACAGCGCTGGGGTCGGTCGGGACGTTTTGCGCGCACGTCGCTTTGCCCCGCCGATAAAATCGGCTCTTGGATCGAATACGGGAATGTATACATGGCGCACTGAATGCGCTATGTTATTCACCTCCGGTGAGGGCAAATTGAATAGCTTGCCGGAGATACGGCAGTCAGTCGGGGGCATTTATCGATGCTGTCCACCATTGCTCCTATGCCAGTTCCATGAATTTTAGCGAATTTTTTTTGCGGGTTGCTGGTGGCGGGACTCAGTCTTGTTTTCCTTACCAGTTCCGCTTAGCGAACGATCCTTGGCCTGATCTGCTGAAGGTTCCTACCGGCCTCGGTAAAACAGCCGCTGTGGTCCTCGCCTGGATCTACAAACGGCTTCAAGACAATCACGAAACGCCGCGACGCATCGTCTATTGCCTGCCTATGCGCACGCTAGTGGAGCAGACCGCCGCCAGTACAGGATTTTGGCTTCAGAAAATCCACGACGCAGGGCTCGACCCTTCGGGACGCCTCCCCTCCAGGGCGTATGTCCTGATGGGTGGCGACAGGGACGATGACTGGATCAAGTTTCCTGAGAAGCCTACGATTCTGATCGGGACTCAGGACATTCTGCTGTCGCGAGCCTTGATGCGCGGATATGGCGTCGGCCGGGGCCGCTGGCCGGTTGACTTCGCGCTTCTGCACAACGATGCGATGTGGGTGTTTGACGAGGTGCAGCTTATGGCCGCTAGCACCCCCACGTCGGCCCAGCTTGAAGCCTTCCGGCGAAAGATCGGGACGTTGTCCAGTTGCCGGTCTCTATGGATGTCTGCGACACTCGATCAGGGTTGGCTCAACACTGTCGACCTGGACGCGAG
>Ga0335075_10010246_pt1 | contig 14244 bp, 12 predicted proteins | sample Lox_Sample_24_FD_206723 | JGI IMG/M metagenome (GOLD analysis project Ga0335075, IMG submission 206723) | Soil microbial communities from Loxahatchee National Wildlife Refuge, Florida, United States - Lox_Sample_2.4 | ecosystem: Environmental > Terrestrial > Soil > Wetlands | place: USA...
TCGTCGGCTCTGACCAGCTCCGCCCGCTCGATCGGGCCGTCGGCCTCCGTGGCCGGATACAGCTCGGCCCAGGTCCGGCTCACCGAGGGAGGCGCAACCGGCGTCCCGGACCACCTGCGCAGGGCGTACCAGTGTCCGAGCAGCGCGCCGGACACCGGCCGGCGCTGCGCGTCCCAGCGCGCCGCCACCTCGGTGAGCAGGTCGACGGCCAGCGCCTTGGCCTCCCACACGCTCGCGGGGTCCATCGTCACCGTGTGCAGCTCGTGCAGTGAGAGCAGCAGCTGGGCGAGCTCGTGGTCCTCGAGCTCGCCCGCGAGCACCAGCAGCCGATCTGAGAGCACGCTCCAGTCGCCGTCGTCGACCATCAGCGGGAGCTCGCGGGTGCCGCCCGCGCCGCCCTCCTGGGAGAGCGCGAGCAGCGCGCCGTACAGACCGCACGTCTCCAGGAAGCGCCGGCGCGCGGTGCGGTCATCTCGCAGCTCCTCGATGATCAGGTCACGCCAGCTCGGGTGCACCCACCCGATCCCCAGCGCGGTGACCCGCACGAAGTGGTCGCAGAGGCGATCGATCAACTCATGCGGAGGACGGCTCAGGCCGCCCGGGTGATGGCGGCGCAGGATCGCGGCGAGCTCTCGCTCGTCGATCAGCCCGCCCGGGGCGTCGAGCAGGGCGACGAGCAGCGTGCGGTGCTCATCCCCGAGGACGCGCAGCGAGGTGCGCATCGCCTCGGTCGGCGCCGCGAGCTCGGACTCCAGAATCTCCCGCACCCGGTCGGCGCCCTCGCGCCGGGCGGTCCTGATCGGAGTGAGCAGCCGGTTGTCGACCAGCCGGCGGATCCGCTCAGGCGTGAAGTGCGGATGCTCGACAACGCTGAGCGCCGAGGACCGGATGAGCCCGCGTGCCTCACCGCGCAGGCCGCTCGCCTTGGCGTGGCGGAACAGGATGAGCGTCTTCTCGGCCAGGTCCAGGTCGCTGGCGTCGACGAGGACCTCACCCGGCGCGGGGAAGCGCTCGGCGTGGCGCTCGCGCTGAACCCGGCGCAGCCCGGCCTTCAACGGGGCCGGGCGCGAGGTCCAGATCAGCCAGTGGTCGGCGTCGAGGCTCGGCAGCAGGCGCCCGAGCGCGTGCGCCCAGCGATCGGCGGCGTCGGGGCGGTACTCGGTGGACCCGAACGCGTCGTCGGCGATGAATAGCTGACGACGCTCGGGCGAGAGCACTCGCCACAGCTGCTCGGGGCTGCGGCACTCGTGCGCCTCCCAGCCGTCGGACATCTGAGCGAGCGCGATCATCTGCGCGATCGCCGTCTTGCCCATCTCCGGCGGGCCGGTGAGGACGACGAAGCGGTGGCGTTCCAGCGCCGCGCGCGCGGATGCATGCGCGCGGGTCGGCCAGTACACCCGAGCCAGACGCCGGGCGCCCTCGACGTCGAACGACGACCGTGCGCGGGCGGGTTCGGCGATCAGACCATCGAGGTCGCGCAGCCCGAGCACCGAGGGCAGCGCGCTGCGGATCTCCGGATAGCGATCGAGCAGGGCGCTCAGCTCGCCGGACCCGAGCACGACCGTGCGCGTCGCCTCACGTCCGAGGGCGGCCCGGGCCGCCTCCCCCTCGACGTTGGTGAAGACCAGCCGGGTCGTCTCCGAGAGCTCGCGCAGCGGTTCCAGGCGGCGGGCGAGCGCCTCGGCACGATCCAGGGGCGCTCGGTCGGCGATCCACACCAGAGCGACGAACACGGGGCCCTCGAGCGTCTGTGCAGCGCGGCTGCGCAGCGTGAGCCCGTGCTCAATCCGGGTCAGCGCCAGACGGTCAGCGCCCCCGTCCCAGATGAGGCCGGGCTCACCACCGTCGATCTCCAGGGCCAGCGCGCACAGTCGCTCGAATTGCAACCAGCCGAGCTCATCGAGCCGGTATGCGGGCGGGCCCTCACTCATCTCGGTCGGCCCGGATCATCTCACGAGCGCTGAACGCGCGATAAGCGTCAACCGGGGCGGCCGGCCGCTTCCCAGCGGCGTCAGCGACACGGGTCCCCCAGGTGGGGGGTCGTGCGGTGGACCGGCTTGTCCCTCGCGCGCCCGCGCGTGAGGATCGTCACATGCTCGGACCCCTTGCGGATGTGGCTCGGTTCACGGCGCAGGACCCCGACGCCGTCGTCGCCGCGTCGTTCGCGTGCCCGATCTGCCTGCACGGTGAGGACGTCACGCGGGACGTCTCGCTGGACGGTTACGATCCGTCGGTGTCATGCGAGTGCCCGGAGTGCGATGCGAACTGGCGGGTGTACCTCACTCCCGATCAGGCGCTGCGGCTCGGGCTGATGCTCACCCACGCCTGAGCCCCGCGCGATGAGCTCGCCCGGGGTGGGCGGCGATCAGGCCGGGCTGGGGATCGGTGCGCTCGACCTGTTCGTCGAGGTGCTCTCCCAGTCGGAGGCCGGCTCCCGGACGGACGGGTTCTACGACCGGCTGTGCGAGGCGGTCTGCCAGCTCGCCTCGATGCGCCGCGCGGTGATCTTCCGCTACGACTCCGCGGGCCGTCGCGTCCGCGCGGTCGGCGCCTACGGGATGTCAATCGCGCCGTTCGCCGACGCGCACGTGACCGTTGAGTCGGCACCGATCGCGGCCGAGGCGCTGCGCACCGATTCGGTGGTGGAGGCGGTCGGCGACATGCGCCGCCAGACGCCCGCCGAATTCGCCGGGATCCTGGCCGAGCCGGCCCGGCTGGTGTGCGCGCCGATGGCCGCGGGCGGACGGATGATCGGCGTCATCCTCACCGACCGGCTGATGTCCGAGCCCGAACTCCAGGACTCCGACCGCCGGTTGCTGTGGACGCTCGGGAAGGCAGCGGCGCTCGCGTCGGTGGCGCGGTCGGTCTCCACCCAGTTCGAGCGGGCCTCGGCGCTGGAGCAGCGGATCGACCTCGCGCGCGAGATCCACGACGACGTCATCCAACGGCTGTTCGGGGTGTCGATGGCCCTTGACGGCGAGGGTGATCTGCCCGCGGCGGCGCGCGAGCGCTGCGCAGCCGAGACCCAGACGGCGCTCAGCGACCTGCGCAGCGCGCTGCAGCGTCCGCTCGGCCGAGCGCCGCGGGCGACGAGCACCACCGTGCTCGCCGAGATCGCCCGGCTACAGCACGTCCACTCCGATCTCGAGCTCCGGCTCGACGCGGGCGCTGATGTCTCGGTGCCCTCAGAGCTCGAGCCGCTCGCCCAGTCGGTGCTCACCGAGGCGGTCCGCAACGCCGCCAAGCACGCCAAGCCGACGCGGGTCTCGGTGCGGCTCGGCCGCGAGGGCGGCGCCTTCTCGATGGAGATCCTCAACGACGGCGTCGACAGCGAGGTCCACGGGCGCGCGCGGGCCGGGATGGGATTGCGGCTCGCGGCGCTGGAGGCGCTCGGCGTGGGGGGCGTGATCGAGTTCGGTGAGCGCGAACCGGGCAGCTGGCAGGTGCGGCTCGTCGTGCCGATCCCCGACGAGGAGGAGCCGAACGGTGGCTGACGAGGAGCGCTCGCCCGAGCGACTGCGGGTGCTCGTCGTCGATGACCACGACGTCGTGCACTGGGGCTTTCGGCTGATGCTCACCCAGCAGCCGTGGGTCGAGCGTTGCGTGAGTGCGCACACCGGCCCCGAGGCGCTGGAGCTCGCGGGTCGCTATCGGCCGCACGTCGCGCTCGTCGACCTCTTCATCGGCGAGGAGTCCGGCGCGGAGGTGTGCGAGCGGCTGCGTGCCGATCAGCCGGCCACGCGCGTGCTCCTGTTCTCCGGCGCGGGCGACATCTCCCCGCGCGCGGCCCGCGCCGCGGGTGCGTCCGGGTTCGCCTCCAAGGACTGGCCCGCGCGGCGCATCGCGTCCGCGGTGCGGATCGTGGGCATGGGCGGCACCGTGTTCTCCTCCAGCCGCGACGAGCCCGCCACGAGCGGCGCGATGGGCCTCTCCGAGCGCGAGCGTGACGTGCTCATGCTCATGGCCGAGGGGCGCACCAACCCCGAGATCGGTGAGGCGCTGCACCTCTCGCGCCACACCGTCAAGGAGCACTCGAGCGCGGTCTATCGCAAGCTCGGCGTGCGCAACCGGACCGAGGCGGTCCAGCGCGCGCAGCGGCTCGGGCTGGTCAGCTGAGCGCGCCTACGGCTGCTCGGTCTCGCCCTCGGCCGGAGCGGCGGCCTCCGTGTTGCCCGGCGTCTTGATCGCCTGGGCAGCGGCCCTGAGCTTGTCCTTGGCGGAGCCCTCGCCTCGAGCGATGTCCCGCAGTTCCTGCGCGTCCTCCTTGAGGCTCTCGGTGCCTCCGCGCGCGTCGATCGTCTTCTTGGCCTGCTGGGCCAGCTTCTGCTTCCAGTTCATCCGCCTTCTCCTCGTGGTCTCTGGTCTCTGGTCTCTGGTCTCGAGCGGGCGGGGTGGTCAGGCGAGCGTGAACTGCAGTCGATGGGTCGCGGTGCCGCCCGACGCGGTGGCGTGGATGGTGACGGTGCAGCGCCCCGGCTTCAAGGATGGGTGCCGATCCGGCCGGTGACCGCATTGCACGGGGCTGCTCCGGTGTGTGAGCTTGCGCAAGGAGGCCATGGGTGAGGGGTTCGTGAATTTCGGCGGACTAGCATGGCCCGCTTGGCAACGGACCGTTCTCCAGCGCCGAGCCCCGCGCAGGTTCGACTCGCGCTTCATCTGCTCACCCCGGTCTTTCTGCCGCTGCTGATCCTGATCCGGAGCTCTCCGGCGGCGGCCGAGATCTGGGAGGACGCCTGCGCGTGGGAGCGCCCGCTCGGCCCCCGTGGTGTCTCGACCCGCGACGGCCGGATCGTCTGGCTGACCTATCTGCTGGCCAAGCATCGCGAGTTCCGGACGCTGGCCTACTACCGGATCGCCCAGCACGGCCTCGGATGGCTCGCGGCGGCATCGGTGGCGCGGCTCATCTTCAAGGGCCAGGATGGGCTCACGATCGACTGTCCGTCGATTGGGCCGCGCCTGTTCTTCGAGCATGGCCACGGGGCGACGGTCACCGCCGAGCGGATCGGGGCGGACTGCTGGATCAACCAGAACGTCACGATCGGCTACGAGGGCGGCAGCGGGCAGCGCCCGGTGATCGGCGACGGCGTCTACATCCGGACCGGCGCGGTCGTGGTCGGCGGCATCGTCCTGCACGACGGCGCGCACGTGGGCGCCAACGCGGTCGTTCGTCGCGATGTCGACCCGGGGGACGTGGTCGCCGGCGTGCCGGCCCGCTCGCTGAACGCGCGGGACACCGCCCAGTCCTAGCCGCCGGGGAGTGAGCGGGCCAGGGGTGGCACGCATCGCCGAGCCCGGCCGCGGCCGCTGACGTGGCTGGGGTTTGGTCGATTTCCTGACGAGGGGGCTGGAGAACGACCGGCCGCGGGGAAGCAGGTGACCTGGCGCTGGGTTCGGCTGGTCAGTCCCGCTCGCGCGCCGCGAGCTCCGCCGGCGCCACCGCGGCGATCGCGCACAGGGCGCACACGGCGAGGCTCACCACGCCGACGATGTGGGCCCAGGGGGCGTCGGCGGCGTTGAGGAAGCCGAGGCCGCCGAGCAAACCGGCGATGGCGCCTCGCGCCGCCAGGCCCTGACGCGAGCTCGCGATCATGGCGCCGACGCCCGCGGCGGCGGCCGGCGGCTGCACCGCGCCCGAGCGGTCCTGCTCGGCCAGATCGAACCGGCCGCCCAGGTGCAGGGCGAACAGGAAGCCCAGCGAGGGGAAGAGGACCACGATGCCGGCCAGGATCGCGAACAGCAGGGGCACGATCGTTTCGGTCGGTGCCGCCGCCGAAGCAAGGCTCAGACCGGGCAGAAACACCGGGTTCTGGGCGAGCGCGAAGCCGACGATGAGCCCGGCGACCGCGACGGCGGCCGACGCCCGCGCGGCCCCGAAACGGCGGACCACGACGAGCGCGAGCGTGCCGATCCCACCGGCAGCGGACAGGACGACGCCCACGAGCCCCGGCCCGCTGACCAGACGGTGGTAGAAGCGGTGCGCGTCGCTGTGGAGCACCGGAAGCAGGGCGATGGCGAGCGCGCCGGCGAGCAACGCCGCCACCAGGGCCCGCGTGCGGAACCGCGAAGCGAGCTCGCCCTCGCCCGCGCGGGCGGCGTCAGCGGCGAGGTAGACCGCCGCCATGTAGGCGCAGAGCACGACGACGAGCGCACCCAGCAGGATCGAGAACAGGCCGGTCCAGCTCCCGGTGATCGAGCCCGCGGCGTTCCCGACCGGCACGCGGCCGAGCACGATCGCCCCGATGATTGTCCCGAGCGCGAACGGCGTCAAAACCGACGAGAGGGAGAAGACGGTGTCGATCAGCGCGGACTCACGCGCGCTGGCGCTGCCGGCCCGCAACGCGTATGCCGCGCCGCGGAACACGATCCCGACCCCGGCGATCAGCAGCGGCAGCTCGAGCGTGGACGCGATCGCGCCGAACGCGCGCGGATAGGCGGTCCAGGTGACGGTGAGCACGAAGATCAGCCAGACATGATTGGCCTCCCACACCGGGCCCATCGAGTGATGGGCGTGCTCGCGGTTCTCCTCCGCACGCTGTCGCGCCGCCTCGGTGCGGCCGGGGATCACTACCGATTCCAGCTGCCACAGCCCAGCGCCGAAGTCCGCGCCGCCGAGCACCACGTAGAGCGTGAGCCCGACGAGCACGCAGATGATGGGGATCTCGTAGAGATGCATCCGGCCCGCTCAGGCGGCCGCCTCGCCGGCGCGCGCGACAATCGATGCATCGGAGGAGAGTGGGGGCAGGTCCATCAGCGCGAGACGGCGCAGGATCCAGATCGACGCCGCGCCCACCAGCAGGTAGGCGGCCACCAGGACGCCGTAGCTGACCGGCACGCTGCCCGCGGTCGTCACCGCCTGCGTTGTCGTCATCACCTTGTAGACGACCCATGGCTGGCGGCCCACCTCGGTCGTCACCCAGCCGGCGATCAGGGCGACCACGGACAACGGCCCCAGCAGCGCCGCCGCCCCGTAGAACGGCCGCTCGCTCGGGAGCGTGCGCCGCCGCCACAGCAGGAACAGGTAGACGACGGCGACGAGCGCCATCAAGGTGCCGATCCCGACCATCGTCTGGAACGACAGGCGTGTGATGTTGATCGGTGGCCGGTCGACCGGGGGCACCGAGTCGAGCCCCTGGACGGTGTGATTCCAGGAGTGGAAGGCGAGTAGCGAGAGCAGGTGGGGGATCCCGATCCCGAACGAGATCTTGCCGTTGTGGTACCAGCCGAGAATGTGCTCGGGGGCGCCGCGCGTGGTCTTGGCCAACCCCTCGAGGGCGGCGAGCTTGATCGGCTGCTCGGTGGCGACGTCACGGGCGACCCAGTCGCCGATCAGCACCTGCAGCGGAGAGGCGACCGCCGCGACCGTGAACGGCAGCGTGAAGGCGGTGCGCTCGTAGCGGCCCCAGCGGCCCCGCAGCCGCTGGATGGCGTAGGGGGCGGCGAGCACGAAGCCGGTGACCATGAACCCCGCCACGTACATGTGGATCAGCTCGTTCCAGAGGAAGCTGTTTCCGAACAGCGCTGCCAGCGGATGGACGTCGACCGCGTGGCCGCCGCGCAGGCGGAAGCCAGAGGGGTGCTGCATCCACGCGTTCACCGCGATCACCATCAGCGACCCGGTGAACCCGGCGAACACGATCGGCAGCACGCAGAGGAAGTGCAGCCGCTGCGACAGCCGGTTCCACCCGTAGACGTAGATCCCGATGAAGATCGCCTCCAGGAAGAACGAGAATCCCTCGATCGAGAAGCCGAGCCCGAAGACGCTCCCGAACGTCGACATGAACGTCGGCCACAGCATCCCCATCTCGAAGGAGAGGATCGTGCCGGTGATCACGCCGATAGCGAACAGCGCCGCCATGATCCGCGTCCAGCGCCGCGCGATCGTGCGATAGAGCTCCTCGCCGGTCCGCAGGAAGCGCCATTCGAAGTACGCGATCAGTGCCGGCAGCGCGATCCCGAAGCAGACCAGCGGGATGTGCACCGCGAACGAGAGCGACTGCAGTTGGCTCGCGTCCCGGAGGTACCGGTTCTGGGCGACGATGGCTGCGAGCGAGAGAGCCACACCGACAACGTACTGCGCCGCCGCGGCCGCCGCTACACCTCGATCGGCACGTCCTGACCCAACCGCAGGTTATGACCGGGCGGGCCTCCGGTGAGCGCCTCGAGCAGGTAGGAGGCAAGTGCGGCGACGGCGGGGGTGGGGGTGGCGTTCTCGCGGGTGACCAGCGCGAAATGCCGTACGAAGCTGAGCTCTCGCACGCGGACGGCGAGGAGCGGGGCCTCCGAGACGGCGCGCGCGGACAACAGTGCCGGGGCGGTCTCGGTGATCGCGGCCGCGATCGCGGCCGCCGTCGAGCCGACCTCGACCAGCGGCGGCGCGGGAGCCAGGCCGCGGGCGCGAAGCTCGCGGTCGAGAACGTGGCGGGTGTTGGAGCCGGGGTCCCGCATCACCATCGGCGTGGCGAGGAACTCCTCGAGCTCGACCGTCCCGGCGCGGGCCCACGGGTGGCGCTCGGACACGGCGACGACGACCTCGTCCTCGCAGAGCACATGCTCCACGAGGCCCGGGCCGGGCGAGTGCTCGAGCGTTGCGGCCAGGCCCAGGTCGGCGCGGCGCTCCCGGACCATCCCGCGTACCACCGCGGAGTTCGCGGCCACCAGTTCAAGGGCATAGCCGTGCCCGAGCGTCTCGCGGTAGGCCGCCAGCGGCGCGGGGAGCAGGTACTCGGCGATCGTGTGGCTCGCGGCGAGCAGGATCGGCGTCTGGGCGTCCCGAAGTCCGTCGAGCAGTTGCTCAACGGCCTCGGCATGTCCCAGCAGCGTGCGCGCCTCGCGGTACAGGCGCTCACCGGCGGCCGTCGCCACCACACCACGGGGCGAGCGCTGCAGCAGCGCCGTCCCGGCGAACGTCTCGAGCTCACGCATGCGCTTGGAGAGCGCCGGCTGGGAGACGCCGAGCGCCCCCGCCGCGCGGCCGAGACTGCCCAGCTCGATCGCCAGGCAGAAGCCGCGCAACTCCACCAGGTCGACGGGGCGCAGGCGCGACGGCATAACCGGAGGTTAGATCAGCGCTTAGGCCTCGACTTCGCTGTGGTCGCCCGACCAGAGCGTGTGGAACGCACCGTCTCGATCGATCCGCCGGTACGTGTGGGCGCCGAACAGATCCCGCTGGCCCTGGATCAGCGAGGCCGGACCGCGTGCGCGCCGGTAGCCGTCGTAGTAGGCCAGCGAGGAGGAGAACGCGGGCGTCGGAATGCCAAGCTCCGCGGCCCGCGCGACGACACGCCGCCACGGGTCCTGGGCCTGCGCCAGCGCCTCGGCGAAGAAGTCGGCGAGCATCAGGTTGCGCAGGCCGGGCTCCTCGTCGTAGGCCTCGCGGATGCGGTCCAGGAAGCGCGCCCGGATGATGCAACCGCCGCGCCAGATCGTCGCCATCGCTCCCAGATCGATCTTCCAGCCCTCCTCGTCGGCCGCGGCCGCCATCTGGGCGAACCCCTGGGCGTAGGAGACGATCTTCGAGGCGTACAGCGCGTGCTCGAGGTCGTGGGTCAGCTGCTCGTCGCCCGCGCGCGGCGCATCGGCCTCCGGCCCGCGCAGCACGCGGGCCGCGTGGATGCGCTCGTCGGTCAGCGAGGAGAGCGCCCGGGCGAACACCGCCTCGGTGATGCCGGTCAGCGGAACCCCGAGCTCCAGGGCGTTCTGAGCTGTCCAGCGCCCGGTGCCCTTCTGGCCGGCGGAGTCGAGGATGACGTCGACGAGCGGCTGGCCCGTCGCCGCATCGGTCTGCGCGAGCACGCGAGCGGTGATCTCGATCAGGAACGACTCGAGTTCGGTCGAGTTCCAGCCGTGGAAGCGCTCGGCGATCTCGCCGACCTCCAGACCGCAACCGTGGCGCAGCAGGTCGTAGCTCTCGGCGATCAGCTGCATGTCGGCGTACTCGATGCCGTTATGGACCATCTTCACGAAGTGGCCCGCGCCGTCGGTTCCGACATGCGTGCAACATGGGGTGCCGTCGACGTCGGCGGCGATCGCCTCGAAGATCGCCTGGACGGACTGGTGGTAGGCATCGGGGTCGCCGCCCGGCATGATGCTCGGCCCGTTGAGCGCGCCCTCTTCGCCTCCCGAGACGCCGGCGCCGATGAACACGATCCCGCGCTCGCGCAGTGCGGCCTCGCGACGCTGGGTGTCCCGGAAGAAGGCGTTGCCGCCGTCGATCAGCACGTCGCCCTCGTCGAGGTGTGGCGTGATGTCGTCGATCACCGCGTCGGTCGCCGGGCCGGCCTGAACCATCGACATCAGCACGCGCGGTCGTGCGAGCGCACCGACCCACTCCTCGGTCGTCTCCCGCCCGCTGATCGGGCCCTCGGACCCGTGCTCCTCCAGGAATCGGGTCATGCGGCTGGTCGTGCGGTTGTGGACGACGACCGGAATGTCGTGGTGAGCGACGTTGCGGGCGAGGTTCGCGCCCATCGTCGCCAGGCCGGTCAGGCCGAAGTGGGTATCGGAAGTGCTCATGGGGCGGACGCTACTGCGACCGCGTCCGCCCCGTGAGCGTCCTGCGCCAGGCCCCGCCAGGGTCCTGCCTCGCCGAGTGCTCAGGCGAAGACGTCGTACAGCGAGCCGCTGACCTGCGCGGTGGAGACCGAGGCCCCCGAGGCCCCGTAGCCGGCGTCGCCGCTCGCGGTGGTGCTCGCCGAGGAGGAACCCGGCTGGACGCCATCGATGAAGTCGGTGGCCATCTGGGTGAGCTGGTCGCTCGAGAGCGTCGGCGCGCCTGACGGCGCATTCGCGCTCATGTCCTGCTCGACGGCGGAGAGCAGGTCGCTCGAGGAGACCCCGGCGCTGGAGGCCAGCGAGGAGAGGGTGTCGCCGGACTGCAGGTCGCTGGTGAGCGTGTCGGTCGAGATGCCGAGCAGCGAGGCGGTGTTGGTCATCGACGGCGGCGTGGGGCCGCCCGCACCACTCGGCCCACCCGCCCCGCCCGGTCCGCCACTCGGCGGGGTCCCGTTGATGAGGTCGGTTGCCATCTGGGACAGCTGGCTGGAGCTGAGTGACGAGCTGCCGCTCGGAGCGTTCGAGCTGAGGTCCTGCTCCACGGCGGACAGCAGGCTGCTCGAGGAGACTCCGGCGCTGGAGGCCAGCGAGGAGAGGGTGTCGCCGGACTGCAGGTCGCTGTTGAGCGTGCTCGTGGAGATGCCCAGCAGCGAGGCCGTGTCATCAAGTGACGGCGGCGTGCGCCGATGGGTCGACTGGGTCTGGGCCGTGTAGTCGGGCGCGGTACTGCCCGAGATCGCACTGATGGACATGTGTCCTCCTGGTTCGTCCCTGCCTTGGTTCGATCCAGGTGATCGGCCGCCGGTGGCGCAGCTCGCGTAAGCGCTACGTAGGAGTGGCGCCGGCCAGCCGCTCGGCGAGCGTGCGCGCGAACTCCACGAGCTCCGGCGGGTCGAGCACCTCGAACGGCTCCCCGAGGGTCGCCATCCAGACCAGGAAGTCGGTGCGCCACGGCCCGCGGGTGGTGATCACCGACGCCTCCTCGCCGTCGGACTCGACCGTCGCCCAGCGGGCGGGCACGCGGCCGCGCAGCCGACCAGCGGCGGCGGCGACGCGAACCCGCCCCGGCGGGTTGTCCTCGTTCGCGATCCGCTCGCCGGCGCTCTGCAGGCGGCTGCGCACGTAGGCGGCGGCGTCGCCGCCCGGCACCGCTCGCGGCCGGCCGCGGCCGGCGGGACGCAGGCGCCCGCGGATCCGGTCGACCCGGAACGTCCGCCAGTCGTCGCGCTCGAGATCCCAGGCGAGCAGGTACCAGCGAGAGCCGCTGTACACGACCGCCGTCGGCTCGGCGTGGCGCTCGCCCGCGCGCTCGTCGCGCGTGAGGTAGGAGAACCGGACCTGCATCGTGTCCCGGCACGCCGCCGCGACGTCGGCGAGCAGGTCGGCGTCGACACGCTCGGTCAGGAAGGTGAAGGCAGAGGTGACATCTCCGAGCGTGCGCACCCGGCGCCGCAGCCGGCTCGGGAGCAGCTGCTCGAGCTTGGCGAGCGCGCGGACCGACGCCTCCTCGATGCCGGTCACCGAGCCGGATGCCGCTGTCCGTAGACCCACGGCCACGGCGACCGCTTCTGCATCGTCGAGCAGCAGCGGGGGCAGCTCGCCCCCGGCGCCGAGCCGGTACCCGCCGGCGACCCCGCGGGCGGACTCGATCGGGTAGCCGAGCGAGCGGAGCTTCTCCACGTCACGGCGCACCGTGCGCACATCGACCTCGAGCCGGGAGGACAGCTCCGAGCCGGTCCACTCGCGGCGCATCTGGAGCAGTGAGAGGAGTGCGAGCAGTCGTGCGGAGGTCTCGATCATGGTGCAGCAGAGGATGGCGCCGATAGAGGACAGAAACTGTCCTCTGAGATCTCAAAGAGGACAGCAGATGACCTCATTAGACGGGAGCCTTGGCGCCATGTCAACCATCTCCCTCACCCCACAGACGGTGGCCGCGGAGCGCACGAGCGTCCGGTCGGCCTGGATCGGTTTCGCCGTGGTGATCGCGGCGTGCCTCATGGACCTGCTCGACTCGACGATCGCGCAGACGGCGGCGCCCGCCATCCGCCGTGACCTCGGCGGGTCGTTCGCCACGCTGGAGTGGATCTCCGCGGGCTACACGCTGGCGATGTCGGTCTCGTTGCTGCTCGGCAGCCGGCTCGGCGACATCGTCGGGCGCCGGCGCGCGCTGCTGGCCGGGATCGTCGGCTTCGCCGGAACCTCGACACTGTGTGCGTTCGCGCCTGATCCCGAGACGCTGATCGTGGCGCGGGTGCTCCAGGGGGCGTGCGCGGCGGTCATGGTGCCGCAGTGCTTCGGACTGATCCGCGAGCTGTTCGGCGCCGAGGGACAGGCGAAGGCACTGGGGATCGTCGGTCCGGTGATGGGCCTGGGTGCGGTCCTCGGTCCGCTCGCCGGCGGCGGTCTCATCGACCTCAACCTGCTCGGCTCCGGTTGGCGCGCAATCTTCCTGATCAACGTCCCGATCGCCATGGTGGCAATCGCGGTCGGGCGCCGTCATCTCCCCGCAGCCGCGCCGACCGCTCCGGGCGCGCGGCCGGACGTGCTGAGTGTCGCGCTGGCGATGGTCGGCGGCTTCGGCCTGGTCTACCCGCTGATCGAGGGCCGGGCGCACGGCTGGCCGGCCTGGTCGTTCGCTCTGCTCGCGGCGGGAGCGCTCTCGTTCGCCGGTTTCGTGCGCCGCCAGCACACGACCGTCCATCGCGGCCGCACTCCGCTGGTCGACCCGGCGATCCTGCATCGGCGCCCGTACGTGGCCGGTCTGGCGACGGTGCTCTGCTTCATCGCGGCGATGGGCGGGATGATGATCGCGCTCAACGTGATGCTGCAGACGGGCCTCGGCGACAGTCCGCTGCACTCCGGCCTGGAGACGGCCGCGATCCCGGTGGCCGCGATCGCCGGCTCGATCACGTCCTCGCTGCTGCTCGAGCGTCTCGGGCGGCTGACGATGCTGATCGGCAGCTCGGTGATGGCCGTCGGCCTGATCGTCACCGTCACCGTCCTGCACTCGACCGGTGCCTCCCTGGCCGCCTGGCAGCTCGCAGGCCCGCTGGCGCTGACCGGCTACGGCATGGGGATGGTGTTCGTCCCGATGTTCGACATCGTGCTCGCCGGAGTGCCTCACAGCGAACTCGGCTCGGCATCGGGCCTGCTCGAATCGGTGCAGCAGTTCGCGATGTCGGTCGGGATCGCGGTGGTGGGGACGGTGCTGTTCGACCACCTCGGACACCGGCTGGATCCTGCGGGGTTCGTCAGCGCCGCGCAGCATGGGCTGGTCGTGGCCGCCGGCTTCCTCGTCGCCGCGGCGATCTCGGTGCTGTGGTTGCCGCGCCACGCGCGGGAGGGAGCCGGCCACTGAGGCCGGCTCCGCGGGGTGACTAGTTTCCGAGCCATGGACTACCGCACGCTTGGCACCACCGGAACGAAGGTCACCCCGCTCTGCCTGGGAGCGATGATGTTCGGGGGTTGGGGCAACCCCGATCACGACGAATCGATCCGCATCATCCACCGCGCGCTCGATGCGGGAATCAACTTCATCGACACGGCGGATGTGTACTCGCGCGGCGAGTCCGAGGAGATCGTCGGCAAGGCACTCGCCGGCGGCCGCCGCGACAACGTCGTGCTCGCCACCAAGGTCCATGGCACGATGGGCGACGATCCCAACGAGTTCGGCAACGGCCGTCGCTGGATCAT
>Ga0335075_10010247_pt1 | contig 14244 bp, 16 predicted proteins | sample Lox_Sample_24_FD_206723 | JGI IMG/M metagenome (GOLD analysis project Ga0335075, IMG submission 206723) | Soil microbial communities from Loxahatchee National Wildlife Refuge, Florida, United States - Lox_Sample_2.4 | ecosystem: Environmental > Terrestrial > Soil > Wetlands | place: USA...
CATCTGTCCCACCTCCTTCGCGAGCCAAAGATATGGCGAATTGGAATGATACGCCAATGGTTACCAAGCCAGCTATCTCTAGAAGAGGAACTCCTAGTACAACTCCCGCACCCATAACATCTCCATTTCCGAACCAGCAGAACCTCGTCATGCCTCCATCAGCACCTCCATTCGGAACAGCAAGGGGATCACCCACTCCACCCCCGCCCCCTCCGAAAGGCCCTGCCCCACCTCGAATGACATCCCCTCTTTCAGCCAATGGACCTAATCCGACACAATCTATGAGGCCCTCCTCAACCAGCAACACATATGCACCACCACCGCCACAGCCAGGCCAACAATACGGACAAGCAGCTCCCCCCCATACAATAGCTCGGGGTCCATCACCGTACAACCCGCCTCCAACAGCAGCCGCTCCTCCAAGTCGCTATGCTCCCGCACCCGCTGTCCAACAGTATTCGCAACCGTCCGTGCCTCAAACACAGATCCCACCACCTCAAGTAGGCAGTCGGCCCCAACCGTCTTCAAGCCCATATGCTCCTCAGCAACCACCTCAGCCATCACAAGGACCATATTCTCCAGTACAGTCGCCATATCAGCCACAGCAGGGGGCCTCACAACAATTTCAGGGTCAAGGTCAGAGCCAGCCAATGTCTGCTCAGCAACCTCAACAGCCTCAACAAACGACGGGTTCGAGACCAAGCACTGGTCAGTCACAGCCGCTAAAAAATGCTATTCCTACAGCACCCAAGTACCCTTCTGGGGACCGATCACATATCCCGCCAAATGCTCAACAGATGGTGAGCATTTTCAATACCGACATGCAAAGGGTTGCGAGCAGGGCTCCTCCGTCTTTCACGGCACAAGTCAAAGATACTCAGAAGCGCCTCAACATCCTGTTTGACCATCTCAATAATGAGGACCTTCTGAAACCAGATACGATCGAGAGACTCAATGCACTTGCTCTAGCTCTTCAATCGAAGGATTATGATACTGCTAGCAGAATGCAAGTAGAAATACAAAGGGACAAACTTGAAGAGTGTGGTAATTGGATGGTCAGTCTTTATAAAATCTTAATTTATTCTTATACCTATACTGACATCAATATCTAGGTGGGAGTTAAGCGGCTAATCGTAATGAGTAAAGCCACGCCTCAATAGAAATAATGAGTTATCACGGTCCAGTTATCTCCATCTAGTGAGGTTAGGTAGTGCTTATTTGGCGGGTGTCCGGAACCATGATTCGGCTGCATTTCGGACATGCAGAACATAGTAGACTCTAAAAGCTTATTTAGACATACTTGAAGGAATTCATGTGTAATGCAGTCGTGACGACCAGATTTTGGAACAACTCTACAAATGAGGCAGAAATTTTGCGAGCTGCCTCAGGCGCAACATCGGAACCTCAGCCTCGCATTGCCTGAAGATATCAGAATGAAAGAAAATCTCTAGATCTCCGCACCGGCACAGATATTGCTCTAATAGCCCCCCCAAAAATGGCAGATACTCCTCCACCTCCATCTTCAGAACCCAGCACGCCCCCATCAAACGCTGCAGAGCAGGCACGCATCCGGAAAGAACGTCGAGAAGCCAAGATCCGTGCCGGTGGTTCAGCAAGATTAAATAAGATCACAGGCTTGGGAGGCGGTATACAAAGAGGCATGTAAATCTCAGTTATCATTCATTCAAAGGCTGTGCCATAGCGAAGACATTCAGCTAACTGTCTCACAGATCCTCCGCCGCAACCCACAGTCTCGGAGCCCAAGCCCAACCATGCAGCAGACCCCGAAGAAGTAGACATCTCACAACACTTCTACCAGCCCGCCTCCACCGCCCGCACCCGCATCCCACAACAGCCAGAGACCCAACTCTCGGACGACCAGCTGCGCGCCATGATGCTCGGCTTCCCGTCCAGCGGCAGAGGCACTCCCCAACCGGCCCCCCCGGCGGCCACCCCCAATCCCTTCGCCGGCTTCCCCGGCATGGACAGGCCCAGCCCAGACGACCCGATGCTGAAGCTGCTCCAGCAGATCATGGGCGGCATGCCTGGTGGCGCCGTCCCAGGCGCGTCGGCATCGCCTCCTGCGAACGTGCCCGGCGGCCGGGAAGCTGCTGCTGCTGCTCTCGGCGACCCCTACGCCTACCTGTGGCGGATCGTTCATGCCGTGTTCGCTATCGGGCTGGGGCTCTACATAGCGCTCACGGCGAACTTCACTGGCACGAAGCTCGAAAGGGACATGTCTGCTCTGACGAGAGTGACTGGCGGGAGGGAGTTGGAAGAGAGTAGTGTTCGGTTCTTTTATATTTTCGCTACTGCTGAGGTTGTTTTGCATACGTTTAGGTTTTATTTGGAGAAAGGGGTGGTGCAACCCGGAGGAGTTTTGGGGACGGTGATGGGGTTATTGCCTCAGCCTTGGAAGGGGTATTTGGCTTTGATGGTGAGGTATGGGAGGATATGGACGACAACTAGTGGGGATGCGTTGGTTTGTGTTTTTGTGTTGGGGGTTTGCTCGTGGTTGAGAGCTGCATAGAAGATGGGAACGAATCACTTTTAGAACGCAAGCAAATAATTAACGTATATTATATTGCTTTTTGCTCTAATGTCATTGCCATAAAGGCTTCGAGAGCTAGTTAAATGGTGTCCCATTGTTCGGGAATGAATTCTACCAAGTAGAACTCGAGCAGCGAAATGCAAAAAGCCTGAGTACTTCATGGTAGCCAACTACGCCACAGACTATTTTAGTAACACCTATTTAATGACCCGGTGTGCAAGATTAGATTGGATGCAGACAAATGAAAATCCAGTTTTCCATAAGACGGCTGCCTTCCACAACAAAAGAAATCTTTACAGCTTTGGTCCAATTGGTGATTTCGTTAAGCGGCAGCACCAGTCCTTGCCAGCTTGTTTTTGGATTCGACAGCATCGTCGAGAGCTCTCTTCTCTGGGATGTTGATTGCCTTCTCTGTCTTGGCTAATGCAGCCTTCTCTTTCTCAGTCATGTTAGGAAGAAGGTCCACCGGCTTGCCCAACTTAATACTTCTGTGAAATGCCCGGATAATGCCATCCGCATCATCAACGGCTAGAGACCTAGTTAATAACGATGTGAAGCACTTCTGGGATAAACAATGGCCTACCGAGTATTTTGATATCCGCCAGGTTCTTCAGAGCTGCGGTACATTCCTTGTATTGAGCGTCGGTCATTTTGAGACCTAGTTGTTCAGCACGAGACTTGATAGCATTCCATCCGGTAAGACGAGACGCGAAGTGGACATATCTCGTCATGCCGAAGTCAGCGGGGTTAATGATTTCATATGTCGATGGGTTGTTTAGGATGGCCTTGGCGTGAATTCCAGCCTTATGGGTGAAAGCGCAGAAACCAGTGATGTAATTGTTGAAGGGGATGTTGACCTCGACAGCCTGCGCCACGAGGTCCTCGAGATCCTTTAGCTTCTCAAGCTTGTACTTGCTCATAACATACTCCCTATCTGCGACAATCATGCGTGCCATGAGTCCGCCAAGGGGCGTGATACCATTTCGCTCACCAATACCTAAAACTGATGTGTCAATATGAGTGGCACCAGCTTCCAAAGCACAATAGGCATTTGCGATTGCACATCCAGTGTCATTATGGAAATGTGTCTCGATGTCACAGCTGACCACACCGCGAAGGGTTCGGATCAGGTCATAGACTTGTCTCGGTGAAGCGCAGCCAACAGTATCAGCAATACCAACCCGGTTAACGCCAATCTTGTCAACCGTAGAGTAAATCGAGAGGAGGTCAACGAGATTCGATCGGAAAGAATCTTCGCTAGAAAAGCGGATTTCGATGTTGTGTGCCTTGACATAGTTGATAACTTCGATAGCCGTGTTTGTAATATATGTCATGTCCTTGCCGTGAGAGTGCTCCATGAGATATGATGAGGTGCCAATGACCACGTCCCTATATCCAGTTAATATTGAAAATTGAAGGGCATAAAATTGCTTACACTCCGTCAACCCCAGTTTGTACAGCTATTCGGGCATCATCTAAATGGCACCGGATGTGGGTAAGAATCTAACAAAGGTTAGTATCAAAAATGGCTAGCAGAACAGTAATGTGTAACGAACCTTGGCCTTCAGTCCCAACTTGCAGATGGCTTCGCAGTCCAATCTTGATTGCTCAGAAGCAGCAGGTGAAGTTAACTCAATCTTTTTTTTTTGGTGGTGATTAGCTCATATTTTAAAATTCCTTCTGCAATGACTCACATAGTCAACACCAAAGTCGTCCAATGCCTTGGCAATCTCAATCTTCTTGGCGGTGTCGAAGAAAGCATTCGCAAACTGCTCTCCCTCACGCAGTGTGCTCTCAATGATCTTGAAATTTGAGACATTGCTCAGGAAGTCACCAACTCCAGCGTACGGGTTGCTTCGGTGAACGTGTGGATTTTGTCGGGTGTGAACGGCAGTAAACCCTTCATGGCCTTTAAATACATTGTCAGCCATGCTTGCTAAGAGTCTCAGGAGCTCAATTGCATACTTCTTTCTCCATTACTGGCAGACCCATTTGCATGACCATTTCCATTTACAGCACTGCCATTGACGCCATTTTCATGATCATTCGTTCCTCGATCCGGCTCGCAGGAGGGACACATCTTTGTCTGTGATCCTTGGAAGGTAGTGTTGTGGCAAGAAGAGAAGGAATTGAGGAGAGATACAAAAGAAAGAGCGGTGACTGAGAAAGCGGTAAAAATTGTAGCGATCTATATGACTCTTTGCAGGAAGATCTTTGGTCAGAGGCTTGACCCCACAAAAATTCATCCCACTTCCGGTCTCGGCTGCAGTTTATTTGGGCGTCATTTTAGCATCACGTGCTTTTACATATGATTTCGAGGGCCAAAACATTTCATTCTGACGAAAGGGGGATATGCGGGCTTAATAGATCATTTGCTTCTTAGCCGCACCACATGAGAATTGGCTGGAGTATTTGCAACCTCAGTAACTGTGCCTCTCTGATTAGAAAGATAAGGAAAGTGTCGGCTTAAGCAAGCCACATAAATTGACAAGGCCAGTGGTAGTGATGAGCACAAGGCTGAGTGTCTTAGGCTGGCGCGCGTTTTTGTAAAAGTAGGCAGGCTAAGAGTCTGGTTTCTCTAAGTAAATGGCATAAATTGGTGCTGGAAAGCACTGTGGTTGGTTAAGCTGTAACTGGGCTGCTTTAGCCGTGCTCGGGAACCGAGATAGATCGTTGCCTCCTCTGGACTATCAGTCACAGAGGCAGGGCAACGGGCTAACCCTTCTTGGTCGCCGAGTTATGGGATAGCTTCCGAAGATACTGCGGCAGTGAGAACGAGCAGCAAAGCAGAGAACAGGGCTGTTCAAATGAGGGGGTATGTACAAGGGTTTTTGCGGCCATGGGGCCGCCTCCATGGGGATGACAGAGAGCGATAACGAGGCTGGCTCATAATCTAGTTCAGCCACTCTTAGTTTAGGTTGGGAATACCGATGTATTGTGGGGGAACACAAATATATTACTTTGCTGTATACATTACTACGCAGCGGGTTTCTTGATCACTTTGTAAATCTGACATTCTTTAGCAGCTCGTGATTTAGCTGTCACAAGTGCCATAAGCCTTGACACTCCCCAAAAGCCAGGATATTCAGACCAGCCCACCAAACCTCAACAAAGCTAGATCCGTACATCATATTAGAGTACCAAAGCCACAATATTCCCGGAACGCCCGTCAATCGACTTTTAACCATCCTGTTCCATCATACACTGTTGCTCTCCACGCCCTCCTCCAGTTCCTGCAGTCTTGCCCTTAAGACCTTGTTACCTTCTATTAAATCCTCCAACCAGTCTGCTGCCATTACAAGGACAACACTCTTGCTGTGACCGCCGCCTCTCAAATCTGGAACCAGTTCATTTAGATCATCAAAACCCTCCTTTATTAACGTCCTCCGCTTCTGCTCGCTCTTGATGTGGTTTTCTCTCTTTTGATCTTCCGTCAGATTCTCCCGAGCTGGCTTAGTCGCCGAAGATGCACCAGATTTGCGCCGCTTAGAAGGTGGAGGTGATTGAGTAGTCGAGGAGGAAGGAGGAGGAATATGCTTCGACTTGCGTTTCCGCGGCGCCTTCGAAACTATGTCGTCCTCGTCCTCGTCGTCATCATCATCTTTCATTCTGTTTTTCCTCCGCTTTCGAGGCCTAGAGTCTTCTTCATCTTCTTCGTGACCATGACCGTGACCATTCAAAGCCTGCTCAGAATGCCGTCGAGATGGTTCTATGTAGCGCATAGCAACAGGACTATTTGGACCGGTGCTTGTGGCTGTGCTGCCTTTTGCCTCGATACACTCAACCACATGGATCAGTTTCTGCTCGATCGCTTCTATTGACACCTGCCCAGGGGGGACTATGAAGCCCTGACCACTGCCGAATCCTGCATCAGAACCCCAATGAATATCAATGTCTTTTGGAGGACATTTTGGTTGTGGACGTCCGTTCGCGGCAGCTGGCCCAAACATCAATTCCGCATAGAAGGTGTCTCCAAAATCATCCTGCTTTGGAGGCGTAGGTCTTAACCTCGGTTGGCTATATGGCATCATCGATTGTGCGGCCTGACCGTTATGATGTGGAGTCATTGCCAGTGAGAGGTCTTGTGTAGCAAATAGAGTCCCATTAGTGGTATTCTGTGATCTGCTGTGGCCATTTTGAAGTAATGTTGCTGCCTCGAGGACATCGGCCGATGCTGTAGAGGGAAGTCTGTCGGATGCCATACCCATATGGCTATTCATGTCTAGAAAACTCATGCCAGATAATTCGTTTGTTGACAATAGAGGTTGCTGACCGAAGGACGATGTTGTGCCCATGAAAGCCGGGGGAAGGTCTTGCCAGTTGAAGTCCATGTCAACCATCCCATCACCAGCCGTTGAGAAGAAATCCCCGTTGAACTGATCTGAACTTACTCCGTCAAAGAAGCTGTCAAGGAATTTTGATTCGTTGTCGTCGAGTAATGATGGACCTGGTGCAGGTGCGGGGGGCGAGGGGAAGGGAAATGCAGAGGAGCCTGAGCCATCTAACGGATCTATGGAATGCTAGTCAGATGAGAGCTTTATTAAAAATTGCAATCAGGGCAACTCACAGCCAAAAGGCGTGCTGCGGCCTGGTGGCTTCGACGAACCCATACTGGGACGCTGAACGGCGAGCATGAGTGCCGCACAGCAGGGTTTACGGAACAGGTGATTTCTGATTTCTGGTGGGTATGCTGCGGAGAATAGGTAGATCTTCCTAGCATACAAACATTATCCGTATTCCAGCGTGCGGTTCCTCTTGAGAGTTCAACAAGACCTTGCGCTGCTGGCTATTTCGTTTCGTATTGGTATTGGGTTGTTGCCGTGGGAGGGTGGATGTGGTCGTCTGGACGCTTGTTCTCGGATATGTTCGTAGTCGAGGTGGGAGATGCGCAGTTGCAAGTGCAGGGAAGCGACGGGTTGATCAGGTCGATCAAATTGGGACAATACCAGAGATAATAAGAAGCCGGATCAGTTCGGTTTACAAAGCAGAAAAGAGTCTGGATCATGAAAGCGGAGTGCGTTGGCGTGTTGCAGGCATTCCCAACGGTTTGATGATGGTGCTCGGCAGTAACTTCAGCTTTTGCGCTGCCTGTCGGATCACATGCAAACGAAAAGGGCAGGGCAAGGTCCTGCCTTTCGTTTCTGTCTTTCCTTCGCCTGACCGACTCGAATAATATTGTAGGTAGCACCGCGTCCTTCTTGTACCCTTGGGCCCTGTAGCTGCTGGGCCGGGATACTCCGCCTTGATGCCATCAAATGAAGATTGAGCTCATCTTCGCATGAATGCATGAACTTCTAGAATTCTAGAAAGAAGGACAGCACGGCGGTCCGTGGCCCCGGCTGCACAAATGCAAAACACAGGTCGATCTTGACAGCTGCTATTAATAACTATTGATCAGTGCCTCTGCAATAAGATCTCAGGAGCCGTCTAATACCGGTACACCCAGTTATGCCTTGGCCAGGCCGTGACCTTCCCTAAGCTGTTAGAGGTGGAAGGGCAAGCGAGGCCCCTATGTCTGTGTGGTAGGGTCAGGGTCGGTTGAGGCACTCGGTACTGCCCAGTGTGTAGCTTGGTCCGATCCATGACGCTCAACCTGACAGTTCCGTTGTTTCTCCCATCTCTCTTTCTTCTCTCTTCTTCCTCCTCGTCTGTACTATTTCTCTAACTTGTTCCTTCCCTACCCGCAACCGAAACATCTATTTGCAATTGTTCCTTGCGCCCTTCTCCAGCTACTGTGCAGCATTTCCCTTCGGCCCCTCATCTTCCCCCCACAGTGGAGTACGGTAATACCCTCCACTGGGCATCCAAAACACCTTGGGCCGATTGTCATCAACCTCGGTCCATTTTCATTTTCGCTGTTATTGTTATCCCTTCCGTCATCGTAATAATATATTATTATCGCCGTATGTAAATTGTACATCAACTTGCCTGGCCGAAAAGACCCGACTCCCGTGCTGCCCCCTGGACTGGACTGTGTTAAGAGAAAGTTGTTTCCCCTCGCCCTCCCGTCGTTACAGTCGTTACATGTCATTTCCAGTTTTAGAAAGAAAAAAATTGGGCTGATCTCCGGTCGGCGCTATTTCTGGGCACCTTATGACGATACAATATCTATATGCCGGCTATGAGGGTGCAGGAGGTGCGCACGGTTCGGCTGTTGCATCAAACGGTGCCTGCGTTACTGCGACCATTGATTCGAGCATATCTGTTTGGTTATGCTTCCAGCACCGTGCCTCGACTCCTGACACTTTTCTTGACCCATCTGAGAAAGAATAGGAGGAAAGGCTCCGGAGAGGGCAAAGCTTTTTGGCCCTCTTTACGACATACCCTGCATGTGGGCCTTGATTGGCAGCGGTTTCCCACCTTCTGTGCAACCCTTGTTGCAGGTTCAACGCTGTTACAGGCACGCGATCAACTTCAAAGGACAAAAATCTTATACTGACTTTGAATTCTAGATCCCCCTACGTAGGCTATTCGCACGTTTTCCCACCAGTCTTTCAATCACTGCACGGGAAAGGTGAGTTCATTTTCCATAGGTCTCCTGTTCTCCTCATTTCCTGCGTAGGAACTGAGATTATTAGCCGACTTTTATGGAGAGATCATTTAAGAGCCCTGTTCCTTATCCCATTAAGCGCAACAAACTGATCTATTTACTAATTATCGACCTTTTATAGGCTTACAAGATGGTTCTCATCATTCATATCAGCATGGCTCAGCATAAAGTTGCTGCAGTCAAAAGAGAGTGCTGCATATACCAATATCGAGCCTTTGAGCTCAAGCTCATCCGATGGTATTGCTGTCAAGTCGACGAAGTTTGCCGGCCGAACAATGGATCTGACTTTGTTCGCCGCTACCCGCGCCGTCGACGTCCTTGTCGGCGAGATCTGGGATCGCCGAAGAGCACGCAGAACAAATGCTCGGAACTGGACCAAAGCTGAAGCAGCAATTTCTTCACTTGCCGACCCGAGTATTTTTGCCTCCTCTTGTGCCCTCATAATGTGGTGTTGGATATACCTCCCAGAACGTCTCCCAAGAGCATACAATAAATGGATAGCACGTGCTGCAGCTACCGACTCCAGGCTTATAATTGCGCTGAATCGGTGTAGATGGGGTGAATTGATCTATGGCAAGGATACCGGTCAGGCGCCTTTGCTGAAGTCCATGTGTGCTGATTATAATTGGCCTGAAATCTGGGGTGATCCTGCAAAAACAATACCGATTCCATGCGAGATGGTACACATGGGCACGGGAAAGAGTTGTGAATATCATGCCTTCCGCCGATTTCTGAAAGGATTCCTCATGGCTAGTGGCATGTACGGCCCACTCAATCTTGCATTGCAACTTCGGAATCCATCAAAAGAAGGGATGAAAAGGGCTTTCATATCTTCCATCCGATCTTCCGCCTTCCTTGGTTCCTTCATCGCTCTGTTTTACTACGGCGTTTGTCTCGCAAGGACAAGAGCTGGGCCACGCATCATTGGTTCTGACATTCAATCAAGGCAAATGATTGATTCTGGCATCTGCATAGGCTCTGGCTGTATGCTATGCGGATGGAGTCTTCTCCTCGAAAATAAAGGACGGCGGAAAGACATTGCGCTATTTGTCGCACCGAGAGCATTGGCCACACTCCTACCCAGAAGGTATGAGATGAAATACCAATGGAGGGAAACCGCTGTATTCGCAACAAGCACAGCAATAGTTTTCACTTGTATTCAGGAGAATCCTGCACGGGTGAGGGGGGTTTTGGGGAAGATACTTTCAAGTGTCATTGTACAATAAGGAGTTGAATCGCGGTACATTGCATCGGCACAGTCATGGTGCTTTGAGCTTGTAGCAGTAATTGAGCTATAGTAACGTCTAGAGAGCATAAATGCATGGACGATTCAACGAATTCGCAAATAGGCATTCCCCTAGTCAACTCCAATTCTCATCAGCATAATGCGAAATACGTTCTCCCGTCGTCAGGTTCGGCACAATGTAACCCTCGGTATAGTCAATCTTTGGTCTCTCATCATCCACAGCTTTTCATAACGCTTTGCTCGCAAAAGCTGAGTCTCCAAATCAGCCATATCTGGGCACATACCCTCCGGTATATCATTGACCCAAGCACTAATGGTGTTAACTCTCCAGCTCGATCCATCCTCGCTCAACTCAGCATCGATATCCCAGACCTCTACAAGCAGCTCGGGGTTTGGTTGAGTGATAATGGCCATGGGAGAGCTAGGCTCCTTCCGTAAGATCTGCGGCCTATGGTCAGCTGTTCCATCTTCAGCCGCACTGTCGCCAATTCCAGCATGTCCTCTCTTAGTAGCATAAAGCTCCCTGAGACGTTGCGCTTTCTTCATTATTCGCATCTGCTTATGCCACGTATAGACTCCTACATCTCTAGCCACGCATGTAAGGAAAACAAGGAGGATGGCCAGGATGCCGATTAGGTAGACCCACCAAGGCCAAGTTGTATGAGTGTTCTCGGCTTGGTTGGGTGTTGTTCCTGGCCAATATAATGGATAGACCGCGGCTGTGGAAGAATGTGAGGTTGCCATTGTAGATGACGCCATAAACTTGATTAAAGGGTCGATGTCCTTATAGATGACTTGAACCATTTGTCTCAACGGAGAATCTGGAACTGGGTCTGCGTTCGTAAAGCGTGGCTTCACGTCGAGACTCATTTAACGCGCAAGATTTATCAGTGGAGATCTGATGGGTTCATGGCAACTAGACAGATGTGGAAGGGCAAAAAAGGACATTGAAACAAGATCGTGCGGAACTTTGAGACTATATGACTTACAACTTATTGTGAAAAAGACTGTTTTGGTTCGGTCTATGTGCACTAAGGCGAAAGCTGCCTTAATGAAGGAAGGGTCTCCCGCTAGTAATCAAGGTTTCGGTACCCTAGCCCGAAGTGGTAATCATGACGGAGGTACTGCATCTTTTATTTTCAATCTCCCAAGGTATGATAAAGTCGATGAGCTGCCATCGCAAATGCGGGAATACCTGCTCCACATGTGTGGCATCGATTTGAGCCCTGACTTTCCTCGTCTTCCCATTCCACATCCTCATCCATTGTAATCTGTGCAAAGTTCAAAGCGTCTTCCCAATTAGTTTCCATAGCTTCATTGGCAGTACTTGGCTCTGCTTGCAGCCCGGGACTCGATCCGTCACTTGTTACTATCTCTACTCTCCTTTCATTAATTATATCAGGTGGTATATCTTTGTCTTCCACTTTCCACTCTTTTAAGACTTCTCCTTGGCGTTTAAACATCCGGCCAATGTCTCTTCCTCGACCAGTGCCGTCACTAGTGGCAGTTTCGACCATATTGGTGACACCGATGTTTATCAAAGACAAATTCCAACCTAGTTTCTCCGGATGAAGGCGGTGAAACATTGGGACGAGCGTTTCTTGAACAAGCTTCTCTACTAGGACATCTATTTCTTCATGTAGATTGAAAACAAAACTGGGCAGCGGCCCTGACCTCGATATTCGATTGAAAGTTCGGCTCCTCGTACTACTAAGCTTCAAGGGTGGTCGAGGTCTTGTTGTGAGCCGTATCGTTTTTGGATGCGCTATCCATCGTTTACTTGCAGTCGAAGCAACATGAGAAACTAGTCTCGAAACCATAGCTTGAGGTGAATCCGGGCTTTGGAAATCTTCCTCCTCTTCTTCATCTTCTAGAAGATCCACCCGCATTCTTTTAAGGAGAGTCGTGCAGAGCATACGAAGCTCTTTATAAACCTCTGCTATTGTATCGAGGCGAATATAACTGTCTTCGATAGAGATCTGGCTAGGGACTTTCCTAATCATGCTCACCTCTGAATCGTCGATACCATTTATGAGGCCCCATGTCTTATACCCTATACCACGCTCAGAGCCAGGCCCACCTAAAAGTTTCTCGAGCATCTCAGGCCCCATGCCAGGGTACCGACGAACATCACCAACGGTGACGGATTCTCTCGTTCCGCCGTAGATAAGAACTTCTTCAATTTGTGCAGGTCGAGATAATACATGGTTTCGGATCTTCTGAGACATCTTGAAGCCGATTCCAGGAATTTTCCCTATGTCATGAGAGTCAATGAATAAGGTAACGTTACTCGTACAGCTTTCATCAAGCATTGATATATGATCTCGGAAGGCTTGAGGATCATCTAACCTCTCGTAAGGGGGCATGAGAGTTGTCTGGCTCCTTGGTTTGTGAAGGTTCCCGACTAGCTTGGACAAAAGTTTGGAAGTTGAGATGCCAACCGTGGAGGTATAGCCTTTTTCTTCTACAAGCTTGTGACGGATATGCTGCGCCAGATGAGAGCCAAGTATCAAGCGTGTATATAATTCGGAATGTTCCATCTCAGATGCGGACAGCTGAGCTGATCCTTCAGGGTATTCGTGACCGGCAACTGTCGTCGCATCAAAAGGAAACCCAACAGTAGGGTCATTTCTTGATAACTGGAAAAAGGCATGTCTGAGATCGTTGGAGTTGAGTAAGGCCTGATTATAGGATATGATATCTGTAACATCCAAGAATACCTCATCAAAGCCAAGTCTTTCCACCTTCTTGTTCCACGTGAACCCTTCGATATATTTATATAGGTCCTTCGAAGCATCTCGAAATCTGTCGAGCTGTTCGCCCAAGACAATTACGACATCTGGGCATACCTTCCTGGCTTCTGAGATCAACTGAAGCTTGTGTAAGCCTCGGCGCCGTGCTTCATAGTTGCAGGTAACAATGATCTGCTTCTGCTGGACTGCCAGAGGAAGTGACCGCAGTGCTGGGTTCTCAATTTCGTACACTTGAGCAAAGTAAGCGTCGTAGTCAATGTGTAGTATTATTCGTCCATCCCGTCTCCTAGGAATCATCCCTTCACAGAGCATCGATGCTGAAATATGCTCCAATTCAATTCACGTCGTGAAAGCTTCCTAGCGTGAGTGACGCGTATGCTATCGGAATACATAATTAGTTGTCCGCTATTCCGAAACCCCCGGCCGTACGAAGGCGGGCGGCATTGAAATCCAACAACCTTCAGAACCACTAAAAATATAATTTAGAAAACGTAGTGGTATTATTATTATTATTATTATTATTATTGTTGTTGTTGTTGTTGTTGTTGTTGTTGTTATTTGCTCTTATACTGATCTAGTAAACCCTATCTGCAGTTCTATTGAAACTACACTCACTCGCAGCCTATAATACCAAGATAAGCAGCCTCACCACTGCCTATTTATCGACGCGTGCAGTGTATGGGTCGTAGATCGGTTTTAAGGCATTACGGACTGCTTTTGGCGCCTCCTAATTGGCTAAATAGGCTGCTAATTGTTCAAACTCATCCTTTAGTTGGCATCCTGTAGTCTCAGGTGGGGTAGCTGGTATAGTCGTCGTCGCGCTTGTCGCATTGCTCCTGCTACCGTCACGTCTACCACTACTGGTCCAAGGGTAGCTCGGCGGCGAACCGCCTGCTCCCTCGCTGTCAGAGAGTCCATTTTACGAAGGACTAGGGTCTAGGTGTGTATGTGCTAATTTGCCCCTCCCCCTCCCTCCCAAAAAAAAGTTCTCTTTTCTATTTACAGTAGAAAACGTACGTACTGTATAACAACCGCAACGCTAATTAGGCCGCTGAATTCGGCTGAAGGAAGAATCAAGTGGCGTAATCAAGCGAGTGCGCTATCTGTGGGGTTCCACTTGCCTTCCGGCCCCACCAATCGCTTC
>Ga0335075_10010248_pt1 | contig 14243 bp, 7 predicted proteins | sample Lox_Sample_24_FD_206723 | JGI IMG/M metagenome (GOLD analysis project Ga0335075, IMG submission 206723) | Soil microbial communities from Loxahatchee National Wildlife Refuge, Florida, United States - Lox_Sample_2.4 | ecosystem: Environmental > Terrestrial > Soil > Wetlands | place: USA: Florida...
CGATCTACAATTCGACCGATGGCGGCGCGACATGGCGCAGGCTTTCCGGCGGCGGCTGGCCGGTCGGCCCTCTCGGCCGCATCGGCCTTGGCGTGACCCGCACAGCGAAAGGCTTACGCATTTACGCCACAGTCGACTCCGAACAATCCGGCGGTCTGTGGCGCTCCGATGACGGCGGCGAACACTGGGTCCGCGTGAACACATCCGACGCGTTCGACAGCTGGTACGCCAGCCGGCTCACGGTGGCGCCGGACGACCCCGATGTCGTCTATACCGTCGGCCAGTCGATCCGCCGCTGCGACAAGGGTGGCAGCCACTGCACCATCATCAAGGGTGCGCCGGGCGGCGACGACTATCATCATATCTGGATAAATCCGCTCCACCCCGATCACATGATCACCGGCTCGGACCAGGGCGCGGTGGTGAGCGTGAATGGCGGCGCAACCTGGAGCAGCTGGTACAACCAGCCGACCGGCCAGTTCTATCATCTCGCCGCCGACAACCGCTTTCCCTGGTGGATCTACTCCGGACAACAGGACAGCGGGACGGTCGCCATCGCGAGCCGCAGCGATTACGGCGAACTTACCTTCCGCGACTGGCACCCCGTGGGTGACGAGCGTGACTACGATAGTCCCGATCCCGTCGATCCGATGATCGTCTATGGCTCGGGGCTCGGCGGCCATGTCAGCAAATGGGATGCCCGCACCGGCCAGGTCGCCGACGTTACGCCATGGCCGGAGAACAATTACGGCAAGCGTCCGACGCTGGTGAAATATCATTATCTGTGGACCACGCCGCTCGTGGGTTCGAACACGGGTCCCGCATCGCTCTATCTTGGTGCGCAGGTCGTGTTCCGCTCGCGGGACCGCGGAACGACCTGGCAGGTGATCAGTCCAGATCTCACTGGAAAATCGGGCGACGCGAAGAATTGCAATGGCGATGTAACGCTCACCGAAGCGAAGCGCTGCGGCTATGGCAGCATCGCGGCAATCGCGCCCTCGTCGCGCCACGCCGACGAAATTTGGGTCGGCACGGATAACGGGTTGATCCAGCTTACGCGCGACGGCGGCGCGCATTGGACCAATGTTACGCCGGCCATGATCGCACCATGGGCGAAGGTGCAAAACATCGACGTATCGCCGTTGCAGGATGGGATCGCCTACGCGGCGGTGGATGCCCATCGCCTCGACGATTTTGCGCCGCATGTTTTGATAACACGCGATTATGGGAAGACCTGGGCCGAGGCAGATGCCGGGCTGCCGCGCAATCATTTCGTGACCGTGGTGCGCGCTGACCCTGTGAAACCAGGACTGCTCTATGCCGGAACCGATTCGGCGGTGTTTGTTTCATTCGACGGCGGCGGAAACTGGAACAGCCTGCAGGAAAATTTGCCGACTGCCTGGGTCACCGATCTTCTGGTTCACGACAATGATCTTGTCGCGGCCACCCAGGGCCGCGCCATCTGGATGCTGGATGACGTGACGCCATTGCGCGAGGTCTCGGCAGGACTTTCGCGCCAATCGGCGCATCTCTTCGCACCGGAACGGGCGTTGCGCGTACATTGGAACAACAATCGCGACACGCCGCTGCCGCCCGAAACCCCCGAGGGAAAAAATCCCCCTGAAGGCGCATTCATCGATTACTGGCTGGGTCCGCAAGTCAAAGGGCCGGTGACGCTTGATATCCGCGACGGCAAGGGCGCACTTGTGCGTCATTTCTCGAGCGCGGACGAACCCGAACCGCTCAAGGCGGACCGCTACTTCGCCAAAGATTGGATCGCGCCGCCGCAACTGCTCTCCGCTGCGCCCGGCATGCACCGCTTCGTCTGGAACCTTCGCTACGAACGGCCCGATGCAATCGCGTATGATTACAGCATCGCCGCTGTCTGGGGCCGCGGCGTGCCGCTCGATCCGCAAGGCGCTTTCGTGTTGCCCGGCACATACACGGTCACGCTCGCGGCGAACGGCACCAAATACAACGCACCGCTTGTCGTCGCCGAAGACCCGCGCATTCCTGCCATAAATGCCGACCTGGCCGCTTCTCTCGCTTTGTCGCAGAAGATCGCAGTAGCCCTTGCACAAGTTAGTGCCGCCTACCGAGAACAGGCAGCCATCCGCAAAGCGCTCGACGCGCGATTTCCAAAGTCACGGAAGACCGATGCCGCGATGCTCGCCCTATGTGCATCATTGCGCGCCAAACCCGCTCCCGGCCAGCCAACTTTCGAATCCATCGCCGCAATGCTCACGAGCATCGAGACTGCTCTGGAATCCGCCGATGTCGGACCTACGACAGCTCAGCAAACATTCGTGGCCGACGCACTCACGAAGCTCAAAACTGCCCGGAATGATTGGGCAGCCGAAAAGTCGGGACCGCTCGCAAGACTGAACGCCGCGCTCATGCGCAGCGGACACAAGCCGGTCGCCGTCACTGCCGCCGAATTGCGCGAAGTGGATGAGCCCGACACGGGCCAGGACCTGCCGTGAAACGGGGTCGCGCTCAGACATCATGCCAAGCGAGCAGTTTGCATCGACACAGTGCGTCCCCGCACGGGGCCAGGTTGAGGACATTCGAATTGGCACGGGCGCCGACGGCAGAAAAATCGTCCTCATGATGAGCCAGTCGAAGCGTGCATTCACTGGCTTCAGCCATCGGACATTTTTCGGGGTGATGTTTTGTGCCCTCGCCTTTTTCACAACGGCAACGGCGTCTGCCATCGATCCCTCGCTCTATCAGGCTCTGCACTGGCGGCTGATAGGACCATTTCGTGGCGGACGCGTGCTGACCGTCGCGGGCATTCCCGGCGACGACCGGCACTATTACTTCGGCGCCGTGGACGGCGGCGTATGGGCGACCGACGATGCCGGTCGCACCTGGCGGCCAATCTTCGATAGCATGCCCGCGGGCTCGATCGGCGCCATCGCTCTCGCGCCGTCGCGAACCGACACAATCTACGTGGGCACGGGCGAGGCCGACATGCGCTCGGATATCGCGCACGGAAACGGCCTGTACAAATCCGTCGATGGCGGAAAAAACTGGTCTTTCATCGGGCTCGACGACACGCGCCAGATCGGCCGTATCCTGGTCGATCCGCGCAATCCCGATCTCGTTTATGTCGCGGCGCTCGGCCACGCCTACGGGCCGAATAGCGAACGCGGGGTGTATCGCTCGAAAGACGGCGGCAAGACCTGGTCGCGCGTGCTGTTTCGGGACGACAATACCGGCGCGATCGACCTTGCCTTCAGACCTGGCGATCCGCATACACTCTATGCCGCGTTGTGGCAGACGCGGCGCCCGCCCTGGAGCGTCTATCCGCCCTCCAACGGCCCCGGCAGCGGCCTGTTTGTTTCGCATGACGGCGGTGATCACTGGAACGCAATCACCGGCAACGGCTTCATCGCGCATCCCGGACGGATGGGCATTGCGATCGCGCCATCGCGGCCCAATCGCATCTATGTACTAGCTGACGGACCAGCCGACGAGGCGGGCCTCTACCGCTCCGACGATGGCGGAATCCTTTGGCAGCGCGTATCGGGCGACACCCGAATCTGGAATCGCGGCTGGTATTTCTCGGGCATCACCGTCGATCCGGGAAATCCCAATCGCGTCTATGTGATGGATACGATTGTACTGCGCTCCGACGATGGAGGCCGTCATTTCATCGCGCTGAAAGGCGATCCGACCGGCGATGATTTCCACACGCTGTGGATTGACCCGCTCAATTCCGACCGCCGGATCCTCGGCTCCGATCAGGGCACGCAGATCACCCTGAACGGCGGGGTGACCTGGAGCAGCTGGTATAATCAGCCCACTGCCCAGATCTATCATGTCAGCACCGACAACCGCTTTCCCTACTGGGTGTATGGCGCTCAGCAGGATTCCGGCGCCGTCGGGTTGCCGAGCCGCACCGAAGGCGGCAACGGCATTACCATGGAAAATTTCCATGAAGTCACGGCCGGCGGCGAAAGCGACATGATCGCGCCCGATCCCGACGACCCGGACATCGTCTATGGCGGCCGGGTGCAGAAGCTCGATCTTCGCACCAGACAAACGCGCGATATCGATCCGACACTCGCCTATCCGGCGGCGGAGTGGCGAAAGGCTTGGACATTGCCGCTCGCTTTTTCGAAGCGCGGGCCGCGCATACTTTATTTCGCCAACCAACGGCTGTTCCGGACGTCGGACGGCGGCCGGCACTGGGCGGCGATCAGTCCGGACCTGACACGTGACGATGCCGCCGCCCCGCCCAATCTTGATCCCGCGACCGCCGCCGATGACGATCACCTCACCAAATATCACGGCGTGATCTACACGATTGCCCCCTCGCCGCTCAGCGCGTCGATACTCTGGGTCGGCACCGATGATGGCCTTGTCTGGCGCACGACCGACGGCGGTGCGCATTGGGCCAATGTGACGCCGCCGGCGGTCACGCCCTGGTCGAAGGCGGCCGGTATAGAGCCGTCGCACTGCGATGCGAATGCCGCCTATGTCGCCGTGGACCGGCATCGTCTCGAAGACGATGCGCCGTATATCTATCGGACCCGCGACGGCGGCCGAAGCTGGACGCGAATCGACGATGGCATCGCGCGCGACGCTTTCGTCAATGTCGTTCGCGAAGACCCCGCCTGCCACGGTCTGCTCTATGCCGGGACCGAACGCGGCATGTATGTCTCGTTCGATGGCGGCGGCTCATGGCAGAAGCTGCAGCAAAACCTGCCAATGACGTCGGTGCGCGACATCGACCTCCACGGCGATGACGTGGTGATCGCCACGCATGGCCGAGGATTCTGGATCATGGATGACATAACAGCACTCCGGCAGTTGAACGATGCGGGCGCCCGCGGGGTCAGATTGTTCAAGCCTGCGGACGCGATCCGCTTCCGGCCCGCGGGCTTCACCGGCACGCCATTCCCGAAGGACGAGCCGATGGCGGCGAACCCGCCCGATGGCGCCATCCTGGATTATGAGCTGCCGGCGAATTTCACGGGGCCAGTTGTGCTCGTCATCCGGGATGCAAACAACAACGTCGTGCGTCGTTTCAGCAGCACCGACAAACACCCGCCGCCTGATCCGTACAAGCTGAAATATGCAGTGGAATGGGCCAAACCGAAACTGCCGCTTGCCGCCACGCCTGGCATGCATCGTTTTGTCTGGGACCTGCACTATGCCGCGCCTGCCGCCCTGCAGGAGGAATCTTACGCATTTGACGGTGTCTGGGCGCCGCCGGGTATTTACTCCGCTACGCTGATGGCCGGTGGAACAACCGACACGCAGCCTTTGGTAGTCAAGCCCGATCCGCGCGTGAAGCTACCCACTGTCGCCCTGCAGCACGAATTTGTTCTTGCGACACGGGTCTCACGTGCCTGGGCGCAGGCTGCCGCAGCGCTCGCGGACGCGACCAGATCGTGGAAGGCCCTTCAGCAGCGCAGGGACCGGCAATCCGTCCGCCTGGCCGCAGCCATTCTGGATATTTCAGGAACTTCCGAGGACTCGGAAAATCGACCGGTCAAACCGCCGCGTCGCGGGGACAGCCTCAAAACCCTGACCACGAATCTCGAAAAGCTTGAACAAGCGGTGGACGGTGCCGACGCCGACCCCGGCCCCGACGCGCAAGCGAGCTATCGACTGCTCACGCAGATGCTCGCCAACACGCTCCGGGACTGGCAGAGGTTGAATAACACATCGCGGGGTCCGCTTGCCCGGTAATGACACAGGCCCGGTTCCGAAGAAATAACAACGGAGCATGGACGGCGCGCCCGCGCGAGCGGTCGCGACTATGGACCCGAAGCGAGGACTCGCTCTGCCTCGGCGAGCAGTCGAAGTAACGACGCGCGCTGCCAGGCGGGATCAATCGTTGGTTGCTCGAATGTTTCCTCCGCGGCGCGGGCGGCTGCGCTCAATCCCGCATATCCGAAAACGGCGGCGCTGCTTGCCATGCTATGGGCTGCACGATTCAATTCGTCATGTTCTTGCGGCTGCAACGGTCCCCGTCCAAGCACCTCGGCAAAGGCGCGGAGACGGGAAATGCGCGCGTCGAGCCGCACCAGATAATTGGGCCGCAGCCCCGCGAGAATGTCTCGGTCAGCCGTCATTCAATTGGTTATCAGTTTATGAATTTTCGTCGTGGTCATTTCTGTGCGTACGGCACTATCGGCCATTATCGTGCACGCTCTCTTAACGGGAAGGTGGCTTTATGGAGGCGAAGCACAAGGTGGCCGGCTTCCCGCACGATCCGGGCCATGAAGTCCGACGAACACGACAATGCCAGGCATCATCATCAGACTCGCTTTCGAAAATGACGGTAATGATCTGTTGGCGGTCGCGCGGATGTACGCCGGCAAGGCGGGCCGCAAGCGTACCCGGCACGCCGGTTGACTGCCATGCAAACGACGGGCGCGTCACTGTTTCATCGGGACGTCGACGTTCCCGCCATGACTGCGACCTGCGCGGCGTTGATCGCGGCAGTTTCCTCGGCCGTACTTGCCGGCTGGATATTCCACGTTGCAACGCTGACGCGGGTCGGCGGCGCCTTTGCGCCGACACAGTTCAATACGGCGCTGTGCTTTCTTCTATACAGCGTCGGGCTCGCGGCCTCGGCAAAATCCGGTATCTGGCTGCCGCGACTGATCGGTACTGCAATCTATTTCATCGGCATCACGACGGTAGTGCAGTCGACTCTGGGCCATGCGCTCAGCGTTGATACATTGTTCGGTTATTACCACCATGTCACGAATTCCATCACTTCACTGCGAATGGCAAATGCGACGGCCACCGCGCTGACCATTCTTGGTGCGGCTCTCTGGCTTTGTACGCTGGACGCGAAAGCGGCGCCTCTCATGGACGGGTTCCTTGCGACATTCGGCAGCGTGTTGATTGCCGTTGCCGCGAGCGCGGTTCTTGGATTTGGAGCCCGCCTGCAAAGCATCACGGGCTGGACCGGGTTCACCCAGACCGGCGTTCCAACCGCATGCCTCTGCGCGATAGCGGGAGGTCATCTGCTCTGGTTGGCCTGGATGCGGTTCAGCGGGCAGGCGGAATGGCTGCCAATTCCGGTTTTCTTCGGATTGCTGATAGTGCTGTTCGCACTGACACAGGAGGTCCGCGACGATCAGGCTGCGACATTTTCGGCCCATGTTCAGGCGACGGCGCAGCAATTCGCTCTCCGCGCCAATTCCCGCCTTTCCGACATGTTCGATGCACTCGATCGCATGGCCAATCGCTGGAACGCCGCAGGAGGAACGCCCGAAGCGCTGTGGAAAGACGATGTTCAGGCGCATTTGCGCGCATATCCCGGGCTCATTGCCATCGAATTGATCGACACCTCCGGCCGCATCCGTTGGGCCGTGCCGCCGCTCGCCAATGCCGCAGTCATCGAAGACAGGCTTAGATCGGAACCGCCTCGCGCGGCGCCTGCGCAAGCAGCGATGCAGTCCAGCATGCCTCAAATTACACATGTGATGCCGCTTAGTCACGGCGGTAATGGTTTTCTCTATATGAATCCATTGCGCCGAGGCTCGAGATATGACGGATTGCAGATCGCCGTCATCAGAGCCAATGATTTTCTGGGGGGCGTGTTGGGGGCGGGCTTTGCGACCAGCTACGCAATCGCGGTTGGCGATGGCACAAGGCGACTGTTTTCTACGTCGAAAATTGGGCAACCGTCTACCTCGTGGACCGGAAAGGCGGAGCTCCGGGTGCGAAATGCGAGGTGGACGCTTGAAATCATTCCGGACCAGGAACTCGTATCGCGCTATCTTTCGCCGAGCCCGTATCTGTTCTTCTGGGTCGGCCTGCTGATCATCTCGCTGACCACCCTGAGCGCGTCTCTTGCGCTTCGGTGGCGGCGCATCATCGTGATGTTGAAGGAAAAAGAGGCGGAGCTTGAGCGAAGCGAGGAGCGCTATGAGCGTACAGTAAAAGGATCCGGCGTCGGTCTCTGGGACTACAGTCCCGTTACCGGCCAGCTCTATTGGTCGCCGCGGTACAGGGAAATCCTCGGCATAACAAACCCGGATTTCGTTCCACGGCAGGAGGAGTTCGAGTTGCGGGTTCATCCGGAGGACAGGTCACGGACTTTTGGCGGCATATCCCACGCGATAGATAGCCATCTTCCCTATGATGGCGAAGCGAGAGTCCGGCGCGACGACGGTTCCTATGTCTGGCTGCGATTGCGCGGCATCCCCATTTTCGATGGCGACTCAAAACTCGTCCGGCTTTCCGGATCCATTGACGATATCACCGCGCTGAAACTCGCGGAGGAGGCACTGCGCGCCAGCGAAGAGACGTTCCGGGTGACACTGGATAGCGCGCCGGTCGGAATCGTGCTGCTCGCCCCGGATGGTCGATTCATCCGGGCCAATCGTGTGATGGCAGAAATGCTCGGATACAGCCACGTGGAGCTCTGCACCGTAGACCCGCGCGGGCTCTTTCCTTCGTCCTTCGACAAGGACAGGGCGCAGATTCGCAGGCTTCTGGCCGGGGAGATCGATCGCTATGAAATGGAGGAACTCTTTTGCCCGAAGAACCGGAAACCGTTCTGGGTGCTAGTTACCGCCTCGCTCGCGCTCAATCCCGATGGCTCCGCCAGACACATTATCAAACAATGCATGGACATTAGCGAGCGCAGGGAGATGGACCGCCTGAAGAGCGAGTTCATCTCCATGGTCAGTCACGAACTCCGCACGCCATTGACGGCGATCCGCGGCTCGCTCGGTCTCATGGCCACCGCCATGAGCAGCACTCTCCCCGAAAAGGTCCTGCACCTCGTCCAGATCGGTTACCGGAATTGCGAGCGCCTGATCGTGCTGGTCAATGACATTCTCGATATGGAGAAGCTGGCCGCCAATCACATGGTGTTCGAGCCCCGCGCCGGCAATCTGATCACCCTGGTCCGGCAGTCTGTGGAGGCCAACGCGCCTTACGCCCAGAAATTCGGTGTTACCTTTGAGTTGCGAGCACCTGACGAAGCGATCGAAGTGTTTCTCGATCAGAACCGGTTCGGGCAGGTACTGGCCAATCTGCTGTCGAACGCAGCCAAATTCTCTCCCCAATCCGGCTGTGTGGACATTGCCGTGCTGCGGCTTGCCGACCGCGCACGCGTCGAGGTGCGCGACCATGGTTTTGGCATACCGGAAGAATTCAAGTCGCGAATCTTCGGCCGTTTCATGCAGGCCGATTCCTCGGTCACGCGGGCAAAGGGCGGAACGGGATTAGGACTACATATAACAAGGGAACTCGCCGAGCGCATGGGAGGATGGATCGGGTTCGATTCAACGGTAGGACAGGGCAGCACTTTCTGGGTGGAATTCCCGCTCGCGAAGCCGGCTGCAGGCCAAGCCGATCAAGTCCTTGCGCCCGCCACGGCCACCCCGCCAACCGTGCTCAGCCTTGCGGACGGAGAAAACATCCTGTCCAGAAAGACCGCGTCATGATTCCCCTGCGGCGCGTCCTCTGCGTGGACGACGAAGATGACATTCTGGAAGTGGTGCGGCTGTGTCTCGAACTGGGCGGCCTCAAGGTTTTCGGCTGCCATGGTGGCCGCGAGGCGATCGAACGAATTCCATCGATCTGGCCCGATCTCATTCTTTTGGACGTGATGATGCCGGGAATGGATGGTCCTGCGACCTTTCTCGAAATGCAGAAACGCCTTCCCGGCGAGAATATTCCTGTTGTTTTCATGACAGCGCGCGTCCGCAGTACGGAGACCGAGGAATATCTCCGGCTGGGTGCGAGCGCGGTGGTGGCAAAACCGTTTGATCCGGCAACGCTGTGCTCGGACATCGAGCGCATCTGGCTGGATATCCAGGACAAGCGGGCACGCGCTCTGCGCGCCACGCCGGCCGTTTCACCGGCGCGGGGAGCGTTGATGGGAAACATCCTGCTTGTCGACGACGACATCGATTTTGCCGAAGCCCTCAGTCAGCAAATAAGCTCGGCCGGATACGCCGTGCAGAGTATCTCCGACAGCGAGGAGGCCGTCGCGGCGTGCCTCTCCGACGACCTGGTGGTTTCGCCCGATGTTATTATCGTCGATCTCTACATGCCGCGGCGCGACGGAATTCAGGTGATCGCGGCCTTGCGTCAGGCAGGCGTGAAAACCCCGATCATCGCGATATCGGGCGGTGGCTCAATCCGGTTCACGAAGATGCTGGAAGTGGCCAAGGTTCTGGGGGCGAATGATTCGCTCGCCAAACCCTTCGCCGCCTCCGAGCTACTCGGGCTGCTCGCAAAGTACGCGCCGCAGGAGCGGGTATCATGGGCGCGATAGATCAGGCTTTCGACTCTGCATTCGCGTCGCTCAGGGAGCGCTACCGTTCCGGCCTCGCCACGTCGATTGCGGAACTGAAGAAATTTGCAGTGCTGTGCGAATTCGGCGAAGCCAATGCCGATATTGCGGCGATCATAGGCCAGTTGGCGCACCGGCTGAGCGGCACCGGCGAAACGCTTGGCTTCCCGGAAATCAGCTCGGCCGCGACAGCGCTCGAACACATGCTGGGATCAGGCACATTGGCTGGCGACGCGCCGGCAGCTGCAGCCCGAGACCTTGTACGTGCCTGCGAAGCCGCCACCGCCGCGCACAGCAACCCGGAAATCCCGGAGAAAATCATCTCGCCGGACCCGTCCGTTGGCGTTACCGCTGATGTTGAAGCCGCACTCCCGCATTTCGTGGCGATCCAGAGCGACCCGGCCCTCGCAAAGCTCCTCGCCGATATCTGCGCGAACCGTGCAGACCTCATCGATCTTCCGACTTGTGCCGGCGCCATCGAGTTCCTGAATGATGGTCGCGCCGATCTCCTGCTGCTCGACCTCGACAATCCGGGATGCCCGCCGGACGGCATAGCGGCGCTTCACAAAAAAGCGCGCACCCTGCAGATTCCCATCTTGGCGATTGCCTCCCATCGCCGGTCCGCGACCGTCCTGCACGCCCTCAGCAACGGTGAAATCGAGTGCCTTTTCAAACCGGTCGAGGCTGCACTTCTACACCGGAAAGTGTTTGAGATACTGGGGCGGCAGCGGCTGACTGCCATTGTTTGTGACGACGACCCGGTTATCAGGGAGTTTCTCAAGCCGCGCTTCGAAGCGCGCGGCTTTCAGGTGCTGCTGGCGAAGGACGGCGAGGAACTGCTCAACTTCGCCGGCCGGGTGCGCCCCAGCATCATTGTTCTCGATCGCGTAATGCCGGGAATGGACGGGCTCGAAATCCTGCGAATGCTCAAGGCCAAATCCGCAACCCATGGTATTCCGGTACTCATTTTGACATCAAAGAATCAGCCGCAGGAGGTGGCGGAAGGATTGCGCAGCGGCGCCGCCGCCTACCTCGTCAAACCCTTCGCACCGGACCAGGTGCTGGCGAAATGTCTCGAAATTCTGGGCATCGCGAAGACGCGAACCGCATAGAAGGCCCGACATCCTTCGCAAAGGCGAGATAAAGGCAGGATGTCTTCAGTGATGCAGGTGGGGGTCGCGCTCGCCAGCGGTCACAGCCAGCGCCACGTGGTCGAAAGCCACCGGACAGGTGAAGAACGCTGAACGCGCGCAATTGGGATTGTAGGCGTAGTTGAAGTCGATCTTGAAGCTCCTGGGCGGAAAGGATTTCAGATCCGGCGAATCGACGTAGCGGCCGGCGCCATAGGCGCCCTTGCCCGTGAGCTCGTCGGTGAAGAACGCCGACATGGACGTGATTTTCTTCGGATCGTTCGTGTCGGTGTAGAAGGGCAGCGTGAACTGCTTGCCTTGAAGGGTGAAGTGCGCCACGCCTGCACGATAGAATTGTTTGCTTGTGCGGCGTGAAGTGATGAAACTCTGCGCCGGCAGTTTTGGATCCGGCGTGAAGTCGGCCGTCACGATAAAATTTGGATCATAGGGAAAATAGTCGACGCCCTTGAACGCCTTCACGGCCGGGTTCTGCTGGTTATAGACAAATACCCGGATCCCCGGCACGCCCGCCTGGACCTGGGTGGGATAGGCCTGCACATCCACGTCGCGGTCGATCTTTACATCGGCCAGCGGATCGGCGAGCGGCTTGCCGTCTTTCTTCAGCACCGGCTTCCCGTCCGAAAATCCGGCAACCAGCACCGCGTTCGGCTGTTCTCCCTGTACCCATTTGTAGCTGCCTGGATCGCCGCGCTGGCCGATGAGACTCGCACTGTTCCCCTCACCGAGATAGGCCGCGTCCTGGATCTTCAGAATCGCATGCGGCACCATCGTGTAGGCCTTGTTGGTATCGGCAATGCTGGCCTTCCACGCTGCCTCGGGCGCAAGCGCCAAGGCCGGCACGGAAAGAAGGACCAGACAGGCGGCGAGGACATGCGACTTCATGGGCGCGGATTCCGCTGGCGATACGTAGCACACGACCCTATCGCAGTCTTCGCGCGAAATCCACAGGACTAAACCGTGACCCGCTCCGTCGTTCCATCGACCGCCATCAGATAGAATTCGAGCGGCAGATTGATTTTCCGTCTTTCGAATTCGGCTGCTGTCAGCTTCATGATGCCGCGGTGCTGCTCGAGTTCGGCCGTGCCGCCGTCCGCATAATGGCTGCCGAACTGCACCTTGTAAGCGCCGCAGTCGCGGTGGTCGAGCATGACGACCCGCTTGATGTTGTGCAGCTGCTGGGCGATCGAAACATGATCCCAGAACGCGGCATTCGACGCCGGAAACGCCGGAGCGACCGCCGCAAGCGACGCCCCGGCCAGCGCCACCAGGTCGAATTGCTTGCGCAGATTTCTTTTGTCGTCGAAGAAACTGACGGCGCTGTCCACCAGCCGGTAATCGATGCACATGATTGCCAGCGCCTCGATATTCGCTGCAGCATGGGCAACGAACGGCAGTGCGCTCAATCCTACAAGCGACGAAGCCGCAAAGCCACGGCGGCTCATGGCAGTCGAACACACGGATAAGCCCATCTTCACCCCCATTTTCGCCAGCGGCGAGCCTAGCAGGTTTCCACCCAACCAGGAAGAGCGCGAGGAGCGCCCGGCAACGCCCCCCAAACCGGCCGATGGAAAGGCCCGGAACGCTCCCTCGCGAGCCGACAAATGCGAGTCACGTTACGCTTTGGAGACGACCTAAGGTTTGATCAGGAACACCGTGCCGCAACCATTGCCGTCGCAGGCGCTACTTCCCCCATCGTAGGTCGTTCCGTATAGGTTGTTCACTATGTGGGTCGGACCCGCTTCCGGATTGGCGCCGTCGCTGCCGCCCTTGAATGCGTACAACACTTTGAATGCTCCGCCGGTCGTGACGGAATAGACCGTGCCCGATTTGCCGCCGCCGCCCTCCACTGTCGTCCCGTACAGTTTGTCCTTGACCTTTTCCAGCCACCCATAGGGCAAGCCGCCATCGGCACCGCCCGTGAACGTGTACAGAACCGTAAATGTCCCGCTCGGAGTAATCGAGAATAGTGTGCCGTACCCCTTGCCGCCCAGGGAAGCCGTTCCATAAAGTGTCCCGTTCAGGCTGGTCAGCCCTCCCACCGGTTCGGCGCCGTCGCTGCCGCCTGTGAACGAATGAAGAACCGCTTCTGTCCCGTCCAACGTCAGCGAGTAGACCGTGCCATCGTAACTTTTGCTGGCACCGCCTTCCGCTGTCGTTCCATATATTGTGCTGCCGATATGTTCCATGCGCCCGCTTGGCGCGTACCCGTCGGTGCCCAAAAAGGAATACAAGACGCTTTCGGCGCCATTCCCTGGTTTAAGCGAGAACACCGTGCCGCAACCGAAGTTATTACCAAGGCAATTCGCGCCGCCCGCCGTAGTCGTCCCGTAGATCCTGTCCTCGATATAGAGCAGGCCCGCATTGGCCGGATAGGCGCCGTCATCGTCGCCACCGAAGGAATGCAGCACCGTCTCCGACCCGCTCGGGGTTACCGAAAAAACCGTGCCTTCGCCGTAACTCCCGCCGGCCTCGGTAGTTCCGAACAAGGCGTCCTTGACGTAAAGCAGATTTCCTTCCGGAAAGGCGCCATCGCCGCCACCCGCGAACGCGTACAGAACTGAAAAATCGCCGTTCGGCCTGATCGAGAAAACCGTGCCGTAACCTTGTGCGCCCAGATATCCGGGGGCCGTTCCGTAAAGCGTACGCCCGACGACGGTCAGGCCATTGGGGAAGGATCCGTCGCTGCCGCCCTTGAACGTGTAAAGCACTCTTTCGGTTGCTGCACCGGCCGGGGTCACAAACCCCGCAAACATGGCTGCGGCGAACAGCGCACCGCCGCGCCAGGCGAATTTGTTGATAGTCATTTTCGT